>TARA_R110000796_G_scaffold14011_19_pt1 | contig 29510 bp, 21 predicted proteins | sample TARA_R110000796 | Tara Oceans TARA_R110000796 (sample SAMEA4397815) | marine metagenome | biome: Polar Biome; feature: [SRF] surface water layer (ENVO:00010504); material: water (ENVO:00002006), including particulate matter (ENVO:01000060) such as... | depth 5 m
CATCAGCCTTGGCGGCGCAGGCCATCAGAAATTGTTCGGTCGCCTCTTCGCCCATCCGGACGCTTAGACGCTGGATAGCCTCGATGATCTGCGGACGCTTTGCCTGCTCTTCCTCGAGCAGCAGATCACCGAGAGCCTCGCGCGCCAATATCTTTTGGTCGCGGGCCTCGATCGGCTTGAACATCGAGGCAATGCCGGCCTCTTCCGGGAAAGAGGCGAGCAGTGACTGGCAGAAACCGTGGATAGTCATGATCCTGAGGCCGCCGCCTTGCGCATCGAGCACGCGGGCAAATAAAGTACGCGCGCGGTCTCTGGTTTCCGGTCCGGTCGACGCACCGATTGCAGCAAGGTCGCTGGCCAGCCTGACATCGTCCATCCGCACCCAGGCGGCGAGTTGCCGGTTGATCCGTTCCGCCATTTCGGCAGCGCCCGCCTTGGTGAAGGTCAGGCAGAGAATATGCTCGGGGTCGACTTTTTCCGTCAACAGCAGGCGAAACACCCGCGCGGTCAGGACCTGGGTTTTGCCGGTACCAGCCGAAGCGCTGAGCCAGATATTGGTCTCGGGCTCGACCGCATCGATCTGCCGGTCCTTGAGCGGAAAGATTTTTGACTTTTCGCTACTCATCATCAGCCATTTCTGCCGGTGCACGACCGTACCATTCTTCGAGCCGCATCAACTGGTCATAGTCGGCATAGCGGGCATATTCCGGATGCAGCTTCGCGGTCATCGGCTCGGTGCCCTTGAGATATTGATCGGCCGCCTCGTTGAACCGGGCCACCGCGTGGTCGACCATTGCGTCCGCCGGGATGATATTGTCGCCGCGCCCTTTTGTAGGTGAGCGGACATAGCCGAAATCGTCGGTGCCGCCCTTTTTCGCTAGCGCCCAATATTCGAAGGCGACCGCCTCCCCTTCAATATCCTTGAAGCCGCCCAGTTCGGCGATGGCGGCGAGCAGGCCCAGCTGAAGATTATAGCCTTCGGCCACCGCCTTGTTGCTCGGCGCGCCGCCGGTCTTGTAATCGACAACGGCGATACCGCCATCCGGCATCCGGTCGATCCGATCGGCGATACCCGACAGTTCGATACCGGCGATATCGGCCTTGCCGTAAATTTCCGAGGCAAGCGGTTCACGGCCGGCCTTGCCGCTTTCGGCGAGCGTATCGGCGATCCAGGCCAGCCCTTCCAGCAAGCGCGGCGCCCAAAGACTGCGCATCAGCGGGTGGAGGCCGGGGTCATCCAAAAACGCCTGCGCTCTTTCCCGCAACGCAGCCGGGGCATAATCGTCCTGCTTGGCCCATTGTTCGAGAATATCGTGGATGATCGTCCCGCGCCAGGCCGCGCTCGGGTCGGCGTCGATCATGTCGAGCGAGGCAAAGCCCATGATCTTTTTCGCGTAGAAGGAATAAGGATCGGCGATCAGACTATCAACCTGGGTGACCGAAATCGGGATATGGCGCTGCTCCTTGCTCGGCAAGGGAGCGGGGCGTGCATATGGCTGGGATTCGTTTTCCGGCTGGTCGATCGCCGAGAGCCAGGCGCGGGCCTGCGGATGTTCCTTCAGATTGTCACCGCACATGCCCTTCAGCCGCAGCAGAAAGCGCGAGGCAATGGCCGGGCCGGAATCATCGCGGTGCGCACGGGAGAGAATGACTTTTTTCGCGCCCATTGCGCCGACCAGATCGTGCGCGGAAAGACCGATCTGCCGTTCCTGCGCTGGCAGGCCGAGCGACTTGCGGATCATCGGGGCGAGCCAGGGGTCGGGCGTTATCGCCTGCGGCCAGCTGCCTTCGTTGAGGCCGCAGCAGATCACCAGTTCGGACTGTTGCAGACGCGCTTCAAGCAGCCCGTACAGCGCAATGCGCGGGTGGCCGCCATAAGGCGGGCGCACGGAAATATCGGCCATCAAGGTCTCGAAATAACTGGGCAGCTCGTTCGCCTTTATACGGATCGGTCCCATATCGGCGCGGATCTGTAGCTTCGCCAACAGGTCGGCCAGTTCCCGTCCGCCCGGACCGGCCCAGACGGCCCCGTCGGTCAAATTTTCGGCCAGTTGCCGCAGCTGGTCGAGAAGTTTCGGCCAGTCGAGCGGCGCTGCAAAAAGAGTCGCGATCGGCTCGAACATCGTGCGGGTCGATTTCCACCATGGCGTGATTGCTTCGCGCAGTTTCTTCGTCCGGTAATTGTCTGCCTTCAGCAGCGCGTCGATGCCCGCCAGCCCCGGTGCCGGGCGAGGGCCGCGAAGCAGCAGGTCGAGCCTGCGGACATGGTCGAGCCATAAAAGCCGCCCTTCCCCGCGCTGCACCAGCGGATGTTTGAGCAGAGCGAGAAATTCGGCCGGCGGAAAACCGTCAGCGACTGCCGCCAGCAGGTTGAGGAAAAACACGCCTTCCGGCAGTTTCGCCAGAGGCTGGCCTGCGGTGTCGTCGACCTGGATTTCCCAGCGTTTCAAATGGGCGGAAATGCGCGTTGCCAAAGACCGGTCCGGCGTGACAATCGCCACCCGCTGATCCGGGTCTTCCAGCGCCTCACGCGCCAGCAGCGCAATGACCTGCGCTTCCTCGGCGCTGTTGCGCGCCTCGATCGTCTGCACCCCGGCTAGGCTGCGTTCGCTGCTGTCCAGCGTCTGCCAGCGCACCGTCAGTTTCGGGATCGCGAAGGCATTGCTCAGCGCCCGGCTACGTTTGGCAGCGGCGCCGCTTTCACCGGTGCGCGGCCAGCGCAATATTTCGCCCCGCGCGATCGACATCCGGTCGAGCAATAATTTCATATGATATTGCGGGTGGGTTTCCTGCGCGCGCTTGGCGTAGCCGCTGTCCGGGTCGGGCTGAAACGGGCCGAGCAGGCCCCATTCCTCGTCCGGCATGATCAGGTCGAGGTCGGGCAGGACCACCAGCCCCAGTGGCATGAAGGATATGGTCTCGAGAAAACGGGCAATGGCGGGAGCGGAGGTGGTGATGCCGGCCGCGACGACGAAATGGTCGGGTGGCGATGTCTTCCAGCTCTTGGCAATATGGTCGAACAGGGCGTTACGGCGCACAGCCTGATCAACCCGCTGCCATTTTTCCAGCTGCTGCCGCCATTTCTCGGCGATGATCAGGAAGAAGCGGTAGGAATCCTGCCAGTGGCTGGACAGGTCGAGGCTCTCCGGCTCCGTCTTCATCAGGTCGGACAGCGAGATTTCCTCGACGTTCAGCTGGTCGAGCGTGCTGGCGAACTCGCGCGCCAGCCGCAAAGCATCTTTTGCCAATATGGCATCGTCGCGCAGCCGGACTTCTTTCTGGATCAGTTGCGCCAGGGTGAGCAGCCGGTCCATCGGATCGGCGGCGGCTGGAATATCCAGCGCCAATTCCCCGGAATCGAGCGCCACACCGATGGATTCATCAAGATCAAGATCGCCGATCACCGCCATTTGCGGCAATAAAAGTCCGTCTTGGCTCAGCCGGACAAAAGCTTCCTGCAGCGCGCGCTGGGCGCGGTTATTGGGCAATATGACGAGGCCGCGGGCCAGTCCGAAAGCATCCTTGGCAAAGCGGTCAATCAGTCCTTGTGCCAGCGCATCGGCGAAGCCGCCGTGCGCGGCAATATTGTAGATCGATGGCCGGCGGCGGTCAGACATGCGCCAGCGCGGCTTCTGTCGGCGCTATCGCTTGTGGTGAACCGACCTCAAACCATTGGCCTTCGTGAACCGCCCCAAACAGCCGCCCCTCGCCGATCGCGCGTTCCCAGAAAATATTGGTCGAAAAAGGACCGGTGGGCGCATCACGCAGCAGCCGTTTCGAAATCAGCTGGATGCCCGAATAGATTAGCGGCGCTTTCTGGTCCGGCAGCTTGCGAGAAATCCGCTTCTCCTCATCGAGATGGAAATCGCCATCACCCTTGTAATTGTGAGCCGCTTCCCGCGGTATCAGCAACAGCAGCGCGTCCATCCTGTCCTCGTCCCATGCTTGCGCCAATTGCCGGAGGCTGTTTGTCGGCCCGTCGGTCCAGAGATTGTCGCTGTTGATGCAGAAGAAAACATCTTCCTCGATCAGCGGTTCTGCCTGGACCAGTCCGCCGCCGGTCTCGAGCAGTTGCTCCCGTTCGTCGGACACCCGGATTTCAATCGGATAGGGCAAAGCGGCGAGATGCGCTTCCATCATGTCGGCGAGATAGTGAACATTGACGACAGCCTTGCCAATTCCCGCCTCGACCAGCTTCTCGAAACAATGGTCAATCATCGCCTTGCCAGCCACTTCAACCAAAGGCTTCGGACGGCTTTCGGTAAGCGGGCGCATGCGCTTGCCCAGTCCGGCGGCCATGATCATCGCGGTGTCGACCTTCGTCATTTGTTTGCTTCCGCCATCGGCATTGGCTTACTCCGGACTTCCGCAGGAATATTCCGGTCAAACCACTTCTTCATGGGTTCAAGCGCCGGATGACGCAGGTCTTTCTCCAGCAAACGCCACATTCTGGGCAGGAAATCGAGATAGCGCTGCTTGCCGTCCCGCATGCAAAGGCGGGTAAAAATACCGATGATCTTGGTGTTCCGCTGCGCGCCCAGAATGGCATAGTGACTGCGGAATTCGGTGGCCGCTTCGTCGCCGTAATCAGCCAGATAATATGTGAGCATGTTTGCTTCCAGCTCGTCCGGGACATCGCGACGGGCATCCTGCAACATCGACACAAGATCGTAAGCAGGATGGCCAATCAACGCGTCCTGGAAATCCAGCAAGCCGAGCCGGCCGTCCTCGAGCAGCATGATATTCTCGGCATGATAATCGCGCATCACCGTGACCGGCGGATTCTGCGCCGCAATGACCGGTGCAAGAATTTCTCGCCAGATCGCTTCGAAACCCTCTGTATCGACGTCCAGTTGCTGAGCCGGACAATACCATTCGGTCAGCAAATTCACTTCGCGCAAATATTGCTGCTCGTCATAAGCGGGCAGTTCCGCAGCCGGTACCCGGTGCAATGCCTGCAGCAGATCGATGACCTGACGATAGATCGGCTCTTCGTCTTCCGGATGGTCGTCAAGATGTTCGCGCATCCGTTGATCACCAAAATCCTCCAGCAGCACCAAGCCCTCAGTGAGGTCGCGCGCAAAAATCTCGGGTGCTGCAAAGCCGGAACCCGTCAGATATTCGGCAATCGCGATAAACGGTTTGGGGTCTTCATGCGGTGGCGGCGCATCCATCAGGATCGCCTTGCGGCCCCCTGCCTCGACGCGGAAATAGCGACGGAACGACGCATCCCCCGCAACCGGAGAAATCCGGGAATCATTCCACCCGTTCTGCTGCAAAAATTCTGCCGCTGCTGCCGGCGGTTTCATGTCAGTGGCCATCGATCTTTCCAAGCGTCCCCGGCTGTCCAAGTCAACCGACGATTGCCGTCTCCCGTTATTTCAAGTTCAATCTTGAGTGCATCTCGCCAAAAACTGTCGGGCATCCGGTCCGGCCACTCGACAATCATCGCGCCAAATTCCAGCGCATCCTCGAGTCCAAGTTCAGGAATTTCCTCCTGATCCTCGATCCGGTACAGGTCGACATGAGCAACCGGAATTCTGGTTTCCGGCGGTTCATATTGCTGCACAATCGCGAAGGTCGGGCTCGGCACTTCGTCGTCATAGCCCAGCCCTTCCAATATGCCTCTCGCCAGCGTGGTCTTGCCGGCGCCTAGCGTTCCGGTCAGTGCAAGCTTGTCGCCCGTGCGCAGCAATGCGCCCAGTTTACGTCCGACATCCAGCGTCGCTTGCTCGCTTTCCAGTAACATCATATCATCATTGTCTCGGCAGGCGCAGGGTTACCAGCGTGCCCTGCCCCGGTTCTGATGTCAGCGTGAGATCACCGCCGTGCGCCATGATCAACTGGCGCGCCAGGGGAAGGCCCAGACCACCCACTTTGTCGGTCGCCTTTTGATCACGCGAGCGCGCAAAACTGTCAAAAGCCTTTGATTGCTGGCCAGCGGTCATCCCCGGACCATCGTCGGAAATATGGATCACCCCCTGCTTCACATTTCCGGAACCGTGAATGAGAACCCGCCCGCCGTCGCCGGTATATTTGATCGCATTGTCAACGATCTGGGAGATTGCCTGACTGAGCCGTTTCTTGTCCGCCATCGCCGAACCAAGCGTGGCATCCAGCTGCAATTCCACATCGATTGTTTTGGCCTTCGCATCGTCGGTAAAATGACCGGCAATATCCTCGATCAACTTGTTAAGATTAACCTTGTCCTTAGCGATCGGCAACGCGCCAGCTTCGCTTTGACTCAGGTCTAGAACATTGTCGATCTGCGTACCCAGACGCTTGACGGACTGAAGGATCGCCCGGACATATTCGTGGCCCTGATCGGTCAGCGGTCCGGCGATGCCCTGATCGAGAAGCTCCGCAAAGCCGCCGATCGACGTCAGCGGCGTCCGGAATTCGTAACTCATGTTGGACAGGAAGCTGCCCTTGATCGAATCTGCTTCGACCAGCGCTTCGTTACGCTCGCGCAGCGCCTGTTCGATCCGGTAGCTGTCCGAGATGTCCAGCATCGTAAAAAGCGCATTGCCGTCGGGCAGCGGGATGGCGGCAAATTCATAGCGGCGTCCGTCGGCAAAATGGATTCGTCCGCCTCTTTGTTCGCGCTCGGTCGTTGCGCTGCGCACCATTTCCCGCACTTCCGAAATCCGGGCAGGCTGTTTCAGTTGCTGCGCCATTTTTTGCATCAGCAGATCGACCCGCGGATGCTTACCGAGTTCGTCTTCATCCAGGCCCCAGTTTTTCGCGAACTGATGATTCCAGATATTCAATTTTCCATCGGCGGCAAACACGGCAAGGGATTCAAACAAATTGTCAAAGGTCGCGGTGCGTACTCGCAGCAATGTATCGCGCGCGCTCGCCAGTTGCACCTGTTCGGTCCGATCCTCGAAAATGACCAGCAAGCCGCCATCCGGCGTCGGATTCGCCAATACTCTCAGATGCGTGCCATCGGCGAGAAGCCAGTTCTCCTCGGTTCCGTTGGTCGACTGGAACCAGCCCGTCCGCTCTTCCCGCCATTCGGGGAAATCGCGAACTTCCGGGATACGGTTCATTTCGCGCATCCGGTCCAATACCCGCGGGAATTCGGGCCGCTCCGCTATCCATTGCTGTCGCATCGAGAAAATGCGCTGGAATGGCAGATTGCAGAATTTCAGCGATCTATCGGCATCGAACTGGACAACTCCGGCGGAAATCTTGTCGAGCATATCCCGCTGCGATTCACTGAAGCGCCTCTGCTCCCGCCGCGCATCTTCCAGTTCCTGAATGTCGATCGCATAGCCGGCGATGCCGGATTTACCGAGCGGCACATCAACCACCTGTGTCATCCGCCGTTCGCCGCCGATGGTCGTCGCGACGATCCGCTCCAGCGGCGCGCCCTGCGCTTTCGCCTTTTGAGCAGCATCAGCCGGCCGGAAACCGTCGATGGTTTCCACCAGCTCGATACCATTGGCGATCACTTGCGCTCCGTCTTCGGCATCGACCGCGGCAACATAAGCACTGTTGACCAAGGTGAGACGCAGGTCGGGCGAGCGATGCCACATCGGAACCGGGGCCGCTTCTATCAAGGCGGAGAGCGCATCAAAGGCAGCGCGTGCGGCTTCATTTTCGTCGCGCAGCTTCTCGATCTGCCCTTCGCTGTCGGTCGCATCAAAAACCCATAGCAGAGCGCTGCCATTGGGCGCGATTTTCTGATCAGCCAGATTACCGCGGATCAACAACGCCTTGTCCGATCCCCCGACCTTGATTGCGCGAACAAAATTACTGCCGGTTTTCTGGGCAAGATTGACGTCCTGCATCAGATCTTCGAGATCTTTCCGGCCGATGCCCCGATCATTATCGTGCAATTCGGAAATATGCGCTGGCAGATGATCAAAGCCAAGCCAGTGCATCAGTCGCTGCGACGCTTCCAATTTTCCGTCCGATCGCACCAGCAAAGGCAATGCAGGCGAGGTTTCGAGCAAGCGTCCCAGCCGTCCCGACTGGCGCAACGTGGCGTCCGCCTTGTTCTTCATCGCCAGACCGGTCCAGATCGCCCAAGCAGCAGCGCCCAGCCAGGCAGCAAGGATGAGGCCTAAGATTACAGCAGTAAGATCCGGGACGTTAGACATTGAACCATCGATTAGACGGATAGTTAACTTGCGCAAACCCCTATTCTTTATGTCTTGGAAAAGCACAGCGGACTAAGCTATTCCCGGCAGGGAAATAAAGCGGAGAGCGACGATGCCGATTGACGAAAGCCGGACCTTCAAACCGATCAACATTGCGCTGTTGACCGTTTCCGATACGCGCACGGTAAAAGAAGATACATCGGGCGACATATTGGCCGGGCGGATCGAGAAAAAGGGCCATGAACTAATTTACCGCAACCTGCTGAGAGACGACAAATCGATTCTCATCGCTCAACTCCACCAGTGGATTGACGACGAGCAGGTCGATGTCATCATCACCACCGGCGGGACCGGCCTGACCGGGCGCGACATTACACCGGAAGCGCTGAATGCGGTCAAGGACAAGGATATTCCCGGCTTCGGCGAACTGTTCCGCTATCTGAGCATCGCCAAGATCGGCACCTCGACTGTGCAATCCCGCGCCTGCGCCGTGGTTGCGCGAGGCACTTATATATTCGCGCTGCCCGGATCCAACGGCGCCGTCAAAGACGGCTGGGACGGCATATTGGACACCCAGCTGGATAGCCGTCATCGCCCCTGCAATTTTGTCGAGCTGATCCCGAGACTGCTTGAAAAATAGCGATTCAAACTATTTGTTCTTTATATGTTCTCGTAGTATGAAGAATGAATGGCCGACAAAAGCACAATCTATCCTCCGCCGCGAAAAGGCCGGGGGGCACCATCCAACGCGGTTCCGCAGCGGTTCAATCTGCAGGACCGGGAGATTGACGGCGATTGGCTGGACGAGCGAGCCGTTCTCGACGACATTGGCAGCACCAAGCTGAGAACCACCGTCACGACCGAATTTCCCAAATCGATCATCAATTACAACAAATCACCCGATCTGCCGTTTGATCGTTCAATCAACGCCTATCGGGGCTGCGAACATGGCTGCGTCTATTGCTATGCCCGGCCAAGCCACTCCTATCACGATCTGTCACCGGGACTTGATTTCGAAAGCAAGCTGTTCGCCAAGCCCGACGCCGCCGATCTGCTCCGCCAGACTTTTGCAAAACCAAACTATCAGCCCGCAAGCCTCGCGATCGGCACCAACACCGACCCTTATCAGCCGATTGAAAAACATTACCGGATCACACGGCAAATATTGGAAGTGATGCTGGAGGCGCTGCACCCGGTGGTCATCACCACCAAATCCAATCGGGTGATTGAGGATATTGATTTGCTGGTCCAACTGGCGGTCCAGCAGCTCACCGCTGTCACGATTTCCGTCACAACGCTCGACTCAACGACCGCGCGATTGCTGGAACCCAGAGCCCCCTCTCCCGACCGGCGGCTTGAGGCTGTTCGAAAACTCAGCGAAGCCGGCATCTATGTGCACGTCAATATCGCGCCCGTCGTCCCGGGCATCACCGATCACGAGATTGAAGCGATCGTTGCCGCGGCAGCCGATTGCGGTGCCAGCAGCATCTCCTTCATTCCCATGCGGCTGCCGCACGAAGTAGCGCCGCTGTTCGAACAATGGCTTGAAAGCCATTATCCCGAGCGCAAGTCAAAAGTGATGAGCATTGTCCGACAGATGCGCGGCGGCAAGCGCAACGATCCGGAATTCCACAGCCGTATGCGCGGTCAGGGCCCGTGGGCAGACCTCATCCGCACCCGGCTCACCATCGCGTCGCGCAAAGCTGGGTTGAACAAGGCCAAAATCACCCTCAGAACCGATCTGTTCCGGCGCCCGATAATCTCCGGCAGCCAGATGGAGCTTTTCTAGGCGTCCGCCAGACTCTTCAGCTTATAATCCTTATATTCGTCCCGGAGCGTCCGTTTCAGGATCTTGCCAGTGGCGGTATGTGGCAGTTCATCGACGAATTTCACTTCGTCGGGCAGCCACCATTTGGCGACCTTGTCATCGAGATATTCGATCACATCGGCTTGCGAAACATCGCTGCCGGGTTTGCGCACTACCAGCAGCAGCGGCCGCTCATCCCATTTGGGGTGATAGACGCCCACAGCGGCCGCCTCGGCAACACCGGGGCAACCGACAGCCGCATTTTCCAGCTCTATAGAACTGATCCACTCGCCGCCTGACTTGATCACATCTTTGGCGCGGTCGGTGATCTGCATCGTGCCGTCGGGATGCAGCACCGACACATCGCCGGTATCAAACCAGCCATCATCTTCCACCGCATCTTCGTCCGCGCGATAATAGCGTTGAACAATCCAGGGCCCGCGAATTTCCAGCGTGCCGCTGGTCTTGCCATCGCGAGGGGCAACATTGCCTTCTTCGTCGATGACGCGCAGTTCCACGCCAAACGGCGGCCTGCCCTGTTTGCAGATTACATCAACCTGCTCGTCAAAGTTAAGTTCGTCCCAGTTGGCCGGAAGCGAGCCCGCTGTGCCGATCGGCGACGTCTCGGTCATGCCCCAGGCATGGGCGACACGAACGCCGTTTTTCATCAATCGCTCGATCATCGAGCGCGGACAGGCCGAGCCGCCGATCACGACCACGCCCAGTTTGCCATAATCGCCACCGTTGGCGTCCAGGTCGGCAAACATGGATAGCCATACCGTAGGAACGCCGGCGCTATGCGTCACGCCTTCTTCGCGAATCAATTTCCACAAGACCGCCGCGTCATTGCTGGCGGAAAATACCATTTTTGCTCCGACCGCTGCGCAAGCGAAGGGCAGTCCCCAGGCATTGGCATGGAACATCGGAACAACCGGCAGCATCACCGAGCGGGTCGCCAGATCCATAACATCCGGCTGCACTTCGGTGATCGCGTGAAGGACGTTCGAACGATGCTCGTACAGCACGCCTTTCGGGTTGCCGGTGGTGCCGCTGGTGTAGCAAAGACCGCAGGGATCATTTTCATCGACGTCGACCCATTCGAAATCGCCGTCTTCCGCATCCAGCAGTTCGCGGAAGGTAGTATAGTCACCTTTCTCGCCGTCAAACTGGATATAATGTTCCACCGTTTTGAGCTGCGGCTTGATCAGTTCGACGATCGGAGCGAACATTTTATCGAACAACAGCACCCGGTCTTCGGCGTGATTGATCACATAGATCAGTTGCTCCTCGAACAGGCGCGGATTGACCGTGTGAAGGATGCCTCCGATGCCGGCGGAACCATACCAACTGATCAAATGATGGGCATGGTTCATGGCGATGGTGGCGACCCGGTCGCCTTTCTTCATGCCGAGGCGTTGCAATGCTTGCGAGAATTTGCGCGAATCAAGCCCGACTTCAGCCCAGTTGCTGCGCGTGATGTTGCCATCCGCCCAGTAGCTGACAATCTCGCGAGCGCCATGTTCTCTCGCAGCATGATCGATCAAATTGGTAATCTTGAGTGCGCTAGCTTGCATTGCACCGGCCATATTGTCTCTCCAAACAGGTTATCTTTGGCCGGGTCCTGAAATGTTTAGCGCTAGCTGACAAGCCTTAATTTGGGTTTCGCCACTCGCATGGGTCTAGCCGCGCCCAGACGGACGCCGGAGATTCCGTTGACCCGTTCCAGCATCTCGACGGTTTCTGCATCCAGACGGAAGGAGCGACCCAGACAGACTGTCACCGGATCGCCATCAGGTCCGGCCATGGTTGCCACCAGTTCACTATAGCCACCGACCAATGGCGCCACCAGATTGGTCAACTCGTGCAATCCGGCAATATCATGCACTTCCAGCTCCATGCATGTTCTGGTGGTTTTTTCCAGTCCTTCGAGCGGCTGGGCGCGCCGGACCGCAACCCGCGGATTTTCATCTTCAGACTGCTGGTCAAGCTCGACATTGAGCAACGCGCAGCCGCCCTGATCTGCCAGTTCCGCCAATATCTTGCACTGGTCCTCGTCGAAACAGCTGCCGGAAAACTGACCGCTGCTGTCCGACAGGTCGGCGAGCACAAAGCGTTTGCCCCTGCGGCTGTCACGCCAGCGCACTTTTTCTACAAGTGCGGCCATGACCGCCGGCTTGCGCACCCCTTCCCCGATCGGACCTTCGCTGCACAAGGCGGCATAAGTCAGCGCGCCCAGTGACGTCGTAACGGCCCGGAACTGGGAAACCGGATGGGCCGAGAAATAAAAGCCGAAGGCATCTCGTTCGTGGACCATGATTTCGTTGAGTGACCAGTTGCTGCCCTCCGGCAATCTGATCGCCTGCATGTCGCCGCCAGCGCTGCCCTCGCCGAACAGCCCGCCCTGCCCGCTTTCACGCGCATCCGCCGCGCTGTTGGCGACCGACAATATCATGTCTGCGCCGTCATAAACCGCCGCGCGATTGGGCTCCAGTTCGTCGAATCCACCGGCAGAGGCCAGACTTTCCAGCTGCCGCTTGTTGAGCCCATGCGGATCGATGCGATTGGCAAAATCCTCGATCGACGAGAACGGACCTTCGGCGGCGCGTTCGGCGACCAAGGACTGCATCGCTTTTTCCCCGACATTTTTCAGTCCGGCGAGCGCATATCGGACGGCAAAGCCGCCTTCGGGCAGCTCCTCGACGGAAAAATTGGGTCGACTTTTGTTGATCGCAGGCTGCAACACCGCCACATCCAGCCGCTTCATATCATCGACAAAAATGCTGAGCTTGTCAGACTGATGCATATCGAAACACATGGAAGCCGCGTAAAATTCATGCGGATAATGCGCTTTCAGCCAGGCTGTCTGGTAGGCGAGCAGCGCATAGGCCGCCGCGTGGCTTTTGTTGAAACCATAGCCGGCAAATTTATCGATCAAGTCGAACAGTTCGTTGGCTTGGTCGCTGTTCAAACCTTTTTCCGCCGCGCCTGAAACAAACCTGCTGCGCTGGACATCCATTTCCGCCTGAATCTTCTTACCCATGGCGCGGCGCAGCAGATCGGCTTCACCAAGCGAATAGCCGCCGATTATCTGCGCCGCCTGCATCACCTGCTCCTGATAGACGAAAATACCGTAAGTCTCTTTCAGGATGCCTTCGAGCAAAGGATGCGGATAGGCAATTTCGGCGCGACCGTTTTTACGGTCGCCGAAGAGCGGAATATTGTCCATCGGACCAGGGCGATACAACGACACCAGCGCGATAATATCGCCGAAATTCGTCGGTTTCACGGCGGCCAGCGTGCGCCGCATGCCTTCCGATTCCAGCTGGAACACACCCACGGTGTCGCCCCGCTGGAGCAGATCGAAGACGCCCTCGTCTTCCCAGCTCAATCCATCCAGATCGACTTCCATCCCGCGCTCGGCGAGCAGCTGGACCGCCTTCTTCAACACCGACAATGTTTTAAGGCCCAAGAAGTCGAATTTCACCAGACCGGCTTTTTCGACAAATTTCATGTCGAACTGGGTCACGGGCAGGTCGGAACGCGGATCGCGGTAAAGCGGCACCAGCTGATCGAGCGGACGGTCACCGATCACGACACCGGCAGCATGGGTCGAGCTGTGACGCGGCAAACCTTCCAGCTTCATCGCCAGGTCAAACAGTCGCTTTACATCCGCTTGCTTATATTCCTGCGCCAGTTCCGAAATACCGTTGAGCGAACGCTTCAAATCCCAGGGATCGGTGGGATGGTTGGGAATCATCTTGGTCAACCGGTCCACTTGCCCATAAGGCATTTGCAATACCCGGCCGACGTCGCGCAGCACCGCGCGGGCCTTCAGTTTTCCGAAGGTAATGATCTGGGCAACTTGCCGGTCGCCATATTTTTCCTGAACATAGCGAATAACCTCGCCGCGCCGCGTTTCGCAGAAATCGATATCGAAATCCGGCATCGAGACACGTTCCGGGTTGAGGAAACGTTCGAACAGCAAGCCGAGTTTGATCGGATCGAGATCGGTAATGGTAAGCGCCCATGCGACAACCGAACCAGCACCCGAACCACGGCCCGGACCAACCGGAATATCATGATCCTTCGCCCATTTGATAAAGTCGGCAACGATCAGGAAATAGCCGGGGAATCCCATGTTGACGATGACATCAAGTTCGAACTCCAGTCGATCGAAATAGCTCTTCCGTTCGGCATCATCGGCAAGATCGAGAACCGCCAGTCGCCGTTCCAGACCCGCGGTAGAATCGCGCCGCAATTGCTCGATTTCTCCGGCCAGATCGCCAGCCAGACTGGGCAGGATCGGATCTCTTTTGGGCGGGGAAGTTGCGCATCGCTGCGCAATAACCAGAGTATTCTCCAACGCTTCCGGAATATCCGAAAACAGCTCTTCCATCACCAGGCCGCTTTTCATCCAGAGATGTTTGGACGGTTTCTCGCGGTCATTATTCTCGACATAAGCGGATTGGGCGATACATTTCATCGCGTCATGCGCTTCGTGAAAACCGGGTTCGGAAAAACAGCTGGGGTTGGTCGCCACCAGCGGGATATCACGATCCATCGCCAGTGTGATCAGACCCGATTCAGCAGCGATTTCAACCGGGTCCTCGCGGCGGGAAAGCTCGATATAAAGTCGTCCCGGGAAAAGCTGTTGCAACAATGACAAATATGCTTCGGCTTCGCTTTGCTGCTCTTCCGCGATCAGTCGCGCCAGTGCGCCTTCGCCGCCGCCGGTCAGGGCCAGCAGGCCATCGCTGTGACTGGCCAGTATATCCATCCCGACGTGGGCGTCGAGCTCGCTGGGTCGATCGAGATGGGAAGCGGAAACCAGCTTGCAGAGATTTTCATATCCCTGCTCGTCCTGCGCATAGAGCGCGAGCCAGTCCAGAACCGGTTTGTCCTTTTCCGGGCCGCCGGGACGCGCCACGCGGAGGAAACAGCCGGTGATCGGCTGGACGCCTTTGGAACGGCAACCGTCATCGAAGGCCATCGAAGCGAACAGACCGATACGGTCGCAGAGCGCCACGGCCGGAAATCCGCGCTCTTTGGCAGCAGCGCCAATCGCGGCCGGCTCCATAGCACCATCCAGGATTGTATAGGCGGAAAAGGCGCGAAGATGGACGAACGGGATATGGGCCATAATGTCAGACTAACGTAGCAATATGGTCTTGCATATGGTGACGATCACGAAGCGCTCAACTATCGACCATTTGTCCACAGCTATTTAGTCAGATCATTCCAAAAGCGGCTTTTACAGAAGAGCTTCAATCTCGCTTTTCAGTTGCTCCGGCTTAACCGCCGGACCGTAACGCGCGACGACATTGCCTTCCCGGTCGACCAGAAATTTGGTGAAATTCCACTTGATCCGGGACCCCAGAAGACCTGATTTTTCAGATTTCAGATATTTCCATAATGGATCGGCATTATCGCCATTGACCTCAATTTTTTCCATCAACGGAAAGCTCACATCATAGTTTAGCGAGCAGAAATTCTTGATTTCGTCGGCATTTCCAGGCTCCTGGTGGCCGAATTGGTTGCAGGGGAAAGCCAATATCTCGAGGCCTTGGTCTTTATATTCCTGATGAAGCTTTTCGAGCCCTTCATATTGTGGGGTAAAACCGCATTTGGAGGCGGTGTTCACGATCAAAAGCACCTTGCCCTTGTGAGCAGCCAAGTCCTCAATGGATCCATCCGCCTGCTTCACCTGAAATTCAGTAACCGTCATATGCGCCCCGCATTGTTTGATTTTTTCGTTCGGTATGGCCTTCAGATTGATACTCAAGTCAGAAAAGTCAAAGCGAATCTCGCTTCAAATTGAAAAGACTAGGTTAAAATCCCGTCGTGGAGCCGGACAACCCGGTCCATTTTAGCGGCCAGGCGTTCGTTATGCGTCGCTATCAATGCCGCGCTGCCTTCCTTCCGTACGAGACTGATAAACTCCGCCAGAACCAGTTCGGCTGTTGCTTCGTCAAGATTGCCAGTCGGTTCATCCGCCAGCACCAGCTTCGGCGCATTGGCCAGCGCGCGCGCGACCGCTACCCGTTGTTGCTCACCACCGGACAATTTGCTCGGTGTGTGGTTCAGACGATCGCCCAGCCCAAGACTGCGCAAGAGCGTTTCGGCTCTTTGTTCAGCCGCTTTTTGGGACACACCGGCGATCAACTGGGGCATCACGACATTTTCCAGGGCCGAAAAATCGGGCAGCAGATGGTGGAATTGGTAGACAAAGCCAAGCAAATCGCGCCGGATCCGTGTATGACCGCTGGCAGGCAATTGCGCGGTTTCTTCACCGTTCAGCTTGATAGAGCCTTCAAACCCGCCTTCGAGCAATCCAACCGCTTGCAACAGCGTGGATTTCCCCGAACCGGAAGGGCCGACAAGCGCAACAATTTCATTTGCATTAATGTCGAGATTGACGCCGCGAAGCACCTCTATCTTGACGTCCGCCTGCACAAAGCTACGCCGGACATCTCGTAATTCTACCGTTTTCTGGTTCACTTGATCACTCATAACGAAGCACCTGAACCGGATCGGTACTGGCTGCCTTATAGGCAGGATAAAGCGTGGCAAGGAAACTGAAGAGCAGCGCCAGTCCTGCGATGCCGACGACTTCCATCGGATCGGTTCGTGCCGGCAGCTCGGTCAGAAAGCGGATCGACGGGTCCCACAAATTCTGTCCGGTAATCAACTGGACAAAATTGATCACATTCTGGCGGAAATAAATCGCAATCAAACCGAGGCCGATGCCCGCGGCTATGCCCAGCATCCCGATCGAGGTCCCGACGGTGACAAAAATCCTGAGCAGCGAAGCGCGCGATGCGCCCATCGTCCGCAATATGGCTATGTCCCGGGTCTTCGCCCGAACCAGCATGATCAGCGAAGACAGGATATTGAACACGGCAACCAGAATGATGATCGACAGGATCACAAACATCACCACGCGTTCGACCTGCAGCGTTTCGAACAGGGACGCATTCATCGTCTGCCAGTCGGTTATGACACCGCGGTCCGCCACCTTTGGAATCAGCGGCGCTATAATATTACTCACATTATCCGCGTCATTGGTCTTGATTTCGATCATCCCGATCTGATCGCCGAGCAGGAGCAATGTCTGCGCGTCTTCCATCGGCATGATGACAAAGGCCTTGTCATAATCATAGACCCCGACCTCGAAAATCGCGGCCACCTCATAGGCAATCTCTCGCGGCACCGTTCCAAACGGCGTCGAGCGCCCTTGCGGATTGATAATGGTGATCCGGCTGCCCACCTGTGCGCCAAGGGTTGTCGCCAGACGGCTGCCGATGCCGACGCGCCCTGCCCCGGGCTCGAGACGCGCAAGATCACCGGCTACGGTTTTTCCGTCCAGCGTTTCATTGTTCAATATATCCGGAACCAGCATGCCCCGCACCAATACGGCTTCGACCCGTCCGTTGAACGTGGTCAGCAACGGCTGTTCGATCAATGGCGAGGCCGAAACAACCCCTTCGGTATTCCGGGTGTCCTCCAGCAAGTCGCGCCAATCGGGCAGACGGCCACCATAGCCCTGGATCACGGCGTGACCGTTGAGGCCGACAATCTTGTCAAAAAGTTCGGCCCGAAAACCGTTCATGACGCTCATCACCACGATTAACGCGGCGACACCCAGCATGACCGCAACCAGACTGATACTGGCAACGAGGAAGATGAAACCCTCCCCCTTGCCGGGTAATAAATAGCGTTTTGCGATTACCCATTCATAACGGGACAGGAGCATGATTTGCGAAAACTTCCTTGGATCAGGTTGTCCTACCTTTACGGTCGCTGGCTGGGGCAAGCAAGCGTCATAGTGGTAAATCTGCTGTTGCCGATATGACACAAGCGACGATCAATCTGTCAAAACGCCCAAATTTGTCATGACAAATTTATGTCAGTCGATCAGAGATGGAAACAGAATCAAACATCTCGATTAACGGGTCATGGTTCAGGGATCCTTTCAGGTTCCGCCAAATGTTGGGGGACACGCGGCGTTGAATATGAAGGGAAAACAGGGGGCGATTTAATTCGTCACCATTTTCGCCCGGGTGCTGATTGGCATCCGGGCGTTTTTTTGCCCGCAATAAATTTCCAAACTACTGGAAATCCGTGTTTTTCTTTCTCTTGAAATATCCCATTTTGAACATATCTTTACTGATGTGAGACGCCATTCGGGTTTCACAACAGCGAACCGGATGCCGCTTTTGCGGGTCCAGATTTACATTGCTCAATTGAAGAGGATATAGATATGAATCGTTTTGACTTTACCCCCTATCGCCGGTCCACCGTCGGATTCGACCGGCTTTTCGACCTTCTTGAAAATAACGCCCGCGCGCAGCAGTCCGAGAATTACCCGCCGTTCAACATCGAACGCAGCGGCGAAGATCAATATCGGATCACGCTTGCCGTCGCCGGTTTCAAGGATGAGGAAATCGAAATTACCGCCCAGCAGAATTTGCTGCTCGTCGCCGGCAACAAGAAAGCCGAAGATCAGGAAGGCAAGCAGTTCCTCCACATGGGCATAGCCAACCGCAACTTTGAACGACGCTTCGAACTCGCCGATTTTGTCCGAGTCGAAAATGCAGCTCTGGCCGACGGCCTGCTAGAGATTGACCTGGTCCGCGAAATCCCGGAAGCGATGCGGCCGCAGACAATCGCCATCAACAAGGCGGACAATGTCACAAAAATTGCTCACAAGCAGAAGAAAGCAGAGGAGAAAGCCGCGTAAACCGGTTCTCTTCCCTTAACAATCGGGCAGCCAGAGCGATCTGGCTGCCTTTTTTATCAATGATAGAATGAAATGGGGCAGCCGGATGAGGATCCGACTGCCCCTGACACCCGCTTGGTGTCACTCTTGACGATAATTAGCCCGGGTCGCAAATGGCCAATTTCCGTCAAGAATCTGCTTCGGCAATATGGGAGAGCATCGCATGGTCCAATATAATGACCTTCCCGCTCTCCACTGCCACGATCTCGCTTTCAGACCAGGCTGACAGTTGCCGGTTAATATGTTCACGCGACATCCCGGCAAAGTTTCCGAGTTCGCTCTGGCTCAAATCCAGTTTCAGTCGTCCTTCTTCAGCACCGACGACAGAAAGCCGCAACAAATAGCGCGCCAGACGTGGCCCGGACGTATAAGCGCGATCACCTTCGATCATGCTGTTCGCCATCCGGATGCGGCTAGCCATGACTTTCAGCAGCCGCAGCGCCATATTCTTGTGCTTCGCCAGAATTTCTTCAAACGCTTCGCGCGTGATCGAAAGGGCCGACGTCGGTTCAATAGCGGTGACGCTGGCGGTGCGCTCGCCGCCGTCCAACAAAGCGATTTCACCCAGAACCTGGCCCGCTTCCGCATAATCAAGCACAACTTCATAACCATTGCTGGCGATCATACTGGTACGCGCATTGCCCGACAATAATATCAGGAGCGAGTTGCCAGGATCGCCTTGCATGATCAATTCATCCCCTTTCTTATATTGCATGAAATGCCCACGCAATATCAAGTCCGCCAGTTCAGCTTCATCACAATCGGCAAACAGACTATGCTCTGCCAATATACCCGCCAGTTGTTCAGCTTTCACTGTTTCTAATCCCTCAGCGTTGCTCGGAAGTTTGTTCTAGCACTTCGTCGCGACGTGCATGTGACAATAGTAATATTTGGTAAAATGGATTGGACAAATTCGACATCCGTTCGAAAATGCTGAATTCTCCATGCTTTAGCAATTAAACGAGGCGGCTTTGCTGCAAAGCGGCGGCGATGAAAGACGCGAAGAGCGGATGTGGATCAAACGGCTTGCTCTTGAGCTCGGGATGATATTGCACCCCGACGAACCAGCTGTGATCCGGGCGTTCCACGGTTTCCGGAAGCTCGCCGTCGGGTGACATGCCCGAGAATATCAGACCGGTTTTTTCCAATCGTTCGACATAGCCCTTGTTCACCTCGTAACGGTGACGGTGGCGTTCACTGATTTCGCGACTGCCGTAAATTTCGCTGATTTTCGAGCCTTGCTGCAAAACAGCATCATAGGCTCCGAGTCGCATCGTGCCGCCCATGTCGCCGCCAGCTTCCCGTTTTTGCAAACCTTCTTCGGTCATCCATTCGGTGATCAGGCCAACAACCGGCTCTTCGGTTGCCCCGAACTCGGTGGTCGACGCGGTGTCGATACCGGCCAGATTGCGGGCCGCTTCGATGCAGGCCATTTGCATGCCCAGACAGATGCCAAAAAACGGAATGTCATTTTCGCGGGCAAATTTAACCGATCCGATCTTGCCGTCGCTACCGCGTTCGCCAAAGCCACCGGGCACCAATATTGCGTGAAGCGGCTCCAGCTTGGCAGCGAGATCCTCGTCATTTTCAAACAATTCCGCATCGAGCCAGCGGACCTGCACCTTCACCCGATTCGCCAGACCACCGTGGAACAGGGCTTCCTGAAGCGATTTATAGGCATCCTGCAGACCGACATATTTGCCGACCACGCCGACGATGACTTCCCCTTCAGGATTCTCGATCCGTTCCATGACATCATACCAGCGCGACAAGTCGGGCTCGAGCGCATCGTCAATGCCGAAGGCACGCAGCACTTCTCTGTCCAGACCCTCGTTATGATATTGCAGAGGCACGTTGTAGATATTGCTCGCGTCCAGCGCCGGGATCACCGATTCCTTGCGGACATTGCAGAATTGGGCGATTTTGCTCCGTTCGCTATCGGGCAGCGGATGTTCACAGCGGCAAAGCAGGATATCCGGCTGAATTCCCAACGAGGTCAATTCCCGGACGCTATGCTGGGTCGGTTTGGTTTTCAGTTCGCCGGCAGCCGCGATATAGGGCACCAGCGTGACGTGCACGGAAATCGCATTGTCCCGGCCGACCTTGTTGCGCAGCTGCCGAATCGCTTCGATAAACGGCAGGCTTTCGATATCGCCGACCGTTCCGCCAATTTCACACAACACGAAATCAATGCCGTCGAGCTTGTCCTCGGCAAATTCCTGAATCGCGTCGGTAACGTGCGGGATGACCTGCACGGTGGCGCCGAGATAGTCTCCGCGACGTTCTTTGGTGATGATCGACTGATAGATTCTGCCAGATGTGACATTGTCGGACTGCAGCGACGGAACGCCGGTGAAGCGTTCATAATGGCCCAGATCGAGGTCGGTTTCCGCCCCGTCGTCGGTGACATAGACTTCGCCATGCTGATAAGGCGACATCGTGCCTGGATCAACGTTGAGATAGGGGTCAAGTTTCCGGATTCGCACGGAATATCCGCGAGCCTGTAACAGAGCGCCGAGGCTCGCTGCCATCAGACCTTTGCCAAGAGAGGAAACCACACCGCCGGTAATGAAAATATATCGCGCCATGGGAGGAGAGGCTTAAGGCGTTATCACCGCATATGGCAATCCCGCGAATCCGGAAAAGTGAAATAAATATTATTTTACTTTGGTCAGTCGCCGGTCTTTTCTGAACGCGAATCGATACGAACGCGCGATCTGCACGATGATCCGGCTATCAATGTCAGTATAGGGCTTTGGAAGAACCTATTGGTCCAGCGGAACGGTAGCATCCGAATTGGTAGCAGGAGCCTGGTCATCCGCAGTTGCTGCAGCCGCTGCAGCCGCTGCGGCCAATGGATCGTCACCAACCAGAGGCACATCATCAGCAGGTGCTGAAACCGGTGCGCTGGTGTCGCGTTGCAGACTCTGGTCAATAGTATCGGTTTTGCCTTCAGCAGCAGCAAGAACCGCCAGCGAGATTGACAAGGACACAAACAAGACCGCCAGGACCGAAGTAGACCGGGTCAGCAGATCCGCTGCGCCGCGCGCCGACATCATACCGGATGGCGAGCCGCCGACACCCAGTCCACCGCCTTCGGATTTCTGCATCAATATAACGCCGACCAACATGGCGGCGACAATGGCTTGAAGGACGGTAAGAAAAAGAAACATGAGTTTTCCGAACTAATAAGGGGAGCATGCGCTCCAACGTGCAGCGCACATAGCGATTGAGCCGTCCGAGTTCAAGCGATGAAAATCGCCGACCTCCGATAGCAATGCGCCAAAGCACTGCGGAATTGCGTCAGCATTGGCTGGACGGACGCAAAAGGCGAAAATCATTTTGCCGCGCCTTGCTGCGAAGCGGGTCGGTTCAACCGGCTGCAGCAGCCTCGATAATCGGTCCGAATTTCGCTGCCGTCAGGCTTGCGCCGCCAACTAGCCCGCCATCGACATTGGGCACCGCCAGCAATTCCGCTGCGTTGCCACCATTCATCGACCCGCCATAGAGAATCCGCACGGCATCACTGCCCTGCCCCATCAATTCTCCCAGCTTCTTGCGAATTGCGGCGTGCATTTCGGCGACATCGCCGGTCTCCGGAACCCGGCCGGTACCGATCGCCCAGACCGGTTCATAAGCGATGGTCAGCCATTCTGCGTTGGCACCTGCAGGGAAGGAGCGGGCGATCTGCACCGTGACAATTTCAATGGCCTGCCCGGCATCGCGTTCTTCTTCGGTTTCTCCGACGCAGATTATGGCGCCCATGCCGGCTGCGTGAACCGCCTCGGCCTTGGCCTTCACTTCGGCATCACCTTCCTGCTGATCGGCGCGGCGTTCGCTGTGCCCGAGAATCGAATAAGTGGCTCCTGCTTCCTTGAGCATGGCAGCAGACAGGCATCCGGTATGCGCGCCATTTTCGGCAAAATGGCAATCCTGCGCGCCAATGGCAAAGCCCGGATTGGCCTGTACGGCAGCGGCGATCAACGTTGCTGGCGGACAGATTCCGACATCTGCGCCATCATGATTGGATGCAATGGCCGCAATGGCGGAGATATCCGCAAGCTGTGCCCGCAACCCGTTCATTTTCCAGTTGCCGACAATATATTTGCGGTTTGCCATGATGCGTTCTGCCTTTTCTGTTTTTCTGTTGGGCATCCGCTATCAAATATCCATCACCTTGCCAATTTTCTTCCGCAGTCTTTTGCTTGAACCACAAAGCCAAGCCGCCTAAAGCAAGCGCAAATCCAACTCCCGCAATGGAACATCTCTTTTATGATCAGTTTTTTCCGCCGCATTTTTTCTTCGAAACTCGGTCTTTTCCTGACCCTTTGTTTCGTCGGCCTGATCGCCATTGCCTTCGCCACGGCCGATGTGTCGAGCAGCGGTACATTCGGCGGGGTTACCGGTTCTGGAACAGCAGCTAAAGTCGGCGACAGCAAACTGACCAGCGCGGAACTCAGCCAATCCGTAACCAATGCGTTCCGCGGCGAGCAGCGTGAGAATACCGGACTGGATCTAAAAACCTATGTCAACGGCGGCGGCTTCGACGATGTATTGGAACGACTGATCAACAGCTTCGCCATTGCCGATTTCGGTACGAAATATGGCATGGCAGCGGGCAAACGTCTGGTTGATAGCGAGATCGCAAGCATTCCGACCTTTCAAGGTGCTGACGGGCAGTTTAGCGAAGAGAATTTCCGCCGCGCCATGCAGCAACAAGGGATAAGCGAAGCCCAATTGCGCAATGATTTTACCCGTAATCTAATGGCTGACCAGCTGTTGACGGCAGCCGGATTCGGCGCAGCGGTACCGCAGAAGCTTGTTGTTCCTTATGCCTCCCTGCTGCTCGAATCACGCGAAGGACAGATTGCAACAATTCCGTCGGTGGCCTTCATCGAGAACGTCAAGCCAGCCAAGGCAGCGGTCGAGGCCTTTTATGCCAAGAACGCGTCCCGCTACACGATTCCCGAACGCCGGACGATCCGTTACGCATTGTTCGAAAAATCCCGGTTCAACGACAAGATCAAGCCTAGCGAAAAGGAAATCGCGGGCTATTATAGTCTCAACAAGTCCCGCTATTCCGCCAGCGAGACCCGCAATCTAAAACAGGTCATCGTGCCAACCGAAGCCGCCGCCCAGGCGTTGGCGGCCAAAATAACTGGCGGTACTTCGATCGAACAGGCCGCGCAATCGGTTGGCTTGTCCGCTGCTGAAGTGGGATCGACCAATAAAACCGACTTTATCAATATGGCCTCCCAGTCGGTTGCCAATGCCGCGTTTTCCGCCCGGTCGGGCGCTGTCGCTGGCCCCGCCCAAAGCGCGCTGGGCTGGCACATCGTGATGGTCAAGGATATCAAACCAATCCCCGGTCGTACGCTGGAGCAGGTTCGCACCGAGATTGTCAGCGAACTGACCCGCACAAAAATTGAAGAGGCAATGGCCGAATTGACGGTCCGTCTTGAGGATGAATTTGCTGACGGCGCAACGCTCGGCGACATCGCCAAAGCCGAACAGCTGAAAGTGGAAGCGACCCCTCCCCTGCTCGCCAATGGCCAGAACCCGAATGATCAGAATTACAAGCCGATACCGGAGATGCAGCGGTTATTGCCGATAGCATTTGCCGTGGATGCAGAATCCGACCCTCAGGTCGTCGAAATCATTCCGGGCCAGCAATATGCCGTAGTCGATGTTTCCGAAATTACCGAGGCTGCTCCGCCACCATTGGCGCAGATCGAGCAATTGGTGACCCGCGACTATATGCTCGATCAGGGGTCGAAGAAAGCCAAGACAGTCGCCGACAAGATTGCAAAAGCGGTCAGCAGCGGCACATCATTGTCCAAAGCCGTCGCCGATGCCGGTGTGAAGCTGCCCAATCCGGAACGGATCAGTTCGACGAGAGCCGAACTTGCCCGACAGAGCCAGCAGGGCCAGGTACCTGCGCCTCTCAGCCTAATGTTCAGCATGGCACAGGGCACAGCGAAAGCCCTCGCAGCGCCGCGCGATCAGGGGTGGTTCGTGGTCGTACTCGACAAGCTCAATCGCGGCGATGCGTCCAAGCGTGACGATCTGCTGCAATCAACACGAGCACAGTTCAAGCAAGTATTGGGCAATGAATATACCGCGCAGTTCATCAACGCGATGAAGGCTGACATCGGTGTGGAGCGCAACGAGACTACGCTGACGGCGCTGAAAAAACAGCTGCTCGGCGGTAATTGATCCCAATATGGCGGGCAGTTTCGGAATAGAAGCGGCACGCGCGGCACTGGACAGCGGCAAGCCGGCGCTGGTCTGGCGACGGCAGATTGCCGACACCGAAACGCCGGTGTCCGCTGCGCTGAAGCTGATGGAAGATGGCCGCGGCGACTATCTGCTCGAATCGGTCGAAGGTGGCGAGACTAGGGGACGTCACAGCATGATCGGCCTTGCGCCTGACCTGGTATTCCGGGCCGATGGCGAGAAGGCGGCAATCAATCGCACATGGCTGAAGGATCGCGAGGCTTTTGCAGCGGAACAAGGCGACAGCCTCTCCGCGCTGCGCAATCTGGTAAAGGCCTGCCAGATGGACGTGCCGGAAGAACTGCCCCGCGCCCTCGCCTGTCTCGTCGGCTATTTTGGTTATGAGACAATCGGACTGGTCGAGAAGCTTCCCCGCGCCCCGCAATCCGATCTGGATCTGCCAGACATGCTGTTTGTCAGGCCCACCGTGATCCTGATCTTTGACCGGCTCGCGGATGAGCTGTTTCTGGTCGCACCCGTATGGCCGGAAACCGATGGCGATAGCGAAGCCAAGATCGCTGCGGCAAAGGAACGGCTGGACGAGGCCCAGCGGGGTCTGTCCGCCCCTGTTCGTCCCGAGCTTGTTGAAGGACGATTGTCAGGCGGCGTACAGGCTGGCTTGGGCATACTCAGCCCGAACGAGGTAGAATTCACGCCACATATCTCGGCAGAGAAATATGGCGAGATGGTGCTGCGCGCCAAGGATTATATCGAGGCCGGAGATGTCTTCCAAGTGGTACTGGCGCAGCGCTTCACCACGCCCTTCGCTCTGCCCCCGATCGAACTTTACCGCGCATTGCGGCGGATCAATCCTTCACCTTTCCTGTTCTTCCTCGACCTTCCCGGTTTTGCCCTGACCGGCTCGAGCCCCGAAATACTGGTCCGCGCGCGAGATGGCGAGGTCACCATCCGGCCGATTGCCGGCACCCGCCCCCGCGGCAAGAATGCGACAGAGGACAAAGCGAATAAGGAAAGCCTGCTCGCCGATCCCAAGGAACGGGCCGAACATCTGATGCTGCTCGATCTGGGCCGCAACGATGTTGGCCGCGTGGCGACTGCGAGCAGTGTCGAGGTCACCGACAGCTATACCGTCGAATTTTACAGCCATGTCATGCACATCGTCTCCAACGTAGTCGGCGAACTGGCCCCGGACAAGGATGCGCTCGACGCCCTCTTCGCCGGCTTCCCCGCCGGCACGGTCAGCGGCGCGCCGAAAGTCCGCGCCTGCCAGATCATCGCCGAACTCGAGCCCGAGACGCGCGGCGCTTACGCAGGCGGCGTCGGCTATTTCTCTCCCGATGGCAGCATGGACAGCTGTATCGTGTTGCGCACCGGGATTGTGAAAGACGGGATGCTGCACGTGCAAGCGGGCGCAGGGATCGTCGCGGACAGCAATCCTGACTATGAGCTGGCCGAATGCCGGGCCAAAGCGGGCGCGTTGCTGGCAGCAGCCAAAGAGGCAGTGAAGCGGGCGCAGGATATCGGCTTCGGGCAGTAGCTTGAAAGTTCGCCATGGCCGTAAAAGGGGCATGGTGCGTGCGGTTTCTGTCCGTCCGCTAGCGCCCCGTTAGCGGACATTTGGCAAACAGCTGAGTGGCATACAGTTGAGTTCTCCCAATATTAGGTCATTTCGCACAATCAGCCTTCGCTGGCCCTCATCCCATAGGACAAGACGCAGCGGTTTCAGTGATGCCGAGCCTCTGGCGGCACGAAAATAGCGACAAGGCTTGTCCACATGCCGGGCCTTTCAATGCCACTCGCTGGCGTATGATAGCAGAAATTTGATCTGGCTCGAACATAGAAACAGGCGATTAATTTCTATCGAACAAATTTAGTTTGTAACTTTATGTACCGTTTTGTCGAAGTCAAATAACCTAGTTCGCTGATAAATTGAGATCGACAGACCGCCAATTATTCCATTGTCGATGGGTGAAAGCATAAGGTGGCAACCCGCTATTCAGAAACACAACTTGATGGTGATTTTAATGCCCACAAATGTTATCCTGCTCGCTGCACAGCGCCCCGGAATTACCGACCCGTTGGCGATTGCGCACAATGTCTCACATAAATGCATCATTCCTATCGGTGGTAAACCGCTGATTATGCATGTGCTGGAGACATTGGCGCATCATCCTGCCGTGGGGGACATCGGCATTTCGATCGAACGCGACGGATTTGCTGCTCTTGCCCCGGTTATTGCGGCGCTGGGCGACGCCGGGACGCAGATACGTTGCATCCCTTCGCAGCTGAGCATTGCCGATAGCGTCATCGCCGCCATCACTGAAATGGGTGATAGGCCGACTATGATTACGACGGCGGATAATGCGCTGTTGACCGCTGTCGCCATTCAGGAAATGGCCAACGTGCTATCATCGGGTGCCGATGTCGCCGTTGGCCTAACCACCAAACCGGCTGTGTTATCAACGCACCCTCAAGGGCAAAACCGTTTCTACACTTTTTCGGATAATCATTATTCCAATTGCAATCTTTACGGTCTGTCCGGCGCACATGCTCTGGCGGCGGCTGAAATTTTTCGAGGCGGTGGGCAATTTGCCAAAAAAATAGGACGAATTATAGAAAGCTTTGGGGTGCTCAACCTTCTCTTGCTCCGCTCCGGTATGATCAGTTTAGATGGTGCAATGCGGCGGATTTCGAAACGTATAGGTCTTCGCGTAAGGCCCGTTGTCCTGACAGAGGGGCGCAATGCGATCGATGTGGATAATGAGCGGACCTATCAGGTTGTTGCCAAATTGCTCAAACAAGACGCGAGGCACGCTGGCTCACTCGCTTGGCCGGAACTGGACCGATTGCAGTCCGTCCGCTTGTAGGAAATTATCTATAACAACAAGCGGACTTTTGGGCGGGGGTCGCAGCTTCCGCCCGAAAGGCGGACCTTCAGCCCGTCAACGTTGTGTGCTTCTGTAGGAAATCGCGAATTATCTCGCGACCCCTCGGCCCCTCCATTTCGCTGTGGTCGAATGCGCAATAAAATTCAAAGAATGCATCAGGCCAGACAAGCTCGTTATCGCTGCCCGCCAATTCTAAAAGCGCGCCATTAAGTGCGTTCGCTATTCCATCAGCAAAATCCCAGCCAAGGAACCCGACGAAGAAGTCACACGAAAGTTCGACAGCCAACCTGTCGAAGACTTTAGTTGCACTCAGTCCGCTTAGTTCTGACCACCGGCGGAGTCATCTTTACCCAAGTAGTGGTTCCCGTCGCGCCAACGTGCCCGCAGTTCGGCCAAAGCAGTCTCATACATATCAGCACGATAGGAGCCTCGCTACCGTAGCGCTAGCGGATTGTTAATGTCCGCTCCCCACCCAGTTTCGGTCATTCGAACTGATTGGATGAAAATCGAAAGCGGCTGGGCAACTGTCGCCCCAATGGCAGACAGATCGACGCTGTATTTCTCGCCCGAAAGCAGAAACTTCGCTATGGGGCATAGCCAACGCCGCGCAGGATTATCGGGTTTCTACAAGCGCCGGGTTCAAGGGGAATGTCCGTGACAATTGGTCGATATATTTTACTCCTGCTTTTTATGGGCGTTCTCGCCGGACATTCGGGCACGGCTCACGCCATCGACTGCACAGCGGCGGCGACACAGCGGGAGAAAGCCGTTTGTCAGTCGGATGACCTGCTTGCGCTCGATGCAATGCTGAACAAGGCTTATGACGGAGCGCGAGCCCTGGAAACAAACCCCCGGGAAGGCGACAAGGACAGAAACCTGCGCCGCGAGCAGCTGGCCTGGATAAAGGCCGCTGATCGGTGCAATTCCGATGCGCTTTGTATTCGGAAGATTTATGCCAGCCGGTATATGTCGCTTCGCGCCTATTCCGATTCCGGTTTCGCCGACATGGAAGGCCTGACGGGGCTCGCCGATGTGCTGGAGATCTGGGCGTCCGCCGATCCATCGACAGGGGGCGTTCCGCTAGCCGTGCGGTCTGATGAAGGGAACACTTATCTGATTGCTGTGCCGGTGAGCTGGGGCAAGCCCTTTCCCTATTATGAAGTTTATTTCATGCAGCGAGGCAAAAACCCTGAACGGATCACTTTTCCCGATCTGCGGGTACGACAAGAAATGATCAAAGAGGAAAATAGCGGTAAATTCGCGGTCGGGAATCTAGCCGTCACGACCGGCGCACAGTTTCAGGGTGTGGGATTTGTAGGAAGAGATGTGGTCAGCAAAGCCATGACTGGCAGTGCAGGGGGAGAATGGACCTACCGGCGATGGCGTATGGACTGGACCGGCACCTATGGCGTCAGGCCGACACTGACGGAATATGAAATCGAGAATGCGCGCGACGGATTTACGATCAAGCTTGTAGGTGCGCCGGACGAGTGAAACTTCTTTAAACAGTGGACTAGATTGAACGATAACCTGCACCGATCCATTTTCCATCGAAACCGGCCCTGCCCCTTTCCTCCCAATGGCTGACGTCAAAATGATCGACGTTTTCGCTCGCTAACGGCTTAACGCCGTTCTGGACCAACCAGCCTACTCCAGCATCTTCGGCGCTTCCTTCTGCAGCTTTTCCTTAA
>TARA_R110000796_G_scaffold27190_2_pt1 | contig 29340 bp, 28 predicted proteins | sample TARA_R110000796 | Tara Oceans TARA_R110000796 (sample SAMEA4397815) | marine metagenome | biome: Polar Biome; feature: [SRF] surface water layer (ENVO:00010504); material: water (ENVO:00002006), including particulate matter (ENVO:01000060) such as... | depth 5 m
CGTATATTTACATCATGGTAAAATTTTTACAGTTTATAGATGCCGCAGATGACGCTGCAACATATCCGTCTGATAAGCTGATATCTATGACTTGCGCCGCTAACGGTACAGTAATAATGAAGTTTTCTCCTGGGTCTTTAGGTACAGGACAAGGCGCTTCATTAGATCTCGCAACGCTAACTATAACAGCTGATACAGAACAAGCCGTGATGACAGCTATAGCAGAAGCTATTTCCCTAAGTAGAGATAGCGTGATCATAGTTTGCGATGATGTTACATCGACGTTTTTACATTCCGATATATTATCCTGTACTATAACCTTAGACGCATGAAGTTCTTTCTTTTTCGCCAAAAGCCAGTATCGATATCTAGTGAAAGGTATTCCAATACAGGAATCTCTCTTGCTGTCTTTGGAGTCCCTGCAGAGAGCTTATCTCATATCTCAGCCGAGCTAGGGATAGTGAACTTTGTGTTTAAAGACGCTGGGCTATATGAGATTACTTCTCCAGAAAACCATGAAGCCCTAGAAAAAACTAGGGTGTCTGTATCGTGTGCCGTAGGGGAGGAGTTTGAGTTTATACAAGACGTGATGAATTTCGTTGCTGTAGATAGCAATAAGAAGGTTATGATCTTTGATACAGTAAGAAAATACTCTACTTTTCCACAAGCCAAAGTATCAGATAGGACGGAGATAAAAACAATACTCCCGAAACAACCTATAGTGCTTTCAACAGGAGATACATCTCCAATCATCGTTCCTTTTCAAACCCCTATCTCAGATATAGCAGGGCTTACTTTTACTAGTAATGATATTTTCCCTGTAGTAGATTATAACGAAACTACTCTATCTGCACTAGCTATAGACGATGAGGTTTCTGCATGGAAGAACTCTGGCAGCGGAGGGAGCAGATACAACATAACTTCTAATACAGGTGCTCCTGTATACAGTAGAAGCGGGACGAATTACTTAGCTACAAATGCTATTAACGTAGCTGCTGCTGACCTATTGCATTTAGCTGAAGATTTAATTGTAGAGGGTGACTACACTATGTATTTCGCTTATAGCATACCTGCTCTTAGTGAGATGCATCAGATATATAGCGATAGTTCAGCTAATACACAGGGTATCGGTCAGGGGACTATAGAAAACAAGGTGTTCTTTACATTCGATGGTAATTCGGGCCGCCCTGCAGAGGCTAGAACAGATACCACGGATTACGGTACTGTAGCCTATAAAATTCAAGATCCTAAAATAGAAAACGTAACCACAGCATCCCTTGCTCCTAGCGCTGGGGCGCAGCTATGTTACGTTTTTGTTATCCGAAGAGATAAAGATTATAACATACACGTGCATAATCATACAGGAGAAACAATAGCTTATATACCCGCTGTAGTAGGAGGGGAAGCGACTAGAGATTTTAGGACTGATGGGAATCTAAACTTCAATCGAGTTGGCGGAACTTTATGGAAAGGCCACCTATCTAGGTTTGGAGTTATAGGTAGCGATATAGGATCTTCTGATGGATCTTCTTTGGCTAAACAGCTCTTTGAGAGGTATAATTTTTATTCGTTTTAATTGCTTAAATTGCATTGTAATTTAATTCATTGCAATGACAACAGAAAGTAAGCGCCCCCTCGGACGGCCAAAAAAAACCGAGTCTCCTAAATTTTCTCCAACTCCAACTGCCGAGTTAGTAAAGCCAACTGCAAAAAAAAGCAGTATACGCCGTAAAGAGGAAGTTCATAACCATGCTGAGTTTGAGATCCCTAAAGGAGCAGGCATAGTATTTATGCTCCCTCAAAAGGGAGTTACGGTATACGATGAAGAAAAAGATACCGTGAGGGAGATGAGATATTGCCCTAACGAGCCTAGTATATGGAGCGATGAGCAGGGGGAGAAAGCTAGAAAAGAAGCTGTAGCTTTTCGCGAAGGCAAACTATTCGTAGCTAAAGACAAGCCTAACCTACGCAAGTTCATGGATCTGCACCCTATGAATATGGCTAACGGAGGTCAACTCTTCCGTCAAGTAGATAAGAAGCGCAACGCTGAGGTTGAGTTAAAGCAAGAGTTTTTAGTCACTGATGCTATTACTATGGTAAGGGATAAATCTATCGATGAGCTTCTCCCTATAGCTATCTTCTTCGGGTTTAATATCAACGCTCCTGTAAGTGAGATTAGGTACAACCTACTTAATGTAGCTAAGAAGAAGCCCCAGGAGTTTATTGAGTCTTTTGACAACCCTAAAGTGCAGGCTAGATCAATCGTCCAGCAGGCGGCTAACTATCAATTTATCAACGTCAAGCCTGACGGATGTTATTGGTTTGACTCTAACTCACTAATTGTTTCTGTCCCTGTAGGACAGGATCCTATGGATGTATTGACTAGATTCTGCTTAACAGAGCGAGGATCTACAGTATTATCATCATTAGAAGATAAGTTAGATAAACTAGCATAAAAATCATCTATATCGTAGAGAGAGGCCGCAAATAGCGGCCTTTTTCTTTCCTTATATTTGCTATTATGATTGACGTTACAAGAGTTTTTAATGTTGTGCGCGATTTGTGCAATAAAGACCAGAAAGGGTTTGTAACCCCTAACGTCTTTAACTCTTTTGCGCGAGTAGCTCAACAGGCAGTTTACAATGAGATGTTTAAGGAGCTTATGCTGGCTTCTACTATTCGATCTTCTGGCAAAGACGGAGGAAGGGATAAATCTGCTTATAAGATGGTGGAGGAAGACCTCTCTACGTATATACAGCACGTCAATGTTGGAGTAAGCGGTGTGGGGTTCGATACAGTTGGGTATTACCTAGACGATAACGGCGTGGTTGTGGGGGGGCTTACTGATGCATACACCGATATCTTGGTGTCTAGTTATGGAGCTGATGACGGCGATGAGCCATTTAGCTTTAGGCGACCTGCCGATTTTGGACGGTCGATATCCATGTGTGTCTTAGCTACAAACACCTCTATAGAAATAATCCACGATAGCGAAAAGCTATCGAGAATACTGAATAGCAACTTGTCTTCCCCAACACTAGATTTCCCTGTTGCCCTAGAGATGACAGGGGTGTATCAGGTGTTCCCTGCCGAAGTGGATGGGGTGTCTCTGAGGTACTACCGCCAGCCACAATCAAGGGTTATTGACACGGGGTTGATAGAAGTAGGATACCCTACCTACGCTGCGCTGACGTTGAATGAACAAACAGGGTTTACTGTGCCTAACCTTTTTGATTGTAGGAACTTTGATATGCCTGCACATTATATCAATGAAGTTATATCGGAGATATGTAAAATGATCGGCGTAAGGTTGAGAGATGAAGTATTATCTGCATATGGAGTGCAGCAAACGCAAGCTGAGTAATGGCATTATCCGACGGACAGAATTTTGTTACACTACGTCAAGTTCTTGACGACTTCATAGTCACTATGGACAGTGACGACTATACAAGCAACGTATCTGATGTAGCTATAAGAAACATAGCATTGCGGGGTATCAGAGAGTTTGGATTCGATGTAAGCTCGCGGGTGCGTTCTTTAAAGCGCACAGTAAACCAAACTAATAACACTATCACGCTTCCTGACGATTACGTAGACTTAACTAAACTAGGAGTAGTAGGCGAAGATGGCCTGGTGCATATCCTCGTGCAGAATAAAAACATCAACTATTCCCGACAAATTACTCAAACGGATGCAGGAGAGGATACAGAATCAACAACAAATAGCGATGCTGGACCTTTAAATATAGATGAAAATATTATATTAGACAGAACCAACGATAAAACAGGTACGTCGGGTACTAGTAGTAATGACGGGGATTATGACTTCTATGTTTTTCAAAACTACTTATATCAAGGTGGGGTAGGAAGGTTATATGGGGCAGGCGGCGGACACCACCGTGGTGAATACCGTATCAACTTAGACCAAAACAGAATAGAGATAGATACAGATAGTGCTGTGTCCGAAGTGGTAATAGAGTATGTCGCTGACGAAGCTAGATCCACCAATCCTGTTATCCACGTATATGCTGAAGAGGCTTTGCGATGCTTTATCTACTATAAACTTTGTGAGCGTAAATCTAGTGTGCCAGCTAACGAAAAAGCTAGAGCTAGAGCAGAGTATTATAACGAACGCCGCAAGGCCAAGGCTAGATTGGGCAACTTCACTAAGGACGAGGCGTTGAAGACGATACGTAAAAACTTCAAGCAATCTCCTAAGTACTAATGATTGAAAAGCTATTACCTAGGATACTGAATTCTTCTAGCGACAACCGCTTTAAGAAGAAAAACGAGATGAACGATGCGTATAACATCGTTGTCACGGAAGATTTTAATGATTTCAATGCTAACTCTGATACAGGCAATCAAGGGGTTATAAAGCCAGTAAAAGGCAATTTAGCATCCCCTGCTTCGCCAGTCGATATGTTGTTCCCTAATACCGCTGAAAGACGGGTGTTAGGTAGCGTATCTGATGGTAAAACAGGGGTGGTTTTCTTCTTTGTATATTCCTCTTATAGCGTTAACGAGCAGGGGGTATATGCTTACGATACAACTAATTATTTCGGTTCTGGAACTAATGTATACATTGAGATATATACGGATCAAGAATTTAACTTCCAACAGGATTCTGTAGTCCAAGGCGATATAGTCCACGTAGTAGGAGAGAGTGGTGAATTCCGACCTATACTATATTTCACAGATAACGTAAACGAACCTAAAAAACTAGACGTATCTCGTGCCGTTGCTAATCTGGCTCCGCCAGATGATTTAACTACTACTGATGTAGATAGAAAAGATTTTATTACTGCTTGCCCTAAGGCTCCTATACACCCTATTACTTTTGAATTTCAGCGGGAGGATACTGCGAGGAAGACGAGCGACTTTCGTCGTATACCAGGGTTTCAGTTTGCTTTTCAATGTGTGTATTATAGCGGAGAAGAAAGCGCTATCTCGACATACTCAGATATCGCTGTACCACCAGAATACCTTCGACAATCAGTCTATACTTCACAGATAGAAATATCTGAGGTGTGTGTGTTAACTGTACCGTATATAGTTAACGGAAACAACAACTTTACTAGCGAGATAGAATCAATAAAGATCCTTGTTAGGCAAGGTAATGCAGGTGGGTTCTTTGTTGTAGATGAAATACCTTTTTTGAATAACGGGCAGCTTATTCAATATAACTTCTATAATGATAGAATTCTTACGGGTGTTACAACTGAAGAGCAGCAGAAACAGTTTGATACCCTACCTAGGGTAGCGGAAGCCCTCTCAGTAGTAGAGAATAGACTATTCTACGGAAACTATATAGAGGGGTATGATGAACCTAATGTCGTAGCTGATGTTAGAGCTACGTATATACAGAGACCAGCAGATTTTTTAAACGTAGATATAAACATAGAGCCTATTATGGTGCCTATGTCTGAGGATGTAGCCAATCATACTGAATTGACTGCTGATGGACTAAAACAAAGGAGGGCAGGGTATCTTATAGATACTAGCGAAGTATCTGATATACTACCTCCTAATACAACTATTACTGCTAATATAACTATCGATCCAGGCGGGGCTATAGAGCTTTACAACGCAAGAAAATCATACCACAGTAGTATTCAAACTGGGTCTTATATTAACTCAACTGAAAACAGTTTTCACCCTGCAGACTACCCAGGCTCTGAATTCTCTGACGCATCAACGGATCACGTAAGGTTCGATAACGGTATTTTACGTCTATACGGGCAAAATAATGGTGTAGGCACCGACAATTTAAAGTGGCGATCGACGGAAGTACGAATTGGAGAAGCCCAAGGGACTGTAGACGGATTGAACCTTACGGAAAGTACTACCGATGCTACGTTAGGTTTATCTCCAGGCAGCGCTTTAAAATTTAAAGGTGAAGAAATATCTTTTAATTGCGAAATTTTTATTTCAAACGGGTCATCAAACGGAAAGGAATTAGTTAACCAAGCTATATGCGCTGCATTTACTGAGGACGCAGAAATGCCTGATGGGGCAGAAATCATTTCAGGGTCATTAATAGATAACCCCTTCTACACTTATGATTTAGGGTTTTTAGACCCTACCGATCCTGGAACGGGGTATCCAGAAAACCCGACTGCAGAAGACACTAGTAATCAAAGTCTTATTGACTTAACCAACCTAGATTTAGGAAGTTCTAATGAATCTTTGGCTTCTCAACCTAGTGTGGCTATGATCCCGCAGCGCGGCGATGATTTTGAAAAACTCATTTTAATATCTCCTGTATGCGATACGTCCCAGTCTGATCTGGGGGATGATCCTGGAACGGTTATGACTCCCGCCGCTCCAATAGGATATATCATAGTCAATAAAGCCACTTTACAGTTTCGTTTGCGCCACCAGCGTCACTTACTTAATAATGAGGGTGCTAGGGGGGTAATGACACTAGAAATAGATAGTGTTAGTGGTTTAGATATAAGAACATGCGTACCTATTATAGGCTCACTCAGCTTTGCTGAGGATACAATGAAAATTAGGGGGTGGAGAGTGTATAGCGGTGCGTACCTCGAAGGCCATCTGATAACAGATACCGAGCAAATACTACAAGATATCAGTAATGTTTTTGCAAACATTACTAATGATCTAAATAATAGTGAGCTACGTCACTTCGAACAAACAAAAAAAGTTATAGGCTATCTAAGAAGTAATGATGCAGCAACGGTTGCAGAAGTAGATTTTTATAGGACCCCTAGAATTATTCGGGCCGAACATGCTGCTGTGACCCCCATCGCTGTGATTAATGCGGGTTATCAGGATCAAACTATTGATACCTTTGGGTATTCTTTATCTGATGGTGAAGGAGGTTTAAGAGCAGCACAAAGTACCTTTGAAATCGACATCAATTCGGAGGATGCCGACTTAGGAATCACTGCTTACTTATATGGACAACCGACAAGTGGTTATACTACACCCGTCGGTTGTTATGGGGCTGAACAGATTTTAGGAGGGTGGTCGGCATTTACAGGAAATTTTGAACCCGTAAATCAATTTCATTATGTCAGAACTGAGGCTTTTTTTACGCAGATCTGGCGGTGGTCAACTCCTTTAACTAGGTGCGAATTTGGTCGGATATATCCAGCAGTATCAGGATCGAATCTTAGCGAGTATTTTCTAAGAATAGAAGAAACCGATACAGAACAGAAATTAGAGCTGGAAGTTAGATATAATGCATTTATACAGCAGAATGAACTAACGGGGGACTTTAGATCTTTTAAAACCCATGCTAACCATGATTTCGGGTTGGTATATTATGATGAGAGAGGGCGGGCAGGCAATGTAAACTTACTTCCTTCGGTTTATGTTCAGGGATACAACACCATCGAAAGAGGTAGCAGGAAAGGGAGGGTACAAATAGAAATCGATCTTTTATCTGCCCCGCCTGAATGGGCTCACTACTATCAAATAGTATACGCGGGAAATAGTTCAGTAAGTAACTTTATTCAATATAGTGTAGGAGGGGCTTATTTTGCTGTTAGCGGAGAGAATGAATCCCAAAGGAATATATACCTATCTCTAAACTATTTGCAAGAGAATGGGGATATTTCATATGGTAAATCTTTTGGAGCGAAAGCTACCGATGGAACTCAAAACCTATATGTTTTCTCTCCTGGAGATTATGTACGTGTCGTATCATACTATTCCGATGACGAGAGTATAGTATACCCTAGAAATAGAATATTTGAGGTTGTAGACCTAGTAATATTAGGTAGCGTTGCTGATGAAAACCCACTAGAAGAAGCTGGGGACGTAGCTCCTCATTTACAAGGGCAGTTTTTAATAGTCAGGGATAACGATTCACTAAGTGGTTTTACCTTTAGTGATGTAATAGCCAGTGGAAATGCAGCAGAGTCAAATATAAATCTTTGGAACAATAGGTGTATCATAGAAATTATTACTCCGCGAGCTACTGTAGACCCTGAAGAAAGGGCCTACCATGAAATCGCCCAAGCGTTTAATGTTGGAAGGGATGTCAATACTGGGGCAGTATTCCATCAAACACCAAATGTAGTTTTAAGTAACGGAGACGTATGGTGGAGAAGGGTTCCAGTAAACCTGAGTGATTATGACGAAGTTAATAGCGTATTTCTGAATCTAATACAGGATCCTGAGGAAGGAGACGTTGTAGTTCCTAGGTTTAGGAATTATTATTTAGAGAGTTCAACCTTTAACGATACTTTCCCTGGGACAGATGTAAATGGATTCGGTAAGATGAAGTTTTATCTTACTGACAGTAGCGAAGTGCGTAGGTTTAGTTCTGTTACATACTCCGATATAAACGACTATAGCACTAAGAGGATTAGATATACTTCGTTCAATTCATATAACGCGCCATATAAAGACTTACCCAACGAACACGGTAGCATCAACGCTCTAGTTAATTTCTCTGACTCTCTATTTGTAGTTCAAGAAGATAAAGCCAGCTCCATACCTATTTCCCGAACTATACTTTCTGATGCTCTAGGTCAAGACACTATCATCGGATCCGATTCAATACTTGGAAACCAAGTTTTCTATGCTGGTTCTAGCGGAAGCGATAATAACCCTGAGTCGGTTTTAAAAGTTGAAAACAGTATATACTTCGCTCATAAATCTAAGGGAGAGGTATATAAATTCAACCCAAGCAATGGGATACAAGTTATCTCTCGCAATGGGATGAATGCTTTTTTCCGCTCCGCTTTCGAAGACGTTATCAACGACCCTGGAGATATCCGTGTAGTAAGCGGGTACGATGCGCTGAAAGACGAGTATATCATCACGATATCTAATTTCACTGCACTACTTCAATTACCTATAAGCATATATACCCAACGCCCACTTCAATTAATTGGATCTACGGGGGTAGTAACAGATGACGATAGCTCTGACCCTAGTGATTTCGATAGCTCCTATGGAGATCCTATTGAAGATAACGTAGGTACAGGTACAGCACCTGATGGTGTATCCCCCACAGGTATTTTAGTTGATAACGAGACTATAGAAGTTTACGCAGATATAAAAGAACGGATCCTCGCAGCTGCAGAAGCAGGTTACCAGAGTGGCTCGTTTGAGATTTCCTCAGTTACAAGTGGTTCTCAACAAATAAGTACAATTGATGGAACACAATTTTGGGATCAAGATATAGCAGATTATATAGGTGACTTTACTGTTGGGAATTATCAATATCAACCCCATCCCTCTTCAACGCTTTTTTTCTTATTTAATGGGGCTAATAACATATTCACTATAACACAGCCAACTGACAATATAGTTTATAATGATGATGTATTAAAAATATTATTTGCAATTAGTTTAAATCAAGTAGTGCAGTCACACGACGATAGCGATTATAATTCATATCTTGATGGGCTTTTACCAATAAGAATACGATTATTGCATAACTCTCTAAAGATTACCGATGATAATTCTTATTTAGCAGTAACAAGTATAAAAAGAGACGAGCAGGATATAATAGAGCTAGTAGATCAGATACCGAGTTTAATTGCCGCTATAGACGATGATTTAGCTACGGCGGGTATAAATAGTAACGCTAATATTACAGCTTTACGAGAGTCTGTGGGCTTTGCCTATGATGAATTATTGAATCATGTAGAAAGCGCGCTTGATAGCATAGGAGGTGCAGATCAAACACACTTTTATATCGATAAAAGCAGATTTGGCGTAAGCGACACATACTCTGGTTTTGGAGCTTTTGGTATAGATGAGTATCCTCTTGATAACTCAAACGTATTTCTCTTAAGTAGGCTAATAACCCTTAAGAATAACTTAGCTGATGTTATCAATCCTTTGCTTAGTCTTTCGGAAGTCGATGTTAGCGATGCTATAAGTGGGTTGGCTAATACTAATGCTGACTTGAGAGGTCAGATAGATGTTCTTACTAATCAAATACAGAACTTAAGTATAGCGCCTCAAGGCTCACTCGATGTTAACCCCTTTATTCCTGGGGTAGTCACATCACAGCTTACTAGTCAGGCTATAGATGTCCTTGACGGAGGGGATAATATATTAAGTTTTAGCGATGTAAGGACAGATTTCCCAAATTATAATAGTGAGATACAGTTTATTTTAGACTCACTATCCAGTAGCGGAGTGGAAATTACTCCAGATGTAGTACAGAACATAATACTCTCTTACACTGACGATCTAGAAGAAAGAATAAAAAGTTCAGAAGTTGGTAAGGTATTAAACTTTAACAATACTTTCCTTCAAAATCAAAGCAGTATAGACAGAATAGATTCTGTTCTATTCAGACAGCTTTTTGGGGACATAAATAATGACGGGGGGTTGAATGTATCGGATGTATTAGATCAAGGGCTGGGAGAGAATATTCAAAATGACCCGATCCTCGGCGTTAGATTGGAAGACACACATGCGCTAGAGGGTCAGTTGGGCAATGCTATACTTGATATATATTATATTGCTGGGTTCGATGGTAGTGCAGAAGAATTAAGGTTAGCTATATTGGATTTTATGGTGGATTGGCAAGGATATCCTTTTCCTGAAACCGTCAATATATCTACCGTATTCAAAGATTTTGCGGATATAATATGGGCGGCAGGCGATGCAGGAACAGCATACGATGCATATATCTTAGCAACCAGAATCACTAATGCTCTCTTGGCATCGCCTCGCCGAATCCCAAGGGGTGCTCTTCCTATAGGTGCTAACTTTAGAAGACTTTCTGAATATAACAGCACGTACTCCCCTCCCTTAAGAGACGAAAATTTATTTAACGATATTGCTTCTAATGTGAACAACGACGATGGCTGATAAAACAATAGCATATTCCCACAGGGAGAATTTTTGGAAGACGAGGTACACGTTTTTCTCTTCGTGCTACGCATTTGTAGATCGATGCTTCGTCTCGTTCAATAAGCAATTCAGTGCTTCTAATTCTGCAGCCTTTGCAAATCCGATATGGAAGCATGATACCAACAATCAGAGAACTTCTTTCTACGGAAACGATGCGGCTGGTTCAGGTATCGCGGTGACTTTTAATACTAACCCTTCACAAAATAAACTGTACAAAGCGTTATCTCTAGAGAGTACAAATAACGTACAGGGGGTTACTGCTGTTTTGGTAAACAACTCTTCAGTCCCTTCACAGGTGAAAAATGTAGCAACGGGGGTGCTGACAGAAAAAGGGGGTATTATGTACGGGCATATAGGTAAAGAGACTATTGCCTCTGGGTGTAACGTCAGGTTAGTAGGTAGGATATCAACACTTTTTGGAGCAGTAGAACCTCTAGGCGGTAATTCTTTTGAAGTTAACCTACCTATAAATTTTGTAGATGGAGGGAAGAGCAACCTGCACAAAACAAGTAACGCGACGACGACTGACTCCAATCCAGGTACAAAGTTTTTCTTGGTCGAGGTAACAGAAAATAATCCTACGGGACAGTTTTTTTCTCTTCCAGGGTTACCATTGCCAGCACCAGTATCATACGCTGGTTTCCCTAACTATGTAACGCTATTAAATAATAGCAACCAGGTAAGTAATACAACGTCAAATACAATCAGTTTGTTTTTTAATGCAACCGCTATTATTAGTGATGGTGATAGTGATACTTTAACCATTATTAACGTTTATAACGATTTTCTTGTTAGTGTTATAACGGACCCCAACAGATTCATTTATTTATATAGCGTTTCTCCTGAATCAGTCAATGGAGAAGACCCGAAGGGGCAAACAGCAGACGCGGTAGTTACGCTAGGTTCAGCACCCTATGAACTATACGCATTAAACCTAGACTATGTACCTACAAACCTAGATCATAGAGAGTAAATTATACCTATTTTTGCATATGATGTTAGATTTTTTTACAGATTTTATTTTTGGAGACCCTGATTTTAATGGGGTTTATGGATTTTGGCAGCTTCTCCCTGCGATAGTAGGTACAGCGTATGGAGCTGTTCAAAATAAAAAACGAGAAAAACAGCTGGGAATTGATAAAAATATAGCTTCAGATAAGTATGATACTGCTTATAATCAAATAAAAAATATTGATTTCTCCGCTCCGCAATCCTCAAGAGACGCTTTTACATCGCAGATGGAAGCGGGAAGAGAGATATCGGATAACGCTAAGACAAATGTAGACGCAACAGTTGCTCGCTCATTGGCTGCTTTAAGAGACAACAGTAGGGCTATGAATTCAGCAGGAATTAGAGCAATAGATAGTTCTTTGAAAGCGCAACAAGATGCGGATATGAAAGGGGCGGAATACAAGTTATCGGGAGAGCTAGGACTTGCTGATCTTGATAAAGAATCAAATTCTCTATCTATAAACAGAGATATGAATCTTTTTAGCGGAGATCAGAATATGGCAGCCACTGCATTCAATACAAGTCAGCAAGGCATATACGATACTCAAAATGCAATGACATCTATGATTCAAAATCTAGGTAACCTAGGTACTGAGGCTATTATAGGTAAAAATAAAGAAGAGCCGAAAGATCCGAAAGATCCGAAAGTAACAGAGCAAGGTGGCTACATAGGGGAGAACGGAATGATGACCGAGGGGGAGTTTAACCACGATACAAACGAGAAGCTATTGGTAGATAAGGAGTCAGGGGAAATAGACGCTAAACTAACAGGCGACGAGATGATAGTATTGAACCCTGATCAACAGGACGGAATGTTTAAAGTAGCCAACCTACTAAAGCAATTAGCTACACAGCCTAACGCACCAAAAGAAATTCTTATGGCTTTAGAGAATTTACAGTTTCTTGATGAGCCACAGTTTCAAAACTCATGAGCGTATTATATACAGGTAAGGTACCAACAGTAAATCTTTCTGAGGGGGTAGATAAAACAATTGCTATACTTCAGAATCATGGCGCGTTAGAGCTTAAGAAAAGGGCTGCGCAGAGTAAAGCATTACAAATACAAAGCGATAAATTATCTAAAAACAAGGCTGAGATCGCTGCGTTGTCACCAGATGTAAGGGATACTCATCAATTTGCTTCCGAGGTGATTCAAGATGGCGCGTATGATACATTATCAGAAACCATAGCCCCTCTTCTAGATCAAGAGTTTGGATACATAAAAGCAAAAGCTATATTCGAAAAATTTAACAGTAAATTAGCACTGTATGATAAGGATCCTGATTTAACGGAGGCGCAGCAAAGTTATCAGGCTATGATAAACCCTATAAGCAAACAGGCTATAGCGTACAACGAATCTTTAGGACCGCTTCACACGTCACTTACTAGCTTAGAATCATTACAAGCAATTAATAAATCTCAATTTGAAAATTTATTACAAAACCCTAGGGTAGAATGGAGTGATGAGAACTCAGGCGATTTTAATATCATAGGAGAATACAATGGGCAGACTATAAATTTACAAGACCACCCTGACTTTAATAACGGGCATATTTATACTCCTGAAACCCAACAAATAAATCCGTTTAATTATACTGATATAGCTAGTGACATACAATCTGTAGAGAAGGCTGGTAACAGGGATTATAATGCGTCTGACGTAACTACTCGAAACGAGTTCTACTGGAAAAAGAAAGCAGACTTATCTGACCTAACTGAAGATAACGAAATTTGGCAATATCGATACAGTGTTTTTACGGCTACGAAAGATGATATCAGATCGGATAACTCGTCGGCGGAGAATATGTCTGATGAAGATCTTTTTCAGCTTTTCTCTTTAGAAGATTCAGGAGAAGACCAAGGTGGTCTTCAGAAACTTGTAAAATCAAAAATGGAAAACTTCTTTAAGGAAGAAATGCTTCCGCTTATAGAATATGAAGCCGACAAAGATGATGTTGAAGAAGCTAGAGATGCTATTGTAAAAAGTATCACCATTTCTGATACAACCTTTGCTAACCAACCAACCAGCCCTTTAGATGATACAATATATGAGGATCTGGGCCTTGCAGAAGGCAAAAAGATAAGAACGGCCCTTATACCCGCCATAAACCTTAGCTCTAAGGATGCTGATCCCATTTATTTCCCTAGTGATAATAGGGAATATCATGAGAAAATGAAAATATTTATGGGGAGTAACCCCCCTATGGTTAGATTAGATACTCATACTCATACGTATGAAGCAACATCAAATGCTAATGACGATGTATTGTATTATATAAATACTACGTCACCAAGAACTTCAGAGACCCTTCAAAACATAGTGTTTTACGAAGGTAGACCTAACCTTTGGGGACTAATGGATAAGAAAGGGGGGATACAAATAATAGATATTAAGGATCTGGATACTTATACTAGTCCCATGTATAATTCTATTGTTACAATGCTCGAATCTAAATTAAATATGACTATTGAAGATCTCAGAGATGCTATCAACTTCGATAATGGCGGGACAGAAGAAAGCCCTGAAACAGGAACTGCTTCAGGAGGTGTAGCTCCTGCTTCAGGAGGTGTAAATCCATCCCCAGGAACAGGTCGCAATTAATAAACATCATAAATAATGGATGAAGAAGAAATTAAAGCGTTACTACTTGATTATATATCAACAGCTAACGACCCAAAAAACGGCGGGGATTGGAGTAAGATAGACTCTTTATTTCAGGAGTTTGAATCGTATGATAAGGATAAATTACATAATTATGTAAACACTTATAACGGTGGTGTTACGAATATATCTAAACTCAATACGCAGTTCCCTGATTTTTTTCCTGTAAAAAAAAAAGATCTATCGGATCAAAACGCATCTTCCTCCTCGTTTTCGGATGGGACGGAAGGTTCTTCGGGCTCACCATCCGTACTACCACAAAGTCCTTTAGATTCGGATTCTCCTCAGAGAAATGAGGTTGCTCCTGGAACAAGAGTAAATATCCCAGTTGATACATCTAATTCAACTCCTTTTATTGCGGATTTTTTAAAGGAACATAATTGGTATACTAGTGGCAAGGAAGGTTCTAGTGACAAGGAAGACCCTAGTGACAAGTATAGTAGTTTAAGAATTTCTCCTGATGAGTATTCTGCTGTTATTCAAAATGCTGGATCATCTGTCTTATCAGATGAATTTGGAAGTTATAGTGAGTCATTAGATTCTAATGCTAATGATATATTATATGGTATTGTTAACCATGAAATAGATATAAATCTTGGTATAGCAAAACTAAGTAAGATCCTTGCTGAAGATGATTATGTAGTAGAGCAGTTAGGTATTGATGTGCCTACAAAAAATCATTTTATGCAACCTAGTGTGGTTGGTGTATCAATTCCGCCGCTCGATAGAAACCCCGAAGATATTTTCAAAGACCGTGAATACGAAATAAAAAAACTTCTAAATAAGAAGGTATACGCTAGACTATCATCTGACATTTCTCAAATAATCCCTGAAAACCTAAGGGGTGAAGAGGGAAAGGAGTATCTAGAGCAATATATGCTTGAAGAATTCGGTGCTATGGCTGACATAGATGAAGATGGTCAAGTAGGCAACACCCCTTTCTTGCAATTTGATGGGTTCAAAGTGTTCAATAGCGGAGATGTTACTACAGTTATCCCTGAGTTCTCTGGATATTTACCAGATAAACTTAAAGCGGCAGCTATTGACCTTACAAATGGATTTATAAATTTCTGGTCAAGCGATCAAACGATAAAAGATCGTAGAGAAGAAGCGGAAAAATTGCGTAGGGAAACTTTACAATTTGTTGATGGCGCTGGGGAAGGAGACCTAACAAATGCGATTTTATTAACAACGGGGTATATAGCTGAAGCTATCCCTACCTTATCGGTAACCCTACCTTTAGCTGTAGTTACAGCGGGAGCTCTACCATCAGCATCAATTCTTACCTATTCAGGTATTATAGCGTTAGAAAGCGCTAGTGTCGCCACTTTGCAGGAAGCTGCTAGGTTACGAGCAAACCCAGAGTGGAGTATATATATAAAAGACGGGGAAGAGTACAGCTATCAAGAGATGATGATGGCTACAGGAGGTGACCCTGAGCTCATATTACAGTATACAGAAGACCCTAATATATCAGGAAAAGCTGGTTATATAGCTGATACCTTTGGATCAAGCTTCGTTGTTGATGGAGCCACTTCATTGATTTTTATGCGCTCCATGAAAGGCCAAAAAATACACGGACCTGTACATAGGGATGCAGCTCGGTGGTGGAGGTATCATGCTGCTACAGCAGGTTTAAGCACAGGGGTAGGATCTGTAGCGGGTTCTTTTGCTGCTGGGAGGATGTATATGTCTGAAAAAGAAGCTAAAGGGGAAGAACCGATTTGGTCTGAAATGCGTGAGGTAATGATAGATGCTGCCATTCAAACTGCAGGGTTAGGGTTTAGTGTTTCTGGAGCAGGTAGCTTTTTAAATATTGCTTTATCTAGAGATCCTTTCGGTAGGGGTAATGAAAATATGAGCGTTCTGAACGAGCAAAACACCATCTTGAAAAACCTAATAAAAGCACAAGAAAAAAACAACAAAAAACTACAAGAGGTTTTACTAAAGGATTTAATCGATCTTAAAAAGAAGAGTGATAATAGGAGAGTGCAAGACGAAGCTTTTTATGAAAGGATGAATCCAGAAGACAAGGAATTTATTTCTGATCTGTCTAAAAAGGCACGTGTAAAATTAAGGGATGTATATAAAATAAACAGAAAAGAATCTACGGTATCACAAAAGCTAGTGGAGGAAATAAATGCTCTAGTAGAAGAGCGCTTAAGGATTGAAAGTCTATACGACCTAGAATATGATTATTATCAAGAGTCTATTAAAAACGACCCGCTTTGGGATGAGGCACCACCCATAGAATTTTCTACGCCTCTGCGAGGGTTTTCGACGAAAGATAAATTACGCGCCGCGTTGATTGATAAATACGATGGAATAAGAAAAATACAGCAAGAAATTCAGACTCAGAGAGATGACGGAACTGGACAACGAGTACCTCTAGATCAAGATATAGATATATCGCTTAGGTTGTGGGACTCTCAAGCAAAAGCTGTTGTGGAACTCATGGAAACAACATTGGCTAAAGACCTTTATCCCACTTTAATAGATTTGAATTCCGTAATATCTAAGGATACTCCTGGCGCAGAAATGCTTCCTGCAGGACAAAAGCCTACGTCTACAAATATGTTCGGTAGGTATATGTATGCCAAACACGCTCCAGAACGCAACGCCGATATTTCGAGGAAGATCAGTATACAATTAACCGATATAAATAAAAAAATTGCAGACTCTGACAATGAAAGCAGCAGAAATAAGCTTATCAAGGAAAGAGATAGGCTTATAGAATACCAAACGAGTAAAAACGGTAGCGGTATGTCTGATGAAACGGCTAAGGCTTATTTAGATAGGCTAGAACCCAATATTACAGAGAGGTTTGAAAAAGCTCATGAAGTAGTAAAACGTCTTCAGCAAGAGACTCGTGACAAACTGCTAGAGTATGGCTTTATTAATAAAGAGCAACACAGGTATTTGAATGCCAAATTTGAAAACTATGTTACACTACACGGAAAAGCTATACAAATTACGGATGAGAGCGGTTTTTTAATTGAAACGGATGCTGATTATCAACAGAGCGCCCCATATTCCATAAGAGATAATTTCATACGTGAGGCGTTAGGTAGAGGAGATGAAACGACAGATATTTTAGCTAAAATAATTCAGCAAAACACTCTTGTGAATGTCTTAGGTAAAAAGAACATTGCCTTGCAAAAAGTTTACGAGTTGGCAAGGAGAAATCCAGATCCTAAGGTATGGCAAATACTAGGTGAGAAGGATTTACTACAAGGAGGAAAAAGGGACGGCGAAAAAGCAAAATCTGATCATATTGTAAAAATTATGATCGATGGGGATACTAAAAAATTATATTTTGAAGACGTTGATATAGCTATTTCCCTTAGAGACATGAATGAAGGGAAATCAACATGGTTTATACAAAAGATAAAGGAGGGAGCTGTATGGACCTCAGGGTTGAGAAAAATGTTTGTGAACTACAACCCTGTTTATGGACCTGCGGCATTTTTTAGAGATGCGCAAACAGCTATCATACAAGGTTATTCTCTGGCAACAAAAGAATTTGGTTATGCTTTGCGCGCTCAAGATGGAAGTGAAGTAAACGCAAGTGCTTTAATAGCAGGCATGATGAAAAACCTTCCAAATTCTTTGAGGGTGGCAACTCAAGCTGAGTTTAAAACAAATATGTCGCCAGAGAATAGAAAATTTCATGCGGAATATAGGAAGTACGGAGGTCAGACAGGTATGATCTATGCACAACCGTTATTAGAAATAAATAAAATATTAGAAGGTCAAACAAACCCTAATAAATTTAAAATTGCTAGAAAATGGTTGTTTGACAATTCACTGGGGTTAGTTGAAAGTATGAATGGCTCTCTAGAGAACGCTATAAGATTCTCTGCTTATAAAACATGTCGGGAAAATGGTATTTCTCCAGAGAATTCAGCGGCAGTTGCTAAATACGTTACTGTAGATTTTAACCGTAGGGGAAATTCATCTGCTCAAATAGGCTCTATAAAATATTTCTTTAACCCCGCTGTACAGGGTATCGATCAGCTGGTTGAGACTACTACGGCAAAATCGCCTAAAATTAGATTTGACGGAACAGAGCGACCAGAGATATCAAGATACGGTACTGAAGTAAAACTACTTGGGGGGTTAGTTGCGTTTGGAGCAGCACTTACATCATGGAACCTATCTATCACAGAGAAAAATATAGTCGGGATGAGTTTTTATGATGAGATACCCGACTATGTAAAAAGGAGGAATTTTATAATTATGCACCCTATGGGTACAGACACCACAAAACAAGGATATACTAAGATTCCTAAGGCGTATGGATACAGCGTGTTTTCTGATCTCGGTGCTACTTCAGTTGAAGTGCTTACAAATAATAGAAATTCTTTTAATGCTTCAATGTATATGGCAGCGTCAGGAGCACAAGCTTTCTCCCCATTAAATTTATACTCATCTCAAAAAGAAAGTAGCGATAAAACATCGCGAATAGTACCTAGCCCAAGTGATATTATTGCAGGTGTTGTTACACCTGACCAAATAAAACCAGTTTTGGACACATGGAGGAACGTAAGTGTTTTTGGTAATCAGATAACATCGCCTAACGAGCCAGGAAAAAGTAGATCAGGTGGATCGTATAGGGCTCCGCTTTTTTTGCGAGAGGCTGCGGAAAACTTTAATGAATTGGGCGGCGGGACAGAGTTTACGTCTGGGTCGGTATATCCTGGCATTTCAACAGACCATAACCCTGACTACCTCTACTATATTTTTCAACAATATATGGGTGGGGGGGCTTTAGCTTTAACACAAACTATGGATGTTGTCAGAGACTGGAGAACTCTCCGAGTAAAGGATTTCCCAAAGACTGGAAATAATATACTCGATCCAGACAACATACCATTTTTTAGAAGTTTCTATAGCGATGGGAATAGCAGAACGATAACCACGGAATATTTTGATATACAGGATAGGATAAAAGGATATCAGAAGGAGTGGAGTGATAAAATGAACCTTGCTGATTATATAGCTTTAGAATTGCCTTATCAAGATCAATCCCTTTCCGATGACGGTGAATTGATGTCCGATGAATCTCGCTTCCTAAAATACATAAAGGTAAATAGACTTATTAATACGTTAAACAACTTAATGTATAACCCACGTGGGTTAGGATTAATGAAAGATCGGATGATAGAAAGAAGAGATTCTTTAAACGCGACTATGTTTTCTTCAGATGAAGACCTTAAGAAATTTTACGAGATAGAACAAGAGATATATGACCATGAGGCTCAGAAGATCGGGCTAATGGCTCTTGTTATAAATCTTACGGGATTTAGATCTGAGAAAGATCCAATTATTAAACCCGAAATTAAACTTAAAGACGATAATGAGTGATAAGAAAATAAAAGACACAGCCCTAGGAGCGTGGTTGAGTACGAAGGTGCCAGAATTAGCAGCAAAAGTTGGTGACTTATTGCCTAATAGCGGAGCGCTAGGGATAGTAAAAAATCTACTCGATGGGGAACCGAGTGTATCTGCTGAGGATAGATTAGAGTTTGAAAGGCTAAAGGTCGAGCAGGAGATAGAAGCTCAAAAAGCCGTTTCAGACCGTTGGAAATCTGATATGAATAGTGATGTTAAGCTGGCTAAATTTATACGTCCTGTAACCCTCATAGCTCTTATGACTATGTTTATTCTAACTATGGTAGCAGACAGCGTGGATGGGTGGCCTTTTAACGTCAAGGATGTATACGTAGACCTCTTACAGATACTTATGTTGACTGCTTTTGGTGCTTACTTTGCAGGTAGAACGATAGAAAAAACGAAAAGATGAGGTTGAAAAAATATCAGTACGGGGGTAGAGAAGGTGGTAACCCTGGGCAAGGAACCATAACCCCAGAGGAAGCTCTACGTCGTTCAGGCGCTCGTATACCTGAGCCTGGACCGTATGATGAGTTGCTCAAAGATTATCCCCAAGGCGGAGGAATAGAAAACACTTTCGGTCCTTCGGACTATATTTTAGGTACGGCCCCTGTGGGTAGAGCCATTGCCCCAGTAGCAAATGCCATTAAGAAAATTTTTGGGATTACTAGCAAGTCTAAGCCCTATGGTGTTGGCCTTCCTAAGCCTAACCGTCAAATCGAAAATTTGCAGTATGCTGCAGACAGAGCAATCCAACGGGCCGAGGGAGAAGAGGTTGAGGCCGTCTGGAACCTACAAGCTCAATTAGATGACACCTTGTACGATGCAATTAGAAACTCAAAGTCTGACTCGGAAAGAAAAATCGTAAGTCAGCTAAAGGATTATTTTGAGAAAATCTTGAAAAACCCACCCCCACCTTCTAAAAACTTTCAAGCCCACCTAAACAAATTAGCTGATAGTTTCAAAAGAGGTGATTTCAAAACGGGTTTGACTGATGAGGTTCTAGGCAGCTATCGATTAGGTGAACCGTCCCTAAACCTAACTTCCTTCCCTGCAGAGGCTGATGCGGCTGGGTTGGCGGGAAGAAAGTTTTTTGACCCTAAAACACCAGAGATGCAGCAGGCTTACCAAGATTTAATGCAGGGTTTACGCCCCCCACAAAACTTTAAAAATAACGAGAACGGGGGTAAAATCAAAGTACTAAAAAAAAGATAGAAAAAATGAAGATTCAGACTATAATCACTTCAGCCGCTGGCGTTGCTTTACTAGGTATTGCAACTTGGCTTATAACCACTACCGCAGACGGAACTAAAGAAATGGTTTCAGTAGAGAAGGATTTAGATGCTATTTATTCTGACATAGAGGACCTAGAGGTTAAGGTGGAAACACTACGCCTTGATCTTAGGGAGATAAGAAAATCTTCTCATGATCATGATAAGAAGGGAAATATAGTAAGGTAAAAGAGGGGAGACACCCCTGCCCCCCCCTTCAATCAACCACACACTAATAATACTTTTAATATACGATTGTTTTTACTTCATCTGTTACAGGATGATAGTAATCCATGCTATAGTTAGCCACTTCGTAGCTAGGTAATGTTTGTAGGTCCTCTATAACGAGCATAGTAATGAGATCCTCTCGGTCTTGACGGCTGTAGCAACGCTTGTAAGAGTCTTTCTTAGCTACTGTGCCACTCCAGTCTACGTTTTCCTTACAGTAGGTTCTTAGCTCTTCTGTATTAACAATAACAAATCCCTGGACTTCAGGCATATCGAAAGCTATTGTTGTTGCTTGACCAAATAACCACCCTAGATCTCCCTTTACATTTTTAAACTCCACCCAGATTTCATCGGGAAGGTTGTTACCTTTTACATCGACACCAAGATCGTCATGCCAAAAGTCTACATGCATATGTATGTCCTCTTCGCGAGTAGATTTCCTAGCGTCGGGAAAAGTACGTTGGTAGCGAGTAGCTGCCAACCCTCCATCTCTCCAGGATTGCTTACGTCTTGAATTTGTTACTGGCACTTTCGTTTTCTTTATATTCCTTTACACACTCTCGTATTAAGTCTATTTCCAGCAGTAGCCATTTGCGGCAGCTAGTAACTACTTCAATAGCTGGTTCTACATCCGTTAAAGGATTACCATTATTGTCATGAAGAGATTCATACATAAGGTCACACGCCTCATGCATTCTAGTGCATGCACCACTATATTTCTGACTTAGCTTACTTAGACTCATTCCTTTTTATATCCTGGATTACATCATCCACTTGTTGCTTATTTTTTGCAATATACACAGCGCAGTCTATGTTATTATTTACTAGATGCTTAAGGAATAACTTCCAGCGCATAGGGAAGTCATGATGACTAGGAACGTAACCTTTTGTCTCTATTACCCAACTCATATCTTTAGCTACAAAGTCAGGAGTATATCGAATAGGCTGTTGGATTGAATTAGATCTATCTGACAATACCTTACTCTTGGCTGTCATTTTCAAATATCTGTTAGGGTATCTGAAAGACGGCATCAATTCATACACCACTTCTTCGTAATCGAAATCTATTTTAGCTGATTTCAACTGGTCTGCGCAGTATTTTTCAATCCCACTTTTAAACCGACCCAGGTTCTTCTTCTTCGAAGGCCGAGTTGCCGTTTTTCTTTTCTTCATCCGATGGTAATATAATATCGGATTTGCCTTTTAAAAAATCTTGAGGGGTAAATTTTATCGAATTATACGCTATTTGTTTTTGAACAGCTTGTTTGTTGAAATCTATGGGAGTTATTATAGGGGTTGACTTACCCCACTCCATAAACCCTGTATGCGCTAGATTCATAGTGATCTTAAACGGCTCCGCTAAAGGTGTCGGTCTACCGCCAGTTTCTACCTCTCTAACTTTCCGCACATGAATTTCTGTCATATTTCGTGTGTGGGGGTCCGTAGCCTGGACTTTACGATGTATAGTCAGGAACCCGTCTGCCCGATTTACAAACTTACCTCCTCCTTCAGTGTCTTCTGCAAATGGTGCGCGGGGTAACCCGTCTGCTCCCTTTAGCCTCTGCGCCTCTGTTACAGCATGCATGTTTAACCATACTGCTATATTGTGATTGTTACTGAACGTAAGAAAAGATGTAGCCGCTTCATAGTGGTAGTCGTGAGTGTTCTTCATTTCAGAAGACCTCATGTCTAATCGCAAGGCGTTATAAGGGTCAATAAATACAGCGTCTATTTTTTTGTAGTGTATAACCTTTTCCATAAATAAGATTATATCTACATAGCTATATACCTCTGCATTGTTTATGACTATGAAGTGCTCCTTAACCCATTCATAGCTGTTTTTACGCTCTGTGTAGCTCATGTTGCCCACACGTTTGTTTGCAACAAACTGCATGAGAGACATCTTTATTGACGCAGTACGGTTTTCAGCGCTGTATACCATCCACTTCCACCCGTGTCTCACACTAGAATTAACCATGAAGTATAATGCCGTAGTAGTTTTACCTACGTTACTATGCCCATTCATGATTACTAGCTCCTTCTTGTACTTGAAGTGCTCATCTAACAGCGTACTGCCTGTATCTAACCCTTGATCAATGCGACCCTGGCTAAAGTCGTCTATCCATTTGTAGTCGTCTGAATCGCTACTGATAAAAGACATATCGCCATCTTGGATACGCATCTTACGCTCATGGTCCTGCTCTTGATTTACTACATCTCGTATGGGTAGAGTTTTACCATGATCGACTCCCTTACGTATTGTTTCCTTAGCAGCCTCTGGAGATTCTATGTCGCGCTTTACAATCTCTCTTAAGAGAACACGGCATACTTCTTCTTCTTCTAACCTACCTGCAGCTATATAACCCCCACATAGCGTAGCAGCTTTTATCAGCGTGTTATGCTTCTCTCCTTCGGTAGCGTTTCGGATCATACGAACAGCTACGTTTAACTTAGTGTAGTCTGTAAGAGTTTGTATAGGAGTAACAGGGGGTGCATCAAATGCCTCCTGGCTCAAAAAATTACCAAACTTTTTGCTTCCTTCCTTGACTATGATTTCAGGGTCGTAAGACTCAAAGCAAGCTCGTGACTCATTGATACCACTACTGTCTAAATCCAGACCATATTGAGTATCAAAATACTTTACTAGCGCACGGAAATGGTCTCTATGTCTTTCAGGATTACTGACTCGGACTAAAGCCTTAATGCCGTTAGCTGATGGAGACACCCAGCATGCGTATACGTAATCGTCTATAGCTAGAGCTTTCTTTGTAGGCTCTACTTCTACATGGTCGAAATCTAAAACTATAAGCCCACTGTGCTCACTTATTTTATCATCTGACCTAGATGAAAACTCCCCACTGAACAATACAGCGGGGAGATCCATTTTTCTATCCTTATTTCCAGCTCTTACGCTGTCAATTACTGTGCGGGATTTCCCCGTTCGTATACGATGAAAAACCTCCTCAAGAGTTGCTGGATGAGGATTGTTTTTCTCGTAAATGTTTCGGAATACTGTAACCTTCATCACGTGCTATCATGAGTAGGATGAGGTAGCCAACCAGGTCGAGTAGGGTATCTTCTGTTTCGTCGTTCAAGCCCACGTTTTGTATTCGCTTAAGCTTGTCGTCGATACGTTGTCGTATCCCATACTCAACACCAGCTGAAGAAAAAACATTCAGGGGGGACAGCGCACTGTCACCATAAGCGTCATTCTTAGATATTAATAGCTCACGAACTTTATTAGTCGCTGCTATTATCTGCTCTTCTCTGTTCATCCATTGTCAATTGAGACCTTCCTACTTTCTTTGCTGAGAATATTTTACTCACTTGAATAGCCTGGTCTATAGATTTAGATAGATGAAAAATATCTTTCTTAAGCCTAGACATCGTCTTAATATCGTAAAGAACAATTTCTTTAGGATCTAGGAAGCATGAGACTATCCAAACTTTCCTTCTCATCTTTCTCTTACGTTTAGTAAAAGAAATCTCAGCCGTCAAGTAGTAAATATCTGCTTTAGAAAGGGAGGCTATCAACTTCTGTTTCCTTAGACTGAGAAGCTTTTCTTGCTTCCTCCTTCCTCGCTTTTGATTCCTTAGCACCCTCACTGTTCGGGTCAAATACGCGGCAACAAGCTTTACCAGCATTGCTCATAAACAGAGTCATGAGCACGTTACCTCCCATCTGCTTTCCGTCTTTTTCGAAGACATCGGTGACGTAATTTTTCAACATCTGCTCAACTTCGTCTTTCTTAAGCTTGATCTTCCACTCTTTTAGATCGCCATTATCTTTGAATACTGGTTCGTCAGTCCATCCTACTAGGACGCTATCTTGCTTGTACTCTTTTTTTTCGTTAGACATATGTCTGGGGTTATTAAATTATAATATGTGTAATAAAGCGAATATAAAGAACGCTATGTAAAGAACCAAATCAGACCTTGAATTCTGCATAACCTTTGATTATTTGATTATCTCCTTTCAACCAAGCCTGCACGTTTTCCAAGGCGTTATAGAACTTCATCTCTCCTGAGAACAACGTCTCATCGGAGCACCTAACTATACCAGGGTAGTAGGGATCATTCTTCTCTTGGACTAACCAATAGAATTTATCAATCCCCATCACTTTAGTATAGATATATGCTTGTATGTCGTAACTGAAAGACCTTACATCATACTTGAATTTATTCATAGACCGTGTAGACTTAGAGTCTACAATAAACCCATCACCAAGGCAGTCAAGAAATCCCTTCAAGGGGATGCCGTCGTAGTCATCGTTAAACTCTATCTGAAACTTTCCGCTAGATAGATATTTATCGTACAGACCCTCTAAACGTAACCGATGGATCATACCCTCTGATCGTTGCCAATCATCCTTAGGAACTAATATGTTACCTGTTTGCTTGGCTAGTTCTTTTAGGTTCGCTAAACGAGTTTTATACTCCTTTGTTAATTTCGGACTCTTAGATTCGATGCCTGAGCAGAGTAATTCTTCATCTACGACAGTATATGTATCCTTAGCCTTTTCAGGTTCAAATAGCATCATGTCGTATAGGCTGCCGAAATACAACGCTTCACTCTCTTTACGCAATTCTCCACGCATATACATCTCCCATTGGCGCATATCACCCAGGGCATACTTGAGAGAGGAGTAAGAAAGGTGACCCTTTCCTACTCGCTCCGTCAATTGTTCGCGTAATGTTTGTACTGGATTAGTCTTAATCATCGAACAAACTTATTTAAACCTTCAACCTGTTTCGATGTTAGTTGTGATCCATATTTCTCTACAATTAAATCATAAGCTTTCTGCTTATCGTCTGAGCCTTTAATGTAGTTCACTGACTTACCCATGATATCATCAACGACATTTTCTTTAGCAGGTTCTTTAGCAGGTTCTTTCACATCTGCTTTAGCATTCTTAGGTGGGTTATCATCTTGATGTGAAATAGCTTCTTCTACTTCGTTAGCTGACGCTATAGAGGTATCTATACCTATACCCAACATAGCCAGTGCACGACCAATAGCTGATGTCTCGCAGTTTTCAACGTAGCTCGTCTTATTAATATTACTGCTACCCTGAGTCTCATGAGCGTGACCAGTTGCTATAATGCGATTGCTTGAATCTACTATCGATGCCTTGCATACACATTGAGCGTCATCCATAGAAGGAAAGTCAGTAATGATGCTCCAGTTTTTATATTGTTCTTCTTGGCGAAAGAACTTAATGCGTTCGTTGACCTCAACGTACTGCTTGCCACGGATGTTCGTGGTCTTGAATTTGTGAATGTTACTCATTGTATTGTATTGTATTAAAATCCCTTAGTAATAGCTTGTTTTTTTAAGCTGTTTAACTCATTAATAGTACTGTGTACGTTATTATTTTCAGCTAGATCATACTCTTCTAATATATTTATGAAGTCTTTTACAATAGATATTGCATCTAAAGATTGTTGAGCCTCTGAATATTTAGCTTTTAGACTATAGTGCTTGGCTGATTTCATCCTATTAAGTCTAAAATCTACCTCCAACATATCTGTATTTACATTAGTCGTCTCATAAGCCCTGTCCCATTTTTTACGATCTTCATTTATCCTAGTGGCTACCTCTTCAAATTTGGCTAAATAAGAGTCATCTACTATTAAAAGACTTTCGCACTTCTTTATGCTGCTAATTATAGTGGTATGGTGTCTATCACCTAAAGCCCTGCCTACTCTTTGTAAAGAAGCACCAGGTATAAGCTTTGAACATAAGAAAGCGTACATATGCCTAGCTTGAACAATATACTGGAACCTTGACTTTCCAATTACATCGTCTTCGTCTACACCAAAAACTTCACATACATTATGGAGTATACCTGCCGATAGTGATTCAAAATCTGATTTATTTCTTAAGTGTCTTGCTATAGTTCTAAGTTGTTGGCTTTGTATGTGAGCTCTAGTTGAATCTATCTTAAACTGCTCTATAGGTGTCATTTTCATTTTATTTTTCTTACAGGGAATAATTTATCAAGTATTAAACCGTACCTCTTCTCTATTTTTCCTTGTTCCCACTTATCACGATGAGATTCTCCCATTAAATCATCTACTAGGTCTAATAGCTTGTTAAGTGCTAAGGCTCTATCTATTGTAAATATTTCTTGATCATCCATTGTCTATTTCTTTTGCTTCGCCTCTCATTAATATTTCACAATCTTCTTCATTTTTGTATATCGTCCACTTCCAGGACCACTCTTCTGTAGTAGCGTTGTACTCTTTAAATATGTTAAAGGGATACATACGGGGCTCTTTATCACCATCGGATTTATACATGATAACAAACCAATCGTCCTCGTCTTGTACATTGTATGGATCTCGGTCACCTAAACCGATAACGTATATCAGTGAAATTCTTGATTCTTTCATAGGAGGGTTGTTAGAATTAATAGGTATTTCTATTCGTGTGGCTACAGGGGTGTTACACACGAAACTTAACCATTGTACTATAGGGTCTTTCATTATGTTTGAAATGCTATAATTATTAATATCATGATGAGTAAGCCTGCCCATCCAAACGCCACAATATCTTCAACGTCCTTCATTTTCTTGGGGGGCAAAGCGTAGCAAACAGATGATCAAATATATTCTGAGTTTGATTATCCCATTCTAGTTCTTGCCTATTGAGCAATCGTAAAAGTTTGCATATTTCATATTCATTAGCCTCTAATAAGTGTATTTTTCTAAGTAAGGCGTTTCTTGTTTCTTCTTCCATGTTACGCGATTATATGCACAATGTATAAAACTTAATTCACTTTTCCTCTACAATACTTGATTTTTTTGGTGTCATTATTAACCTATCATATGTAAGCAGTGTGTCAAAGGTTTTATTATCTAGGTTTTCACGCTTGTCATTGACCCAATGTGGGGTTTGGCGAGGGTTATACCGTATAAATCGATCGGGAGACGGAGGACAAGTAGGACTCTTATCCCACACCATTATGATTTCACACTCTATCCATGCACATACATTTTTATTTGCTCCGTCATGGATTTTCTTTGCCTCCTTACTCCTGTTCTTTAGTTTACAGTTGTGCATAGAAAGCACAACGTCTTCGGGGTCATAGTAATCTACTTCGTCTCCCGTTTTTACTTGCCATCGGTGTTTGTTCGGTCCTTCCGCAAGGTGAAACCTTACTTTAGTCTTGGTCATATCGTTCAAGTATTTCTGTTATACACACAGTAGAGAACTGTGAATTCCGCATAAGTTTTCGTTTTATTTTAAAAGCTTCTTCTAAGCTGTTACATGGTTCCCATCCAACATTTACTCCCTGGTACTCATTGCCTTCTGTATACGCAACTATATATTTCATTTTCCTGCTTTTTCAAAATCTTCAATGCTTTGTTTTATAATCTCGTAATCAAAATCATCCAAGGGTTTACCAAAAAGACTTGATGTGTCCATCGAGTTTTGTGCTAAAAGATCGACTAACCTTGTGATCAACTTTAACTGATCCCCTGGCCTTGTGATAGTTATATCGTTTCCTTCTGATCGTTTATATTTTGCGTTCGCATCTTTTCTTTTATCGTATTCTCTAGCGAGGTGCTCTATATCTTCGTCATGTATGCGTAGCCATATCGTATCAGATAGGTCTACAGTCCAAACATTTACACACACTCCCCCTTCTGAGGATATGTACTCTGCATCTATTCCCTCGAAGCGGAGTTGGTTAGCCGCTTTTTTTGCACTGCTTATTTGTTTCTCTTTGCTCATCTGTCTCTTGTATCAGGGTCTTGTTCAGGTCTGGACTCTCCACTCCCGTTGCATTCTTTGCACTCTTCTATGGAGGTAGGGTCTGCACTACCCGCGCATATCTCACCATTGCCGTGGCACGTGTCGCACGTATTGTCCTCCACCTCTTCAAGCTCTATGTTCTCAGGTAACCTACCGTCTTTT
>TARA_R110000796_G_scaffold252557_2_pt1 | contig 29324 bp, 20 predicted proteins | sample TARA_R110000796 | Tara Oceans TARA_R110000796 (sample SAMEA4397815) | marine metagenome | biome: Polar Biome; feature: [SRF] surface water layer (ENVO:00010504); material: water (ENVO:00002006), including particulate matter (ENVO:01000060) such as... | depth 5 m
AATCACCGACTCCACGCTTCCGCAGGTCAACATCATATCTCCAAAATATGGGTTAATAATGTTCTCGTCTTTGCTTATCCAAGTCGCTCCTTTGTTGTCGTTTGCCATAGGGCAAAACTGAACGTAGAGCGGATTATTAATATCGGTACCGAACGATTGAACCGCATTGATTAAGGCTTTAGAAAGGTTAATGAATTCTAGCCTTTGTTGGTCTCTGTCGCTACTTCCTTCTATTTTCTTAAGGCTTTCATCCATTGGGTTCAGCATGGCCATCCAGTGCATATGAGCTTCACCTTTGGTCAGGCTCATATCTACTTTAGACAGCAGTTCTTTCACTTTTACAGCTGCAGTTTTAATGCTATTGGCCTCACCTTTTACCATTTTATCCTTTAAGTCGATATAGGCTGTGGCTACTGCTCCGAGCTGTTTCTGGAATGGGGCCACTACAAGACTTTTGAAATCTTTTGATTCGGGTAAAGTGATTACAGGAAAACCAGCGTTAGAGGCTTGTACCGTATTTTTTCTAGGATTCATCATGCTTATTTTGCCTTTGAGCTGTGACTCAGAGTCTAGCGTAAATGCGCCATTGGTAACTACTTCGTCACCATCCGACAGGCCAGATTTTACTTGATAATAATCTCCTGAAGCATCACCCAAGGTTACTTCATTCAACATAAAGTATTCGTTGCCTTCTTCATTCACTTTGGTGTAAACCACAGAGCGCTCTCCAGTCCATAATACAGCCGACTTAGGCACCAATATGCCATTGCTTTGTGAATTGATGTCTACTTTTCCTTTTAAGAAAATGTCTGGTTTTAGTGTTCCATTCGCGTTATTAACATCTACACGAACTTCTACAACTCTGCTGCTTGCATTTAAAACGGGTTCGATAAAAGCTATTTTTCCAGAAAACTGCTGACTTGAAATTGATCTGGCAGTGAAGTCAATTTGCTGACCGACACTTAAGTTTTTTAAGTCTCTTTCATATACTTCAAAAACAGCCCAAACTTTAGATAGGTCAGTGATTTCTAGTAATACACCGCCTTCTTTAAGGTGATCTCCATTGCTTACCATTTTCTTGCTTATAACTCCATCATAATCAGCAAGTAAATCAAAGGTGCGCATGGGTTTATTTGAGCTTTCAATTTTCTGAATTTGCTCCATGCTCAACTTCCAATGGTGAAGCTTTTTACGCGCAGCTTCGAGCAAAATAGGGTTGGTGTTTTCTACCTTTTTGGCTTCAATGAGCTCTTCTTGCGCAGTAACCAATTCGGGAGAATAGAGTTCGGCTATTTTGTCGCCTTTGCGTACGGTTTCACCCTCAAAGTTTTTGTACAGCTTTTCAATTCTGGCCGCAAAATGAGTGGTTTGTACATTCACCCTGCGTTCGTCTGCTTTTACTTTTCCGTTCAATGTTAACCCTGCTTCAACATTCCCGCTTCCAATGATGGAGGTTTGAATGTTAGCCAATTGAATTGCCGCATTCGACATCTTCAATATTTTTGGGTCATCGCTTTCATTGTCGGCTGTCATAGGAATTAAATCCATACCACAGAAGGGGCAATCGCCTGGTTCGGACTGCCTTACTTGTGGGTGCATAGAGCAAGTCCAAAGGCCAGAAGCGGTTTGCTCTAACTCATGACCTTCACCTTCATGCCCATCAAGTTGAGCAGTGGGGTTGGGGCTTCCTCCTAAAAACAGTGCTCCAATAAGTAGCCCTAAACCGAGGGTTACTAAGCCTGTTATTACTATTGATCTGTTTATTTTCATCGGCTTATAAATTAACTTTTGCTGTTCTCACCATTGAAGTCTCACCAATTTCTGTCCACGAAACATAAACATCTTCCTTGTTGCTGGTAAGCACAGGAAATCCGCTGCTTCTTGATGAGGATGATTTGGCTACTTCCATTTTTTGAAGCAACTCTCCTTTTTGATTGTATTGTGCTAACATGATTTGTGCTGCGTCATTCTTGGTTTCCATATAGCTTACCAATACCGTTTGGTCTGGCAGCATAGTAGCACCTACTCTTCCGCTTGTTATTTTCTCACTCACTACAATTGGGGCTGAGAATGTAGCGCCTGCATCGGTTGAAATGGCAAGTTTAACAGTAGGAACGCCTCCGCTGGCGGTAAACCAAGCTACTGCAGTGTTTTGACCACTTGAGGTAATGGATGGGCCATTTACTGGGCAGCCTGCTATTTTCCAATCGTCTGCATTAATGATTTGCGGTGCTGTCCATTCGCCATTTACATAGCGTACAATGGCCATATCTCTAATTTCTTCTTCGGAACGATTTCTATAAACTACTGCAGGGCCGTTGTCTGTCATGGTAACAGATGTTTGGCAGCAGTCGCATACACGATTGTCTAACTCCCATTCTTCTAAAATCTCTCCTGTTCTATCAAAAATAGCGGCCCTTAGCGTCATGGCTCCACCTCCCATTGAATGGCCATCTGCACTTTCGTGTCCTTCACCTTTGGTAAACCTTCCGTCAAGCCAAGTCGCTATCATTCTATCCTTATCAATAGGCATCATGCTCACGAATCCATGTTCTGCGGCTATGTTGTCTTTGTGTGGAATAAACGATTCCATCCAGTTATTTCCAGAATTACTAGCTGTGGTGATATGCACATCGTAATCGTAACTGCTCTCGGTTCTTTTTTGTAGCCAGTGTGCGGCCATCCAGTCTTCATTTACGGCAATGGAAGGGAAATCTGCCCAATTCAAAAACCAGTTGTCTCCTTCTGAAATTTTTGTTGCAGCCGACCATTTTCCATTTTCCAGTTTTGAAAAAGATAGGATTGCTTTTTTCTCCTTTTTTTCAACCCAAGACAAATAAACGTTCCCCTTTTTATCGGTAAAGAGGTTTGGCTCTTGACTTCCTTCTGCGGCAGGACTATCAATATTAGTAACTGTTGGTGCTGCTTCTTTTGCTGGTTGGCATGAAGTGACGGCAACAATTGCAATGATTAAAATTGAATAAATCTTTTTCATGGTTTAATTTTTAAGGTGGGATTTGAACAATGAAATATTTTCTGGGCTGTCCCATTCTTTGGCGCCCATGTGTTCGTAAACGAGATTACCTTCTCCATCTATAATGTATGAGGCTGGAAGAGAGTATATATTGAGCGCTTCAAGCCCCATTCCTAACTTGGCAAAATCAAATGTATAGTCATTTTTTGCAATGAAGTTTTCAATCTTATCATGTTCTTCATTGGAAACGGCAATGAATACATATCCTTCGCTTTCAAGTTTTGCCTTAGCCCTTTCTATTGAAGGCATTTCTTTCAAACATGGGCCACACCAAGTTGCCCAAACGTTTACAAAGGCCATTTTCCCGTTTAAATCTGCCACGGTCAGTGCTTTACCGTCCATGGTTTTTAAATCTAGCTTATCGAAAAATGGCTTTTCTTCTTTAGCGTTATTGCAGCCTACAAGTAGTCCGATAAGCCCAAAACTCACTATATATCGAATGTAGGTCATGATGTAGCTATTTTGAATGATACTTTTATTTCAGCCCAACTGATTGAAATTTCTCCGGTATTGTTATCTACAGAATTAACCTCGTAGAGTAAATGTTCCTGAATAGCTTCTAGTTTTTCAGGCACCAGCTGTAGTCTTAAAACATCCTTAGCTTGGTCATAGTTGTCGGCCAAATGCTGGTTGTAATCGGTGTTTATGATCAGTGTCCATTCAGTTTTGCCTGGTATGGTAAACAAGGCATATTTGCCTTTGCTTATCTTATTTCCGTTAAGTTCTACATCGGTAGAAAATTCTATAGAAGTGGCACTGTGAGCTCCTGTTACCCATACTTCATCATAGGCCACCAAGCCTCCATAAATGTTTCTTCCTCTTACTCCGGGTGAATAATAGTCTATTTGTACCTGAGTGTTTCCAACCGTGTTTTTGGCAGAGGCTGCTGGGCTTTTGGGCTTAGCTACTTCTTCAGTGGCTGTAGGCTCTTTGAGTTCTTCAACCTGTTTCTTTTCTCCAGCGCATGCATAAAGCATAAAGCTTAGCGCAATGCTAAAAAGTAAGGTTATAGTTTTCGGTTTCATTTGAATTGGTTTAAGGTTGAACCAGTGAGGTACTCTCTCTTGTAAAGCGCCTCTCTGTGTTTGATTTTAGATTTGATTTTGGTTAGCTGTAACTGCAATAGCTTTTGTTGCGTGGCCAATAGGTCTTCGAAATTGCGGTTGTCATTGGTGTATTCACTGATCAGAATACTCAGTAAAGTCTTTGTTTTATTTACCTCACTATCAATTTGATTCAGCTCTTTAAGTGCAGCTTGAATATCGAATTCAGTAGTGTTCCATGTGTTTCGTAGCTGATTTTGTAAGCCATAGTACTGTCCTGTGATCACTTCTTTTTTAAGCTCGGCTTCTTTAATAACAGATTGATTTTTTTTGCCAAAAATGGGTAAGCTAACGGTTACCATGGGCATTAACACATCTTTACCGTTATCGGCCATGGTCATGTCTTTGCGCTTGTTTACCATCACATAATCTAAGCCTACACCTATATTGGGCTTTCTTTTAAGCTGAGCAAGAATAACCTCGCTGTCTACGGCTTCTAAATTTGCTTGAACAGCCTTAATTCCTGGTTGATTAACCAATACTGAGTCTAATGAGGCATCATGCTCGTTATTAATTTCCAACGACTCGTTGATAATTACCTCGGTAGTTAAGTCGCGATTCAGTAGGGTATTGAAATCTCCAAGTAGGCTGGCTTTTTTAAGCTCAAGTAATTCTAGTTTTGTTTGCGATTGCTCAATGGTAATCTGCACTCTTACCAAATCTGTTAATGAGACTAAACTGGCTTCGTACTTAGTTTTGGTTATGGGTTCATAGGAGCGCAGAATCCTTAGATTTTCTGTAGTAATCCTTATTTCTTCTTGAACCTCAAAAAGAAGCAACCATTTGGTTTTCACGTTAAGAAAAAGAAGATTTTTAGCTTCTTCAAATTCTTCGAACCGAGCTTTGGCAATCATTGTTGCTGCTTGCTCTTTGGTTTTGAGCGTACCCATCCACGGAAACATCTGTGAAATAGACAACTTAAGTTGTTGAGCGCCTACACGGGTTTCTACTGGCGAAATGAAATAACCAAAACTGAGATTTGGGTCTGGTAAAACGCCTTGCTGATTGACATTTTCTAAGGCAACTAAATATTGATTGTACTTGGTTTTTAAAGAGGGGTTTTGTTCTGCAGCAATTTTAAGATAACCATTAAGATGGGTTTGGGCACTAAGACCCATTCCCATCAATATCCATACACCACAGATAAAAAAAATCTTACTCCAAGAGAAGTACCTACTTTGTTTCCTCAGTAGAGCACAAAACAATTGAATGATTAAATTTAAATATGATTTATTACCATTCCTATTGCCAATAATAGGAACGGTGTAAAAGCTAACCTGATTTATCGAATTTGGTGACAATTGGCTCATATTGATTTCATTTTTGATGATGATCGGAACTGCGCATCCTTGTAGTAGGAGTAAAGCACAGGAACAACAAACAGTGTAATCAAGGCAATTAGCATTCCTCCAAAGGATGGAATTGCCATTGGAATCATTACATCAGAACCTCTTCCTGAAGAAGTTAAAACAGGCAATAGTGCTAGTAAAGTAGTGGCGGTTGTCATTAAACAAGGTCGAACTCTTCTTTTGCCTGCCTCAATCACCAAGGCCCTTGTTTCTTCCTTGTTTAGGTTTTCCTTTCCTTCAAAAGATTGAGAGAGATAAGTAGCAATCAAAACGCCATCGTCTGTGGCAATTCCAAACAGGGCAATAAAGCCTACCCAAACCGCTACACTTAAATTGATTGGGCTGATCTGGAACAGGTCGCGCATATTAGTGCCGAACAAACTGAAGTCGAGGAAGCCATCCCAACCGTAGAGCCCCAACATAAGAAAACCTCCGCCAAAGGCCACTGCAATTCCGGAAAACACCATCATTGTAACCGATACCGATTTGAACTGGAAATAGAGAATCAAGAAAATAACGGCCAGTACAATTGGAATTACAATGGCAAGCCGAGCCTCAGCCCTTTGTTGGTTTTGATAATTCCCTGCAAACTTGAATGATACCCCAGCTGGAATTTTCAATTCACCCGCTGCTATTTTTTGATCAATCAATTTTTGAGATTGCTCCACCACATCAGTTTCGGCATATCCCGTCTTTTTATCGAAGATCACATAACCAACAAGGAAGGTGTCTTCACTTTTAATCATTTGAGCGCCCTGAGTGTACTCTATACTGGCCAATTGCCCAAGCGGAATTTGTCCATTAGATGGTGTTGGAATCAGAATGTTTTTGAGCGCCTCTGGGTCATCTCTTAACTCTCTAGGGTAGCGAACTCTAATAGGATATCGCTCTCTGCCTTCAACTGTTTTGGAGAGTTCCATGCCTCCAACCGCTACCTGCAAATACTGCTGAACTTGTACAACGCTTAAGCCATATAAGGCCAATGCTTCACGGTCTAAATTGATGAGCAGATAAGGTTTGCCTACAATTCGTTCAGCAAAAACCGATTGCGTTTTTACCGAAGGCACTTCTTTTAGAATATCTTCAAGCTGTAGGCCGAACGCTTCAATGGTAGCCAAATCTGGTCCTTTTACTTTTATTCCCATGGGCGCTCGCATGCCCGTTTGCAACATCACAAGACGAGTTTCTATGGGTTGTAATTTTGGGGCTGAAGTAACACCTGGTAAACGAGTAGCCTCTACAATTTCATTCCAAATATCATCTGGAGAAGAAATATGGTCTCGCCACTGACGAAAGTAAGAACCATCTTCATCAGGAATTAAGTTGCCTTTTTCATCACGTACAAATTCTCCATCTTCCTTCTTAAAGCGAAGCCTTCTTCCGTTTTCATCGGTGAGGTATTCACTTTTGTAGTTGATTACATTTTCGTACATCGAGATGGGCGCAGGATCTAGAGCACTTTCGGTTCTCCCTAATTTTCCCACCACTGATTCAATTTCAGGAATAGCGGTTACCGCCATGTCTAAATTTTTGAGCACCTCAAGATTTTGCGCCATTCCTGCGTGTGGCATACTAGTAGGCATTAGTAGGAAAGAACCCTCGTCTAATGAAGGCATAAACTCTTTTCCAATGCCTGGGAAAGTATGGTTCAGGTTTGAATAGGTTTTGTTTGTGCGAACCGAGTCACCGAAAGTGGCAGGAATAAAGCCAAATACCTTATCGAAACCCTGCCAAATGGTAACTCCTAATAAAACAATGAAAGTCGGAACAAGTAAAAACTTCAATCGGTTTTGTAAACACCAGTCCAGAATTCTTGGATAGAAATGAATAAACAGATTAAAAAAGCCTAAGGTAATTCCGATAATGAGTGCAACGAAAATGAAGTTGACCAAACCACTTACTTGAGCTCCTAATGGCATCCATTCTTGACTTAGTAGTATGGTAATGGCTAATAAAGAAATAGCAATAGCTCCATATTTCAAGAAGCCAAGAGATGGAATGAAATGGCGAGCGATATTTAAAATACCGAAGGCAATCAATACCCATCCAGCAAAGGAATAGGAGAGGGTTAAGGCCCAAATTCCAAAAACAATCAACCCAATGTTGAGTGCTAACTTTAGATTTTTGCCTTTAGGTTTAAAACCAAAGCACCAATAAGCCATTGTTGGCAGAATGATTAAGGCAACGATGATGGCTGCAATCAGAGCAAAACTCTTAGTGTAAGCCAAAGGAGAGAATAATTTACCTTCCGCAGCCTGCAACGTGAACACAGGGATAAAACTGACAATTGTAGTTAGAACAGCTGTGATAATGGCCGATGCAATTTCTTGACTTGCCTCTAAAATTGTTTTCAAAAGCGGCTGATCCTTCTTCTCATCCAAGTGTTGCGTAATGTTCTCCGTGAGTACAATCCCCACATCTACCATAGTGCCAATGGCAATGGCAATTCCAGATAGCGCCACAATATTCGCATCTACTCCAAAATAGCGCATGGCAATAAAACACATCAGTACTGCAATCGGTAGCAAGCTAGAAATCAGAATGGAGGCCCTTAGGTTAAAGAGCATCACCAATACCACAACTACGGTAATTAGAATTTCTAGCATTAGTGCCTCTTCCAAAGTGCCAATGGTTTCCTTAATCAACTTGGTACGGTCGTAAAAAGGAACAATAGTAAGTTTGGAAACGGTACCATCTTCCAATGTTTTAGAAGGTAAGCCTTGGCTGATTTCTTCAATTTTTAGCTTCACATTATCAATTACGGCCATTGGGTTAGCTCCATAACGAGACACTACCACACCGCCAACAGCTTCTGCTCCCGATTTATCCAAAGCACCTCTTCTGGCCATTGGCCCTAAAGAAACATGAGCCACATCTTTGACGAGAATTGGAGTATTGGAATTTGATTTTACAACCGCATTTTCTAAGTCAGCAAGACTTTTAACATAGCCTAAACCCCTTACTAGATACTCTGCTCGGTTAATTTCTAAAGTTTTTGCTCCAATATCTTGGTTCGATTCCTTGACGGCTTTAACCACTTGATCTAAAGAAACACCATAACCTTCCATGGCGTTTGGATCAATATCTACTTGATACTCTTTTACAAAACCACCCACAGAGGCAACCTCCGATACACCTTCAGCTGAGGCCAAAGCATACCTAACAGTGTAGTCCTGAACCGTTCTAATTTCTTGGGGATCCCAACCGCCAGAAGGGTTTCCGTTTTCATCTCTTCCTTCAATTGTGTACCAGAAAATTTGGCCTAACCCAGTAGCATCTGGGCCTAAGGCCGGTTGTGTGCCTTCGGGAAGAAGCCCTTTTGGGAGTGAATTCAATTTTTCCAGAATTCTACTTCTGCTCCAATAGAACTCTATGTCCTCATTGAAAATAATGTAGATAGAAGAAACTCCGAAAATGGAAGAGCTTCGAATGGTTTTCACCCCAGGAATTCCTAATAGGGAAGAGGTAAGCGGATAAGTGATTTGATCATCAATATCTTGTGGCGACCTTCCAGCCCATTCGGTAAAAACGATTTGTTGGTTCTCACCAATATCAGGAATAGCGTCTACAGGTACAGGGTCTTTGGGTAGGCTTATATCCCAATCGAATGGAGCGGTTACTAAGCCCCACCCCACAAAGGCCACCATAAAAAGAAAGGTGACAAGTCGGTTTTCTAAAAAGAATTTAATTAGTCTATTGATCATTGAAATGTGCGTTACAATCAGAAAATGACGGTTTTGCCTAAGAGATAGGCAGATCAGCACAAATCAATTCAATTAGATTTTATTCCAGATTAAAAATGGAATAAGATGACTTTCTAAAAAGGCACAGTTAAATCTAACCTATGATAAGGCCGATTAAGACTGTAATGCAGCGGGGATTTTAAGGGAATGGTATGCGATATAGAGGTCAAGTTTGGGGACATCAGGTGGGCCTGTGTTCTTAACTTCTACTTTTTCTTCTTGTTCGTCCATAACCACCAAGAATGTGCTGTACGGAACTTCATAAAGAAGATGATAATTGGCGTTAGGAATGTCGTTAAGTACAGAGGCCTGTTGTGTGTCTTCGATTTTAGTTAAAGACCACTCATCCTCACAACAGTCTTTCATGCTTTTATGCATTTCAGCAGACATGTTGCACTTTTTCTCCTGTTGCTTGAATAGTGCAGTCTCCTTTACTCTACCCATGCATACATGCTGACCAACCAATATTCCTGTGCTGGCTAGCAAGTAAAGTGTAGTGAATAATATGGTGACTGATTTTTTCAAGCTGGCCAAATATACGGAAGTTTTAGAATATGGTTTAAGAAAAGGTGAATCCCCTTCTATCCGATACTGTTTCCATTCTATAGTAGCGCTTACTATTTTTCCATTGATCAACCATATTAGTATATCATGAATAAGAAAATTTTACTTACACTAATGGTCTTTATAGGGCTGTTAGGCTCTGTTTCGGCTCAAAAAATCGACATGTCACTTTTGGAAGACATGAAGCCAAGGAGCATTGGTCCAGCTGGAGCAAGTGGTAGGATAACCGCCTTTGATGTAGAGCTTAATAACCCCGATATAATTTACGCTGGTACCGCTGCTGGCGGTTTATGGGTGTCTGAAAACGGAGGCTCCACTTGGGATGTTCTGTTTGATGATGGTAAATCAGCTTCAGTAGGTTCTATTGCCATTAATCAAAATAATCCGAATGAAATTTGGGTAGGAACGGGCGAAGGAAACCCACGAAATAGCATGAACAATGGTGCTGGTATTTATAAAACCATTGATAAAGGAAGAACTTGGGAATTTTTAGGATTAGAAAAAACCAACGGTATTCATCGTATTATCCTCAATCCTAATGACCCCAAAATAGCGGTAGTTGCGGCTACAGGTACACCTTGGGGTGAAAATCCAGAACGTGGTATTTATAAAACTACAGATGGAGGTAAAACCTGGACTAAGACCTTATACATAGATGTAAAAACTGGAGCTGCCGATCTGGTGGTCGATCCTTCAAACCCAAACAAGCTAATTGCAGCCATGTGGGAACACAGAAGGTGGCCTTGGTTTTTTAATTCAGGCGGAGCAGGCTCGGGTATATTTGTGAGTTTAGATGGTGGAGACACTTGGGATAGAATAACAGCTGAAGATGGTTTGCCAAAAGGTGATTTAGGCCGAATCGGTTTGGCTTTTGCCCCTTCTAACCCTAACAGGGTTTACGCGTATGTAGAGTCAGAATCGAATGCTATTTTCCGTTCAGATGATGGAGGGTTTAACTGGCAGCAGGTTTCAAAAGATGGTGACAGAAATATTGGGGGAAGACCTTTTTATTATGCTGATATTTATGTTGATCCAATCAATGAAAATCGAATTTACAGTATCCATTCCACTGTAACTGTTTCTGAAGATGGAGGAAAAACTTGGAGTAGTTTTGTGTCTGGTGGAAGAGTACATACCGATCACCATGCTTGGTGGATTCACCCAGAAGACCCTTCTTATATTTTAGATGGACACGATGGCGGGCTTACTTATACCAGAGATCGAGGTAAGAACTGGCATTTTGTGGAGAGCCTTCCGCTTACACAGTTTTACCATGTTCGAGTAGACAATGACATTCCTTATAATATTTATGGAGGAGCGCAAGATAATGGTTCATGGCGTGGGCCAAGCCAATCTTGGTTTAGAGGCGGGATTCGTAATTTTTACTGGCAGCGACTGAGTACAGGCGATGGTTTTGATATGGCGCCCGACCCAAGAGATAACCGCTACGGCTGGTCAATGGGGCAGGGCGGAAACCTAAATTATTATGATAGAGTAACGGGTTTAATGAACAAAGTTCGTCCGGTTCATCCAGAAGGAGTTGCTTTACGCTTTAATTGGAATGCGGCTTTAGAAGTAGACAAGGTTGATAAATCTGTAGCCTATTACGGCAGTCAGTTCTTACATAAAACCAACGACCGTGGAGCTTCATGGGAAATCATTTCTCCTGATTTGACTACCAATGATCCAGCTAAACAAGATTACAAATCGGGAGGACTTACTTATGATAATACCGATGCTGAAAATCACACTACCATTACTGCAATCGGGCCAAGTCCGAAGCAAGCAGGTGTAATTTGGGTAGGTACAGATGATGGCAATGTTCAAGTGACCCAAGATGGAGGTAAAACTTGGAACAATGTGGTGGGCAACATGAAAGGACTTCCTGCCAATGCTTGGATTACTCAAGTTCAACCTTCTGAATACGATGCCGCAGAGGCTTTTGTGGTCATAGATAACCACAGAATGCATGACTGGACTCCTTATGTTTATCATACCAAGAATTTTGGCCGCACATGGACAAGGCTTGTGGATGATACCGATATGAGAGGTGCAACCTTGAGTTTTGTGCAAGACCCATTGGAACCAAAATTGATGTTTACAGGAACTGAATTTGGTCTTTGGGTAAGTATAGATGAAGGTACCACTTGGTCGCAATGGACCAATGGTTACGGTACACTTCCAACCCAAGACATGGTAATTCACCCCAGAGAACACGATTTGGTGATTGCTACTTTCGGCAGGTCTTTCTGGGTGTTGGATGATATTCGTCCGCTACGGGCAATGGCTGCCATGGGAATAAAAAATTTACTTGATAAGCAAGTACAGGCTTTCGATGCGCCAGATGCGTACAAGGCGTTTATTGGTGAATCTTTTGGCTACCGCGCCAACCTAGTTGGTGATGCCATTTTTGAAGGCGATAATCGCTCTCCAAACGCCATGATCTCATTTTACTTTAAAGGGAAGGACGATAAAGCAGAACGCGTTAAGGTTGAAATCCTTGATGACAAAGGAGTAGTTGTGAAAACCATAAATCAAAATGCAAAGAATGGTTTGAACCGTTTGGAATGGAGGCTAGATTCTGATGGAGCAGATCCATCGGCTGGCCGTTTTTCTCGGGGACCAGATGTTTTTCCAGGTACTTACACCATTCGTGTAAGCTATAAAAACGAACAAAGCGAAGCGAAGGTGAATGTTTTTGCAGACCCACGAATTGAAGTGAATAAGCAAGACATGATTGCTAAAAGAGCATTTATGGAGAAGTATAATCAGTTACAGAGTAAGGTAAACTCCATGACAACTGATTTGCGAAATGCAAAAGCTGCTGTAGAAAAGGTGAATGCTAGAGTGAAGGAAGAAGGAAAGTCCGTGGCAGATCCAGTGGTAAAACGTGGACAAGAAATGGTTAAAGCCATTGACGAATTGTATTACCAAATCAATAGCAAACCAGCGCCTCAAGGGAGTTACAGTGACGGAACAGTGCTGTCAGCTAAATTAGGCTTGGTAAGAGGAGCAATGCAATCGGTTCAGTTGCCAATCACTAAAAATGATGAAACGGCAATGGGGCTCATCGAAGCAGCTATTCCTCCAATGGAAGCCAAGGTAAAGGCCCTTTTAGCAAATGACTTTGCGGCTTACAAAAGCTATGTTAATGGTTTAGGACTAAAGTTGATTTCTGATAAGTAGTTTGTGGAATGCTTAAAAAATAAAAAGGTCGAGAGTTTCTATTAGCTCTCGACCTTTTTGTTTTTGTTAATTACAGAATTTAGCGGATATAAAAACTAACTCCTAAATTAATATTGCTCATACTTAGATTCAAACCGTAGTTTTCATTTTCGGTTTCAACATTACCTAATTTTGTGGTTTCTTTAGAATAGTTCAACATCCCCCAGTTCATATCTAGAGCAAACTTCGGAGACAAGAAATAAGTCATTCCTGGAGCAAGCCTTACATCGAATGAGTTAACATCGGCATCGCCTCCACCTACTTCTCTATTCCCAAAACCAAAAGTTAAAGAAGGTTCTAAGTACAGATAGAAGTTTTCAACCATAGGTTTGTGAAAACGTGCGTAGGCACCAACGTTGATTCTATCAGATTTAGCTCCATTAAATTTACTGCTGGTGTATCCAACAATACCTCCCAAGCTTGTTGTTTCCGAAACGAAAACACCAGCTTTTGGTAAAAGCGAAAAGCTAGATACTTCTGTACCTGTATTATTGATTTTTTGAAGCCCAACGTTTCCAGTAATTTGAAAATCTCCTTTTTGAATCTGGGCAAAAGCCATGGTGCTCACCATTAGAATTGCCATTGTAAAAATTAACTTTTTCATGATAATGTTTTTGAGTTTTAAAAATGATTTAACCTTTAGACGGAATAGAAGGTTTTGGAACCTTCTATTTAGTACCGCTGGAAAAATAATTATTTTAATGGAATTAATAGACTGTTAGTAATAAGCTTGAATGAAAATAGATCAATTTGAAAGTTTAATACGTCTATAATTAAAGTCTATATTTTTAGTTGTCAAAGTATTTTCGCCTTAAGAAAGTCATCTTCATTCACTGTAGCATCCTCGCTTGTATCGACATCCATATAGATTTTCCAGGTGCCATCTACTCTTTTTAAAGTCACACTGAATTTACCATAGAGGTGTTCAGACTTGAAGCCTGCATAACGCGTTAGCCTATATATACCTGTTTCATAAGCCCAGCCTCCTTTTTGTATTCGATTCGTAAAACTAAACTGAATTCGCTGTTTGATTTTATGCTCGTTCCAAAGGTTAAACATATTGAGGTTGGAATCCTTGTATTCTCTACCTACCAATATTTGATTTTGATCGATGGGTATTCGGAGTACATCGTCTGTATGGATGTAATTGAAAAGACTAGCGTTTAAATCTTGATAGGCTTGCATAAAGTTATACCAAACATCCCTATTGATTTTTTCTTGTTCCGATTGTGCAAATGTGCTTGAGGAGAACATGACAAGCATGGCTCCGAGTAAAAGTTTCTTCATAATTAATGACCTTATAAAAGCAACGGGAGTAAAACTGAAATCTTGCTTTGATTGTCGGGTTTTAGGAAATAAAAAGCCAGAGTCACTTTAGTAACCCTGGCTTGAAGTTCATTTTATAAAATGCTTAGCGCTTCTGAAGCAATAAACTATTCGATTTATTTTGAAGCAAATCAGGATTATTAAAGAGCGCTAATGCCTGAACATAAATCTCATTGGTCTGGTTGTAAATCTTATAGAAAGCGTTGTCATCATAAGTATCTCTTGCCAATTGAGCTTTGATCAGATACACCAAAAAATGCTTTGACTTGCGATACTCCCTTTCCCTGAATTTAACACCATTTGCTTTTCCAATTTCAATCACCTGATTAAGCATAGCCTCGGTTACCTCAAATTCTTCATTGAACTTCTCAAAGTCCCAGTCATTCAAGTACTTGTTGTTGTCTCTGTAGTCTAGCGTAAATTCTTTCACCGAATTGCTAGAGAAAAGTCGATTTACATAAGCTGTTGCATAGGTAGTATCTAGCGGCACAAAATAGTCGGGCATAATTCCGCCACCTCCATAAACAGTTCTACCTGAAGCTGTTTCATAAGCTAAGTCTTTATTGAAATGTACACTGTCTTGGGTGAAAAGTTCACCAGAAACAAAACGTTGGTAATAATCAGAAGCATAAGCCTCTTCACCGTCATCATATGGCTTTTGAATAGAGCGGCCGCTTGGAGTGTAATAGCGAGCAATAGTCATTCGCAGTTCCGAACCATCTTTTAAGTCGAAAGGCAATTGCACCAAACCCTTGCCGAATGACCTTCTGCCGATAATCAGAGCTCTGTCATTGTCTTGCAAAGCACCAGCAACAATTTCTGAAGCAGAAGCACTTCCTTCATTCATTAAAACGGTAACAGCACCCTCTTCAAAAATTCCGCGTTTCGTAGCCCTGGCCTCTGTATCATATTTTGAGCCTTGCCCTTTCTGGCTTACAATCAACTGACCATCAGAAAGCAATTCATCAGAGATGTTAATAGCAGCACTCATATAACCACCACCATTGTTCTGTAAATCCAAAATCAGTTTGGTCATACCTTGCTCTTTTAGGCTTTCTAGGGCAGATTTGAATTCAGCATAAGTGTTTTCGGCAAACTTATTTACTTTAATATAGCCTACCTCATCGTCTACCATATAGCCAGCATCTACAGAATATTGAGGAATAGCATTACGCTTTAATTTAAAGTCAATCAATTCATCATTGCCTTTTCTTACCACAGAAATGGCCACTTCAGTGCCTCTTGGACCTCTTAACAAATCAAAAACCTGACGATTGTCCATTCCAATTCCAGCAATGTTTTCGCCATCTACTTTCACTATCTTGTCTCCTGCTAAAATACCAGCTTTTTCAGAAGGCCCACCAGCCAGGGGTGTTACAACATACAGCGTGTCTCTAAGCAAGTTGAATTCAACCCCTATACCATCGAAACTTGCACGTAGCTGACTTTCGGCTATTTCTCTGTCTTGTGGAGGAATGTAAATTGTGTGGGGGTCTAGTTTATCAAGCATCTGACTGATTGACTCCTCCAATAAATCTTCTGTGTCTACCGAATCCACATAGTCATGCTCTATATAATCCATCAATTGAGTGAATTTTTGTATAGAAGCACTGTATTTGCTACTTCCACTTGGGGTAGAAAAGTTTGAACCAATCCAGATGCCTACAATAAGGACAGCGGAAAGCAGTAACGGTAAACGGATTTGTTTTTGAGAATTATTGGGTTCACTCACGGTATTGCAAAATTTTGAATTCGGTAAAATTAACTATTTCGCTCAAACAAAATATTCTGTTTGAGCATAGTAACATAGAAACGAAATGCGTTGGTTTGTGTTTAAATTAAAATTTAAGACTGTCAATCGAGATACAGATCGCTTAAAATTTATTATTTTAGCTGAATAGTCAAATTCGAATGCAAGGTATACAAGAACGGACGATCAATGATTTAGTAGCGGAAAACTATGTTAGGGCTTCGGTACTCTATTATTTTGGGGTGAATTTTTATGATAACCAAGAACGGACTTTGAAAGAGGTTTGTACCTCTTGCGGCTTAAATATCAAAACTGTAATCAGGAGTTTGGAGTCTGAAAATAAGGCAAAAGAGGTGAATGAACTTAGGTTAATGGCTTATCCAATCGACCTTGTGGTAGAGTATCTTAAGCATTCTCATTCTGTATTTGTTAAAAAGCGTTTGGCTTATATTGCCCAATTAATCGATAGTTTGGGAGTGGTAAATTATCGTTACCAAAGTTTGGCGCATGATCTAAAAATGGTTTTTCCATTGTTTGTAGAAGATTTCATTCATCATATTCACGAAGAAGAAGATTCTCTTTTTGTCTACATTCAACAGCTTAGAGATTTCCTTTCAGGAGAAAATCATGGTACCAAGCTTTTCTACACCATGGAAAAAACATCCATTCATGAATTTGCTGTAGACCACGAAGAGCATGAGCACGAAATGGATGGTTTACGAAAAATCACCAATAACTATACGTATTGCGAAGAGGCAGACTTACACATCAAAGTGCTTTATGAAGAGCTGAAAGCCTTTGAAGAAGATTTGCTTATGCATGCTAAAATTGAAGATGATATTCTTTTGCCAAAGGCACTTCAGTTAGAAAAACTGGTCAAACTTCGTTTTTACGATATTATCAAACAGAATTAATGGGCAGAATCCTCGCCATAGATTATGGCAGAAAACGCGTTGGCTTGGCCGTTACCGATCCACTTCAAATTATAGCTTCCCCCTTAGATACCATTCATAGTAAGGATGTAATCCAGTATTTGAAAGATTACGATAAGGCTGAAAATATTGAAGCTTTTGTACTGGGAATGCCGATGAATTTGAATAATCAGCCTACTGACGCAACTTTGGGCGCTCAGCAATTTGAGAACCTACTTAAAAAGCAATTTCCAGAAAAACCCGTTTATTTGCAGGACGAAAGATTTACCTCCAAAATGGCCATGGACGCAATGATAGCCGGAGGGATGAAAAAAAAGGATAGAAGAGAAAAAGGAAACATAGATAAAATAAGCGCGACAATTATTTTACAGTCCTTTTTAGAAAGCAAATAGCATGATTTACCCAATAGTAGCTTACGGAGACACTGTTTTAAGGAAAGAAGCCAAGGAGTTTCATCGAGATTCTGAAGACCTTACAAAGTTAGTTGAGGCAATGTACGACACCATGAATAATGCCAATGGTGTTGGTTTGGCAGCTCCGCAAATAGGAATGTCCAAAAGGCTTTTTGTGATCGATTCCACCAAAATGGAAGAGGAAGAAGGAAAAGGTATCAAACGCGTTTTTATTAACCCTGAGATTTTAGACGAATACGGTGAAGAATGGAGTTTTGAAGAAGGCTGCTTGAGTATTCCAGATGTGCATGGCGATATCCTTCGTCCTGAAAAACTTACTATTCGCTATTTCGATGAGCTTTGGAATGAGCACGAAGAGGAGTTCGATGAAATGACTGCCCGAGTGATTCAGCATGAATACGACCACCTCAACGGGGTTCTTTTTACGGACTATATCAAAGGCTTAAAAAAGCAGATGCTTCGAGCAAAACTGCTTAATATCTCAAAAGGATCGGTAAAAACAGATTACCGAATGCGATTCCCAAGCAAGAAGTAGTCAAGAGTGTAAAGAGAAAACTTTTATGGTTTTAACTAAAGTCGGACGACACGTCAGACTTGGGGATTACGAATACTTCCGCGAAAAACTTGAGACTTTAAATAGTCTAAATTAAGGTCGGCACCGAAGGTCAGACCTTAATTAGATCAAATTCGGACGGTACGTCAGACTTGCTAGTTATGGCTAAATAATGTATTCCTCAACCCTTCTTCAATCACTACTCCGTAGGAATCTTCTAAAAAGGTTTTTTCATTCACATCAATGAGATTAAAGGCAACCTCCTTTTTACAAAGCGAGCCGTTTCTCATGAGTGAATAATCCCTATAAGATGAAAACTCCCAATCTTCTAATTTATCGACTAAGCCAGCTTTCCACGGGTTTTGGTGGATGTATTGAAAACAGATAAAAGCTTGATTCGAATCAACCATTAATTTGGATTTAGTTTTTTGCCGAAATAATGATCCTGAACGATCATGCTTTTTATTAAAATCTAAAGCATATTGACTCAGTAGTAACCTAAAGCTATTACTAAGTCGGGTAACTTCTATATTTCCTTGCTTAACAAGCTCAGTTGACTTTTCTGTGACATTAAGAAGAAAATGGAAATGGTTTGGCATCAGGCAATAGGCCAAAATATCACAATGGGGTTTTACAAATTGTCTCACCTTTTTTAAGAACATTAGATAGTCATTGTAACCTTCAAAAATAGCTTGTCTATTGTTTCCTTGGTTGTAGACATGATAGATGTTGTCTGATTGTAATTCCATAATCCTTCAAATTATGAATATTCCTTAAAAGACATAGGACTTTATGTTTCAGATCATTCGGTCTGACCTTCGGTGCCGACCTTAATTCAGAATTAGATTAAAGTCCAAAGTCGGACGGTACGTCAGACTTGCGTACTAGGTAATGAACTACGAATGTTTACTCAAAAATATCTGAGACTTTAAGTCTCTATAAAGTATTCCGAACAAGAGAATCAAATACCTTCAAGATTTTTGTAACCATTTTTTTACTTCAAAGTATTACCTGAAATTATACTTAGAAATAAGGTTGAAAGTGAAAATGATTGACTTTAGAAGTATTGTATTCTCAACACTAATTACCTGTAAAAACAACATGTTTTGTAGTGTGGAAATGTAGGTGTTGGTTAGTAATCTTAGGTTTGGTAGAACTTATTTTCTTTTGTAGACGATAGCAGAAATAAGTAAGTCATTAGGAGATTTCTCTAACGGCAGGATTAACATCCGCCTTTATAATCTAATCGAGTATTGAAGTTTACGCTTATTGAATTGCTTCTTCAAGCCCTATAAATACCTGCTGGATCGGTAAATAGTCATTGCAGCCATACTCCTTAATCTTGTTGAAAACTGACTTCTATGGGTGAATCGTGTCAAATACCTTCCCAAAAGTATAAAGGCGCTGCCATTGGTGGTAAGCAAAAGAAACAGCATCAGTTAAAAAGAATAAAATCATGAAAGTAGTAAAGTATAGTCCTCTACTCATCTTAATGACAATATTGGCCTGTCAATCAAAAAAGGATAGCGGTTTATCGTCCCAACATGAAATTTCTACTCAAGCACTCTTCGAAAACAACATTTACAGAATAAACGAAGATGGAAACAACGACTCTATCGCTACTACATTGGAGTCAAGAATGGAAGAGTTAAATATTCCTGGTGTCAGCATTACGGTTTTTGACAACAACCAAATACTTTGGTCCAAAGGGTATGGTCTGAAAAATAAAGAGACGGGAGAAAAAGTAAACGAGAATACAATTTTTCAAGCGGCATCAATTTCTAAACCTGTTACAAGTGTTGCCGCATTTACACTTATTGAAAACCATAAGCTTGCTCTTGACGAAAATGTAAACTTAAAATTGAAAAGATGGCAAGTGCCAGAAAATGAATTTACAGAAAAAGAGAAAGTTACATTAAGTAGAATTATGAGCCATACTTCTGGCTTAAGCACTTCTGGCTTTCAAGGTTACTGTATAAAAGATTCAATTCCTACATTGATAGAAATATTGAGGGGTAGTGAAATAATAAATTCAGAACCTGTAAGGGTTGTCCAAAAGCCTGGAGAGTCTGAGCTGTATTCAGGAGGTGGAATGGAAGTATTACATATGTTAATGGAAGATGTAAGCGGAAAAGAATTTCATCAACTACTTGATGATTTAGTACTAAGCCCTACTGGTATGAAAAGTAGCTCATTTAAATTTCCTCTTCCGGAAGCGCTCCGCAAACTGACCTCCAATGGGTATGACGAAAATGGCAATGTAGTTTGTGGTGGTTATCATATCTACCCGGAGAAAGCAGCGGCAGGCTTATGGGCTAGTCCATCTGATTTAGCTCGTTTTATGATAGCATTAGGGAAGTCGTATAGAGGAGAGGACACCAGTTTATTGAAACAAAGTTCTGCTGAAACCATGATGACCCGAGTACCAAACGCAGGTGGGATTGGAATAGGAATAGATGGAGAGGGAAAGGCTTTTCGCTTTAGACATACAGGTGGCAATGCAGGTTTCACTTGCTATGCAATATCTTTTGCCAACACTGGTCGCGGAGTTGTGATTATGACTAATTCAGATAACGGTTTTCCTCTTATCCATGAAATTGTAAGAGCAGTTTCTAGAGCATATGGTTGGCCACCAATGTTTATGGGCGAATAAAATGCAATGCTATTTTATACTGAAAAACCCGAGTTCTATAGAGCTTAGGAATGATGTCAGCCACTAACTTTACAGGTAAAATCATGATGAAATGCTAAATATTAGAGCCTTTAACATTACCAATCTGGATAGCCGTTTGGTTGGAAAGTGCTCACAATCTGCCATTACTGATACGTTTACCGTTAACAGGAATCATTAGCATAATACACGATACAGACTTTGTTGGGAAGCATTAATCCCTATTTTTGTGGATTCCTTAAAAACCATAAAACCGAATTATGCAGCAACTCAACGATTTTCTTTCCCTGATAGATAGCTATATAGGTAGTGCAGGATGGTTCCCATTTGCTTTGTTAGGCGTGGGTCTGTTTTTCACTATTTATCTTAAATTTCCTCAAATAAGATATTTTGGCTTCGCCTTTAAAGTAGTACGTGGAAAATTTGACAGGGCTGGAGATCAGGGAGATACATCGCATTTTCAAGCTTTAACTACAGCGCTTTCAGGTACGGTTGGTACTGGAAATATTGCAGGTGTTGCACTTGCTGTTCATTTAGGAGGTCCTGCAGCATTGTTTTGGATGGTAGTTACTGCCGCCATTGGTATGTGTACCAAATTTGTGGAGGTTACGCTTTCTCATAAGTACCGTGAAGTAGCCGAAGACGGTACAATGGCTGGAGGGCCTATGTACTACATGAAAAATAAGTTGAATATGAAGTGGCTTGCGGTGGTATTCGCAATCGCTACTGTTCTTTCTTCTTTCGGAACGGGCAACATGCCTCAGATCAATAGTATATCCTCAGCATTAAAATCAACTTTCGCCATTGAACCTTGGATGACAGGAGCTGTTTTGTCTCTCATTTTGGCATTTGTGATTATTGGAGGAATCAAAAGAATTGCATCAGTTACTGAAAAGTTAGTGCCAGCAATGGCTATCGTTTACTTCTTAGGTTGCTTCTCAGTTATTTTCGCAAACCTCGGAAACTTAATTCCATCTATCACTTCAATTTTTACAAGCTTGTTTACTACCACAGCGGCAACTGGAGGATTCTTAGGAGCAACCATAATGTACGCCTTCAATGTTGGGGTAGGTAGAGGATTGTTTTCAAATGAAGCAGGTCAAGGTTCTGCACCAATTGCCCACGCATCGGCCAAAGGGCATGAGCCAGTATCGGAAGGAATGGTGGCTATTTTAGAGCCGTTTATTGACACCATCATTATCTGTTCTATTACAGGTCTAACACTTCTTTCTTCAGGTGTTTGGCAAGAAAAACATTTAAATGATTTTGCAGTAACCGACATGTCGATTCTGGCTGGACATGATTATACAGACGACAACAAAGCTGGAAGAGTAGCCTTGAAAGAGCATTTATCTGGTGAAAACCCATTACCTGTTTTTGACGGAATGCTTCAGGTAGAAAATGGAAAAATAACGAGTAATGTGACCGTGATTCATGCGCGATCTCTGGCTGAAGACATTACTGTAAATGAATATTTTGGAGGAGGGCCTCTCACAGGAGAGGTTGCCATTTCAAATGGAAAACCAGTTGATGGAAGGATTTCTTTTTACGGAAAGTCCTTGATTCATAGTGTTCCACTTACGGCAATTGCCTTTACAAAAGGTTGGTTTGGAGAATACGGTCAGTACATAGTATCCATTGGTATTCTACTGTTTGCTTTCAGTACAGCAATTTCATGGTCTTACTATGGAGATAGAGCAATGACATTCTTATGGGGCTCAGGCTCAGTTAAATATTATAGAATTGTATATGTAGCCGGCTTCTTTATTGCCGCCATTGCTGATACTACTATAATTTGGACTGTAGCTGCAATTGCCATTGCGGTAATGACCTTGCCAAACCTTTTGGGTATTTTCTTACTGAGAAAGGATATGAAGAGTACAATTGCTGATTACTGGAAAGGGATGAAGGAGGAATATCCTGATGAGAAAACCCCTGAATAATACTTTGGTTTAAGAATATTTTGAGCCGCCTTAAATAAACTTGAGGCGGCTCTTTTGTTTTCATTCAACTAAATTGCGCCATGAAAATTTGCTTCGCAACTAATAATAAAAACAAGCTTGAAGAAATCTCTCAGATTTTAGGAGATCAGTTTGAACTAGTGTCTTTAGAACAAATTGGTTGTTCGGAAGAACTAGAAGAAACGCAGGATACACTGGAAGGAAACTCACTGCAAAAAGCGGCCTATGTTTTTAAACATTATGGCATTCCTGTTTTTGCTGACGATACAGGGTTAGAAATAAATGCCTTAAATGGTGAGCCAGGGGTTTATTCAGCTCGATATGCTGGGCCAGAAAGAGATTCTAGTATGAACATGGCAAAGGTATTGGAAGGACTAAAATTCGCTAACGATCGCTCCGCAAAATTCAGAACGGTGATTACCTATATAGAAAACGGTGAGCCTATTCAGTTTGAAGGTATTGTTGAAGGTGACATTACAAATAAAATAATGGGTGAAGGTGGTTTTGGCTATGACCCAATTTTTCAGCCCAAAGGCTACGACAAAACTTTTGGAGAACTATCGTCAGAAATAAAGAATACGATTAGCCATAGAAAAAGAGCATTTGATAAACTTATCAAATTTTTAAAAGGCAGAGAAGGTAAATCGGTTTAGGTTACTATTTTTGCAAAATGTCTGAAAATAAGCCTTATATCATTGGAATCACAGGAGGGAGTGGATCAGGGAAAACGCGTTTTCTTCGTTCACTGATGCAGAGCTTTGATTCAGGAGTAGCCAGCATTTCTCAAGATGACTATTATAGACCAAGAGAACATCAACTGGTAGATAAGAATGGAGAGTTTAATTTCGACAGGCCAGAATCCATCGACTACGAACATTTTGCTAGCGATCTTTTGGCTTTGAGCAACTGGAAGGATGTAGAAAAGCAAGAGTACACTTTCAATAACCCTAATGTTCAACCCAAAAACATAGTAATAAAAACTGCGCCCGTAATTTTAGTGGAAGGAATCTTCATTTTCCATTACCAAAAAATTTCTGAGCTCATTGATATGAAAATTTTTGTGGACGCAAAGGATTATATCAAACTTCAGAGAAGGCTAACAAGAGATAGAGTAGAAAGAGGCTATGATGCTGATGATGTGCTGTACAAATATGAGAATCATATCATGCCGTCATATCAGAAATATATTGAGCCGCATAAGGAGCAAGCAGACATTGTAGTGCCTAATAATACTGATTTTGGAGTGGCATTGGATGTAGTAAAATCATTTATTCAATCGAAAATAAATGAGCATACTGTATGATTCTAAACTCTATTCTATAAATTTGATCCGCTAAATGAAAATAACACCGAAAATATCAGGCATAAAAAGAACCCTCTTCTACGTGTTGGGAGTGCTTGTAGCTGTATTTGTGGTGGCTCAAGAACTTATCGATTACCAGAGTTTAAGAATTAATTTGGCCTCAGAGTCAACCGATCAGCAAGAAAAGGATGATCAAGGTGATAAAAAGGAAACTGTATATGAATACACCTGTGAACTGGCATTACCATCTACGGTAGTTCAGCTTCAAGCCTTTATCCCCGTTTTCATTGGTACAGTAATTAGAGAATCTGAAGAAAAGCAGATTCGATATCCTAGTGTTCCATTGTACGATTCGCCTCATTACAAGAATCTTTTCCGAAAGAAAATATCTCCGAACGCTCCATAGGCTTTCTTTTTTATTGCCTCTTATGATGCAATAAGTCCTCGCGAATAAAATAAACTTTATTATATCAATTCAGGAGTATTTAAAGGTAGCTGTCATTCATTTGCCAACTAATTTTCGAAAAAGCTCCAAACGATTAACTAACCATAAACCAAAATGAAAAATAAGAATACCATAGTCTTTTTGACAGTGATCATTACGGCTCTGTGTCTTTATTACCTCGGGATCACTTTTTTCTCTAGAGGAATCCAGCAAGACGCAGTGAACTATGCTAAAAATGAGGTAGGAGTAATAGACCAGCAAAAGAAACAATCATACCTTGACTCTATTTGGAGAGAGCCTGTACTTAATATTTTAGGTGCGGATTTTACGTACCAAGAAATCAAAGAATATGAATTGAACCTTGGTCTCGATTTACAAGGCGGAATGCATGTTACTTTGGAGGTTTCTCCAGTGGCTATTATTGAAGGGCTTGCAGGAAATAGCAAGGATCCGCAATTTAGAGAAGCATTAGCCAAAGCAGAGGAAGCGCATAAAACAAACACGCAAACACCATATGCTCAATTGTTTCAAACAGCTTATGCTGATGTAACATCTGGCGGACAGTTAAGTAGAATTTTTGCAAACGCAGCAAATAAGGGTCGAATTGAGTTTGGCTCAACCAATGCTGATGTAATGAAGGTAATTAACGAAGAAGTGGATAATGCCATCGATCGTGCTTTCCAAATTCTGAGAACCAGGATCGATAGATTTGGTACATCACAACCCAACATCCAAAGACTTCAAGGAACAGGTAGAATTCAAATTGAATTGCCAGGAGTGGATAACCCTCAAAGAGTTAGAAAACTATTACAAGGTGTTGCTAAGTTAGAGTTTTGGGAAGTATATGCTCCAAGTGAAGTTGCTCCCACACTTTCTGCCATCAACGATGCGCTTTTAAAAATCGAAGCGGCTGACAAAACAATCAAGTCTACAACGGATTTGGCTTCAGAGCTGAAAGCTGAAAGCGCTGATGGACAAGAAAACTCTCTTGAAAACCAACTGTCTGGAGATACTACTCAAACAGCTGAAGAAGAATTGGCTACCCCAGGTCAATCAAAGTTTTTCTCTTTATTGAAGCAAGGTCCTTTCGAAGGTTTTTACTACTCACTTGCAGATACTTCGCAAATTAATAGAGTACTTAAGAATCCAAATGTTACGAAGCTATTCCCAAGTACTTTGAAATTCTTATGGGGGGTAAAACCTACTGAGGGAACTGAATTGCTAGAGCTTTATGCTATTAAAATGGGTAGAGGAGGAGAGTCTCCTTTAACAGGTGAAGTGATTACAGATGCTCGTCAAGCTTTGGATGAATATGCAAGACCAGCCGTAAGTATGCAAATGAACGCTTTAGGGGCGAAGAAATGGAGAAACATTACTGGTGCAAACATTCAAAGAAGAATAGCAATTGCCCTTGATAACTATGTTTACACTGCACCAAATGTTAATCAAGAGATTGCAGCAGGTAACTCACAAATCAGTGGAAACTTCACAATTGAAGAAGCAGAGGATCTTGCAAACATTCTAAAAGCAGGTTCACTTCCAGCACCAACAAAAATTGTTGAAGAAGCTGTGATTGGACCAACTTTGGGTAAAGAAGCTCAAAAGCAAGGAGTAACTTCAATTTTGGCAGGTTTAGCCATCGTGGTTATTTTCATGATTTTCTATTATGCTAAAGGGGGAATTGTAGCGAACGTAGCTTTGCTTTTCAACATCTTCTTTATTCTTGGAATTTTAGCCAACCTAGGTGCAGCACTAACCTTACCTGGTATTGCAGGTATTGTACTAACAATTGGTATGTCCATTGATGCGAACGTACTTATTTTCGAAAGAATTAGGGAGGAAATGCGAAATGGCATTCCGATTCTACAAGCGATAGCTTCAGGTTATCAAAAAGCATACAGCTCTATTATTGATGCCAACGTTACTACTTTCCTTACAGGTGTAATCCTTTATATTTTAGGTCAAGGTCCACTAAAAGGATTTGCTGTAACCCTAATGATAGGTATTATCTGTTCATTCTTTTCAGCAGTATTTATTACTAGAGTAATTATTACTTACATGACCAAAAAAGGAAATGACAGTAAACTTACTTTCGACACCCCAATGTCAAAAGGCTGGTTAAACAATGTTCATTTCGACTTCTTGGGCAAAAGAAGATTGGCCTATGTAATGTCAAGTATTGTGATTGCAATAGGTATTGTATTGATGGCTACTAATGGCTTAAGATTAGGTGTAGACTTTAAAGGTGGACGTTCTTATGTAGTGAATTTTGATGAAGCTATGACAGCTTCTGATATCAAAACATCACTCTCTGGAATGGAAACTTTTGCAAACTCTGGTATTGAAGTGAAAACTTATAATACTGCGAATATGCTTAAAATCACAACATCCTACTTGATCGAGGATGAATCAGTTGAAGCTGATGCTGCTGTAAAAGGGGCATTAACAAGTGCTTTGAGTCAAATCACCAACAAGACATTTGTGGATGGAACGGTTGATAATGTAGAGGCAGGTCAATTTATAATTGGTGGTTCTTCTAAAGTATCGCCAACCATTGCAGATGATATTAGAAACTCATCACTTGAGTCCTTTGGTTTAGCCATTTTAGCTATTTTCTTCTATATACTTATCAGGTTCCGAAGATGGCAATTCTCATTGGGAGCCATTATTGCGTTGATACATGATTCCTTGATTGTATTATCTGCATTTGCTATTGCTGGTTTGTTTGGAATTAATTTCGAAGTAGATCAAGTGTTTATAGGTGCCTTGCTTACCATTATGGGTTACTCAATAAACGATACCGTGGTAGTATTTGATAGAATTCGTGAGAATTTGCAGCTTAAAGGCTCAAGAGATTTAGTAGGTACATTTAATGAGTCTATTAACAGCACAATAAGCCGTACATTGATTACTTCAATGACCACTTTGATTGTGGTAGTTGTCCTGTTCATTTTTGGAGGTGAAGTATTGAGAGGATTCTCTTTTGCCTTCTTGGTTGGTATTATTGTAGGTACTTATTCTTCTGTGTTTATTGCCTCACCAATCGTTGTTGATTTATCTAAGAAAACATTAAGTAAAGCAGCTGATAAAGAGCAAGAATACGCAAGAGTTAAGGCGAGTGCTAAAGCAGCGGCTTCTGCCAATCAATAAGCAAGCATTATACTAATATTTATAAAACGAAAGGTGTCTCATTGAGACACCTTTTTTTGTTTGCTAAGTTTTGCTAGCCTAACTGAATAAAATAAAGAGAAAACTTATCTAAAATTAAGATGCTGAATACATGTAAAAAATTGCGGTAGATATATATGAAAATCTGTTTTGCATTAATTCGTAGCCTTTATTATTGTTTTCAATAATGTAACATATTGCTTATTGATATTTAACACCTTATATTCATAATAATATCTGCTTTAAAGGCTATATGCCTTCACCTCAATAAATCAGAAGCTTATTTATAGTTAAATAATTAAGTTATGGTTAATTGTGTTGAAAAAGTTCAGAGTGTCAATCTGAATAGTTATATCTTATTCATGATTGTTTTTAGTGTTATTATGCCAAGTATTGGCTATTCACAAACTGCTATTACAGCATATAGTACTACCACAATAAATCCCCCTAATACATCTTACACGGCCATTTCTCCTAGCGATGCAGATAATGATATTGATGCATCAACCTCCTATATTGTTAATTACGGTACAGGGAATGATTTCATCCTTAATGGCTATACTATTGGAGGTAACTCGTTTAATAACTTTTTACAACCCGACACCCTGATCATTCAGAGGACAGATGGTGGCCGTTTTGTAAATATTTGGTACACCTTAAATAGTATCGATAATAATTTATTCTCAGATGACGAATTGAATTTAGATGGAGTGGAGGTTGAAGACGCAGATGCCATTTATCAAACAGGTAGTTTAATTACTGGGTATGATAATATTTTAGTGAACACTGATGATGAAGCTAGTGGGAGTATTCAGGCGCAAATCGAACGTGTCGATATTATTTGGTATACGGGTATTGTTACTTGTGAGCCAGACAACGCTGTGTTTCCCGTTATTGAACGGGGTGGAAATGATGAAATAAAAATTGCAGCCATTACTGCTCTTGATGGTAGCGGTAACCCATCGGCTTACAGTACTATGGTAGATATAGAAGATTCTGATTGGCCGGGAATAGGTAATAGTTTTAATAATTATTTAATTCTTAGAAGACAAACTGTCGGGCAAAACCCCTTGCCTCTGATTAATATTGGAACAATTGCAGGGCAAACCGCTCAAACAATCCAAGGAGTTGGTGTTTCATTTACTGAGCTTGGAATTGCAGCCAACCAGGTCGTTTATGGCTATTCTATTTTTGCTTTCGATACAAACGCTACTGATCATACGCTTACCAATATTAACACTTTCCCAACCAATACTACTGCCCTCAACTCTGGATTAGATTTAGTAGCGGGTGTTTCAGCTGCGGTATCTTCAGATGCGTGTTTGACCCCGGCAATAGGGCCAGGAGGATATAAGGCCGCTTTGACTACATGGCTCAAGGCGAATATAGGAGTTACTACCGCCACAGACGGCAGCACCATAAGCGACTGGCAAGACCAGTGGGTGGGAGATCATGATGCCACCTCAAGCACGGGAACAGTGGTATATAGAAGTTCATCCAGTAGTATCAACTTTAACCCTACTGCCGATTTTGGAAACACAAATAATAGTTTAAGCATTGCTAATAATAATGCCTTTAATACAGGAGGTCCTTTTACTAAAAAAGGAATCAACTTGGCTTTTCGCACCAGTACAAGTGATATTAATACAAGACAAGTATTGTATGAACAAGGAGCAGCTACCAGAGGAATTAATATATTTATCCGTAATGGGAACCTTCACCTTACCGCATGGAACAGGGCAAACGATGGAGCTGGATCACCATGGAATGATAGCGGCAATGTA
>TARA_R110000796_G_scaffold65782_2_pt1 | contig 29161 bp, 42 predicted proteins | sample TARA_R110000796 | Tara Oceans TARA_R110000796 (sample SAMEA4397815) | marine metagenome | biome: Polar Biome; feature: [SRF] surface water layer (ENVO:00010504); material: water (ENVO:00002006), including particulate matter (ENVO:01000060) such as... | depth 5 m
CGTGTACGTGACTAATATTTCAGCATGGAAAGATACAGCAGCGGCTAATAATGCTAGTCCGCCAGATGGCTGGCCTGAGGGTTAAGGGATTGGCTCTCATGAAATCTCGTGAATTGCTGGGACACCTCTTTGAGGCAATCAGCAGCCAAGCCCAGAAATGGGAAGGTTCAGAGACTATCCGAAAGGAGTACGCCCAAGCGGGTGGAAGCGCGAGACACCGAAAGGTGAAGATATAGTCCGAACTCTATGGCGACATAGAGCTGCGAAAGCGGGTTAGAATTAGCGAATCTAACTGAACAACTGCAAGCACCTAGCACAGTTAACAATTGCGCTCGCGAAATGATGCGCGCCATAAGGGTTCAATGGCAGGGAGCAGCTTGGTTTGACTGGGGGTTAACTGAAACCCTTAAAGCTCAAAACCAAATCAGAGTTGCAAGCTCAAGTTATACTGTTTCCGATGTTTACCCTGTTGGTTCTAGAATAAAAGTAGTTAGCAATAACGCCACTGTCTATGGAACCGTTACAACGCTGAGCACTTCTAGCAGCGCTGTGATAGTAGATATCGCCCCTGACTCAGGAACTGTTACGAGCACCGTCACAAGTGTTGCGGCGAGTATTATTGATCCTGCTGGTTTGCCGTTGCCAGATTCCGTGACAACCAATAACCCAAATTTAATGATTAACCCTAATTTTCAGGTGGCACAATTGGGTGTAAGTTTTACGGCCGCCACAACCCCCCTTAACAGTGATGACACTTATTTGTTCGATCAATGGATACTTCTAAGTGACGGCAATGATGCAGTAGATGTAACACAAGAAACAAGCGTAGTTCCCGCAGGTTCTGGAACCGCAATCAAACTTGAAGTTGAAACAGCTAACAAAAAGTTTGGATTGTTGCAGCCATTAGAGAACCTGGATACTGTCAATCTTGACGGGAGTATATTATCTCTAAGCTTTATGGCGCGCAATGCAGCATCCGACGATAAAACCGACGTAGTAAAAGCTGTAGTTCTCGCATGGAGCAGCACTGCGGATGCTATTACATCTGATGTTGTAAGCGCATGGAATGCCGACTTAACAATACCCACCTTTGCGACAAACTGGACCGCCGAAAATACACCGGCTAGCTTAACGTTAACTCAGGTCTATCAAACTTTTACGATTGAAAATATTAACCTGGATACAGCATCGACTGCCAATCTTGCGCTATTTATTTGGTGCGACAATGCAGATGGGGCTATTGATGACGCGGTTTATATTTCAAACATTAAGCTGGAAGAAAGCGTAACAGCTACCGAGTATACCGCCCCCTTGATTGAAGACGATCTCCATAAAGCACAAAGGTTTTTATGTAAATCATTCAACCAATCAGTCACACCTGGAACGGCTGCCACTGTAGGGTCGCCATATTTTGCATGGACGGCATCAACAGTGCAAAAAGCTTGCCCAATAGTTTTTCCAATCACCATGCTTTCAACCCCATCAGTTGTAGCCTATGCGCCATCAGATGGCTCGAGCGGAAACATAGATTCAGCGCTTACACCAAGAACAGCCATCATAGTTAGACCTGGTCAAAACGGTGTTTCCGTTGGAACAAATGATGCCAATAGTGCACAGAGTATAACGTTTCACTATGTCGCCACATCGCAACTTTAAGGAAATATTATGTATAAGTTGATAAATGACTCTGTTATTCAACATATAGAAAGCACCATGTTTATCCCTATCGAGGAAAAGAACAGAGATTATAGAAAGTATTTAGCATGGGTTGCCGAAGGAAACAGTCCCCCAGCTGCCGATCCAATCCCTATAAGTAATGGCTCCGCTGAAAACCGGGCTGCTCAACTTTTATTAAGGCTTGCAAACCCTTCTGACCCAGCTGATATAGATGAAAAAAACTCTTTGTTGAGAGAGTTGGGGGGATCATAATGCCATTTAAAAGCAAAGCTCAGCGAAGAGCACTATATGCAAAAGACCCAGAACTGGCAAAAGAATTTGAAGCCAAAACACCCAAAGGAAAAAAACTTCCAGAGCGCGTTAGGAAAAAGAAAAAGTGATAGACCCCCTTCACTTTAGAAAACTTGTCGTGATGCCAACATTAATAGCTATGGGCAACCATTCACGCGAGTCGGAAAATCTTTTGTGTGGAACTGCCTTGGTAGAGTCTAACCTGGAAAGCCTTGTTCAAATTCCAGGTTGTCTCGCTAAGGGGGTGTTCCAATGCGAACCTGAAACTTATAAAGATTTGCGAACGAGATGTAAAAAAGAAAAGCCAAAGACTTATAAGAAAATATGCATGTTTCTGCAAATGCTTTCTTTGCCTGAAAATTATGTTTATTTGTGCGGCAACATGTATGCTGCATGCGCCTTTGCAAGATTGAAATATTTGTTTGACCCGGATGAAATTCCTAAAACAATTCCTATGCAAGCTAAATATTGGAACAGGGTTTACAACACCACCATTTCTCTCAAAGAACAGGAGAGATACATTGGAAGATACTCAAGGGCGTACTCATGATATTATATTTTACCGTTATTACTATGATTTTGGTGGCCTTTATGGTTGGCGTTCTCGTTAGTCAGTATTTCTTCAATAAGAAGCTAAAAGAAGCGCAGCACGTAGTTTTTTTCAGATTGTTTAATGGAGGTATAAACTCAGAAAATAACACGAGCACGTCAGAAGGCACCCAAAAATCACCCCTGAATTGAAAAAAATCCACGCGCCTCTCATTTCTCCTCCTTTTTCCCGCAAAAAAGCAACTGCTATAATATAAACATATAAAGGACACCTATGGAGACGCATGTGGCTATCCCAATAGCGGCGATTATTGTTAGCGTGGCTGTCATTATAGGCTCGCTTGCTCCCATTATCACCAAAAAAAAAGATTCGGTAGCAGAACAACTAAGTGAAGCTGTTTTGCGTGAATATGGAACAGATATAGATTTCACTCCTGACGACGAAGAGGATGACGAAGACTAAAGACAATAGTGGAGGGAGCGTCCTTGCTCCCTTGCCCATCCTTGGGCCTTTTCATATATTAGCACTGAATTAAGATTTTGGCAGCTGACTATAATAAAATTTCTATCTTTACCACCTATATTTACTTTCCTATCAAAATTAGGTAACTAATAACTAAATAATTATTTATTTCGTTGGTGATAGTCGGTAGTAGATGTATAGACTTGCCCATCCAGCCATGTCTTTAAATCATTTTCAAAGTACACGACTCTAGAGCCTAGCTTTCTAAAGGATGGGCCTTTTCCCAATATTCGCCAGCGTTCTAGAGTTCTAGGGCTCATGGAGAGTAGTTCTGCGAGGTGGTTTGTAGTGAAGGCGGTTAGTGATTTATTCATAGGCTTATTGCTCCTTCTATCATAAATTAGAATATGCAATAAGCTTAACGAGTAGGGTGAACAGGAAACTCAGTTACCCGTCACGCGAGTAGGAAAATGCATATACCGATAATGTTTTTTTTCATGGTGGTATTTTACACTTTTAGGCAATAGATTTACACGATGTTTGCAGAGTCAGTTGCACTTTTCCTTCCGCTCTCTCACCCTCTTGGCGCATTTCGCTTCTACCCCTCTATCATCGGGGTTCGCGTTTTCGGCTCTAAAGCATTCTCGAAGAGCTTCCTCGTAGTTTCCTCTACGTGACGCGATGCTTGCTCGCGCCATGTGGGACCCGGAAATTATTTCTTTGTCACCAGCCAGTTCTGCGAGCACCATGGCGAGATTGGCCAACCCGGAAGCCTCGTCCAAATAGCCACCCCTCATGTATGTAATCGCAGAGAACAGAAAGGGTGCTGGGTCTTTGTTGTTTTTTTTAATTGCGCGATTAAAATCTATTAGTGCGCCAACCATGTCTTTGTTGTCGAGTTTATCGACGCCGCTGTCTGTAAAATCTGTAAATGTATACCAAGCGCAGCGAGATACCCCAGCTATTAGCAGAGTAAGGAAAACACATAAGGCGACAATCTTTTTTTTCATGGTAAGCATTTTACACTTTGAGGCAATCCTTTGCCATCTTATTATTTTTAGAGCCTTGGTTTTTTGTTTTGCTCGCACTCATGTATCTTTACATCTTGCTTTTCCGTTTCGTCGAGATATCCACCAGTGCCACCATACGCTCCGGCAACAGTGGCGGCATAGGGGTTTTTTGTTGTCATGAAAGCTATAATCGCTGTCGATAACGCCTTTTTTCCGCCTTCTACCACCCTCTTAACATTGTCGTACTCGCATACTTTCCAACTAGGGTCTTCCTCTGTCCTTCCAAAAAAATGGTGCTCCAGTGGTTGCCCCTGTGAGCCATAGCCTTTTTTTCCCCACTGGTACGCTTTGTTTTGATCGTGCTGGTGCTCGGCATAAGTTTTCATATACGCCATCCCAGCTCTCATGCCGGTCTCATAAAGATTGAGCGGCACTTTGTGCATATCGAAAGGAGCGTCTTTGCCTATCCCGAACTCATCCTGTAAGTTGTCTGAAGCTCGGTCTCCAAATTTTTTTCGGTTGGGCTTTAGTTTAGGTTTTTTAGGAGGGTTTTCTTTATCTAGCTTCGCTTTCTTTCTTGCTGTGTCTTCCTGTGCCTGTTTCCATCTTCTCGCTCTTTCTTCGCGCTGCAATTCTTCTTGTTGTCGTTTTAATTCTTGCTGTTGTTTAATTCTTGCTTGGCGATCTCTTTCTTGTTGCCTCGCTTGGCTTTGTCTTTTCCTTTCCGCTTCTTGCTGTCTTTGCTGCTGCTCTTTTTCTTTCCACACATTGTTGTAATGCTGTGGACCGTTGTTAATAAGAACGTTTTTTGCGCCAGTTGCTTTAACTTTGTTTTCGAACTGTTCGTATCTCCACGCCTTTGCCCATTCTTTTTCAGTAAAACCATGCGGCATAAAATCCTCTCCATTTCCATTAAAGTAGCAACGGAGACTACACTTCTGATAAGAAATAATCAATAACAAAAAATGGTATTGCTCTGGACTTGCGCCTTATTTGTTTTTTGCTTTATCCGTCAGCTCACTCCATGCAACACAACAGACTGCCAAAAGAGGAACCGACACCAGCATGACCCAGACAGGAGAGAATACCCACCACCACGACCAGTCTATGCAATTTGTTAATTTCAAGCCTACGAACAGCAGAATAAGAGGTGAGATAAAACTTTTCATGTTCCGTCTTTACTCATCTTTATCCACTCGCTAAGCTCTTCTTGATGCTTGTCGCACAACCTGCTGAGAAACATTGCTTGAAACTCTTTGAGTTTATCAATTTCTTTACTCATCTTCTCCGCCTTTTTTCATTGTTCACCTCCGTATATTCTTTTGCCCATTTTTTTATTTCTTTTGCAGAAACAGTTATCATGCCAGCGGCATTTCCTATATAAAAAACCATCTCATGGACGCAAAGCTTGGCGGTTAATCGGTGGCCTGTCAATTTCCTCGCGCTATCGCGCATTAGCTTATACATTTCCCCGAGAGACTCTATCAATTCTTTAGACATCTTTTCTATTTGCTGGGTGCTTTCTTCCCTTATCTTTTCTGCTTCGTACTCTGAAATTATCATGAGTTCCTTTCTCCTCTTAATGCTAGACAATGGCAGAAGGCTGCCATCAAACGGGCTGATAACATTTTAAAAACACACTGCGCTTGCACGGATAGAACTCACCCTCTACACCTATGATTAGAAAGTCACCATCTTTGGCAAGCTGCGTTCCGCTGTGAGTTTCTATCTGATAATAGTTTTCTGTGGGACTGTCATAAGTAGCAAGAAGCAACCCAGTCTCGATATAGTCTTTAAAAGTAGGGTGTTCCGCAATTGACGGATCAATTTCTATCGCTTGTATTCTTGTTTCAGTGTGGCAATACCACTCTAGTTGTTTTTGTGTCATTTTTTCCTCCTTTCAATGTCAGATAATGTATATTATTTGTCATACAATCATTTAAGTGTGTCAATAACATGTGTTATGACATGTAACATGCAACTTGTCCGCTGCTTCTGAGGTTTTCTGTTCCATTAGGAATGTAGCTTCTTCTTCAGTCACCCTCTTTTTCTCCTAGTTTCCCCATAAGCTCGGCTGCTTCAAGCGAGTAACCTCTCGCCCAGTCAATCAGTTGGTGTGTTCGCCGTTGCATCATCTTGAGGCTGGCTGTTGTATATAACCCCATTAAACCTATGAAAAACGAAGCGGCTTTTGGGTGGTCTTTGAATTCTTCGGCGGTCTTTTTTATTATTCTGGGTATCTCATCAAAAGACTGAGTTATCCCTTGCAACTTTTTAGATAATTCCATGGCTTTCTGGTCTACCATCTTGTCGATTTCTTCGCTCATTTTTACCCCTTATTTAAACCGAAAGCTCTTCTTGCTTTACCATTATTTCGTACCCCAGCTTTTTAATTAGCTCTATATCTCCAATGCGTAGAGTTGTTGTTTTTGCAATGCTTGAAAAAGTCTTGGCCTTTTCACAAACCGGATAAATCAAATCGTTGCCGTACACGCTTTTTTTTCTAACTGTTATGCTGTTAATCTGAGTCATTTTTAATCTCCTCTTTTAATTCATTCATCTCATCCACAATCTTTCACAACCTCAATTTTTTTCCAATTTCGTTCGTCGTAGTCTTTTTCATTGATTTCAAAAACTTTCATTTCAAAAACTTTCTCAGGAATCTCTAATCTAAATACAGAATCGTCGTCAGCTTGTGAGTTCCAGTTTGCATTTGAGCCGCCTGACCTAATTTTGCCTCTCAGTAGTGCTATTCCGTTCCCTAGTTGTGCTCCCGAGTCTCTGCTAGTTGCTGTCGCGATTGTGATCCCTTTGAATGTTAAATCGCTCAGATGAGCATAGCAGTCATGTGACGCTGTTATTTCTACAACAATTTTGTCACTATTATATATCACGTCTAGCTCCTCAACTTCCTGCCCTACAAGCGTTAAGAAAACCCACGATTTTGTATCACAGCACCATCTCCCGCCCAGATTTCTGCATTTTTTTACGAGGTGAGCGTTATAATCTGCTTTTAGTGTGACAACTCCCGCGCTTGATTTTTGTTTTTCAGCGTCAACTGCAAGCTCATAGATTACATCTATGCCATATTTCGATCTAACAGAGATGTCGTTCATCAACATCTCGCATTGTCCCAACTCTAAATTCTCTGAGTTTTTGTCGATTTTAAGCCTGCACGCTCTCGAGTTGTATTCGCATTTAAAATATTTTCTATTTTTCTTTAGTACGTTTAGTTTTATAGTTTTCATTTTATCCCTCTCATTTTCTTATAATTTCGTGTTCACTCACAACCCCAACCTATCCATTTCATCAAAAAACACATCTAGTTTTTTGTCGTTGGTAGTTTCTTTTTCTTTTTTAACGCTGCGCTCTTGAGCCCGCTCTTGTCTAATCTTACCGACTTCAACGCATACTTTGTCCATAAAATGACGACTGTGATGCTCGTGTAGTCTGTCGTACTCAGCGCCAGCCGTTGCGTCGCCGTTGTGCATTTTCTCAATAAGTAGCTGAACGTCTAGTGCTAGCAAGTGGATTGATTCTTCATTCGTTCTAATCATCTCTAATCTCTCTGTGTGTTGTTAGTATGTGTCTATAGTAACACTATCAATGCCCATTGTCAAGCCCAAGAAGCGCAACTAACCACAATCTCAACTGACTCTCGGTCGCTACTTTCTCGTGCCTGGGTTATACTTATTAGTGTGAGTGAATATCCAAACCTTAATACCGCGTTAAGCGGTATTTTTTTGTCGGTAGATTTTTAAAACTCTGAAAATATGGGGATTTTTTATTTATTGACAGCCTTAGGCTTGTTACCATTTGTTGACGAATGTTTTACAATGTGCTACTGTTCTGTTCATCAGGACAATAGATAGGCAAGGATGCCTTACAAAACAAAGAGAGGTATTACATGTTATCGCAAGAACAGTTAGACGATAGGCTGAATTATGTGACCGGGTCAGATGCCGCAGTAGTTTGCGGGTTGTCACCCTGGAAAACCAAGCTAGAATTATGGATGGAAAAAACCAAACGAACCGTTGCCGAAGACATATCTGGGCTTAACCACATTAAGTTTGGAAATTACTTTGAAGACGGTGTGGCAAAATGGTTTGAAGCAGAGAGCGGCAAAACCTTGAAACAAGAAAGCCCTGGAACCATATACCATAAAGACTTTGATTTTATGTCCGGCAACGTTGACAGAGTTTTAGAAAATGAAAACGCTATCCTAGAATGCAAAACTGCTTATAACGATACTGGCTGGGGAAACGGACAGAATATAATTCCTCCTTATTATCTGATGCAGGTTGCTCATTATTGCGCTGTTGGCGGATATGACAGAGCCTATATAGATGTTGTTTTCGCCTCTAAGAGAGAAATGAGGTGGTATGTTTACGAAAGAAACACATCCTTAGAAGAAAAAATAATTGCACGAGAAAAGGATTTTTGGTTTAATCATGTTCTTGCAGACGTTCCCCCGGAACCTGAAACGGAGAAAGATATTTTATTGCTTTACAAGGAAACAAGCGCCGACCCGGTAGTCGCCAACCAAGATATTTATCAAGAAGTTTTAGACTTGCAAGCAACATCTGCAAAAATCAAAGCGCTAGAATCTGAAAAAAAGAGATTAAGAGAAAGCGTTGTAAAATTCATGCTAGCCAATGATACGCTTATTTCCAATGATGGAAAAGAACTTGCCACATGGCGATTCACTAAGCCTATAAATAGATTTGATTCCAAGTCCCTTAAAGACATTCACCCTGATATTTATAGCAAATTCACGAAAGAATGTTCACCAAATAGAGTTTTTAGAGTTAAAAATTAAGGAGTATAGAAATGGAAAACGCAGCAACTGTACCTGAAACAGGTACAAAAAAGGAAAAACTTATTGGGGATGTCGTTGAGAAACTAGTAGAGTGCTTAAACGAGATGATTACAAAAGACGGAATAGACATGGAAGTAATTTTTTATGCTACTACGAATTTCGCAGCAAATGCTTTGGCTGTTTATGATGTTGGGAGTTTCAAGGGTGCAGACAACGAGGAAAAGGTTGAGATGATGGCTTATCAGCACCGCGCATTTGGAGCGGGCGAGCAATTAACACAAACCTTTCTTAAGTGCATAGAAATGAAACTAAAGAATGAAAACAAAGAGGAGAAACTACATGTCATCGAACCATTCCACTAAAAAAGAAATAGTTACAGCAAATCAAAAAACCATCGTGGGGCTTCTACAGAAAGTGAAGCCTCAAATGAAGATGGCTCTACCGGCTCACATGACAGCCGACAGAATGTGTAGAATCGCTCTCACAGAGCTCAGGAAAACTCCAAAGCTAACGGAGTGCGACCCAATGAGCTTTGTTGGCGCTGTAATGGTGTGTGCGAGTTTAGGTTTGGAAATTGGCACTTTAGGACAAGCTTATCTGGTTCCTTTTGTGAACAGAAAGCTAGGAACCACAGAGTGTACATTCATACTTGGATATAAGGGGATGATTGATTTGGCTAGGCGCTCAGGTCAAATCATTTCTCTCTCGGCGCATTGCGTGTATGAAAAAGATGAGTTTTTCTACGAATATGGCTTGGAGGATAATCTAAAACATATTCCATCTCTTACAGAAAAGGGGTCATTTAAAGCAGCTTATGCGGTTGCCAAACTTGTTGGGGGTGGATATCAATTTGAGGTGATGAGTAAACCTGACATTGAAGCGATTAAGAAAAAATCAAAGTCTGGAAACTTCGGCCCATGGGTAACTGACTTTGATGAGATGGCTAAAAAGACTGCAATAAGAAGGCTTTTCAAGTATCTCCCCACATCAATCGAGATGAAAAAAGCGGTAAGCTATGAAGAGATTTCTGAACTTCCCGATGCAAATGTTATTGACTTGCTGGAGGAGGATTATGACATGAGCTTCATTTCTCCCGATGAAACTGCAACTGCATCTTCAGTAGATGTGTCTGCTATGCTGCCACAGTCAGACCAGATAGCTAAAAATCTTTAGCAAATAAAAACCACACAGGGAGGTGTGTTTTATATGGATAAAGTTGGCGAGGCGGTTGGCTTAGCTTGGTCTCCTCACGGTTCTCAGTTAGTTCATTTAAGCGCATCGGTGGCTCCCGGAAAGGGCAAGATACATATCCAGGGAGAAATTGGATATGAGGCGCTGGCCTCCATTGAGACCGCTATAGAGAGTCTTAAATTTCTATATGGCATAAGCACTGAAGATTTAACTTTATCTATCAAGATTGACGAACCACTCGAGGGGCCAAGCGCTGGGCTGGCTCTTTTGGTTGCAATATATTCCGCTATTAATAATTTGCCTGTCGATCAGTCTGCCGCGATTACCGGCGTAGTCACAAACAAGGGAAGGGTTCACTCAGTTATGAAGATTACCGAAAAGGTGGCACTTGCTCGGGACAAGGGGTTGAAGGGAATTGTTATACCTTCGGAGAACCTCTACGGGCAGCGGCCAAGCCTTGACTTTGGAGAAATGTGGGTTTGCCCAGTAGCTAGGGCTCAAGATGCTGTTTCTATTGTGGTTGCAAATACTGGGAGGTAGTTTAATATGAAGATTATAAAAACTTTTTTCTTCTTCTCCTTTTGTACTCGAGGCGGCGCAAGCTGCCTTTCTTTTAGGCAAAAAATAACCCCAGAGAAAACTCGAAAGCTTCCAGTGGGGTTGTCATTTTGTCTCGCTGCATGTAGTTTGTAGTTTCGCCAAACAAACCCAAACATTGAGACTAAGGCTCGAAACAAAAAAATGAGCCTTTTAACAAATCTCAATCACTCTAGGAGGTGAAGAGAAAATACATGTTACCACAAGAATCTAAACAGTCAATACCCGCCCACACACAGGCGAAGATAAAAACAATCTGCATACAGTTCATGTGGCGGCACATAGGTGAGGACCGGCTAACCATCGACCTGCGAACCACTTTTATCAGCATCGCTTCGCTGGTGGGGCTAGATGGTTATGTTCGCGGAAAGACTAAGAACGACATCCACGCCATGGACCCGTACAACTTGACACCCGGGACGATGGTTAGGCACATGAAGGTGCTTGAGGCGCGGGGCTTCATTGCTCGGTACAAGCCGGCCGCGGGTCAACTCAAAGACATTGAAGTGTTACTGGACAAGCGCGGGGCTTACGCGCTAAGAGTCCTAAAGAGAGCGCAAAGAGAGCCAGGAACAAAACGCCCACGGTTGAAAACGGAATTTCTTCGGGAGGTCAAATGCATTTAGGTACAGCACTAAAGGGAGCGCTCGCAGCGCCGCCAGAGCAGGGTAAATCAGTAAAGCAGATAGCTTACGAGCGGCGAAATATAAAAAAAATATGCATGTCTTTTTTCGACCGCCAGAGGGGGGCCGGGGCTTTTCGTGTTGCGTCTGGGGCTCGCGCCACCTTTGAGGGAGTTGTTCTTCTGTCAAACCTCAGGGGGGCAATGTCAGACAAATACATTGATGAGATTTCCGCAATCTCAACAAACGACGTTTCAAGAAGCACCGTTTTTAGGCACCTGGCGAAGCTAGAGGAATGCGGGCTCATTAGGCGCAGAAAGGTCGGCTGGCGAGACCGGGTTAATATTAAAATCTTACTAGACGGGCCGGCGGAAAAAGAGCTCGAGGCACTGAGAAATAACCAAGATGAGCGGTTCGGCAAAGGGGCGGCCTTTGCCCGTAAAAATGAGCCGCTCAACAAAAGTGCCAAAAAGACCCCTTTTGCCACCGGGGGTGAGCCAATCAACAAAAATGCCACTTTTGCCCCCCAAAATGAGTTATGCAACAAAAGTCGCATTTTGCGACACTATACTCCTAATGATTGTTTTAATATTAAAAGCTATAGCAAGAGCCAAGGTACTCTAGGTGGGGTTGGACAACTAGCTGCGCCTGCTAATACGATGTTAGAAAGTTCAAAGCCCGACGACATGGAGTCACCGGGCGACATGGAGGACGCGGACGTGTACGAATACAATGCGCCATTTATAAATCCACGCACACAGGCCACCAGGCCACCCACAACGAAGCAAGAAAAGTTCCTAACCGAAGACATGGGGTTGCCGATAACTCGGGCCAGAGAGGTTATAGCGAAGCATGACGCTAAGAAAATTCGCGAGACTGTCGAGGAGGTGCGTAGCAGGAAGAACGTCTTCAGTAAACCGGGATTGTTTTTACATTTGCTTGACAACCCCGAAAGGCGACCAACATCGGGATATTCTCAAAGGCCATCCGGCGACGGAGGAAAGGCAGCTGCAATTAAAAATTTAGCCGACACACAGGAGGCGATAATGCAGATGGGAGATGTTAAGCGCAGTTCGAAAGAGTTTGCCAGGAACGCTATCACGCAAATCAGGAAGTCTCGTGGATCGAGAAAGACAGAATCAGTTGACACTTGTAAAACAAAGTGTGACAATCCCCGCAATGAGGTGACTAACGGAAATATTGGAAGAAACTAGTGATATCACAACAAAAAGAACTCTATTCTGAATATCTGGGAATGAGAATAACAGCATCTATGAAAGATCGATTAAGCAGGTGGGCTGATACAAATAATCTCACCCCGGCAATCTTTACCAGGCAGCTTTTGCTTGGCAAGCTCGATGAGCTCGATGGAAAGAAAGCTTCTCACGGCAGGAGGAAGAAATCTTGAACCAAGCCTAAGCGAGAGAAATTGAACACGGAACGCGTTCAACTTGAACGCGTTCAATGTACAAGGAAGTCCAATGGTAAGGCAGAATCGACAGAAAGAACGCATCGACCAGGGAGGTCTTGTGAGCTGGATTCGATTGCAGCACAAAGATGTTTTCGTGGTTGCAAGTGCTAATGGCGCCATCAGAAGCGCGCAACAAGCGCGTTTTGCGGTAAGAGAAGGCGTAATGCCGGGAATGCCAGACTTGCAAATATGCCGGGCAGCCGGTGAATATCACGGCTTGTTTATTGAGCTTAAGCGCAAAGAATGCGCCGAGCATAAAAAAGGGGTTCTGAAAAAGAACCAAAAAGAATGCATAGAGAAATTGAATGAAGAAGGATATCTAGCTGTCGTCTGCTACGGCTTTGACGATGCTAAAGATACAATTGACTGGTATTTGGGGTTGGAGAAGACACCCGAAAAAGCTAAAGGATAAAAACATGGTCGAGAAAGAAGTTGCGCCTGGTGAGGAAAATGAGCTGATAACCGCGTACCACAAATCTCTGATGGCCTTAACCAAAGATTTTGTAAGTGCAAACGTTGTCGCTCTAAAGGCAACGCCAGGAAACCACCTCATCAATGGACTAGTTAGATTCGCAGCCGAGCTTATATTTAGGTCTACAGACGGGAAGTCAAAAAAAGATATAGCGCTAGGGACGCAGGAATTTATGGAGTCCGTGTGTGATTTTATGGATGTGCCTGTGGAGATTGTTTATAAGGGGGAGGAATGAGCACAAGCAGTAACACCAGAGATTGTGACCACCTAGAAGAAGCAGTAGCCCGAGTGAAAAACACAGAGGATGATTTTTGTCGATTGAAAAGAAAAATAGATGAGATTGAAATAAAAGTCTTTCAAATCCACGCACTGCTAAGGGGAAGGGTTGAAAAAGCGCCTTAGAATGTTTAACAAACGTGTACCAGGGATTATTCAGGATGCCAGCTAAGAAAAAATTACACCCCAATTCATTGAAGAATTTAGAGGCTGGGAAGTTTAAAAAAGGCAATAAACTGGGCGGTCGGCCAAAGGGTTCCATCTCGCTTGTAGACTCACTTGCTCGCGCACTTGACATGGATTTCAAACAACTTAATGAAACCACAGGCATTGTAGAAAATCACAAGGTAAGAGATTGGATAGGAATAGCGCTCGCCGCAAAGGCTATGAGAGGAGATGTTCCCGCAGCAAAAGAAGTTCTTGATAGGTTAGAAGGGAAAGCTATGCAGAAGTTGGAGGTTACAGGTGATGGTCTTAAAGTTGAGCACACTATAAATATGGGCGAAGTTTACGAAAGAGCGGAAAGAGCATTTGAAGGATTGTTGATAGAGGGTGAGAAGGATGAATGAACAACTATTAGACATGTTTCTATTAAAGGACTCTCTTACTCAAGATGAATTTTCAAGAATCCTTGCTGAGGCTAATTACCTGCGCGACAGTCAATACGGCGATATAATTACAAGCGCCACGAGAGCAGGCACACTTAAAGCAATAACGATTGTTCCTGGAGTGGCGGGAAAACCAGTTGAGATATATGAAAAATTTGCTGCTCTGGAGTGGGCGCTAGAGAAGTGTTTAAGTGTGGGGGGGGAGCTTGAGGCGCAGCATTATGCAAGGAAGGAGTGGTTAGCCCAAGGGGGATCTAGCAAGGATGCTAAAACTAGAAACTCTTAACGACTACAAGCGCCTGTTTAAAGCGCTCCCAACACTATCCGATAAAGACCAAGGCGCTCTCACCAGAGACCTTCTGAGGAATGACTTGTTCTTTATGCTGGTCATTGGGCTTAACCGAAAAGACATGGTTCACCCGTGGCTTCTTGCGCGCTGTAAGGAAGTTGAAGCATCTCCCGATGGACACTTAGATTTATGGGCTCGAGCTCATGGCAAAGATTTGTGGATGGAAACTCCAGTCTTAACCACCAAGGGTTTTAAAAGACATGGTGACCTCAAGGTCGGAGATTATGTGTATGGCAAAGATGGCAAACCAACAAAGGTGGTTGCTACCAAGGATTTTGCGGGAAACCCTCTTTATAGGATTACTTTTTGCAATGATATAGAGATTATTGCTGGTGCTGGGCACCTGTGGGAGGTGGAACTCCACTCCAGAAAGCGTGTTTCTGGACATAAAAACAAGCGAATTGGTAGAGAAACCAAAATAATTGATACGCAGGGGCTGTCCGAGCTGGTTGAATCTCAGGTTTATAAAATAAGAATAAAAAAGGCTAAACCCCTGCAAAATAGTGAGCGCTCTCTTCCTATAGACCCATATGTTTTGGGGGTATGGCTCGGGGACGGCTATAGCAACTGTGGCGCCGTATGTGGAATCGACAAAGAAATATTTGAAAATATAGAAAAAGCCGGCTATGAGCTAAGGCCGCCCCAAAAATTAAAAAAAGAGGGAAGGCACCCGGATTATAGGGTGAGGACAATAAAGGGGCTTAGGCCAGTTTTAACGAGGCAAAGACTACTAAACAACAAGCACATACCAGAAAACTACCTGACCGCGTCTGTAAGCCAAAGGCTTTCTTTGTTGCAGGGATTGATGGATACCGATGGGTATATAGCTACACACCCCAAGAATGCTTCTGCTCACTTTAATAACGCAAACAAAGAACTAGCGGAGCAAGCGCTAACCTTGGTTGGCTCTTTAGGCTTCAAGGCGAGATTGACAAAAAAGATTATCGATGAAAAACCTTATTATGAGGTGAGCTTTCAGATCACAAAAGGGGGTGAGCTCGTGCCTTGCAGGTTGCCTAGAAAGGTAAAAAGCATAAAAACGAGAAAACAGCACGACTCTTCGCAACATTGGTATATACACTCAGTTACACCCATCTCTAGCATTGTGAGGACTGTAACCCCCTGGAGTCAGCGCCTTATTTATAGAACAAATTGTATCCAGGTTGACAACCAAGATGGTATTTATTTGGTTGAAAAACAACTTATTCCCACTCACAACAGTTCAATCATCACTCTTGGAAAAACCATTCAAGATATTCTTTCTTCTCATGGCGATAATCCTGACCCGAAATGGAATGGGATTGAGCCAACTATTGGTATCTTCTCCTGCACAAGGCCGCTAGCTAAGCAATTCCTGGCTCAGATTAAAAGAGAGTTTGAAACTAACGAGGTTCTAAGGTCAGTTTTCCCAGATGTTCTATGGAACAATCCTGGCAAAGATGCTCCCAGTTGGTCTCTGGACTCAGGTATCATTATTAAGCGCAAATCTAACCCGAAAGAAGCCACGATTGAGGCGTGGGGATTGGTAGACGGCCAGCCGACAGGTAAGCATTTCAACATCATGGTTTACGATGACGTGGTGACAATTGATAACGTCCGGAGCCCGGACATGATTGAGAAAACCACACAAGCTTGGGAGCTTTCTTTAAACCTAGGAACAGCGGGTGGAATCTATCGTTACATTGGGACCCGATATCATTACAACGATACTTATCGGGCAATCATGGAAAGAGGCGCAGCAAAGGCTCGCCTGCACCCAGCTACTATAGATGGCACCGTTGATGGGGACCCGGTTCTTTTGAGCCGAGAGATTCTAGCTGAAAAGAGGCGCAACCAAGGACCCTACACATTCAACTCCCAGCAACTCCTAAACCCCGTAGCCGATGAGAATCAAGGTTTTAGCAAGAAGTGGTTGATGTTCCACGAAAGTTCCACGCACACCAACATGAACATCTACATCTTGGTAGACCCAGCCAATGAAAAAAAGAAGACGTCTGACTTTACCGCTATAACGGTAATTGGTGCGGCCGCCGACCATAATTTCTACATTCTGGAGTGGGTAAGAGACAGGCTCTCTCTCACTGAGCGCGCAGATGAGCTGTTCCACTTGCATAGGAAATATCAGCCTAGAGGTGTGGGGTACGAACGCTATGGAATGCAGGCTGACATCGCTCACATTAAAGACACATCTAAACGGACCAACTATAATTTTAAAATAATAGAGTTGGGGGGTTCGTTGGCCAAGGTGGATAGAATAAAAGCGCTCATTCCAATCTTTGAGCAAGGAAGAATGTATTTACCTGAGACGTGCTTTAAAACCGATTATGAGAAAAGAACCCAAAATTTAACAGATGTTTTCATAAATGAAGAATACTCTAACTTTCCGGTCAGTCTTCATGATGATATGCTAGATTCGCTGGCAAGAATATTAGACCCCGCCATGAAGGTCGTTTGGCCTAAGCAAAAAGACACCAGTGAACGCAGGTATCAAACCAAAGGACCTAAAGGAAGAAACACAAGCGCATGGAGCGTTTAATTCTAATTCACAAGGAGCGTGAATGGAAAAGGCTACAAGGAATGAAGCCGTACTCGATGATGAAATTGCACCGAGCTACGACACATCTGACGATTATATATTTGCGAGAGAAGTGCATGCGAACTTAAGAAAATCTCGCGACCATTTGCATGAGTGGAAGCAATCAGCTAAAGAAGCATATGATTTCTTTGCTGGAAATCAGTGGGACGAGGGAGATGTTGCTCAACTCAGAGAAGAGAATCGTCCTGTAATTGTCTTTAATCGCATTCCAAGAGTTATCAATGCAATTGCTGGCCTAGAGCTGCAAAATCGCCAAGAGGTAGCTTACATCCCCCGTACAAATGAAGACTTGGGGGTGAGCGATGTTTTAACTGACGCTGCCAACTGGGTGAGGGATGGTTGCGATGCTGAAGATGAAGAATCTCAATCATTTAAAGATTGCTTGATTACCGGTCTTGGTTTTACCGAAACGCATTTGGATTATCAGTCAGACCCAGATGGGGCGATAATCATTGAAAGAATCGACCCCCTAGATATGCTCTATGACCCCTCTGCGGTTAAGAGAAATCTAGATGATGCGAGCTGGATTGCCAGGGTAAGATATTACGACCGAAAAGATTTCGAGCAAGTTTGGCCGGATGCTATTGATGAAGTTGCCATGGACTTTGAAAGCGACCCGAAAGGCATGCAGCCACATAACGAGACGGAAGCTCCCTGGTATATAAATGACCAATCCTCTAACAACAAGCGCGATAAAGAAAACCTTGTTGAAGTGGTTCAATATCAGTGGTGGGAAATAGAACCATATTATCGCGTTGAACTTGGGAGTGGCGAGATTCAAGAGCTTTCTGTTTCTGAGTTCAAAAAGCGTAGAAAAGAAATCATTATCTTGGCCAAAAAATACATAAGGCAATATAGGAAAATATATAAGCAAGCCTTCATAACTGGAAACTATATTTTAGAAAAGGGACCGTGCCCTGTTCAGCGCTTTACTTTTAGAGCAATGACAGGTCTAGTTAATCACCAGAAAAATATTTGGTTTGGTCTTGTTGAAATAATGAAAGACCCGCAGCGCTGGGCGAATAAATGGCTTTCTCAAGTTATGCATATTTTAAACTCAAATGCTAAGGGCGGTTACTTAGCCGAGAGCGATGCGTTTGAAGACCCGCGCCAAGCTGAACAATCACTTGCTACCACATCGATTACATATGTTAACGAAGACAAGCTAGATAAAATCAGAGAGAAGATTCCCCCTGGTTTTCCCGCCGGAATTGATAAACTCTTACAGTATGCGATCACTTCAGTTTCAGATTTGGTTGGTGTTAATTTAGAAATGTTAGGAATGGCTAACCGAGAACAATCTGGCGTTGTGGAAATGCAGCGTAAAAAGGCTGGTATAACCGTCGTTGCAGATTTCTTCGACAGTCTTCGGCGCTACAGAAAAGAAGAGGGGCGCGTTCTAGCTGAATTCATCACAGAATATATTTCTGATGGCAGGTTAATCCGTGTTGTCGGCAAAGGCTTAGGGGAATATGTTCCTCTTACCAAGCAGAAGTCGAGCTTGAAATACGACATCATTGTTGATGAATCTCCGACTTCTCCAGACCAGCGGCAGATGGTATTTGATAGGCTTGTTACTTTATTTCCTCTTATTAATGAAGCAGGTATTCCGATTCCAGAAGATATACTTGATTACGCTCCTCTTCCTGCACAGTTAATCGCTAGCTGGAAAGAAGAGATAGAAAGGTCTAAGCAACCAGACCCTCAAGCTCAGGAAGTAGAGCAATTAAGAATGCGCCTTGCTCAAGCAGAAGCTGCCCTGAAAGAAAGAGAAGTTTCAGATAAGGAAGCTGCAACAACTCAGAAGCAAACTCAAAGCGCACTGAACATTGCAAAAGCAGCGCATGAAAATGCACTTGCTGAACTTGAAGGTAAGAAAGAAAATCGTGAAACCGTAGAATCTATAATGAATGTGTTTGGGGGAATTTAAAAAGGACTACAGAGAAGGGTACACAGCAGGGTACAGAGAAGGGTACAAATATAAACAGTTTAATCCAAGGAAGGAAAGGATTATGGGAATAGCAGACATGGAATTAAGTGACGAAGAGACCAAATACTTTGAATCAAGAGGAAGGAGCGAATCAAATGGAGAAGAAAGAGAGCAATCTTCTGGACAAGCTTTACAAACAACAGAAAGCGACACAAGAGAGCCGGAGCCTAGCGTCGATGCTGATGGGACCGATGCAGAAGAAAATGGAACAGAAAAGGAGCGTGGATTACACACAGACTCTGATGAGAAAGCAGAAGGTAGACCAGATGATGTCAAGGAACTCCCAAGGCGAGACTTTGAGAAAGCATATGGGATTGCAGAAAACAAAAGACTAGAACTTAAAAGGCAGTTAGAATCCCAGTCTCAGCAAAATGAAACTATTAAAAAGCAACTGGATTCTTTGGTTAGCCAGGCGCAGCCTCAGCAGGCACAACCTAAAGTGACGATTCCAGATAAAGAAGAAGACCCAATGGGTTATTATTCTCATCAGGTTTCTGAGCTAAATAAAACTGTTAATCAGCAGCAAGATTATTTACAAAAGCAAGCGCAGCAACACCAGCAATCTCAGCAGGTTAATGCTTTCATTAGCGAATATAAACGCAGCGCTGAAGAATATACACAAACACAAACTGATTTTCTAGATGCTTATAGATATTTAGAGAAATCTCGCTTAGATGAATATGCAGCAGCTGGGTACAAACCCCAAGAAGCTGTGGCCCTTCTTCAAGAAGATGAGATGGCTATTGCTGCAAGAGCTTTCCAAGCGGGTGTTAATCCGGCTGAAAGGATTTATGCTGCTGCAAAATCAAGAGGATATAGCATTCAGCTAGAATCTCCAAGCAAACTCGAGAATGTTGAGAAAGGACTTAAGGTTTCCAAGTCGTTGAGTTCTTCGAAAGCCAAGAATATAAACCGGGCTTTGGATGTAAGCGCGATAGATAGCATGTCAGATACTGAGTTTGATAATTATTTCTCTAAGGTGAAAAGCGAGCATAAGAGAGAGGGGAACTTTCATAAGGGGATTTAGCCGAAAGATTGGCGGGAAGAAAGTGTGCTATATTAATTGCATAAGCACTGCAAGCTTTTAATTGCACATCCCGCCTCTAGCTACGTCACAGCTAGCCCGCGCTATGGGTCAATAGCCAATCTGCTGCCTTGGCATCGTAAAGGAAATAAAAGACTTTTATCTGCTAATTAAAAGGATTTAATTATGGCAACTACAGGTTGGGGCGCAGGCTCGGACAATGCCGTCAAGCTATGGTCGCGCAGGCTATTCTCAGAAGCGTTGCGACAAACTTGGCTCTATAGATTTATAGGTGAGGACGATAATTCACTTATTCAAGTTTTAGACGACACTCAAAAGGGCCCCGGGGATAGAATTACCGTTCAATTGCGAGCACAGCTTTCAGGTCTTGGTATTCAAGGTGACTCTACCCTTGAGGGTAATGAAGAGTTCATGAATGTATATACAGACAGTATGTTCATTGACCAATTAAGAAATGCTGTTCGTTCAAGTGGGAAAATGTCAGAGCAACGAGTACCTTTCTCGGTTCGAGAAGAAACTCAAAAAGCATTATCTGACTGGTATGCACAAGCTTTTGACTTGGGAGGCTTTAATCAGCTTTGTGGTTTAACTACTGCTGATACTAGGCAGGCTGGAAACAACGCTGGTCTAGCTCCTACAAACGTGGTTCTTGCGAATTCTTCTACCACTGCTTCTCTGGTTTCCGCAGGTGCTTCCGCTTCTAATGTGTTTGATATTACATTGATTGATTTCGCTTTAGAGCAAGCCAAATTGGACAACGATGCGGCTGGTACCGGTTATCCGTTGAGACCAATCAAGCTCAATGGCTCAGAATACTTCGTTCTATTCTTGCATCCTTACCAGGTTTCAGCGCTGCGAACCAATACAGCAGCTGCTCAATGGTTTGACATCCAGCAAGCTGCAATGCAGGGCGGAGAAATAACAGGAAACCCAATATTTACCGGCTCCTTGGGCATGTATAACGGCGTAATTCTTCACGAATCACCTCGTATACCCCAGGATACTAACGGAGCATATCGGGCTATTTTATGTGGCGCTCAAGCCGCTGTTCTTGCCTTCGGACAAGATAACGGTGGAAACAAGGTTAGCTATGTAGAAGAGCTATTCGACTATGGCAATCAGCTAGGCGTGTCAGCCGGAATGATTTGGGGATTGAAAAAGTCAGTTTTTAACTCACTCGATTTTTCAGTCATAACTATTTACACGACTGGCGTAGCTAACGGAGGACTATAAGCATGACTACTAACGCAACAGCTACAGCAATGTCAGCAGCTCCAATCGTAAGCATGCCTACAGGGATAATCAGCAAATCAACTGATTTTACCTATACAGGTGCCGTAATTACTGCTTCCGCTAATGCATTAACAGTGCAGATGGCCAAGGTTCCTCACGGAGCAACCATCGTGGGGCTTAATTATCAAGGTTCTTCGGGGGCAGCAACATGCCCAGTAGACATTGGTATTGAGGTTACTTCGGGCGCTACTTCAATGTCTCGATTCGCATCAGCGGTCACCATTGGGTCAGCTTATGTCGTAACTCCTCTCGGGGGTGGTATTCCCTTTACGGTCTCCTGTCCTGACTCTCAGGTTACTCGTTACGCGAAAGTATATTGCGGAGCGACTCCTGGAACTGCTACAAGTGCGATTCAAATGGCTTTGACTGTATTCTATACATTCCAAGGCAACGCTTAAGCATTTTCTCCCAAGGCCTCTTCGGGGGCCTTGCATGTTTTACAATTATTTGTCACTATTCGTTAACATTTGAGCAATCCAAGGACGGAATGGCTAGTGGCATTAATTGATTTAAAAAAGCTCCATGAAGCGGCGCATCAAGACCTCTTAGACGGCAAGCTAGACGATTGCTACCCAAAAATTATCTACCTCTTGGATGTGAATCCAGATCACTATTTCTATCTCTATTTGCTAGGTGCATATTATTCCAAAAAAGAGAATATAGGCGCATCTATTTTAGCTTATGAAAAAGCAATTCTTATAGCTCCAGAATTTTCAGAGGCCATTAATAATGTGGGCGGTTGTTATCGTAAGCTGGGATGGCAAGATAAAGCTGTAGAAACCTTTAAAAAAGCATGCGAAATAGGAAAGACAGAAAAGTTTAAAAAAGATACCGGTAAGAAATCCGCATCTTTATTGGCCGATTACACTTCAAATCTGGGCTCAGCCTATGTTGGAATGAATGAAAGCAAAACGGCGATAAAATATTTAGATGAAGCGGTTAATATTCATCCTAAATGTATAAACGCCAAATGGAATAGAGCATTAGCCTATCTTGAGCTAGGAGATTACAAGCGTGGATTTGTAGATTATGATTTTGGCGACCGAATGGACAAGAAAAAAGGGCGCAATTATACGGTTCATATAGACAAAGATAAGGAAACTCCTTTCTGGAATGGTGAGAAAGGTAAAACCGTAGTTGTTTATGGCGAGCAAGGAATAGGCGATGAGCTTATGTTTGCCACCATCCTGCCAGACATGGCAAAAGATTGTAAAAAAGTAATCTATGACGCGCACCCTAGGCTTTATAGGATGTTTAGGCGCTCTTTAAAGAAAGATAATATAGATTGTTATGGAACTCGAAAAGACCATGTTTTAGCATGGATAGGAAATTACGATATAGATTGCAAAGTTCCAATTGGCTCGATTGCCAAATATTATAGAAAGTCTACAAAGGATTTCCCTAGAAAGTCTTATCTTATCCCCGATGAAAATGAAATAAAACAAATAAGACATCGCCTCGACGCTCTCCCAAAAAAGAAATTAAACATTGGGCTTTCGTGGAAAGGGGGAACTAAAGCTTCTTCTAAAAGTGTACGAATTTTGCCTATGGAACTTTACAATCATTTGTTTGAAGAATTAGACGCTAATTTCATATCTCTACAATATGATGACAATGCCAGGTATGAAGTCGATAAATATAACGAACAAACCAACAATACTATCCATCATTGGCAAAAAGAAATTGATGATTATGATTTAACCTGTGCTTTTGTGTCTCAACTAGACTTGATTATTTCTGTTCCCCAATCAGTCGTTCATTTAGCAGGCGCAATGGGGGTTAGAACTTATCAATTAAACCCATATAGATATATATGGCAGATGGGAGTTTATGGAGAAGATATGCCCTGGTACAACTCGGTCACCAACATCTGGCAGCGCGAACACGCTGACTGGGAGTGGGTAATTAAGGAAGCAGTAAAAGCTGCTAAAAAGGAGTTTCAAGTATGAGTGAATGTGATAAAGCAAAAATTGTTGGATATATAGAGCAGACCCCAGAGCAAATAGAAATGATAAACAATCTTAAAAGGAGAGAAATAGATTTGGCCGCGTTCGCAGATTGTTTTCTCGAGGGTATGGGCCATGAAACCAAAATGGGATGCGACAAGCGCTGGATGGCTATAGCTAAGACTCATTTTGAACAGGGTTTTATGGCAGCGGTTAGGGCCATAGCTAGACCTAGGGGAGATTGATAATGTTAATTTCAGAAGAGTATCGAAAGCTTAATAAACAAATGCACGTAAATAAAAAAGGATATGGCAGTCACGGTCAAAGATGGGCAAACCATGTGCTTAGTCTTGCAAAAGCCATGAAAAGTGAAGATGTCTTAGATTATGGTTGCGGAAAATCAACGTTAGCTGCAAACATGCCGTTTGATATCAAGCAATATGACCCGGCAATCGAGAAGCATTCAGTGCTTCCTGAGCCCGCAGACTTGCTGGTTTGCACGGACGTTTTAGAACACATCGAACCTGCGTGTATTGACGATGTTTTAAATGACATATATAGCCTTTCTAAGAAAGGGGTTTTTTTAGTAATTCACAACGGGCCAGCAGTTAAGCATTTGCCTGACGGAAGAAATGCCCATCTTATTCAGCAGAATGAAATATGGTGGCTGGGAGCGCTTCTTCCAAGATTCGAATTGTTGACTTTTACTGCCAATGCTGGAGAGGAGCACAGTGAAGAGAAGAACGTGATAGAATATTTAATAGCAGCTACCCCTAGAAAAAGTTTTGTGATCAAGGAGGATCAAGATGAAAAACCAAGGTAAATATGGCGTAAAAAATGATGCCATGAGTTACTGCTCTAAAGGAAAAATGAAAAACGCATCTGCTGGTCGCGTAATGTCCTATTCTAAGGATTTATCTTCAAGAGCATGCTCACGTCCCGTTGGTCGAACCAGTTGGGCAGCAGGATATAAAAGCGCTGGCACAGACGCCGTTTAAGGGGTTTTCATGGAAGCAGTTTCCCCTCTACGGGTTTTCATTGGGTATGACCACCGTCAACCCATTAGTTTGAATGTATTACAGCAGAGTATTTATAGTCGCTCTTCTAAGCCTGTTTCTATTACTCCCTTGGTTTTGAGTCAATTACCACTCAAAAGACAAGGGTTAACCCCCTTTACTTTTAGCCGCTTCCTTACGCCTTATTTATGCGGCTTTAAAGGGTGGGCTTTGTTCTTGGACTTAGACATGTTGGTTGTAGACGATATAGCCAAGCTGTTTGATTGTGCTGACGACAAATACACAGTCATGGTGGCAAAAAACAAGAAGCGCTTCGAATGGGCTTCAGTGATGCTTTTCAACTGCGGAAAATGTCAAAAGTTAGTTCCAAGATATATTGAAGAAGCTGATGGCTTGCATACCATCGGATGGGCCGAAGAAAACAAAATTGGCGACCTTCCTTCGCATTGGAACCATCTTGTTGGTTATGACAATCCCCGCAATGATGCTTCATTGATTCATTACACGCAGGGTGTTCCCTGCTTTGACGAAACAAAAGATTCAGAGCATGCAGACAAATGGTTTGATGAGCACAAACTTATGAACTCCGCTGGCACTTGGAAAGACCTAATGGGTAGATCCGTTCATGCCGCAAAAGTTAAAGGACACCTAATGCCAAAATACAAAGCGGAGAAAATATTGCATGAACAAGCGCTCGCAGCGGGTTAGAGCTTCTTATTTAAGAGCTAAAAGGGATTATTTAAGAAAAGCCTCGCACGATGAAGCGAAATTAAAAAAACCTTCTCCAAAACCCGAGATTGTAAAGGTTGTGGACACGTTAAATACAGTATGTGCAGATGGGAATTGTGGTTTGACGTGTCCCTCTTGTGGTAGGGAATTTATTAACAAGAGTGGGATGCTTTCTCATTTAAGACACAAAACATGTGAAAAGAAATGAGCACTTATTTGGAGATGCAGACCAAGATAGCCGATGACTTGAATCGTTCTGATTTAGGCTCGCAAATACAAAGGGAAATTTTAAGAGCCATTAGAAAGTTCTCTAAAAATCCCTTTTGGTTTTCTTCTAAGAGATTAAATTTCGCAACAGCTATTGGTCAGCAATATTATGATTCTAGCGACGATTTGCCTACAGACATTCGTGTCATTAATTACATTCGGATTAATCAATCCTCTGAGACCATCAACACTGATACCGGTGCGGCTGACGCGTATACGTTTGCAACTACTCCGGCTACCACCTCGTATTCTGATGGCGATGTGTTTGTTTTTAAAGCCGGGGCGGCCAACACTGGAGCTTCTACTTTAAACATTGACAGCGTGGGCGTGGCTGACATTAGCCGGCCTAATGGCGTGGCTCTTCAGGTTGGCGATATATTAGCAAATCAAATTGTGACTGTCGTTTATGAAAGCGATGCTTCAGATTTTTTCCTTCAAGAAAAAGGAGGAACTTATTACGAGCTAAAGGAAGTAGGAATTGACGTAATAGCCAAGAGAAACGTTAATGATAATCCTGGGTTACCCCTTAGTTATGCATGGTTTGATTCTCAGCTTTATTTATATCCCACTCCAGATCAAATTTACGTAGTAGATATATTTTATCAGCAATATTATGCGGATTTATCAGCTGATGCTGACACTAATGATTTTACTATTAATTATGAAGCTGAAAATTTAATAGAGCAGGAAGCTGAATACCAACTTTACAATACGACAATTTTAGACACCTCCATGGCTCAAAAATGCTTAATCGCAAGAGACGAAGCATTATCTACATGTCGCCAGGTTACAAACAATTTCATAGGGCGTCATGGGAAGATTAGAGCAACTGGGTTTTAGGAAAACATATGCTTGAGTTTGGCGAACTTAAACCTGATTTACCTCCCCTTTTAAATGACGGATTAACAAGGGCCGAAGGAGTATTACCTAAAGAAATAGGATACAAACCTGTCCCAGTTCTCACGGACCTCACCACAACAGCGATTGATGCTCGCCCTCAAGGCATGTTTTCGGCTCGGGACCCTGCTGCTGTCGGAACTACTTATGTTTTCGTGGGAGATATCTCAAAACTCTATGAGTTAAGTAATGTTTCTTGGAATGATGTTTCGGGTGCCACTTATACAACTACTGCTGAAGGTAGGTGGGAATTTGTCCTTTGGGATAACTTGGTTATAGCCACTAATTTCGCAGATGTTATTCAAGTCAAAACTCTTGGCTCGGGAAACTTTGCAGCTTTAGGAGGGACTCCTCCGCAGGCTAGACATATAGGTATAGTTAGAGACTTTGTAGTTGTAGGCAATACTTTTGATGGTTCAGATGGAAACAAACCCAACCGCGTTCGGTGGTCTGGAATCGACGATGAAACATCCTGGACTGTAGCTCCTTCAACACAAGCAGATTTTCAAGATTTACAAAACAATGGTGGCTGGATACAAGCTATTGTTGGTGGCGATTATGGCACTATTTTTCAAGAGTTTGCCATAACTAGAATGACTTACATTGGCTCTCCTTTGGTTTTTCAGTTCGACCAGATTGAAAGCGAAAGAGGTGCATATGCTCCGGGAGGAGTTATTCCAGTCGGAGATAATATCGCATATTTATCATCTGATGGTTTCTATGTTTTTGACGGGCGTCAATCTATTCCCATCGGTGATGGAAAAATAAATGATGCATTCTTTGCAGCGACAGGCCTCTTGGCGCACAACAGAAACTATATAGACAGAATTAGCTCGGCAAATTATCCAAATGAACAAATACTTTGTTGGTCATATTCTTCGGTGAATGCAGATGCTGAAGGCGAGTGCGACATAATATTATTTTATAATTATTCTCCCGGCGGTAAAACTAGATGGTCTGTGCTTCGAACTAATGATACCGATGCTCAAGCAGGCTCCACCAACATAAATCACTTTGTTATCGGAAACTCCCTCCAGCCAGGATATACTTTAGAAGGTCTGGATGCTGTCTCAACAAGCATTGACGCACTGCCTTTTAGTTTAGATTCTCCGGTATGGGCAGGTCAAAACAAATCTCTATCCGCTGTAACAGATGACTTGCAGCTAGCTCTTTTTGATAGTACTACCAACACTTATTACGATGCATTTATTGAAACTGGGGAAAGACAATTAAACCCTCACCAGCGAACATCTATTTCTATGTTAAGGCCTTTTGTTGACGATGTGTTGGGTAATGCCAATATTTCAGTTGCGCTTTCTGGCAGAGACACCGAGCTTGCGACTGCTAGTTTTTCCAATACTGTCACTCTTAATAGCTCTGGATTTGCAAATGTTAGATCGAATGCAAGATTTCATAGGGCATATATTAAAATCACTTCCGGCTTCAGCTCTGCGGAGGGAATAGATGTAATTCAATCTGCTCCGGTAGGACGTAGATGACGACTAAAACAGCAATATTTACCACTACTCCTTTTGTGGGTGTGCCGCGATTAAGGGGAGATGACATAGACCTTTGGTCGGTAAAGGTGAGAAACACGGTCAATAACAATTTGGGCGGAAAGTTAAATTCAACTGGAACTTTTACTTTAAACGCAAGTACGGTATCTACTTCTGTAAAACTTGCAAGCGGGATGGTAGGACAAGACACAGTCTTCATATATTTTCCGTTAACTTCTAATGCGTCCACCGTGTGGGCAGATGGTGCCATGTTTATGTCAACTAGAGACACCACTAACAACGTCTTTGGTTTGACTCACACTTCTGATGCAAATACTGACAAAACCTTTACATATGTGTTGATAGGATGAGTTTAGACCCAGTCTTACCAGAGCATTTAATGTTAATATGGTCGAAGATTGAGGAATACGTAAATAGTGCCCTCGAATATTCGGATGGAAAATTCAAATCTCAAGATATTTTAAAGGGCTGCTTGGCCGGGGATTTGCTAGCATGGGTAGTCTATAATAACAAGCAGATAAAGGGTTGTTTTATAACCGAATTAGTTCAGTACCCCCAATCGAGAAGGTTGAATATCATGCTCCTGGGGGGTGATGATTTCAAACTGATAATTAGTCACTTGGACAGGTTTAAAGAGTGGGCCAGAGCCAATAACGCGGATGCGATTGAGTGCTCAGGGAGGCCCGGCTGGGAAAGGAAACTCGGAGGTTTTGGATTTAATAAAATCCATACACTTTTAAGGCTAGATTTATGATGCTTTTGAAGAATGTTGTTTTTACCATAGAGAATGGAATTAAAATAATTTCATCTACTTGCGTAGAGGTTGACCAAAAAACCATTATGTACGCAAAGGGGGCCGGCGGGACAACCACTCAGCACCTCCACCAAAATGTTGACCCATGGAGCGCCCAAGCTCCCTTCTTGAAAGAGGTTATGACGCAGGCGCAAAAAAATTACTGGAGCGTTCCAAGCTATATTCCTTTTTCTTCTCAAACTGAACAGGCGTTGCAACGAGGAGAGCAAAGGGCTACTGCGGGTTCACCAGTAACTCGAGCAATGCAAAGCCAGCTGCAAGGTACTTTGGGCGGAGATTATCTGTATGGGGGCCCAGGTTTTAACAAAGCTGTAGAAGCTGCTCAAAGACAAGTTTTACCTCAAGTTCAATCTCAATTTGCCAGAGGCGGAAGAACCGGATCTGGATTAGCGGCTGCTGCTCAAACAAAAGCATTGAGTGATGCATTTGCTAGCCAATATGCAAAAGAACGCCAGAATCAAATGCGGGCTATGTTATTTGCCCCTCAAGCTGCTCAAGCTGATTATGGCGATATTGCTCAATTAGCGGCGGTGGGATCCCAGAGAGAGGGATTAACCTATGCACAACAGATGGACCCTCAAGTTCGATTGGCAAGATATCATCAATTGGTTGCCGGCCCATATGGCTCAGCAACTTCTGGCACCCAAGCTGTTCC
>TARA_R110000796_G_scaffold40062_1_pt1 | contig 29040 bp, 29 predicted proteins | sample TARA_R110000796 | Tara Oceans TARA_R110000796 (sample SAMEA4397815) | marine metagenome | biome: Polar Biome; feature: [SRF] surface water layer (ENVO:00010504); material: water (ENVO:00002006), including particulate matter (ENVO:01000060) such as... | depth 5 m
AATCTAGGAGCGGGAACAGTTACAGTTAGTGTAACTACTGATACACTAAATCAAAATGTTGGTGGACTTACAATGGCTCAGTATGATAAAAGAGTTGCTACTAAGGTAGCAAGTGCTACTTGGATATTAAGTTAACGTATAGAACCAGATTATTTTGAATACGATATATAATGATTAGACTATTTATAATAAAAAGAAATTATGGCATTAACATTAACAGCTACAACAGGAACATATATAAATTCAAGGACATTAGGTCAATACCCTAATGCGACAATTGAGTATTCAGGAGAAAGAAATTTCCCAAACGTGAGTAGATTTACTATGAGATTCACTTTAAAAACTGAGGGTGGTAGTGAATTAGAAAAACTTTTCTGGACCTTTGAAGGGGCTACGCCAAGTGGTAATACAATACAAAATCACGGTGAATTAACGTGGTCTGGAGCTACTGGAACTACTGATTTTATAACTTATTTACAAGGTGGTGGTGATTTAGATGACCCTACTTTAGCGGTTATTACCTATCCACGTTTATCTTACGAAGATTTAGATAATTACTTCGTGTTAGGTGGTAAGAAAGATATGATTGGATTACCAGCGGGAGCAAACCCCAAAAAATTGATTAAATGGTTATTATTAAATACTGTAAATATAAATCGAGAAAAAATAGGAGCGCAATTTAGTTGGTAATGACGATTTAACTACTATTTATAATAAACTTATTATTATGAAGAAATTATTGCTCTTATTATCCCTTATTTTTTTAACATGCGCACATAAAGATGGAGTACCTTTTAAAATGGTAGGTAACTTACCAATTATAGAGGCAGAAGTCAATGGGATAAATGGTAAATTTTTAATTGATAGTGGCGCTGAGATTTCTATCCTAGATTTAAATTCAATGTATATTTATGGTTATAGTGTTGATGAAACAAAACCTAAAACATTTGTTACTGGAATTGGTGGGTCACAACCTACCTTTACTTTAAAAAATGTTGATTTCTCAGTTAATGACGTTCCTATAGAATTTATATTTAAAGGGTTAGATATTAGAACATTAAGGAGAAGTTATGGTATTGTTGGTATTATTGGTAGTGATTATATGAGTAAACATAACCTAATGATTGATTATGATGCTAAAACATTAAGAAAAAATAAGTAATGGGTAATATAAGAAATTATGTATATGATAAATTAGATTTTAAATTAAGTGATAGTGAATACTATGATTTTTATTTAAATATGGATGGGTTAGATGGTGAAAGCCAATTAAGTGGTAGTACTATGATTTCATTTAATTTTTCAGGGTTTACTAGTTTAGCTCAAAGTGGTATTACTAATGAGGTTGTTTGGGATGAGGCTAATATATCTATTAGTGGAATTACAGCTTCAACATATGGTTTAACTGGGCTAGATAATGGTAGTATATTTTATGACCCAACCTCTGATGATTTTGGTCACACAACTTTAATATCATTATTAAGTAATACATCATTAGTATATAGTAGTGGTGATACATCATTGGTGTTAAAACAAGTTACTGGTTATACTGGGAATTATGAATATCCAATAGATTTAACCATTAGTACTGGGTCTACTGGGAATTATTTAAACTTATGCGGCGGCTTTTACCAAGGATATTATAAATTAGATGGTTACGACTATGAAGTCTTACCTTCCAGGTATCAAGATGGTTGGACCGTAGAAAGTTGGCTTAAACCAAGCGATTTAGCGTGTAGCGGACACACTGGAACGACTTTAAACACAACTTACCCAGATAATAAGGGAATGTTTTTTTATAGCGGCACAAGGGCTGAAAATAAGTTTTGGACTGTATTTTCTGGTAATACTTTAAGTGCGTGTACGTCAGGTAGTACTGATTTTTGTACGGATATTAAAGAAACTGATATTATGATAACCAATGTGATAGTTGGTGGAGTTGTAACTAACATTACCATTCCACTTAGCCCGCCACCAGTAGACGTTAGTTTAATAACTAATCAATTTTTAATATATGGTAGGTCAAATGGAAAATTATGTGAAGGTGGTTCATCTGAAGATGGTTTTGGGAGACAATGGGCTAGTAAATATGACGAAAATACCCCATTTTATAGTTCAATTGTGAGAACTGAGATTACCGATTTTAGAAATCCGTTTTTAATATATGGTAGGTCAAATGGAAAATTATGTGAAGGTGGTTCATCTGAAGATGGTTATGGTAGGATGTGGGCCAGTAAATACAGCGGCGCTACTTCACCTATTTTAGAATTAGATAAAGATGAAGATATAATTGATAATGCTATAGGATTTAGAATTACAGACGATGGTAGTATTGGATATAGAATGCTTAAACTATCTGCTGACTGTAAAAATGTTGAAGTGGTTGAAGAATATTCATTAAGCGGTTTAGTCGCTAGTGACCAATGGCAACATATTGTTGTTAAGTGGACTAATGATGATACATATACTGATTGTGATTTAGAGGTTGGTGAAGCCAGAAAGGGTAAATATAAATTTTATGTAAATTCTTATTTAATATTTGTATCTAAATCAGTGGATGAATTTATACCTAAAAGGTTACATGATATACAAGAAAAACAAGTAGGCGTTCCATATAATATTAGTATTGGTGGTGGGACCCAAGGATTACTTGAAAGTATGACTTTTGACGGTCAAGACGCTGACGATTTAGGGTTAGTAATAGAACAAAATTTTGCTGGTAGCTTTATTGGGTCTATATCTACTTTTAAATTACATGATAATAATTTAAGTTGGTGTGAAATAAAGAATATTTATAATAGTACAAAAAATATTTATATATAATGGGGGCAATAGAAATAGTAGTAATAGTAGTGGCCTTATCGGTTATAGCGTATTTTATAATTAAAAGTAAGAAAAAGAAAAATTCGGATAAATCAGGTGAGGTGATTAATTATACACCAGTATTGTCAGATTTAACTCAAGTCGAATCTGATATACTTACCTTGGTAAATAATCATAGAAGCTCTTTAGAATTAAAACTAGTTTCTCCAGAAAAAAAAGCTAGAACCATGGCCTTTGCTCATTGTGATTATATGAGAGAAAATGGGGCTGCTAGCCATAATAATTTTTTTACTAGGAAAAATGAATTAGTTAAATATGGCGCTAAGGATGTGGGTGAGAATGTAGCTTACGGGTATACAACCGCTAATAGCTTATTTAATGCGTACCTTAATAGTGAAGGGCATAGAAAAGTAATAGAAGGGCCTATTTATGATTATATAGGTATTAGGTCTATTAAAGATACTAAAGGTAAATATTATAACACATTATTATTTGTGAATTTTTAAAAACATAATACAATGAGTGAACATTAACCAAAAGAAATAGAATACAATAAGGTAAAATATAGTAATAAAGATTAAAAATTAGATATTTATAATAAAACATTATGGCAATTTCAAACGAAGATAAAGAAAAAATATTCAGACAATTTAGGCATTTAATTGGGGCCCCACTTAGACAAGTGGAGTTAACTGATGATATGTTATGTACTTATTTAGAGATTGCAACTGAAGATTATGCCCAATACATACAAGAATGGTTGATAGAACATCAATGGCAATCATTATTCGGTAAGGATATAGACACCACAGATATGGCGTTTGCATTAAGTGTTCGTGATTTTGATTACGTAACACAACAAACCTATGCGTATTCAAAACAAGTAGGACTTCAAGCTAGAGGACCTTGGGAACTTAAAAAAGATTTCGTTGAAGTAGAGGCGGGGAGACAAGTATATGTCATTCCAGCTGGTAGAGAAGTTAATGAAGTATTATGGATAACACCCCCTACGACTGATGCAGCATTATTCGCCAATTATGGTGGGTTTGACGCTGGTTATGGTGGTGGATTTGCTCAAATGGGTATTGGTCACGCCGCAAACGGTGCGTCTGGTGCGGGAGCTGGTGGTGGTTACTATGTAGCCCCAGCGTTTGATGTATTATTAACTGCGGCTGATTTCAACCTTAAAAATAGAATGCTTAGAAGTGAATTAGCGTACAAAATAACTGCTGGACCAAACGGAACTAGATTATTACATTTAATGTCTACTCCAGGGTCTAAATTATCTTTCGGTGGTGCTGGGATAGGTGCTGGTGCGGGAGCTGGTGCGGGACCTACAGCTGTAGGTTTACAAGGTTGTAGAGTGTGGTATCATTATTACGATACTGGTGTTGACCCTGAAGCTATCGATGAGTGTAGGAAATTAAATCCTGATGTAATTACATTACCAAATGAAGTTCCATTGGCTAAATTAAGTTTTAGTGATTTTAATGAACCAACCAAAACTTTAGTAAGAAAATTATTTGTCGCTACTGGTAAAAGTGCTTTAGGACAAGTTAGAGGTAAATTTAGTGGTGTTGTTGGTCCACCTGATGCTGAAAGAACAATGGCTTATGAAATATTACTTAGTGAAGGTGAAAGCGAAAAAACGCAAATATTGGAGAGGTTAGATGAAAGATTAATGCGGTTGGGTACTGAACATCAATTAGAAAGAGCCGCAAATGAATCTGAAAATCTGAATAAACATTTAAAATTTAGACCATTAGGAATCTATTGGCATTAAAAATAAAAGGGAGTTACCTCCCTTTTTTTATTGTACCGCATCTTCCATACCCATTTTACATCCGATTAGCTCTAACTCTTTGTTTATAAAACTAGCTTTATCAAACTCTTCTTTTTTAATGGACTCACGCCATTTGCTTCTTAACCAATTTTCATGTGTTCTATCTTTACTATTCTCAAGGGTCATATAGAATATTTTTCTTTCGTTAGCCCATGTTTGATATTTCTCTATTGTTTTCATAGAACTTATTGGAACGCTCCATTTTATAGATGATACATAAATTTCAGGTTCACCTTTAGTGTTTGGTAATACATTTAAATAGGCATAACTTGACAACCTTTTAGGTAATATATTATTATCAATAATATATTTATATTCAGCTACTTCTAATTGTTTGATGTCATTAGTTATTTGTAATTTTTCTAATTCGATACCTTCTAATTGTTCTTGAGCTTTTCGTCTAAAATAATTATTCTTAGTATCATCCCAATTTAAATTTAAATCTTCTATATTATTAGGTACTTCATCAACTCTCAACCAGAATTCAATTTCTTTATCTTCCATATTCATTAAATCTATGGTATAATCATCTTGGTCTCCAGGACCAAATTGGTGGCCACTAGTTAATATACAATCTTTTTTAGTGAATACTTCAATATCAGTTAAAGTTAATAAATTATTTTTTTTATCTTTAACAACATTTGTTACTATTTTTTCTCTAATTCCTGGTCTGAAACAAACTAATAATGGGTGTATTCTAGTATTAAATGCGCCTAAATATTTAGCTACATTATATTCATCTGTCGTTAAGTCTGGATTATTTTCTAATTGTTCATTAGAAATCATTTTACTTTGTAACACAACCTCTCTTTCTCCAGTTTCTTTATTCACCACTACTTTACAATCACCATGACTTTTAGCTGTACCAGTATTAACATAATAGATAGTCTCACCTAATTTAGCTGGAATGTTATTAGCTAATAATAGTTCCATATGAGCCTTTTTAGCTTTAAAACTACCCGTTTTAGTTTTTGTTAACATATCAGCCTTATACTCTTTAATTGTATGTTTAACATTAGCCTTGGATGCAATTTTAAGTAAAGGAATTTGGTAGTTAAATATCTTATCCACGGTTTCATTATATAATTGTACGAATTCATATCCTTTATTATATAATAATAATTCACAACCCTTTTCTATAAATTCTTCTATATAGCCTGGCATTTTAGACGATTTAATAGTGTTACCTACTAATTTAACTTTTAATTTATCACCTTTTTTTATTAAGTTAGCATAGTTTTTTCTAGAGAAGTTGATAGTTGATTCACATATATCATCAATATCTAGCCCCATTCTACCAATCATATATAATTCGTTGAATTCTGCTACTACAGCCTCTAGGCCTTTTAATTCATTATCTTTATCTTTTTCAGTAAATCTATGAGTACCTTTGGGTGTATAGGTATTAATTTCTACATTATCAGGTGTAGCGAAATTAAATCCATCAGTATCACCCACAAGTGGTCTAAACCCTTTATCAACAAAGAATTTAACCATTAATCTTAGGTATTGTCTAGCTCTACAAGTGGTTTCTTCAGCACAATCAGTATCACCCCAATTAAATATGTGAGGCGCACCCAATGAACCAAAGAATGAGTTACCAAGAATTTTAATAGGTAACTGTTTTTTATCATATAAACTTTCTAAAGATTTATTTCTACTAATAGCCTCTTCTAATTCTTTAATTTGTTCACTATTTAAACTTTCTCTATCAGTATTTAATTTATGGGATAAATCATTGGCCATTTTACCATGTTTATTTTTAAGGTCTTTATATTCATCCCTAGTACTAGCAATATATAATAACATACCTTTCATAACTCCAGTAATATCCACATCTGGAAAAATGTCGTGGGTTAATTCAATATTAGGGTATAAGGCTGCATAATCCAGTTTACAAACATTCTTAGCATAACCAACTTCAAGTAATCTAGATAGACCACCAGTAAAGCTTTTTTGAGGCCTTTGGTCTGGAATAGCTAATCTATTTTCATAAGACCAAGCTAACATAATTAATTTCCAAATACCAGCAGTTCCCATTGTTGTTGAGCGCATATATGATGTTGGAATAATTTTAGATAGTAAGAATGATGCTTGATTGTATCTTTCATCTACTTTTTCAGTTTCCCAAAGGTCATCAAGAAGATATCTTCTAATAATTGCATCACCCTTAACTTGTACATAACCATCTTTTAATGGGGTTTCATCACTTATCTTATAGTAATCACCATCATCATTATTAAATGCATATATAGTCTTAGTATCAGCCCATATTTCATGTATTTTATTACCTTCAACATAAACCCTATTCTTTTTATTTAATTCACTATGCTTTGTAATGTATTTTAATCCCCATCTTTTAATGTTGGAGTCAATTGCTTTTGCTTTTCTAACTGCGTGTGATACATCTACAATATTAAACCCCCAAATCATTGTTTGTTCAATATCCTGAGTTTCCCCACCTAATTTAATACGCTTATCAACCCTATATATTTTAGCTTTTTGCTGAGGGTCAAGTGTTTTAGCCGCTGTTTCTATATTTAAACCTAAAATTTTACATCTTTCAAAGATAAAGGGCCAATCAAAATCATCTGAATTATACCCACCAATAATATCTGGCTTTAGAGCGTCTATATATTTAAAGAATTTAATAATGGCAACCATTTCTTGTCTATTTCTTTCAACAACAGTATTACCCCTAACTTCTATTATTTCTTGGAACCCTCTATTATCTTTAATCCCTACTTGGAATATTTCAGCATCCTTATGTCTCACAGGTTCACCATCTTCAAATTCATATAGGTTGGTTAAGTCTTCACCAGTACCCATTTTTAATTTAATTGCTTGTATTTCTTTATTTGATAAGTATTGACCTCTAGGATATAGTCCTGTTGTTTCTAAATCGAATTGTAGTCTATGTATATCATCATAATCCTCCATTCCCTTAAATAAGCGTCTACCACTAGCAATAAGATATTGCTCTACTGGTGATATATAAACAAAATATTTTTTATATTCTTCACTAAATACGTCTACACCACCTTTTTTAAAGAAATTTAGTAATTTAGAGTATGAACCGTCTATTGTTGCAATATATTTATACCCATTACTTAATCTACTTGGTTCATAACCAGAATTATCTCTAGTTTTTAATTTTGTAATGGTAACACCGTAATTATCAGTAGCTTTTTTAATAGCACTACGTTTACCCTCATACATTATTTTTGTTATTTCTTCTTTAAACCAAATAAAAGGTTTAAATGTGTCTGAGGATATATATTTACCGTTAATTGGGTCATTAATGACTAATTGAGCCTTATTATCGTAATAAGGTACCTCAACATTAACAATATATTTTTTTTGGTTTCTGCCTTCTAAGAATTTGGCAATGTTGGTTTCATTCATCATAGTTTATTACTTATTAATGCAAAATAACTATTTTTTAAACGAAAAAACAAGATAATATATGAATATTTTTTTAATTTTCCAAAATATGAATGAATAATTCGTCTCTAATTGGTACGATTAATGTACCTGAACCATCATTAAAAGTAATTGTAAATTCACCTACGTATGTCCCAGCTTTTCTAGTTTCTTTGGTAGAAAATTGGTAACCTATGTAGTATTCTTCACCTGTGCAATTAGAATCAGGCTCTTTAAGGAAGCATAACCCTTCTTTACCACCAATCCTTTTAATGCCAGTACTAGTGTCGGTCATACAAAATGTTATTACGGAATTCTGAACCTTGTCATGGAAATTATTATAATCGTTTCGCCCATCATTTATTAATTCCATCTTCAATAATGGTAATGTTGCCCCTTTGTTAATATAAAAATTCATCTATTACTTTTTATATAAATATAACTTAATCAATTAAAGATTGTATTAATACTACAGCTTGGTCTATTGTGGTAAAACTTCTATTAGGTGCTAATACATGAGGTGGTTTTACTATTATCGGGACTACAGGTTCCCCAGTTAGTTTAAATAACCCTTCACATTCATCTTTATTAATCTCATCATTAATATCAATATCAATGAAGGGTATCTTTAATTCCTGTAATTTATTTTTTAATTTATCACAATGACTACAATTCGTCTGAGTGTATATTTTCATAACCTATTAGTTTAATTAATTCTGTTTTAGCTTTTTTAAAGACTCCTCTGGATTCATAAGTTAACAATTCAATATCTCTTTGTAAATAATTAAACTCATTTTTATGATTTATAAATTCACACTCCATAGATGTTAAAAACATTATTTTATTATTGGTTAGATATTGCGTTTTTTCCATTTCCCAATTAGGGTTTAAATAATAAGGGAATTTATAACAAATAAAATCAGTCGCTTCATAATATATTTTTTCTGTTTCAGTTTCATCGAAGGATAATGATTTACCAATACTCATTTTAACCCCCATCATTCTAAATAATGTTATTAATGAAATAAACTCCCTATCTTCTGGATAATCATCTAAAATAACAACCTTACATCTATCCCTATTTGGTAACATACCTACTGAGTCATTTAATACTTTTTTAAATGTAATCTGTTTATTACCTAACCTGATAGACTCTTTATTTATGAATATTTCATTTTCATTAAAATAACTATTTCTTGTTGATAAGAACATCTTTAAGAAATTACTCATTTTACCATAAACGTGCCTATATGTCGGTGATATGTAAAAAATTTCAGTATGATATGAGTCGTTATACAATAAAAACCATAACATATAAGCTGAGTACATAGTGCTCAGATACATCATTCTAGATTTTATAAATAAAGTATTTTTATCTTCCCCTAATGCCTTTAAAATGTCATATTCAAAATCATATAAACCATTTACCTCACTTTTTCTATGTGAAGAATCAAAATGAAAAGAAATATAATGTTTAGTGAATTCTATTAAAGTCATTATTCTAACGCTATTCCATTTTCTTCTAAGTTATCCATTAAATTTTTAAGTCTTTTACCTTCTTCACTACCACTACCGATTATTTTATTAATTACTTCTTGTTTTTTCATTAAAGTGTACCACATAACCATAGATACGGTATCTTTAAATAGTTGGTAATATACTGTTACATTACTTTGTTGCCCTATCCTATAACACCTATCTTCAGCTTGTTCATTATTTCCAGGTACCCAATCAAATGAATTAAAAATAACAATTGTACCTTCAGTTAATGTTAATCCAACACCCGCAGAAGCTATATTACCTACAAATATCTTAACTTTATCTGAATTTTGGAACTTATCTACAGATTCTTGTTTAGCGTTACTATTCATTTTACCATTATGCATAACACATTCATTACCAAAATTATCAACAATTTCCATTAATTCATCGGTAAATGTTGTAAATACAACAACCTTCTGGTTTTGTTCTAACGCTATTTTTATTAAGTCTATTGTGTGTGGTATCGATTCCATGGCTATAAATTTCCTAAGTAATCCTAATTCAACTAAATCTCTACTTAACGCCATAGTTCTCTTACCTTCCTCTTTTCTTCTATCAACATAATCATCCCATAATAATTCATAATCACGCACACCTCTTTTAGATAATTCATGGTAATTAGTAACAATTGTTTTATCTGGCATATCTAACACTTCAGTTTTTAATCTACGTAAAAGTATATTTTTAGTTTTAACTGATAATTCATCTAAATTGGACGCTCCTTTGGTTATCCATGCTTTTTTAGGTGAACCATCCCTATTTTTCCTTTTGGTTCTTATTTGTTTACCTTCACAATATCTTTTGGCAAAATATTGCCAGTTATCAGTAACCGTTGATTTAACTATTTTTAATAGGTTATAGAAATCCATTGGTCTATTAGCAATAGGTGTCCCTGTAAGTAACCAAACAGTCTTTATTTCATCATTATTCACTAATTCACCAACAATTTTACCTCTAATAGATTTATGGTCTTTAACCTTATGTGCTTCATCAACAATGATTAAATCGTAATGCTCATTTAAAATATCTCTATAATGAGGTTCTAATTGCCCATCTTTATCTTTGGTTTGTGGGCCAATAGTATGGAAATTCTTAAGAATATCGAAGTTTATTATGGTAAATCTACCAACATGAGGCCAGTGTGAACCACTTACTACAATACCAGTTTCCCCAAAACATTCTAATTCTCTTTGCCAAGTTATTTTCATACTGGCTGGGCAAATAATTAGTACTTTTTTAGCTTCCTTCTCTAAAACACCCACAATTGACTGGTATGTCTTACCTAATCCCATATCGTCAGCTAAAATAGCCCCATCCCTACATAGTAAAAATTCTATACCTTTTTTTTGGTGTTCGTATGGGGTTCTATTTAGAACATCCAATTCAGTATATTTATCCCAATCAACTTCAACATCACAATCTTCGAAATATGGGTCATCTAACACTTGTGTTTTAGGTAACCAGTACATTTCACCTTCAGTTTGGTTTTGTTTTAGTTTACCATATACATGATAAGACTTTTCAAAATCAGCTAAAATGAATTGTATTAATATTCTTTCAGGTATAAAAGGTAAATTATTAGTTTTTTGTAGGGTTTCACCTAAATATTCAGTTATCTCAACCACTTTATTAACCTTCGTTGGTTTTGAATCATGAAATTTTATTAAATACTTTACTTGGGTTTCAGTTAACTTAACTTTACCTTTATTATCGTATTCACTCTTTAATTTAAGCAGATAAGGGTTAATCCCCTTATAGGTTGACAGTAAAGTTAATGCATTTTTGCTTTTTAAATCGTTTATGTTAATCAAATTTTTTGGTTTTTAACAATATTCTTATTGTTAAATATAGCTTTTTTTATTGAGAAAGTCAACTACTTGTGATATTTATATAAAAATGCAATATTTATCATTATGAGTACAAGTAAAAAGAAAATACCTATTAAAAGGGTTAACAAATTCTTCTCTAGAGAAGATTTTGATTTAGAAATACAAATGGGTCGTGAGGCTATTGAGGGTGATGGTAATTTTACTGTTGTTTTATATAGGGTTGATAGAGAAACTACGCAATACGACGATATATATCACGAAGCAAATGCTAATGAGGTTAATTATTTACCTCCAGTTGAAATGTATGTGTCTCCTTTACTAGAGAAACCAGAGAACATGACATATAATCCTGATAGCGCTAGATTCTTAGAGGACGGTAATTTAATTTTCACAATTTATGCTGACCACCTAAAAGAATTGGAGGTTGACATCACTGTTGGTGATTATATTGGATATCCAGTTACTGAAACTGAAATTATTTATTTTTCAGTTACAAATGCTGGTGAAAAAAATTACAATAATTCACATACTATTATGGGGTATAAAGGTCCTTATAGGGTTGTTAACTGTGCTCCAGTTAATGCAGATGAATTCACTGGAATTTAAAATATAAAACAATATTATGGGATTACCGCAAGGATTTAAAAAAAATGTAAAATTCATTAAGCAAAAAGTTGGACCTGAACAAAGGCAAGATATTCTTGATAAGATTGATTATAAGGGTGCTTACCTACCTAAAGGTGTGGATTATGAAGATATTGATAAGACCTTTATTGATTTTGTTAATGATGATTTATCTATAGTTATTGACGGCGATGAAATCCCAGTTATATTTTTAACAATACAAAGATGGGCTGAATTTAGCAAAACTTGGACGTTTGCTGATAAATTTAAAAATCTAAAAATGCCATTCATCACAATAGTTAGGCAACCTGACATACAAGTAGGTACTAACCAAGCTGGTATATGGAATATTCCTGGTAAACCATTATATACTTATATTAAAGTCCCAACATTTAATGGTGGTAAACGTGGAGTGGATATGTATAAAATACCTCAACCAACTTCAGTTGATGTTACTTATGATGTTAAATTATTTTGTAACAGGATGAATGATTTAAATGGGTTCCATGAGTTAATACAAAATGTTTTCCAATCAAGGCAATTTTATATTAAAGTAAAAGGTCACCCAATGCCAGTTCATTTAGAGAGTATCGGGGATGAAAGTCAAAAAGATAATTTTGATAAGAGAAGATTTTATGTTCAACATTTCGAAATGAAGGTGTTGGGATATATATTAGATGAAGATGATTATGAGCACATACCAATGATTGATAGACTTAATTTTAAATTTATCGAAGATGGTAATAGAGTTAAGGCTAAAGTTCCTGAAATTATTATTGGTGATTGGTTATCTGAAGATTGGGATAATAGTGATTGGTTCACTGGATAATAAAACAATATTATGGGATTACCGCAAGGATTTAAAAAAAATGTAAAATTCATTAGACAGAAAGTCGGACCTGAACAAAGGCAAGATATTCTTGATAAGATTGATTATAAGGGAACTTATCTACCTAAAGGTGTGGGGTTATCTGATATCGACGAAACCTTTATTGATTTTGTTGGTGATGATTTAGAAATGGAAATCGATGGTAATAAAATACCAGTTATATTTTTAACAATACAAAGATGGGCTGAATTTAGCAAAACTTGGACGTTTGCTGATAAATTTAAAAATCTAAAAATGCCATTCATCACAATAGTTAGGCAACCACATATTCAGGTTGGTACTAATCAAAATAGTATGTGGAATATTCCTGGTAATAAATTATATACTTATTTAAAAGTGCCAACTTATGATGCTGGGATTCGTGGGGTAGATACTTACAGGATACCACAACCAACTTCAGTCGATGTTACATATGATGTTAGATTATTTTGTAACAGGATGAAGGATTTAAATGTTTTTCATACAATTATACAAACCGCTTTTAATTCAAGACAATATTATGTTAAAGTAAAAGGCCATCCAATGCCAGTTCATTTAGAAAGCATTGGTGATGAAAGTCAAAAAGATAATTTTGATAAGAGAAGATTTTATGTTCAACATTTTAATATGAAATTATTGGGATATATATTAGATGAAGATGATTATGAAGTAGTACCTTCCATTAATAGAGGTTCTCTAAAGTTTGTTGAATTAGCTAGTACTTTAGTTGATAGTAAGGCTATAGTTAACCACTCAATTAACGGAGATTTAATTAAATATAATATAATTTTTAAAAGCACTTCTGACTTATTATTCAATCTTAATATTAATTCTAACGTTACTTTTATTGGTGAAGATGATTTAATTAATATTAATACCATAACATATTATGTAAATAATAATATAATGACTTTTCCATTCTCAGTTAAAGATGGTGATGTTGTTAAAATAGTAGTTACAAAAAATAATGAAGGTGAAGGTTCTCTTAATTTAATTGGGAATTTATAATATTTATTAATATGCCACAAGGATATAAAAAAAATGTAAAATTCATTACGGAAAAAGTTGGACCTGAAAGAAGGCAATGGCTTTTAGATGAAATCGATTATAAGGGAACTTATCTACCTAACAGTATTTATTATAAAGATATTGATGAAACCTTTATTGATTTTGTTGATAATGCTTTAGAAATAGAAATTGATGGGACTAAGGTGCCTGTGTTTTTTTTAACAATACAAAGATGGGCTGAATTTAGCAAAACTTGGACTTTAATGGATAAATTTAAAAACTTAGAGATGCCATTCATCACAATAGTTAGACAACCAGATGTTCAGGTTGGTGAGAACCAATCTGGTATGTGGAATATTCCTGGTAATAAATTATACACTTATTTAAAAGTACCAACATTTAATGGTGGGATTAAGGGTATGGATACTTATAAAATTCCGCAGCCGACCTCTGTTGATATTACGTATGACGTTAGATTATTTTGTAACAGGATGAAGGATTTAAATTTATTTAATAGGACGGCTCAGTTAACTTTCCAATCAAGACAATATTATATTAATGTAAACGAGCATCCAATGCCAGTTCATTTAGAGAGTATCGGTGATGAAAGTAAAGTGTCTGATTTTGATAAGAGAAGATTTTATGTTCAGAATTTTAACATGAAGGTGTTGGGATATATATTAGATGAAGATGATTATGAACTTATACCAACTGTAAATAGGGCTTTAATTTTCACTGAAATATTAGATAAAACAATAAAACCTAAAATTGTAATACAATCAGGTAAAGACGCTGATGAAATAAAAATAACCATTATTGTAAAACCAGACCATTTTGGTTTAGAATTTTTAATAAAATGTGAATATGATATTTATATTACAGATTTAGAAATTGTAGAAAACGTAAATAATGTAGATTTAGCAATTAATGGGATTCAACAAACAATACCATTTGATATTTATTCTAATGAAATGTTAGCATTAACTATTGATAGGGATGAAAGTAAAATAGCTAAATTAATTTTAAAAGGCACACTTAAATAATGGCTGAAGTAAATAAAACAATAATATTTGATTCTTTAATAATCAGTGGATGTACCTCTGGGAGTACTTCTGGGGTTACTTTTGGTACTGAAACTTTTGATGTTGATACACCTTTAGATAATGTTAGTTATGTGGGATATGGTGAGGTGTCGGCTTGTAAAATAAAACAAATAACAACAGTATCTGGAGCTACGTACACAACTCTATGGTCTAATGGAGAAGAGGATTTAGATAAAATATGGGCAAATCGGTTAAGTTATTCGTATTTTTAAGTAAATCGGCATATTTATAATAAACATTAATAAATTTTCTTAATTAAAAAAAAACAATAGAATATGGCAATAGTTGCAACTGACTGGACAGTAACCAGAACTGACGGTAATATTAGATACATAGGAAATGACCACGCTGGTGGTTCACCTTCTTATGCAACTGTGATTGAGTTTCACAGATGGTTACAAGATTTAGCGGATGATGCAGTTTCCGTTGGAGATGATGAATTAGATATCACTGATGAAGACCCATCTGCAAGGTCTACAGATAACATTATCACACTATTAGGTAATTACCAAATTGATGCTCAGGCTTCTGAACACTTATATGATGGTTCTATTATCCAAAACGGTGGTGATGACATTTATGACGGAATTGTAAACTTTGGAAACACAGATGTGCAAATTCAAATTATTCAAAACGGCGCTGTATTGGCTGATGACTGGTGGAATTTCGCTGGTGGTGGGTTAAATGCTTCTGCTGCACAGGGTATCTCTCACAGATTTATGCTTCCTACAAGAGTAGGTGGTACAGATACTGATGGTAGACGTTTAATTGGTGTTACAAGAGAATTTAGTAAAACATTCTCAGAATTCTCAATTAATGGTACTGCTCGTGGTAATAACGTACTTGCACTTTCTAATGCAGATGACCTTAACAACCAAACAACTGGTTCAACAGTTTCTGGTTTAACAATTACAAACACAACTGAAGGATATATTGGTATTGATGTGGATAATAATGGTGCTGATGAATTTTACTATTCAGAATGGAATCTTAATACTCCAACAAACTCAATTAACGATTTTTACGAATATGCTAAATGGTTAACCAGAGATGGTTCAACTGATACATTATATGGATTAAGTGGTGAATTATTCAGAGGAATTACTCACCAAATACCACTTTCAGCTAGAACAGGTACATTTGCAGCTTTTGAAGCAGTGAACTGGGCTGGTGGAACTGGGCAAATGCTTGCGGTAGATTCGCCAACAGCTGGTACAGCAATGTGGATTCAATTATTAACAGGTGCCGCACCTACTGCTGGTCAAACAATTACAGCTCCAGGTTCATCTGCAACAGCAGATGTTGATGTCGCTGGATTAGTTTCAAGAACACTTTCTGAACCATTTGTTGGTCAGTCAACGGGTTCTGCTATTATTGGCGCTTACGGTTTAGGTATTGAAACAGACGATTTAACAAATAGTGATTCATTATTTGATTTAACAAACACACAAATTAACCCTCCTAACAACGTATCATTTACAGTTGCTGGATTAGTTGATACTGAAGATAGAGTACTTGTTGCTCCATGGGATGGTGTGTCTACAGATGCTGAGGGTAACCCAGCAATACAACAAGACCAATTAGGTCTTCAAACTTCATTAACAACTGATAATATTACAGCGGTGGCAATAGACCAAGCTGTACCTTCAGATACTCCTAATTCAGGAACAATCAGAGTTGTAGATGATAACGGATTTGATAGAAGATTGGAATATTCTGCTACAACAGCTTCAGGATTTACAATCACATCAACTGATGGTCAAGAAGATTTTGCTGGTACTGGGGCTACGGCTGGTAATGACGTTTACATCACTTATATAGACCAATTAGCTTCTAATACTGGTGGTACGGAAACGTTCACTGGGGTATATAGTACCGATAGAGATTTAGTTATTATTGTAAGGGACGGTGGTGTTACACCAATTAAACAGTTCATTACATCGGGTACATTCTCATCCTCGAATACGACTATTACAGCGATTCGAACATCGGATTTATAAAAAAAGAATTTTTATATAATAAATGGCTACCACTTGGTGGCCATTTTTGTTTTAAGATATATTTATAATAAAGTAAATATGATAGTAGTAGCTGGAGTATGGGAAGAAGGTTGGTTTGATTACCAGACTGAGTTAAATTTATGGCATTACCCTTTAAAGGACTTAGGTGTTGATGATTTTGCAATGACTCCTATATCTGGAATGCAGTTAAATAATAAAGTGAAGGAATTTAAAAGTGTTGAAGATATAATTCAACATTATAACCTACCCGTAATATTATGTACTGAAGATGGGAATTCAACTTTAGAAGAATTTGAACATCCTGAAGATGCTTTATATTTATTCAATAGAACTAGTGGCGGGGTTATAGTTGACAAACCTGATTACTCACTAAGAATAGAGACTAAATTAAATAAAGGTATGCTTTGGGGACACCAAGCGGCCTCTATAATATTATATGATAGATTTATAAAAAATATATAACAAATGGCAATAACATTTACAGATAATAGAGGTATTTTAGATGAATCTGATGCTACAGGTGGGTGGACTGCAACTGATGGACCAACTACTTTTACTACTGGTCCAACACCCGTTGAAGCAACTGCTTGTTTAGGTATGCAAGCATCTAATGATATTCAAGATGCTTATACAAGTATTACATCTGATGATTATTCTAATGGTGGTTCTTTATTTGTGTGGGTAACAGATAGAGCCGCTTTTGACACTACCGTTAATGGTGGAATAGGAGTACAAGTTGGTGATGGTACTAATAGAATTGCTTATCATGTAGGTGGTTCCGATGGAACTGGTTTTAGACATGATTCAGGTCCTGTAAAATGGACTTGCTTCTTAATTGATTTGGCTAATAAACCAGCTAACTTCTCAGCTATTGCTGGTGCAGAGGCTAATTTAAATGAAGCGGCAATCACTCAAGTAGGGGTTTATTACTCTACAATAGCTAAGTCTGTTGGTGGTGCTGATAATGTATTTTGGGATATAATTAGATTCGCTGATAATGGTGTAGGTATTGAAGTATATGGTGGTACAAGTGGTGCTCATGAAAATTGGGAAACGGCTACTGTTACTGATAGAGGTGTGGGTAATCAACAGGCTCATGGTATTATACGTTTAGTAGGTTCTGGTGCTTATAGTATTCAAGGTAATATTTCTGTAGGAGATGCTACAGGTACTGCTGCAACATATATAGATGCGGATGGTGAAACTTTCCTGTGGGAAGATAGAGGGCAATCAACTAATAATTACTACAGATTTAACGCTGTTGGTAATGGAACTGGGGTTACAGATATAAATTTTGATTCTTGTGTATTGACTTGTCCTACCTCTGGTAGCATAGATGTTAGTGATGCTAATGTAGACGCTTTTGATGTTAGAGATTCAGTAATTACTGGATTTGACCAAGGAATTTTAACAGGTGGTGCAAGTAATGCGTGGAGTGGAGATACATTTAATGGTTGTGGACAAATAGAAACTACTGGTACAAATTTATTAAGTTCTACATTTTCTGATTTTACGGGAACGGGTGATACAGCTCAATTATATTGGAATACTACAACAGACCCTAATGGTAATATTGATGGTTCTGAATTCAATATGCCCGCTACTTTAACACACGCTATACAATTTCCATCTGCAATGACTAATCAATCCATTACAATTACTGATTGCATATTTAATGGATATAACGCAACTAATAATGTAAATGATAGTACATTTAATGTATTAGCTACAACAGGTACACTAACTATTAATGTTGTTGGAAGTAGTGGAGTTTTTTCATATAGAACTGCTGGGGCAACGGTAGATGTGGTAGTAGCCCCTGTAACGACGACATTAACTATTATTGATATTGAGACTGGTTTAGCTGTAGAAAATGCGAGAGCATTGCTATATTCAAGTACTAGCACTAATTATTTCGCTGCAATTCCTGTTACTTCAATCACTAGAAGTGGTACTGTGGCAACAGTGACGCATACTGGTTCTACAGTCAACATTAAGTCTGGTGATTTAGTATTCATTGAAGGTGCAGACCAATCAGATTATAATGGCACTTTTAGTGCTGATACTGGTGGCGCAACAACATACACATATACAGTACCTAATTCTGGCGTAACAACAACTACAGGAACTCTACTACACACTCATGTATATTTTAATGATGAAGCTGATATAAGTGGTCAAGTGACTGATACCAGAAGTTTAACTAATAATGAACCTGTTGTAGGTAGAATTAGAAGAGCTACAGGTGGTACTAGATATAAAAATTCCCCAATCACAACAACAATTGATAAAGATTTAGGGTTAAATCTTACAATCCAAATGATTCCTGACGAATAATATTTACTTTTTTTATTAATTTCATATTTTAACTAAAAAATAAACACTATTTATAAATAATGATAATAATAAAATTTTATGGAAAAAGGTAGAGAAGAGATTGAAAGGTTTGGTATTGAGGAAAGTGCTGGGTATAAAAACTTAATTGCAGTTCAGGAATACTCAAAAGTAACTAGAGAGATGTTTAGGCTTTTGCAAGGCGAAAATAAAAGATTGCTAGACCAAGTTAAACAACAAAATTTAGCTATGGAACTTTTAAGAAAACAAATGACAACTTTACAGGTAGAGTTTTATCAAAATAGAGCAACACAAAATCCGAATAAGTAATGATTTCAATTGACTGGGGAACACAAATAATTTTTGTACCTAAAGCTGCAACAACACTTATCCAATCAACACCTATTGAAATCAGAGAATTAAATATAAACGATTTTAGGTTAATATTGAAGGGGTTAGAGGCTACAGCTGTAGGTATACCACACTTAAGAACGCACACTCATAATACGGAAGTGTCTTTAGGTGGTATTGTGTACGCTAGGGTGGTTGAAATTATTAATGGTTATACCATAACATTTGAAGATGGGAGTTATGCCGTTAATTTAGTTGGTGCCAATAGTAATATTGGTGATGTTGTTAATTTAAATCAAGTTTCTATTAGGTCATCAAACTCTGCTGGTCTTATTTCAAATCAAGCAATCGAATTCTCTTCATTTAATGGTGGTGTTACTGTTGATGCGATTAATGGTGTTACAGGTACCGTTTTCCCAAGAGGTACGCCCCAACAACCTGTTAATAATATTCCAGATGCAATATTAATTGCTGAATTAAGGGGTTTTGATGATATTTTCATAAAGAACAATTTTACATTTAGTACTGGTGATATCTTAAGTAATTATAATATACACGGCGATTCAATTGAAGATAGTACCTTGATTTTTGAAACAGGTGCTGTTGTAGGTGGAGTTAAACTATTTGAAGGGACTATTTCTGGAATATTTGATAATACAGCTAATTTTACTGATTGTAATGTAGGTAATGTTTCGTTTGTAAGTGGTTCTTTTACTCGTTGTATTTTATCTGGTGAAATACAATTAGCTGGTGGTGCGGGTGATGTAAATTTCCTTGATTGTAAAGATGGGTTAACGTTAGATGCTATTGAACCATCAATTAATTTTTCAGGTTCAACCAATTCATTAGCAATAAGAAATTATGATGGGGATATTTCAATACATAATAAAAATGGTCCAGAGGCTATTGAAGCTAACGTCTCAACTGGTGGTCACATAAAGTTAGAATCCACTATTACCAATGGTAATATAAGAATTACTGGTATTGCTGAAGTAACTGATGATAGCGCTAGTGGCGCTACTATTGACGTATCACAAGTTATATTCCCTAACTTAACACAATTGGCAGCATTTAATGGGGCAATTCATTTAGATGTAGCTGAGGGGATTTCAGGAACTAAATTTCCAATAGGCACTCACGATATCGCATCAAATAATATTCTTGATGCTATAGCAATTGCAGAGCTAAGGAATTTACATAAAATTATCGTTGGTGGTACTTTAGTACTAACAGATACAGATGTAACTGGGTTTAGTTTTGTGGGTGAGAACCTTTTATCTTCGGTTATTGTTTTAACAAGTGGTAATACAACCACCGAAACAACATTTAAAGATTTATTACTAGTTGGGCAGTTAAGTGGTTATACCTATGCAGAAGGTTGTGCTTTACAAAGTTTAAGTAATATTGGTGATAGTGCATTCCCAACAATTTTTAGGGATTGTATATTTAGAGCTGATACTGATGTAAGCACTCCAGCTTTACAACTGGCAAATATTAGTGGTGGTCAAAATGTTCATTTTATTAATTGTGTTTCAGGAGTTCCAGGTGAAGGTACATCAACATTAGATTATAATAGTTCTGATTTTCCAATAGCTTTTAGAAAGTACGGTGGTGGTATAACTATTAAAAATATTACTGGAAACCAAGATTCTACATTTGAATTTGACCAAGGGCAAATCGTATTAGATTCATCATGTACATCTGGTAAGGTAAGATTGGGAGGTATATATAAATTAACTGATAATAGTAATATTTTGTTGGTTGAAGAACGAAATCAAAGTATTACTGATAATGTATCATTTAGCGGTACTGTAACTGGAGATACAGCTGCAATAGCTGCGGCAGTTTGGGATAAATTAACGAATGACCATCAAAATGGTGGTAGTTTTGGTAAATTATTAACTGATTTAATTGATAAAGCGGATTTAGCACAACACATATTAAATGTTAATACTGATATGTTAATTGATAAACCTAATAAACCGTAAAAGTGTTTCACTTTATACTCTATACTTATATATAAGGAATTATTCACCGTACATATCCATAGGTTTTTTACAAGCCTCTTTGATTAACTTCTCAACATAACCAAACATTTTAAGCCCGTGTTCTTCACAATAGTCTTTTAATATTTTATGTGTTGTTGGTGTGATTTTAAGGTTTTTACTACGTTTCATACCTATAAATATAGGTAGTATGACAAAAGTATGACAAAAATCACACAAAATATGATGTATATAATACATCATAACGACTTTTGGATTTTATTTGTATATTTATTTAGAAATAAGATATTTTAAAACAAAAAAAAATTAATACATGAGCACTTCAAATAGAGTTTTCGTAAGTCCAGGAGTATATACTTCAGAAAAAGACATTTCATTCGTAACACGTCAGGTTGGTGTAACAACTTTGGGTCTTGTTGGTGAAACAACAAAAGGACCAGCATTCCAACCAATTTTTCTTTCGGATTACGAAGAATTTAAAAATTTCTTTGGTGGACTTAACGCAACAAGGTTTAGCGACACAGGATTTCCAAAATACGAATTACCTTACATTGCAAAATCATATTTTGCTAGGTCTAATCAATTATACGTTACTAGAGTTTTAGGACTTTCTGGTTATGATGCTGGCCCATCTTGGGCAATTACGGCTGATAATAACCAAGTAGTAGCACTTTTAAGAAGTAGAGCTACTTATGATTCTAGTGAAGTTTTAGTTTGGGACGTATTGTCTGGTGATACCGCTAATGTAGAAATAGATACTGCAACTTCGGCTCACACAACAAATAAATTAGCTGAATTTACTATTACTGGAACGTCTACTACTGGAGCTTTCAGTTATTTAGTTTCTTTAGACACAACAAATAAAAATTTCATTACTAGAGTTTTAGGTACTGAAGCGAAAACTGGTAAATCACCTATTTTCGTTGAGGAGGTATTCAACAATATGTTAGTTAACGACACTACAATTAGTGGATTAACCGCATCTTTAACTGGATTTGATTCATATTTTGAGGATTATAAGACTGAGTTTTTACCAGCTGTTACTCCTTGGGTTGTTTCTGAACTTAATGGTAGTGTTATTAAAAAATTATTCAGACTAATCACTATTTCTGATGGTGATGCTGCAAATTCTGAAATTAAAATATCAATTGCAAATATTAAACCAGATGTTAGAGAATTTGATGTTCTTATTAGAGCTTTTTCTGACACTGACGCAAATCCAATATTCTTAGAAAGGTTTTCAAGATGTACAATGGACCCAACTTCTGACAACTTTGTTGCAAGAAGAATAGGTACTTTAGATGGGTATTATGCATCAAAATCTAACTACGTATTACTTGAGTTAGATGAAGATGAAGATACTTCAGCATCATTTCCAGCTGGGTTTACTGGTATCGCTACAAGAGCTTTTACTGGCTCAACAGTAGCTTCAAATTTATCTTATAATACTGCTTATGCACAATTTGCAAAAGTACGTAAAATATATTTAGGTCTATCTGATACTGTTGGTATAGACCAAGATGCATTCGACTACAAAGGCGCTGATGTAACTGTAACTAGCGGTATAACTGATGGTTTCCACATGGATGTGGATGCTAGTGGTGGTACTTTAGCTGGTGGATATACATTTGTATATGGCGACTCTAATTTCCAAACTGATACGCAAATCGCATTGTCTGGAAATAGCTACACTAAAATATATTCAAGAAAATTCACATTCGCACCTTACGGTGGTTTTGATGGGTGGGATGTTTATAGAGTGAACAGAACAAACACTGACACTTATACTTTAGGTGGCGTTAAGAGTAATGCCGCTATAATTAGCACTGCTATTGATAGTAGGCTTGTTTCTACGGGTGACCAAGGAAGCACGTCAGATTATTATGCTTATTTAGAAGCAATTAGAACCTTTGACAACCCAGAGGCAACAAACATTAATGTTTTTGCAACTCCAGGTATCGACATCTTAAATAATACTAACTTAGTTGAATCTACAATTGAAATGGTTGAGACCGAAAGATGTGATTCAATTTACCTTGTTACAACTCCTGATTATGATGCTGACCAAGAAGCAACACTTACTGCGGAAGAGGCTGTTGACGGATTAGAAGTGGCTAATATTGATAGTAGTTATACTGCTACATACTGGCCTTGGGTACAAATTAATGATACTGAAAATAATGTATTAGTTTACGTACCACCAACAAGAGATGTTGTAAGAAACATTGCATTAACTGATAATGTATCATTCCCATGGTTTGCTGTGGCGGGTGTACAAAGAGGTGATGTGCAAGCTATTAAAGCAAGACTTAAATTAACTTTAGCTGATAGAGATGTATTGTATGAAGGTAGAATTAATGCCGTTACTACATTTGCTTCAGATGGAATTAAAATCTGGGGTAACAAAACTCTTCAAGTTAAAGAATCTGCATTAGACAGATTAAATGTAAGAAGATTATTATTACAAGCAAGAAAATTAATTTCTGCTGTATCAATTAGATTATTATTCGAACAAAACGACGAAGTTGTAAGAAATCAATTTAAATCATTGGTTAATCCAATATTAGAAAACATTAGAAAAGAAAGAGGACTTACTGATTTCCGTGTGGAAGTTGATAATACACCAGAATCAATCGATAGAAATGAGCTTATAGGTAGAATATTTATTAAACCAACAAGAGCATTAGAATTCATAAAAATTGAATTTGTCGTAATGAACACTGGAGCATCTTTTGATGATGTATAATAAAAACATGAATATATGGGGAAAAAATATTTCCCCGTATATTTATTATTAAATAATAAAAGTAAAAACAATTAAAAAATAAAATTATGAGTGATTTGTTAATGAAAATGCCTATACCTTATGAGCCAAAGAAAAAAAATAGGTGGCTATTTAGATTTCCTTCAGAATTAGGAATACAACAATGGTGGTTGATGTCTGCATCAAGACCTACAATTACACAAGCTGAGGTAGAATTACAATTCTTAAACACTTCAACATGGGTGTTAGGTAGATTCCATTGGGAGGCTATAGATTTAACATTGAGAGATGCTATTGGACCTTCTACGGCGCAAGCTATTATGGAATGGGTAAGATTACATTCTGAATCTGTTACTGGTAGACAAGGTTATGCCGCTGGTTATAAAAAAGATGTTGAAATAGAAATGTTAGACCCTTCAGGTGTTGTTATTGAGAAATGGCAATTACAAGGTACGATGTTAACAACAGTTAATTTTGGTGATTTATCAATGGATGATGATGGTGTAGCTGACATAGTAGCAACTCTAAGATTTGACAGGGCAATTTTGATTTTCTAAAATAAACGGTTTAGGACCGATTATAGTCTAATGGCTATTAAAACCACTTAAGTTTCGCTACTAAAGTGGTTTTTCCTTTTTTATAAAGATATTTAATAGTATGAGCATACCAATAATTAAATACAGTGATAAGTTTTTAAAGACTATTAGTATTTTTATGCCAATAGACGGGATTACAATATGGCCATTTATAATTTTAAAAGAAAAATTTAAAAATAGTAATACAGATATTATTAACCATGAAAGTATTCATATAAAGCAACAAGCTGAAATGTTAGTAATACCATTTTACATTATTTATCTATTAGAATGGTTTATTAAATTATTTAAATATGGTAAGGGAGCTTACAATAACATCTCTTTTGAGAGAGAAGCTCACGTTAATGGTCACAACCCAAATTACCTTAAAACTAGAAAGTTTTGGTCATGGGTTAAATATATATAAAATATTATGAGAAGAATTAATAAAGTGCAAGCGATTCAGAAAGCTAACTTAGCATTACAAAAAAGAACCTTAAATGAGGACTTTGGTGAACCAATGGTGAGCCATCCAATATACGCATTAACTGACGTTATGAAAACAATATTAAAGGAGATACCTTTTAATGAATTAGAAAAACTAACTCAAGAGGCGTTAGCTCATATACAACACGAAATATTTCCAAATGGAAAAGGTGTTGATGTAGATGATAATGCACCTGTTGAATCTAGTTATTAAAAAAATTAATTAAAATTATGAGAAGACAAGACAAAAAGAAAAACATGGAAAAGGTTAATAAACTTTTTCAAGAAAGATTTAATGCTGATAAGACACCTACAAAACCTGTGGATACTTATAAACCACCAGTAGATATTTACCCAAACTTATCTAAAGTTATAAAGTAAAATGAGAAGACACGATAAGAAAATACACATGACCAAAGTTAATAAACTTTTTGAGCAACGTTGTAACGAATCTAGATTCAGTTGGGATGGTAAATATGCTAATGAAGATGATATTAATGAAGACGATGCTGAAGATTATAATCGTGAATATAATGTTGCTGCTACAGTAGATAAAAACGACCCAAATTATACAGACCCTTACGATATTAAAGAAAAATCTGCTATGTTTTTAGGTAATGACATGGAAACTATTGAAGAAAAAAGTGATAAAATAAAAGGTGGATTGGCTGACACTAAATCGGCTGAGGATATTGCTAAGAAACATGATGTATCAATTGATATAATTAACAATGCAATAGCGAAGGGCGTTAAAGTTGAATTAGAACATACGTCTGATAAAGGTATAGCTTATGAAATAGCTAAAGACCATGTATTTGAGAATCCTAAATACTATGAAGCGTTAGTTAAAATGGAAAATGGGTTAGACGAAGTTGAGACCACTGACGTAGAAGCTAGTCAATGGTTTTCAGATGTAGACGCTGAAAGAGTCACCGATAGAAATTTAGATGATTAAAAAACTTTACTTTTTATATTTATTTAATATAATAGATATATAAACAAAGTTTTAAAATGGAAAAAAAACCAAACGTATTCCCAGAAAAATTTGATATTGCTACTGCAATGGCTGAGGCTAATGATACAGGTACTAAAATAGCTAAACAGGCTAATGAGGAGCTTGCTATCGATGTTAGTAATTTACAAAGTAAAAGAAACCCAGATGATTTAGCTGCTGAAGAACAAATGAAGCAAGAGTCTTTAGAAAAATTAGAAGGGCAACTAAAAGCTAGAGAAGAATTTTTAAGGAAAAAGAAAGAAGAAGCTCTTGGTGGTAATCAAGAAGAAACCGTTAATGTTTCAAAGATTAGTTATGGTCTACAGGATGAGGAAAAACCAAAATTAACAAATCAACTAGATAGAGTTATACCAGACATGTCATCTCCAGACGAGGAGATGCCTTATGACGTCATTACACTACCAAGTGAAGGGTTACTATACAAGAATCAGAAAAGTACGCTTAAAGTGGCTTATTTGAACGCTATGGATGAAAATATAATGACTAATCCTAATTTATTACATTCAGGTAAATTTTTAGAAGTATTAATTAACAGAAAAATGTTAGATACTGAATTAAGATATAAAGATTTACATGTTGGTGATAGAAATGCAATCATGATTTGGTTGCGTTCAACGGCATACGGCCCAAATTACAATATTAAATTATCTGACCCTAAGAGTCCAACATTCGAAGAATTCGAAGTTGAGATAGATTTATCTGAATTAAAACCAAAAAATTTAGGTTCTAAACCTGATACTAATGGTGAATTTGACTATAAATTAGACATTACAGGTAGTGATATTAAATTTAGATTATTAACTGTAGGTGATATTGATGATATTGAAATTCATTCAGAAGAAATGGTTGAGAAATATGGTTTGGAGTATTCTGATATTTCAACATATACTTTAGCTAAACAAATTTGTGAAGTTGACGGTAATAGAGATAAAGATTTTATTAATAGCTTTATTAAAAAAATAAGATTAGGTGATGTTAGAAAGTTAAGGTCTCATATTAACGATATCGAATCAGGCATTGATATGAATATTGAGGTTAGGACTCCTGGGGGTGGGTCCGTAAATACGTTTCTTCCCCTTAACGTTACATTTTTTTGGCCTGACCTATAGTTACAAAAAACATCTTCTAGAAGAGATTTATGTCTGTTTTAAACATCTTAAATTATCTTATAGTGATGTTATGAAGATGCCAACCTATGAAAGGAGATTCTTTATACTTACATTACAAAATGAAATGGAAGGTATTAAAGAACAACAAGAAAGTGGTAGTAAAACTACAAGTACTGGAAAAGGTACGAGAAGTACCTCCATGAGTGGACAAGCAACTAAAGCTTGGGCAGCAAAAAATCAAGGTAATACTGAAACTCCCTTATAATAAAATATAAGGGTTTTTTTATTCTTAGATATTTATATAAAAACATTTACTCATGAGTAATATTAACGAGGCAATTAAAGAAGTTAAAACATTAATACTTGAAGCTCAACTTAAAGACATTTTTAGCCATGTTAAATATGGTGATGAGATGCTAGTTAGGCTTAAAGCTCAACCCGATGCGAATCATAAATATTATGTTAACGGTAAGGATGGTGACGTTATATCATTAACTGATGCTGATAATAAAACTAATTTTCTTTTAAAAAGAGATAGTATTAATAATGAAAAAATAACTGTATATAAAAAAGATAGCGACGCTAAAACAACTTTTGAGTTTATAGATATTGCGTTTAATTTAGGTGGAAAACAACTTGTTAGAATAGATAATGAGTCTTATGACGCTGATACTGATAAAAATAAAGAATTAGAAAGTAGTATATTAGATATGCAAGATACTATTAAAAAATTAAATTCTAACATATTAAACTTACAAACTGGTAACTTACTAATGTTAAGTTTACAAGAACCTGAAGAAGGTGAGCCTTTTGGTAGCCCTAATTTTAAAACTGAAAATTATTTAACATTTACGGTTTCCAATACATTTAAAAATTATATTTTCCTAAAATTATCTGAAATAGACGACTCTAGCACAAATGGTAATTATTTTTATCAAAATTTATCTGGTGGAAATGAAATAAGTTTAAATAAAGATAATTTAATTAAAATAGAAAAAGGTTTAGTAGTTATTGATACTGTTGTAGCTAATGATAGTGGTAAACCAAAACCTTTTAAATTTAAAGGTGTTATTGACGCTCATGTAAACACTGATGTTGATGATGAAAGCGGTACTATGACTAAAAAAGAAATTTCTAGCATAATTAGAAATGATAAACACATACAAAACATTGTACATAAACAACCTGGTGTTTTAAGAACAATTATGGGTGCATCTCCAAAAGGTTTATATACTTTAAGTAAATTACTACAAAAAGCTAAGTTAGGTGGTATGACGCTGACTAAAAATACTAAATTATATTTTAACTTATTATCA
>TARA_R110000796_G_scaffold17656_2_pt1 | contig 28996 bp, 34 predicted proteins | sample TARA_R110000796 | Tara Oceans TARA_R110000796 (sample SAMEA4397815) | marine metagenome | biome: Polar Biome; feature: [SRF] surface water layer (ENVO:00010504); material: water (ENVO:00002006), including particulate matter (ENVO:01000060) such as... | depth 5 m
AAGAAGCCAGCAGCAAAGAAGCCAGCAGCAGCAAAGAAGCCAGCAGCAGCAGCAGCAGCAGCAGCAGCAAAGAAGCCAGCAGCAGCAGCAGCAAAGAAGCCAGCAGCAGGGAGAACCCCAGCAGGGGTTAAGCTTTTTGGGAGCAACACCCCCACCATTTCGCCTGCTGACTTGACCAGGCTTGCAAAGGCCCACCTAGTCAACACAGAAGAAACTTCCCATAGGGGATGTGCCCCTGGGGATGTGGTTGCATACAACCGATTGCATGACCGTCTAGCTTGCGTACGAAAGCATGCAGGGGATGCACCAGTTGCCACTGGGGATGCAATGCGCCTGCTTGCAATTGAAGTGTGCAGAGAAAAGGGCGCAAGAAATGACACTATCACCCGTTTGCGTCAATACATCTGGTTTAACGAAAATGCTAAACTAGAAACTGCCCTGATGTTGGTGGGGATTGCCCTTTGACAGAGGCACTGATAGAGAAAAAGGTTTGCGAATTTGCACAGCTGCACAATTTCTGGGTGCGCAAATTTACAGGCAGGCGGGGGGTGCCAGACAGAATTTTTATTTCCCCCCCGCCTGCCAGCCTTACTTTTTTCATTGAATTCAAAACACCACAGGGGGTGCTTTCTGCAATGCAGAAAAGAGAAATCCGACTATTAAAAAAGCAAGGTGCTGTTGTCTTCATTGTTGATAGCTTTGAAGGGGGAAAGGAAATAATACTAGGTTACAATTTATGAAGGAAAATGCTTTTGGGGATTACTTGGAAAATGAAGGGGGGCTGGATTTTATACCAGAGGATTACCAGGTTGCAGGCAGAGAACATCTTTTATCCAACAGGGAGGCTGCCCTTTTTACGGGCATGGGTTTGGGGAAATCCGCCACAGTGCTTTCTGCCCTAGATGCACGTTTTATAGATGGTGATTGCAAGGGGGCTTTAATAGTTGCCCCCCTTAGAGTTGCAACTTGCACCTGGCCTGATGAAGTGAAAAAATGGAAACAGTTCAGCTGGATGGTAACAGCAGATTTAAGGTCTGAAGAGGGAAAGCAGCAGTGGGACGAAAAAAGGGCGCATCTTTATATAATCAATTATGAAATGCTTCCCAAGTTCTGCAGGGAGCAAATCCATGGCAGAAGGGCTGGGCAGATGGGGGCAGATACAATAATTTTTGATGAATTGAGCATTGCAAAAAACCCAGCCAGCAAGAGGATAAAAGCAATTTCAGGCTACCAGAACAAGTTCAGGACAAAATGGGGGCTGACTGGCACCCCAATACCTAACAGCCATTTTGATCTATTTGCCCAAATACGTCTTTTAGATGGTGGCAAAAGCTGGCTAAAACTACAGCCAGACAGGAACAGAAAAAGGCCAGTCAGTGCAACAGAATTTAAAGCCCAGCACTTTTGTATTTCAAACCCTGATGCTGTTGAGTATGGCAAGGCCAGGCCAAAGTTTGAAGTTAGGCCAGAATCAAAAGAGCTTATTTCAAATGCAATTTCTGACATTGTGCTGACACAAAGGACAGAGGATTTTACAGATATACCAGAAACCTTTTTTGAAGATGTGCCAGTTGCCATGCCAGCAGCTGCAAAGAAGATCTACACAACCCTGGAAAGAGATTTGATGGTGCTTTTGGACACAGAAACCAACAGGGAGCTGCTTGCAGTTAATGCGGGGGTTTTGGTAATGAAGCTGCTGCAGGTCACTGGGGGGGCAGTCTACACCCAAGAGGGGGAGGATTTGAGCACCAGGGAGGCAACACAGATCCACACAGCAAAGGTGCAGGCACTGAAGAGACTACACAAAGCCCAGGGAGGGCAACCCATGCTTGTCATTTACCAGTTTAAACATGAACAGGAAAGGCTGGTAAAGGCTGGCTGCACCCCCTGGGCTGAAAAGCTGCTGCCAAAGTGGAACAAGGGAGAAATTCCCCTGATGTGTGCCCACCCAAAAGCCATAGGCCATGGCCTAAACCTGCAGGATGGGGGAAGCAGAATTTGCTGGTTTTCTTTGAATTATTCGCGTGAAATGTATGACCAGACAAACTGCAGGCTGGCGAGGAAAGGCCAGGGGGATTTTACCCAGGTATTCCATTTGATGATGCACGGTTTTGCAGATGATGCAGTGAAGGAAGCTTTGCGCCACAAGGGAAGCAACCAGAGTGGTTTCCTGCAGACCCTGAAGAACCTGCAGAGACTGGCTAAACGCTAGTCCCTAGATGCAGTCATTTTTTGAACTGCTGCCCCTATCGCAAGCAGCACCACAGAAATCAACTTTTCAAAAGCCCCAGCAATCAACTGGGCTTTTTCTGGTGTATACTCTTTCCCTGTAAACAGGGGCACTGTTACAGACACAAACAGTGTTAGGCAAACAGTGGTTGTGATTATCAAAATGGAAATGTCTACCAGGGGAATCCTTTTTCTTCTATTCATTTTATGAAATTGTGCCTGCTAGTGCATTGACAAAGGCCCTTGCCACCCCATCAACTTTTAAATCCATTATCTGACATCCTGATGTATAAAATGTTCCAGATGCAAGTAGATCCACTGTAGGTGCTGAACTGTTTGTATAAAGTGCAAGACCCCCATTTTTGTGCCAAGTCATTACAGAACCAACCCTTTTTATCATCATCAAATCTGTTGGGGAGTAGGTCCCAGTATCACGAAGGGTGCCACTTTCCCTGACATTAAGGGTGGTACCATTTTGACAGTAAAATGCATGCTCAATGTTTGAACTGTATGAACTGTTCCTGGTTGGGAATGAACTGGTATTTAAACCAAAGTATCGGAAACCAGTTACACCAGGGGTAAAGGTTAGTTCAAAATCACCTGCTAGAACCCCATCCATTTCCACAAACGAAGTTCCCCAGCCTGAAGAGGATGAAGTAAAGTTGTTTAGAACATCAGCCAGCACAATTGTTTGCTCTGCAGAAGGGTTAATATCATCCCCCCAAACATCAACAGCAGAGACAACCCAGTAAAGATCTTCATAGCCTGCCCCTTCGTCAATCTGAACATCAGCACCACTGACAAGACCAGAATATAGCAGGTTGCTTGGTCCGGGGGTGAAACCTGATGTGGTGCTTCCATACAGATTGTATTTGGAAATATCAGTTCCAGAAACAATGTCCCAGCTGAAAGTATGTATTTGGTAATCTGCCCCAGAACTTTTCAGCACTGAAGAGACGCCAGTGGGCACAGCAGGCACTGGGTTTGAAACTGCTAAATCATTGCTCAATTCACTTAAACCCACTGCATTTTTCCCATACAGTTTAAAGGTAATATCCCTGTCTACTGTTTCAGGTTCATCATCTGCCTCTGCTGCGTCAATTGTCCAGGTAAAGCTCAAAGTTGAAACCTCGGAGGAAGTTCTTAAAACCCCTGCTGTCCAGATTTCTACAATATAGCTGGTAGCGTTAGAAACCCCATTCCAGGAGAGGGCACAGAAAGCACCTGTGAAAGCTGGGGACACTGCCAGCCCTGTCACGTTGTCTGGTACTGTTGTGGGTGAACCAACAGTACCAGACCATACATCAAACAAACCTATGCCAACATTCACAGCTGCAACCCTCACCCAGATAAAACCTGGAAGCACTGAAAGGGTGTAGGAAGTGCTTGAAATTGTATCCACAGCTTCCCAGTTTGCCCCATCTGTTGACTGTTCAATAATGTAATTGACTGCACCCAGGGCAGGCTGCCAGGAGGCTTGAACAAATGTTAGTGTGCCTGGCACTGCCACAACAGAAAGCCCTGTCACAGTTGGGGCATCTGGGATGGTTGGGGGGGTTGGGTTTGTGGCTGCTGCTGGTGCAACCCCATAATCAATGTGTCTTCTTTGATCGTCAACAATTGCAGTCATTTTAACAGCTTCCCCATCTGTTGGGGTCAACCTTTCAATCCTGCAGAGTTTGCCAACATTATTTGATATGCCAAAAACAAAAAATGGTGGTTCCCCTTGCTGGGAAAACACAAGCTGTGAAAGGTCGGGGGAACCTGAAAGGATTACTTGGTTCAGGTCTGCCCCTGGTGTCACAGTGAATGGACCCACATCTTGCCCAAGTTTGCCCCTAAAAGCTATCTGGTGAACTGCATCTGAAAATGTTACAGGTTCAGAAAGGTTTACAGCCATTCCTGAAATGCTTGTGACATACCCACTTGAACCCCATCTAGGCACATCTGAACTGATACGCCCAAGGGTGCCATAGGATGGAATGTGCCCCTCTAGGCCTGTCTTTAGGCTTACTTGTGTTCTTTCATAACTGCCCCTTGCCCAGTGGTAAATTCCCAAATCGAAAGCTCTCTGCCTATCTGTCACACCATGCAACAGCAACTTCTTTGGATTGATTCCTGACTGCCCAGGCAGCAGGCACAAAACAACTTCTGGCTTCCAAGTAATTGGGTCTGTATAGGTCACTTCAAGACCATCATTTTCCTGTTTGTCTATCAGCTTCCTTTCCAGCAAGAATGAACCTGCAAAGGTATTTTCTGCATTGATAAAAAACTTTGGAAGCTCTGCTGGTTTGTCGCGCCACATCGAAATTTTTGAACCTTTAAAAACTGGTGCAGCTTTAAAGGTGAACAATGCAAGCTTCGCAGCCTCCCAACATGTAAGCTTTGAATCAAATACCCAGCTGAATTCAATCCCTTCAGTTTCTGCAACAGCTGCCTCTGCTGCCAGGGTTGTCAGATCAAAACTATCATCTGATTGGTTTGCCCCATATTTCGCCCTAAAGATTTGAATGGCAGCCCACACTGGGTTTGTGCTTGCTGTCCTGTTTACCAAGTCATCAACTGCAGCTAGGGTGCCTGTTTCTGCGTCATAGTTGGGAAGCTTCCTAGTTGCAAAAACATTTACCCTGTTGCTGCTCCTATCATTCAGGTTGTTTGTTGCCCTGGCTTTGACTGCCAATAGGGTCAGGTCCCCATAGTCTCTAGTTGGGGTCAAGAATGCACGCATCCCAGACCATTCAACAGTATCACCCACCCTATGGGATGCTGAATTGTCATCCAGCCTCTCCCCTCTGACTTCATACCTGCCTTCTGGAACATCAGCTTGAAGTGTAAACCTTTGGGGGGTCACAGTTGCCAAGGTTTTTGTAAAGTCTGCCAGGGTTGCCCAATCGCCCAAGGGTGTCCCTAAGTCATCAATCAAACGCATTTCCCATTTGGCCAACACATTCACTGTTTGCAGCCCCCCCAGGTCATTTGAAAAATACAATCCTGATGGGAGGGTAACATCTACTTCTAGATGGCTGGTAGTGGTTCCTGATGCATTGGCAGCAAAAGGACCTACAACAGCAAAGCCCACTTCATTAGGTCCAAGTAATTCAATCCCCCCAACTTCTACACTTGTGACCACGTTGTCAGGAAAAAGTGTAACAGCCTCCCCCGGCTGATAGATTTCATACTCCACATCTGAAAAGTTTGTGAAGGGGGTGTCTTCAAAGTGGGGAACCTCTACAACATGCGAGCCATGCCCCAAGGAAAAAAGCTGGTATTGGTATTGGTCATTCCCCAAAAACTGGTTATAGGCAGCAGCTGCATAGGAGGGGAAGTGTCTAACTCTGCCATAGGCATCTTCAATGGGGGAGTTTAAACGGTTTTGGTTTTTTTGCCCTCGCAACAAAAACACAGGGTCTGCTTCAGATGCCCCCTGGGAGGAAGCAGAAGGGAGGATGTTAGCAACCCCAAGGGAGGGTTGCACTGGCTGGCGAATTGAAGGGATTTTAGGCTTTGCCCTAGTTGCGACCACAACAGAAATTGCAACTGACACAATCGAAAGAATCAGCAATACAGTTGTGCCCTCAACTTTGGGCACAAAATAAACACAATCCCCATCTTGCAACTCAATATTTCCCCATTCACTTCTAAGGGGATAGTATTTTTTTCCTGCAATATGAACTTCACAAAGCCAGGGGGCATCTTTGTATGCAGCCCCAACATCATCTAAAGTTACACCCTCTTCATAAACCTTTTCAGAGGTTAAACTAGGGTCAAAAGGGTTTTCAATTTTGAATACACTAACCATGGTATATATAGAATTTCTGTAGTGAAAAATTAGCTTCCCTCAAATCCTGCAAGTTGTGTGCAACCACGCCCCCCATTTCGGCTGATGCGTGAAGACACAGCCCCCCCCGTTTTTCTAGCCAGTATCCAACATGATGAACAATTTTTGACCTTGAAAGGGCAACCACACAGCCAGGCTGGGGGGCTGGGATTTCTTGCCAAAGGTCAAGACCACCTTTGATGGATTCAGTGTTTCCTCTTAAATCCCCCCTGACATATTCAGGCAGTTCAACCCCGTGCTCTGCTAGGTGCAGAAACCTCACCAACCCCCAGCAATCAAAACCCTTTGGGGTCAACCCCCCCTGCAGATATGGTGCCCCAAGCAGGCTAATTGCCAAGGCTGGGAAATCTGGTTCTGTTGTAGTGCTGGGTTCCATGGGAATAGTTCAGAAGATCTGCAAAGGTTGCGTTTCCTGTTACCTCTGTCATTGAAATTCTAACATCGGAAAGAGTTAGGGCAAGGGGGGGATCTTGCTGGGGTGCCTCTGGCATATCCGACAAATAAGGCCTAAAAATGCAGCTGACTGCTTCAGGAGATACAATGTTATTGAAAAAGTCAGAAATGCTTTCGTCCACATTGTCAATCGCCAACTTCATTACCTGTGCCCCATTGTCATCATTATTAGGCAGGCCAAAGCGAAAGGGAACAGGGTTGAATTTAACAGTTTCACCTGTTTCAAGTGTCAACAGGTGCCCTTCAAAAGCACTGTCCTGCACCATATAAATAGGTTCTGCATAGTCTGCATGCCTCAACTCCAAAGTTGGCAAAAGCACCCTTCCAGAAGGTGCTAGTGCATAGGCTTCTTTTAATGCATCTGAAAGGGAATCATTCATTTTTTAGCAACTTTGGGCAGCCCAGAAAAGCCACAGTATTTTCTCAACTCCTGCATTTTAAAAGCTGGTCCAGGGTCTGGCTTTCTGCCAGGGGAAACACAATCATGCCCTGTTATATCATCTAGGTTGTATCTTTTTACAAGTGCATCTGCAACCTTACAGAGTGCTTCAAATTGTGCTTCTGGGTATGCTTCCCAATCCTTCAATGCCCCACCATTCCTGTGCCTTGCCCTGACAGGGGGCAGGTTTGAAAACCTTTTAATTATACTTGGACTGTCCCCCCCATTGGCAAGCTCTATTCCAATTGAGCAACTATTTATCCAGTTATAAATTTTGCCAGTGTTAGGGTCAACCCATCTGGATCTGCCAGCATGATCTGCCCTCTGGTTGGTTTTGCGAATTTGTATAACCTCACCATTTCTTGCAATTACAATGTGTGCCTCTGCCCCTTTTGCCCCAGGGTCACGCCACCAATCAATCGAACTTCTAGCACTGGCACCAGCTGTAAAGTGAACCACAAGGCACCTTCTAATTTTCATTGGTGCCCCTGGTGGGTAGTCAACCTGTGTTGCAAGGTCTAGGCTGTGCCCTTCCACCTTGAATCCTGGGTAGTAGAAATCTTTCATTGTGCAGTATTCATTTCAGTTAGGCTTTGAATCTGGGAAGTTTCGATTTGTGCAGCACTTTCAATTTTTGAAGTTTCCACCCCTGCCCCTATTTCTGCCCTGTCTGTTGCCCCCTCCTGGTTGTACTTGTTTTTGAACAAATCCCCTACAACTTTCCAGTTTTTGATTTGTGCAATGGTTCTGGAAACAATCCCCACCCCATGCACCCTCTCTGCAACAATTGTGGAATTGTCAATTGGACCACGTATTTCAATGCCCCCCACCTTTATCAATCCTTGCTGCTGGGTTTCAACTGCTCTTGTGGTTCTTTCCCCCCTGCTGCCCCCTGTAACAATCGTTGAAGGACCACCAGCAGAAAGCCCACTAGATTCAACCTGGGCAATCCCCATGTTGCCCCTGAAGGAAACTTTTGCCCCTGTGCCATCCTCAACAGTCAAGCCTGCAAAGAAGCACCCTGGGAGGGTGGAAACCAACAATAAACTAAGTGCAATTTTCATTTGTAGAGGGTTTCAGAAATGCTGTCTAAACACATAGCCTTGTATGTTCTAGAGTTGTCAATTTGCTTGTGTGGTAGGTTCAACTCAACAGGAACTTCAACCACTGTTTCACCCCTAGCAATCAGTTTGTGCCCCCTGGGTCTATCAACTCTCTGATAAACAGATTTAACCAAATCCACATTGTAAGGGATTTTTATACTAGGCCAACCAGTCAGGGAAAGGGGCAGCCCCCAGAAAAACCTGTGTCTATAAACAGGATCGCATAGGCAGGCAAGGGAAATTCTGGCACCCCCTCTGCCTAGATGTTTTGCCAGCTGAAGAAAGCCATACCCTGCCCCCCATGAATAGGCGCAAACAACCACCTGCCCCCCATCAGCCATCCCACGCAAGATCTGGGCTGCCTCCTGTCCCCACTGGCAATCCCACCTATAAGGTTTCACAACCCAAGTGGATGGGGATGAAAACCCCCTGGCAGTCTGCCAGACATTTTCTAAGCCTGTAAATTCCTCTGGTGTTTCTCTAAAGCCAGTTATAAACAGAATTACATTTTTAGCTTTCATTATGATGTGGAAAACCCCCAGCCCCCTATGTAGGCATTTGACCAGGTAGCCTTAAAGTGCAGCACTGGCTGTGCCTGCAAGTCTACAGGTATTGCGAAAGACACAATGTTTGAATCATACAAGCTTTCTGTCACATCTTCCCAAGTGCCCCCATCTGCAGACATTTGGGCACCTGTTGGGATTGCAGAGGCAGAAACAAAAAAAGTGTCAGCCAGGGCACCCATTGGAAAATGCACTTCCATATCATCAACAGAAGCCAACCAAGACCCTGTATCCCTCCAATCATCCCCAGAAGGTGTTTCAATATGGTCTGCGTTTGTGAAGCTGCCCTGTTGGTAAAAGGTTTGGAGTGCCCCATCTATTCCATCCAATTGGTTGACCATCACAGCAGGGTTTGCCCTTGAATAGTCATCAAGGACTGTCCATTGGCAGGAGTTGCCATTAAACACAACCCTTGCAATGATTTGACCAGCCTTTTTTATTACAGCTGCCATCACTGGTGAACTTGAATCTGTATTGAAAACAACACTGCTTGCAGGTCCCACTGTCCATTGGTGGATGGTGGTTGCCCCATGGGTATATAAGGCATCTGCAAAGATGTGCTGATGCCCCCCAATTACAGTAATCAGGTTGGTGGTTGTTTCAGGAATGGCAGCCTGTAAACTTTCACGCATCCCATATTCAATAACTCTTGCGCCTAAAGAGGGTTGGTGAATAAATATGATTACCTCATTGGTATCAGGCAGTGCTGCAATGAAATTTTTTAGATATAACTCACCCCCACTTTTTTTTAGGTCTGCGTCATGTGTTGTAGATAAAGCGCAACAGTGAACCCCACCAGATACCCATGAATGGTGGGGCTGTTCATACCAATTAGCATTTGCTAAAACAAACGAGTCAAAGGGGCTTTCATTTGGTCCAGTGTCATGGTTGCCAAGAATAGTTCTAAGGGGTGCAAGCCTGGCAAGCTTAGGCATTTCAGCATTGGCTTTTGCCATTTCTGGATTTCCATAAACAAGGTATGGACCAAACCCGAAAGATGTAACATAGCTTGTCATCACATCCCCACCAACCACCACGGATTCAGGTGGGTTTGCTGCCAAGTTTAAAAACTCCTGTTCAATGCCAACATCGAATTTGCTAGTTAAAGGACCTTGTGCCTGAAAGTGAATATCAGAAATCCACAAGGTAAAACTGACTTCAGGGTCTGCCAGATCTACTGCCAATGATTGCCTAAGTGCATCATTCAGGTTAGGGGATTCAAAGGGAACATTTCCCCCAACTGCCACCCTTGGGGTTTGCTTTTGGTATGCCATAGATTAAAGGGCTGGTTCTAAAAGTTTGAACCTGGACAATACAACACCAGGCTGTGCAGCTGAAATGTTTTTCATAAACAACCCAGGCACTAGCTGGTTTCCATCAGAAATCTTGTTTAAAACATTGTGCTCTATTCCATCAAAAACCAGCTTCCAAACATCCCCCACTTCATCCCATCGTATTTTCAATGTGTGGAAGGTTGTAGAGTCTAGATTGATTGTTGTATCAACTTCAGTTTCGCCACCACTGCCCAAGCAGGAAACTTTAAAGGTTCCACCCCCAGCAATTTTCACACCCATTGCCCTGCCATTAACAGTTTCTTCTGTAGCAAAGGGACGCAATAGGCCAATCCAATACTCACAAGTTGTTTCATGCAGCTTGAACTTCCACTGAAATTCTGCCCCACTGTCTTTTAATACCAGGGCTGTGAAAATGCCATTTCCAATACTGTTGGAATGGTCAAAAATCATCTTAGAAGCATCATTGGCAACAGTGCCCCCCAGCAGTTGGCAACCACCCAGCACAGCAGAACTAAAGTTGGGTCTAACTGTAACAGTACTGGCTGCTGTAACAGGCCAGAGTTTGAAACCAAGGGAACCAACAAACAGGGCAGCAGTGCTACCAACTACGTCTTCATTGGCGAAAAAGGCATCTGCTGCAGCAACCACAAGGGGGCTGGGAATCAGCGAGCCTTTATCAACCCAAGCCCCCACTTCTTTTTGAACAACTTTATTGAAATCTGTTCCATCAGAAATGAAAGCAATGTCCCCATCATTCCCAAACCCAACCAGGGGGGTTGCAGCAGAAATGTAAATTCTTTGTGGTGAAGTTGTTTCACTTTCAGCAACATAGACACCCACTGTTCTGGTATAGATTATCCCTGTATTAAAATCTACCATCCCCTGACCATCCAGGCCAATCGAATTATCAGGAACACCATCAGACACAAGCAGGGTGTCAACTGATTGCCCAGCAGCCAGCATTTCTGCAATCGCCCTGGCTGCCGTCTTTTGCTGCAGACCACCAACCAAAGCAACCAAAGAGGTTGCCCCAGTTGCAGGACCATTTGCAATTGCTTCAAGTGTCAGGGCGTCCCTGTGAACATTAGAAACTGCTTCTGTGATTGTTGTGCTTAGTGGCATCTGATTATTTTTTATGTTTTATTACCAAGGGTGGGTTGCAAAGTGTGCCCCCATTTCAGTTTCAAGGGATGCTGCAGCTGCTTCAAAGTCTGCTGTATCGTATCCTTCACTTGAAAGAACATCAACCACACCAGATGTGATAGCAAAGGGGGATTGTATTTCAATCTCTGCTGAAACCTGCCAGTTTAAATGTGCCAGGTGTTTCACTGAAAATTCACCAAGAAACCTGACTTGTGTTTCTGTTAGTGCATTTCCATCCCCAATAGGCAGGCGCATAGTAAACCAGTCAGCACCCCCACCCAGGGAGTGTGACCACACCCCCCGAAAAACTGCGTATTCTGTGTTGTCGAAATCAAACCTCACCTTGCAGGTTTCCCTGTCTGCAGTGTATCTGCGTCTCTGCCTGACTCTGCCAGTATCCATTGTGGATTTCACAACCCCACTGGAATGGTTGACAGAAAAGTCAAATGATGGCAGAGGCAAAAGCCCTGCACTTCCTAAAAGTTCTGGAAAGTTATACATTATTTTAGTTTCCACCCCCTACGCGTTTCATATCAAAATTAGCTTGGAGTGAACTAACAAAACTTCCAGGTGCCCCATGCGCTTCCTCTGTCAGTTCATTTTTTGCAAGGTCTGCTGCTTCCCTGATGAATACTTCAATTTCACCCCTACCATTCAGACCAGCTTTTACTTCACTTCCATTCTGGTTGTAAATATTAATAACAGGGGCTGACTGGCTGCCCCTCCCATTGGCTTGGTCGAAAAGGTTTGCCTGCTGCCTGCTGTTCAGGATCATTTCCCCTGAATTCACATTTGCCCTAACATTATCCCCAGAGAAAGAGGCACCAGGGACAATGCCACCAGCAGCAAAGTTTAGGGGTGTTGAAGCAATAGACGCAACATTTGCCAGGCCTGCAGCAGTTGCAGCAGCAGCAAAAGCAATGCCAACAGGGATACTTGCATATGGAGCACCAGCCACCACACCTGCTGCATATGCGCTTTGCGCTGCTTCATACGTTTTAATTGTTGCCATTGCAATGGCAATCCCCCTTTGCACAATCATACCAGCTTGCCCAATTTTGGCCAACTTGTCATTGCTGCTTTGTGCAAGGTTTGCAAAGTTTGAAAAGTAATTGTCTGCAAGTGCCAAGCCCTGTTTTGCCCTCTGGCTTTCCAACTGGGAAAGGGTTTTGTTTCTCTCCTGTGTAAGTCTGGTTACAAGCTCTGTTTTTTGCTGCTCTGTCAGCTGTGCATTTTCCAGGATTGCTTTTCTTCTGATTGCATATTCTGAAGTAATCAGCCCCCGTTCAACAGATAATTTGTTTTTAAGAATATCAAATTGTTCAACTTGGGCTGCTGCAGCTGCTTCACTTTCTGCAATATACTCACCTAAAATGGTCTGCTGCAATTCTGCCCTAATTTGGGAACCCTCCCTGGTGTTATTGTTGATTAGTTCCAGCCTGTTTAAATAGCTCTGCTCAATTGCTGCTTCCTGGCTGGCTAGATCTTCAACCAATTGGTCAAAAGCAGAGGCACCCCCACTGCCCCCCTGGGCACCTGTCAGCCCCTTTGAAGCAAGACCACTGCCACCAGGGGCACTTTTGGCCTGCAAAGCCCCTGCTATCGCTTCAGGGATGCCCTCAATACTTTCCTTCAGAGAACCACCAAAGGATTTCCTCTCTGTTGCGAAACTGACAGGGGAAGGACCACCAGCAGAGAAACCAGCACCCCTGCCCCTTTTGATTGGGTTGCCCTCTGTATCTGCAACAGTTTCACGCATTGGGGAAATCCCCACAATACCTGCAGCAATCCTTTTGTTGCCCTGCCTGGCTGCCTGCTGTTTGGGGGTTTCATATAGGGGAATACCAGCAGCCTTTTTCCTGTCATCAACCCTAATTTGCGCATTTTGAAGGGGGGTTCTTTTAAAGTTGAATCTGTCTTCAGCTTCCCTAGCAGAGTCAAAAGCTTTGCCCACTTGGTAGGCAGCAACTGACACAGCCCCCAATGCCACAACTAAAGCCCCCAAAGGCCCAGCCATCAGGATGGTTGAACTGGCAAAAGCTTTGTTGGCAACAGTGGCAATGCCAACAGCCACTTGGTAGGCTTTTACTGCAACCACCACTTTCAAAATCTGCACACCTATACCGATTATAAGGGGCAGGGCTTTCCCTGTTTCTTCAACAAATTTTGCAAAAGCGATTGCCCACTTTTCGATTTCCTGCCCAACCTCTGGCCTTTGGATTATTTCAATCAGATCTTCAAAAAGACCAATCAAGACATTCATGCTCCTACCAATTGCACCCTCTGCCCCCTGCTCTGTAATGGTTCTAAAAAGCTTGTTCCACAAATCCCCTAGGTTGCTCAACTGCCCCCCCACTGTTGCCATTTGCCTGTCCATTGAACCAGCAAAATTTACTTCACCAATCCCCATTAAATACTTTTCAATTTCAGCAGCATTTTTGCCCACAGTGGTTGTCACACCTTGGAAGATGAATGAAACATTTTCCCCTTCACTTTTGGCTTTGATACCAAACTCTTTTAATCTTTCAAATTCCCCAGTGGCTGCATCTGCCACAGCCTCTATGAGCTGCCCCAGATCTTTCCCCATGGCAGATGCTGTGTTTCCATAAGATTCCAAAGCTGCCATTGATGGTGTCAGCCCCAAGTTTGTTAGGGTGGTAAAAGCCTCTAGGCTTTGCTCTAGTGCAAATGGTGTTTTACTGGCAAATTCTTCCAGGTTTGAAAATGCCTCTGCTGCATCTTTGACAGATCCTGTTGCAGTTTCAAGCCTTGCCCTGAATTGCTGGATACTTACAGTTTCACTAAGCAGCTTTTTGAAAATCAAGATTGGCGCAATAGCTGCCCCAACTGCCCCACCAACTCTAAGGAATGAGGATTTTAGTTTATCCTGTGCCCTTCTGTGTTTGTCGGTTGCCCTGGTTGCCCTGGCTTCTGCTTTTGCCTTTCTGTCAGTTGCCCTGGTTGCAGCTGTATTACTCCTGGTTGACTGCTTGGTTGATTTCTCAAATTTATCAGTGGCTTTTTCTGCTTTAACAGAACCAACTGCCAACTTGCCCAAGGCATCTGTTGCCTTTTTTACATCAGCAGATTCAACCTTTAGGACTAGACTTTCGGTTTCTTTTGGCAACTTCTAATTGTGTTGAAATGTAAGTTTGGTCTAAAGAAATCAAGGCTTTAACGTCTTCAGGTGTAGGATGTTTTTTTCTAAGATTTGCCCAGGATTGAATTTCTGTATAGGTGAGGGTTTCAGATGTTTTCAACTCACAATACCATTCAAATAGGTAAAAGATGCACTGTTCAAATAGTGGGGGCTTCAGTTTTGGGTGCTTTGTTTCTTTGCTTAGTTTTGTAAAATGTGCCCTCTGTGTTATTCCGCCCTCGCTGGTTTCAGTGTCTAGCCAGAACTGGTGCCTGGCATATTCCTTTAATCCATTGAGGGCGTGGTAAAAAAGTTTTTCCTGTTGCCTGCAACACTATTTACTTGTTCGTAAATCTGGGGGGCTTTTGTAAAAAACTTGCTGACATTTTCAGTGTTGCACTCCCCAGCTGTTTCAGTCAGTGACCAGCTACGCACTAGCTTTGCAACCATATCCCTGCTGATTTTCCTGTTGGCATCTGCAAGCAACTTGGGGGATGCTTCAAGCCTCCTGGTTGCTTCAATCTGCTTTTTCAGTGCATCAGATTCTGCTTGTGCAAACACATCAGAGTCAGCCCCTAGCACAGTCAACCAGTGTTCTGTTTCGTCCCCATTGGGGGTGAACAGTTTCACTTTTATACCTGCATCAGAAGTTGATTTTACGTCAAACAATTCAACCCCCCCTTTCAAGGGTGCTGACTCTGCTTTTTTACTCACTGCTTTCTTTGCCATGTGGTGTTGGTGTTGGTGTTGGTGTTGGTGTTGCTAGGACTAGGAAGCTATTGCGCCTGTTCTAGTGATTTTGATGTGTGTGCCCTCTGTATCATCCCTGTGTGCAGTGAAGTTGACAGGCAGAGTAATATCTGTATCCCCATCAACATCAGCCTGGGTGCCTGGTGCAATTACCAGCTTAGGAAGTAGCACTGTAAGCTTATTCCCGATTGGGTCTTGCAACTCAAATTCAATGCTGAAGGAAGCTTCAGAAAGGAACTTTTCATACAGAACTGAATCCTCAAAATACATTGTGATTGAACCACTGCCCAATGATTGCCCACTAGATGGCTGCCTTCCAGTTGCAACACCAATACCAAACTTTTCAGCCAGGCCATTGTCAATAGTAAAATCATATTCTGTAACCTCTGCAGAAGTTACACCATCAATTTTGCAATCACCCGAAAATGTATCAAAAGCCAGGGTATCAATTGGCTCTGCCTGGCTTAGTCCTGCAGGCAGGCTGGCCAGTGCTAGGGGTGTTCCCCCAGTTTGCCCAACCAGGGAAAACACTGCTTTTGCCAAACCATTTGCAGAGGCTGACAGGTTGAAGGTGCCAACCTCACAGCCAGCAAAAAGCATGTAAGGCTTTCCGCCCCCCAGGTCTGAAAAGTGACGCAAGACACTAAGGCTTGAACGGTCAGAGGCTGCCTTGATTGTAGAAACCTCACCAACTGCAGTATAAGCTGTTACAACAAAATCTTCACCATCAATGGTGATTGTCTGCAACCCATTAAATTCATAATTGGTGGTAACACCCGCTTCAACATAACTTGCTCTTACTTCCTGCTGTGCCCCTGCAATGCGTTCAAAAGTGACAACACCACTTGCAGTTGAATAGTCATCCCCTTCAACAATTCCTGCAGTTACAATGGAATCAATTGTAATGTCAACAGTATCAGGGGAGGCTTTTGCAGACCAGGTGCCCTGCAGCCCAGAAGCAATCAGCAATTCATAGGCACTGTCTGAAATGTCTGCAGGGATTTCCCCAACAACACTTCTGGCACCAGTTCTAGGCACAGCTGCAAACCGCCCTGGTTCCAATCTCTCTGTAGTCAGATCCCCTTTAGTTGCTGCAAGGGTGGTTCTGGCATCTGGCAACTTAGTAAACCTTGGTGTTGCTGGGGTGGTTCCTGCAGTGGCTTCCTTCAGGATTGAAATGCTGTGATTAGATGCTTTTGACATTTTGCTTGTATGTTACAGGTTAGTTTATTGTTTAGAATGGTATACCAAGGGCTTGACCTAGCAAATATTAATTAAGAGAGCAAATCCCAGTAGACTTCAGATAATAGAGGATTTGTGCCAGGTTCTAAAAGCCCTGTTGCAGTATGGCTGATGAGGCACACATAATTTGCACCCCCATTCTGCACAATATCATTTGCAGAATACACCCCACCCAAAGCCCAAACAGTTGCAGGGCTGGTGTATATGTCCAACCAAGGGGCAGCTGTTTCCCCTGTAGGGGTGCCAGTTGTGGATTTGCGAATTAGTGTTGCAGAATAGCTGATTGATATTGATTTCCTATAGTGGGAACCCACACCCCTACCATCCCCAATGCCACAGCCCCTAATTGTTACCCACTGGGTGCCATAGTTGAAACTCCTGCCAGGGTGGAAAAATGCCCTGGCCTTTTCTGCCCAGATGTAATGCAGGCTTTCCCCTGTGTTCTGTTTTACATCTAAATCTATTTGCAAGATTCCTGTTGCCTCATCTCTGCCCCCTCTGCCAACTGTTCTCCCCTGGGGGACATTTGCTAACAGATTTACACCCCCCCAGATTGGGGCTGCAGGGTTTGCCTGAACCCTGTTAGGCCATGATACATTCACCAGGGGCATTGTAGGCAGGGAGGAAAGCACCTTGCCCCCTGACAAGGTGAAACTGTCCAGGGTGAAAAAATCCTTGGCTATAGTAAACAGTGCCCTTTTAATGTTTCCTTCTGACATTTTAAGAGGCTTCTATGTTTGAAATTATACGCACTAGATTCTTCCTAACCATTCCTTCAGGTGCTTTCTTTTTTGACCACCCATCAAATTCAATTCTGTATGCGTATGGCAGATTGTTTGCCAGGAAAACTTCAAAATCCCCCTTGGGAATATTCCCCATATGCTCAACCACCTTTGCAACTGTTACATTCCCTTCAGGGTCTTCAATCTCAACTTCCCCAGTTGCAGCTTCACCACTTGTGATTATCCAATTACCCCTAAGCCTTCCCTCTAAAACTGGTGTATCCATTATTACAGAAGAAAACAATTCTATTACAATGGCCTGGTGCAATGCATGAATTTCCATCCCTGCTTCCTTGGCAAACTTGGCAACTGATAGGGAAAAGCTCATTATGTAACAGATTCCTTTGCACCTGCTGCATAAATTAGGGGTGTCAACCCATCAGGAATTAAAGGGGTTGCGCCTGCCAACACCCAATTTTTTCCGCCAAAAGTCATTTTATCACCAGCCTCTGGGGAAAAAGTCATTCCACCAGCTGCAATATAGAAGAAAGTTATAAGGCCTTTTTTCAGATCCTCTTTAAATTTTGCATCAAATGCTTGGATCTTCCCCCCAGAGGCTGGCAGTCTAACAGCCTTGGTTGTGGTGCTCACAATAACATCACCAGTTGAAACATCTGTCACAGGGTCAAGAGTGCCCCCAAATGGCCTAGAAATTACAGCATCCCCCCCAGCCTTCCCAATGGCTGAAAGTGCTTTCAGTTGTATTGCTAAATATTTGGACATTTTAGGTGGCAACCTCAATATTGATTGACCCACCAGTTACACTTGAACCAGGTGCAAGCAGGCCAGAAATGAACCCATAAAAAGTGCTTAGAGTGGGGGTGGCTGCATTTGTGCCAGAGGGTGCGAACTTGGTTCTAATCGGTCCAACCATTTCTTCCAAGATTTCTGCACCTGTCCCCACTGGCTGCAGGTCAACCCCTCCTGCCTGGTCAACCACCAGCTGACACTGTGCATTTTTCAGAGCACCTGGGATGGTGTTAGATTCGACTAAATAGGAAAGCCAATAAACGCCAGCCCTTGGGAAAACAAGTGGCTGTGTGTTGGGGGTGGTTCTAAGCCCTTGAAATTCCCCCTCTAATTGGTTCAGAAAGTCAGAAGCTTTAATAACCAAAGCCTCAACTGTTGCATCATCTGCCGAAAGGGTAACACCCCTAGCAAGTGCAAATGCCCTGGCTTCTGCCAGTGTTACAAAGCTTGAAGCACCTGTAACATTTGTTCCATCTTCAATTATTAAAGCCATATTATTTTTTATTGTTTAGGGCTGCTGGTGCCAAACAACACCAACGAAGAAAACACCAGCAGCCCAACACAATGCAAACGAGAATTTACAAGCCTGCTTCTGCTTCTGCTGCTGCTTCCTCTTCAGCTGCAATCTCTGCAGCTTCTTTGGCGTCCAGTGCTTCAGCCAGGGCTGCTTTCAAAGCCTTCAGGGATGCCCCTTCATCTGGCACAGATCCACCCGCTTCCTTGATTGATTCCACAACCTCTGCTTTTTTTTCCTCTGTTGTAAGTTTGGGTTGTGCTGCAGGTGCTGCAGGTGCTGCACTGGATTTGCCCTTGTAGATTGCCCAGGCTTTTTTAAGGCCATGCACTGCAGCAAGGTTGCAGACTTCAAGGGGTGTTTGTGCTTCAGTTTTATTAGACATTTGGTTTGTTTTTGGTTTGGTTTGTAAAGAAAAAGACCCCACCCCCAGTGCAGAGGTGGGGTCTGATGAACTGTATCTAAAACCCTATTGGGTATTAGTCATTGACTTCAAGGAAGGCAACAGACACTGACTTTCGTGCAACTTGGCGATTCCAGTTTGCAGCAAGTTTCAATTCTGCATAGGTTGGGGCTTGCCCAGCAACTGAACCTTCCAGCCACTTGAAACCATTTGGGTGAAAGCAGGTGTTCACGCGTGAGAACAGAATATCCTCACCCCCACCATCACCACTAGCAGGGGTGCGGTCAATTTCAGAAGGGACGCTGACATTTCCAGTGGCATAGCTGACTGCAGAAACCCCAAACAGGGCAACAGTATACATGATACGATTTGTGCCTGACACTGCTGGCATGCTGTCATCAACCAGCACCCTGTAACCAAGATAGGTATTGAAAAGGGCTTTGCCAGTGGTTGGGTCACTGAAGGTTTTCAGCAGCCCCTGCCTGGCCAAACGGGTTTCTGTGACACTATGCATGGCAACAGCAACCAGGGAGGTTTTATGGTCCCCCATGGTCTGGGCTGCAGTCAAGATGGCATCTGCCGAAATGCGCTCTGCATCAACTACAGCTGCATCAACATCAGTACCAAGGGTTACAACCATGTCCCCACTGTCAGAAGCTTTGTTGTCTGCCAAGATGCCCAGGAAGGAAGCAATCAATCGGGTTTCATCATCAGATGCCCAATAGTTTCCGACACGACCAACGATTGCCCCCATTGGGTCTGCATCTGTCAATTCTCGGGCAAGGGACATAGCAGACCAAGATTGATTTCGGGCTGCTGCACGTGCAACCTGCAGACCACTAGAAATTTTCTTTGGGGTGCTGCTGCTGGCTGGATTGTCAGTGCTGTAGTTTGGCTCTTCAATGGTGATACCATTAAACTGGGGCAGGCTGACAGTTTCAGAACCCCCACTAAGCTTTTGGGCAAGAACTGGGTCTTGCGTGACAACTCCCGAGCTAACAAAATTGTTTAGCTCGTATTGTTTTTCTTGTGCTCTACGGGCAAAGCCTGAAGGGCGATATACATCTGTTAGTTTTACTTGCGCCATGGTTCTATTTTTCTAGTGGTTTCTGTGTTTTGGATTAAAAGATTCTCTGTGACCTAGAGGGCAGCAACTGCAGCTGCATGTTTCTCTGGGTGGTTTGCTTCAAATTCAGCTTCTTCTGTTGCAGTCATTTCTTTCAATGACTTACTAGGGGCAGCACCACTGCCAGGGGAAGAAGCAGCACCACTGCCTGACCCAATCTTAGCTTTCAAAATGGGTGCTAGTTTCTCATTGTCAAGAAATTCTTGCTTTAATTCTTGCAGCGAGTGGCTGGAAGCTTTCCCATCTGCGTCAACAGTGCGGATTACTTCTGTTCCATCCACAATTTCAACAGATAGACGTTTAGCAAATTCAGGGGAGAACAAATCAGGCACAACTGCTGCTTCATTTGCAAATTCATCAGCAGTTGCTTTAATCAGGGCAGCTTTTCTGGTTGCCAGGGTTGCCACCTTTTCAGCCTCCCTTTCAGCTTTTACCTCTTCAAGCTGCTTGTCATACTTGATTTTCAAGGCTTCCAGTTGCTCTTTCCCAGAGGCACCATCCAACTGCTTTTTAAAGTCAGCCTCTGTTGCGTCCCTTTCAGACTTCACCTTTTCAAGTTCTGTCTTGGTTGCTGCTGCTGATGCTTGGGCGTTCTTCAAGTGTTCCTCTGCAATAGATAGCTTTTTTGGCAAATCCCTTTTGTCATTTTCAATCTTCAAGGTGGCAGTTCCCACATCTGCGTTCTGTGTGTATTCTGCTTTGAAGGCTTCTGGGAGTGCTTCAAATTGTGCTGTTGTCAGTGTCTGTTCCATGGTGTTTTTGTGTTGGTGTTGGTGTTGGTGTTTTTGTTTTTGGTTATACTAAATGCCTGCTTTCTTAAATGCAGCAGGTTCTAAAATCCGCATTTCTTCAAGTGTTAGGGGCTGGAAATTTTTATCAAATTGCAAATCTCGAAACTTGCCAGCTGACATATTTTTAAACAGCTCTGCTCTTTTTGCCCCAAGCACTTCCTTTTGCTCTGCCTCTGGCCTGCCTTTAAGCCAATCATAAAAACTCACATCTGCAGCAACCGGTCCCTGGGCACTGCTTCTGGTTCTGCCTTTAGAGAGAAATTTAAACTTGTCATCCAGCACAGCTGCAGTGGTTGAACGGCAGTTAGGGTGAACAGGGGGCACTGGTCCAGTGCCTACTTCAAACTCTTTTTTATCCAGTGACCTACAAATGGCACTGGTGGTGGTGTCAAGAGTGGCAACAAAAGTATATCCCTTTACAACTTCAGGGTTGCCCTCCCAGACTTCCTGCCTTGCAGCAGATGCAACATGCTGGGTGCTGGTTCTGACCATGGTGGCTGCATGCCTCCTGGTGTTGCTCACTGAACCATCTTTATAGGATTTTGGTGCAGTGCCCAAAACATCTTTTACAATCTGCTGGTTGGTCCTACCTGTCAGGGCACCAAATCTGATGTTATCCGAAATCCTTTTTACTTCCCTTTTTGAAAAGTCATCTATGAAACTATCCAGCAGCCCCCCGTTGGTTGCCAAAGGTCTTGCAACCACCTTTGCAAAAATGCGCTTCTGTGCAAATGGTTCAAGCAGCGTCCCTGTTACATTTGATGTTTCCACTAGGGCTGCAATCTCCTGGGCTTGGTTGAGTGCTGCAACCTTTGGTAAATCTGAAAGCAGGGCATCTGTTGCCCCCTTAAACACTGTCCCCAAATCCCCTCGCAAATCCCTTAGAAGTTTCTCTACCTTCCCCCTGGCTGTGTCTGACAACTCCCCTTCAAGACCAAGCAAGGCCTGCTTTATCAATGCATTTAACTTTTCCAGTTCTTTATTGTAGCTGCCTACCAAACCAGATTTAATGCGCTCTAGAATTGCCTGCCTTTTAATGACAATGTTTAGATAATCTGTCATCCCTATTTTTTGGCACCCCTCAACCTGTTCACAGCCTCATTCAAGCCTAGTGCTAAAGCAGAAAGCACCTGAACAGATTGGAAACCTGCAGCCCCTGCCATACCCACCAGGCCAAAGGAAAACCCATACTTTTCAACGCATATCAGGGCAAGCACCAGGCCTGCAGTCATCCCACAAAGCAGGTAGGCAGCTACAATGCCCTTTGTTATAGAGGGCTTTTCTATGCCAGTTGAAGGGCTTAAATATACTTCACTTGCAAGCCTACTCATTGCCCCCAATGATGAAAGGGTGCAGACTGCTGCAAAGAAAAGCAACTTGCCCAGCATAGTATTTTGAAAATCCATATGGTCTGTTCTGGTCATTTAGATTAGTTCACCTGTTGAAAAACCCTGGCTTTCAAGCTCTGCAATTGCCTCTTCATCTGACAGAGTAGCAATCCCTTTCTGCTTGTAAACTTTTCGCATTTCGGAAAACGTCAAAGCCCCCGCCTGCCAGCCCAGCACCACTTCTGCCCTCTCTGCTGCATTCAGTGCAGCAATTTCAAATTCTGAATTTAGTTCAACCAGAACTTCCCCAACATCGGCACCATCAACAAACAGGGCACAAAACCCAATAGCTTTTTCATACCCTGCCCCAACATTTTTCGCTGAAGTGCTTAGGACAGATGCAGCTGAAACATCATCAACAATTTTCTCTGTTGCTGTCATCTGAACCTTGCCTGATTCAATCAGCTTTGCACCAATTGCCAACATCTGCCCTTCCTTGTGAACCATCGCTTCCATAGGCATTGTGTTGGGTGAAGCCTGCAGCAATGATGCTGTTGCACCTTCAGGCAGGCTGACTGCATTGGCAGACCCAAGCCTTACTTTCCCCTGAATATGTCCCTTTACCCAGGCATCTGTAAGCCCAGTAAATACAGGTGTTGGTTGCCCAGCAATGAAGGTTGACCATTCATAATCCGCTGAGTTCATGTAGTGGTGAATGTTGAGGGATGCCAGCCCTGCCAGGGGTGCTTCATCAACCTCTTCATCATTGTTAGTAGCACCAATGAAGGAAAAAGGAATCAGCTGCAGCCTGTTCTGGGTAACATCAGTTGGAAACATGTCATCCCCCACCTGCTCAAATTCCACTTGCCCACTGCCTTCTGAACCCTCTTTCTTTTTCCACAGCCTGACAACCAAGCCCCCATCTTCAAGTCTAAACTCACGCCACCTGGGAGCGTATTTAAATTCATACCCATCATCTGCAGCAATCGCTAATTCATACAACATCAGCATTTCCAGCTGTGTTGTGCCTCCCTTGGTGTTGACTCTCCAATTGATTATCTGTGACCTATTATAGACAACAATTTTAGGCCTGTATTTGTTCAGCCTAACATCCTCCCTAGTTACCACATCATCAGCCAGGGTTGCGGGGGCATCTGTAAGCAACCCACAACCCCCGTGCTTTAGGGTCTTGCTAAGTGCTTCTTTTGCCTGCTGGGTCAAACTGATGCCAGCCCCATCAACATCCTCTTCAAGAAAGGCCAGTGCAGGAGGCAGCTGCAAATCAACTGGCTTAGAAAAAACCTGACCATTCAAACCATGTAAAGTTCTACCAGTGACAGGGTAAAAAACTGCCCTCTTTAAAAACTTTTTATATTTAGCATCATTCTTGCCCTGGTCATTATCAGAATCAGGCTTGGGTAGGTAAAGCTCCCCCATTTCCTTCACCTTTTTTGCCCCTGCTGAACAGTGGTTTACCATGTCCCAAACTTCCAGGCACTCTTCAACTTCAGTTCTGATAAATCCTATGTTTGGGGTTTTTTCTAGTGCAGGCATTTTGCAAGCCTAAACTGTCAGCAAATCCTAATCAACCCCTATTTATAGTGGTTCAGTTTCAGAATCTGGTGAAACAAAAGGCTTGCATCTAAAGGGATCTTCTGCAATGCTTCTGCATGAAGAAAAAAATACTTGCTGAAGCCAAACTAAAAGCAGCCAACCACTTTGAATGTGGTGAAGTAAATGCAACCCTGGTTGCAGAAGATGTTGCCCACACTCTGGGGCATGATGAATGGCTAGATGAACCGGACCACCTAGTTTTTGAAGTTGCACTGGTGGTAGCTGAATCATGCTGCATTTTTTGTGGAACGCCCAAATATTACAAAGGTCCAGACTGCCCAAATTGTGGTTCTGACCCTGCCTTTAATGTGTCAGATTCAACCACAGTTTAGGCAGTCTGAACCTAGCTGACAAAATCAACTTCAACAGCAGAGGCGAATTGCTTGGGATCATCTGTCAGCATGTAGCGTGCTTCATCATAAATATGATCTTCACAATTTGTGTCTACATCTTCAATATCATCTTCATCCCTTGGAATATCTGGCACAGTTGCCAGGAAGCTTTTACAATTATCCATTATATAAACTCCCCTTCCCTCACCCAGCAATGAGGCACTTAGGGCAGCCCTGAAAACCTGTAGGCCAATCTTCCTGCTGCCAGGGGCTTTGTTTGCCCTTGTCCATTCAATGCCCTCTTCTGCCATCATCTTTGCAATCGAGTTGTTTTTTCCCTCTTGCGCATCTGCGTTAAAAATTTGACCATCTGCTGGTCCTGGCACTGGCAACCTTTTAATCCATCCTTCCCCTAAAAGCTTTTCCTGCTTTTCAAAAATCCGCCTGCCAACTTCAGGAGCGGAAAGCCCCAGCCCTTTGTTGCTGCCATAGTTTATCACCATATTACCCTGGTGATCTTTTACAGTTTGGGCACCATATAATTCTGAGAACCTTACTAGGCTTCCCTTGGGCAAGCTTAAAAGCCCCCTGGCAGTGTCTACTTCCTCACCATTTGAGACTGCCCAGAAGCCACAAGCCCAGGGGTGGGAACTGCCCCAGTCAAAAGACCTTACAACATGCCAGCCACTAGGGATTTTGAACCTGGGCAAAACATGATGGGAGGCTTTCCAAAGATCATTCAAGGCACCCCCTGAAGTAATCGACCAATCACCCTTGAACCAAGCAGCCCTTATATTTGGGTCAGTTATTGCATCTAGCCAAGCAACATATTTTGCATCTAGCTTTGTGTTTTCTTTGTAGCTGCCAAATATATGCACCCTACTTCTACTAACTTCCCTTTCCTCCCCAAGTTGTGGATCAAACACAATTTGTTTTGTAAGCACTGGTACACCAGAGGGGGCAGGAATGATGAACCTTTTATTCACCCAAGTGTGTCCTGGTCCCATGGGGTTTGTGGTTGAAAAAGTTACCAGTGGGATGGGGGGCAGAAGCTTTTCCTTTACATGTTCAGGGTAGGCATCCCCCAACAATTCAGCCTCTTCAACATCAACCCTGTCTTGTGCTGTGACCCCAGGGGAATGGTCAAGAGGGATGAAACTAGCTCTGTTGCAACTCCCCATCTTGTCATAAAGTTCTGATGTGGGAAAGTTGGTCAATTCGTTAAAACCGATAAAGCTATATTCATGGCCATGATAGTCGTCATAATCTGAAAGCCTTTTTATGTGACGAAAAAGCAACTGTTCCCCCCCTGGGAATACCCACTTTAAATCTGTCATTGAAGCAAGAAATTTTGCCCCAGGGAAGATCTTGGGAACCATGACTTTAGATTTTTTGATTACATCAGCAAGGTTTTTGTATCCCCTGTCAAAAATTACACAGTTCCAAAATGCCCCATACCCTTTACCAACATGCTTCAGGGCAGCTGCAATTTGCGCCTCTGTCTTCCCTGGTCCACGTGTGCCATGAAAAAGGATTTCATCACAAGGGCACCCAACAGCCAAGGCTTGGGCAGAAGGGCTGCCCTTGTAATCTGGGAGGGGTTCCCACACCACATCTGCATCTGGTTCATGCAGCACTATGCTTGATCCCCCTTCAAGGCTGACTCCCCAGCGAGTGCCATATAAGCTGCCCCATCTAAAAAGTCATCCAGTTTAACAGTGCCCCCTTGTGACCTTGCCACCTTCAAGAGTGCCATGAAAAGCCATCCTTGGGTTTCTGTGACACTGTGCCCAGTTGCAGCCCTGAACATTTCCACAGTTGCCCCCATAGATCTTTCTTGCCCTTTGTCCCTCTCTGCCCCCCTGGTTGCAATTGTGTTGGCTGCTTCCTTTAAAATTTGGGGAGCTGTTTGGGGTGCTTCATCTGTCATATGTTTCAATGCTTGTGTTAATAGCCTGCCTAGCATGACTGCACCTAAAGCCAAAGGGGGATTCAGAAATGACTGCAACACTTTCCTTGCCATCAGGCACCCCTTGAAAGCCTCTTCTGTTCAAGATCCTTTCATATGCTTTTTGTATAGTCCTGCCCCAGCCATTGGTCAGGGCATCTGTGCAAAGCTTGCTGCAGCTTTTTGCTTTTGGTCTGCTGCAGGTGTTGCCACAGCAGATGCACCTGGGCAGGTCAAAGGGCATCACAGATGCAGTTGCAGTTTTCACAGGTGGTGAAATCCCCCAAATCTTCCATCCGATCTGGGAAACAATGTGCAAAGCAACAGCTACTCAACCCCTTTTGCCATTGGGGGACAAAAACTGTTGGGCGTGCCCAGAAGGTGCTGTTATCCCTAGCACCTTTTTCACTTCCTGCCCTGGGCAAATCTCCCTTGCCCTGGGAACCCCTCCTGTCTGCACTGTCTGCAGATTTGTTGATTGTTGCCATAATAGTCTAACGGTTTAACACACCCTTAGTGATTTCAGCAATTGCAAGGTGCAGCACCCCAATTGCTTCAATAGCCATCAGGCCATTGGGCAGATGCTTTGCAATGGTTGCATGCAGATCCATTTCAAAGGCAACTGCAGGGCTTTCCACTGCTGAAGGTGCCTCTGCCTCTGCCTTCAGGTTCACAGCAGGTTCACCCTTGGTAAAATGCTTACAGGTAGGCTTGTGAAACTCTCCTGGATGCTGGTCACATTCTGGGCATATGCCACTTGTCCAAGGTATTAAATTTCTCATATATTTTTTGTTGGTGTTAAACGTCTTGTTGTAGTTTCTTCTGTGAAATTTCTGCTGCTTTGCCCCATTCTTCAACCTGCAAATCCTCACTTTTTTCAGGTTCTGAAAACATTGGCACCATCATCACTCCCCCCTTTACCCTTACATCTATTCTGGTTGGAGCATCCCACCCTTTCATTTTGCTAAGTTGTGCCAGGGCTGCAGCTTTGGGCACCATCTTTAGATTGGTTTTTGTGTGGGTAATGTTGCCTTCTTTATCCTTGTAATCTGTAACAGTCATTTCTTGGCACAGGGGGCTGTTTTCATCAATTGACCCAATGGGAGTGAAGACAACATCTGTGCAAAATTTGTGCAGCTGGAACTGGGTAGCAACTCCCAGTTGTTCAATCCTCTCTTGCAGCCTGGCCAGGTATGCACGGACCTTCACATTTCCAAGCATTTCCTGTGCTTTTTTGTAGCGTGCTCTTTCTGTCATTGGCTTAGCATGCTTGCCAACAGTGCGAGCCATTGCCTTGGAAACAATGCCATTGCACCTGACAAGCTCAATGCAGAAACTTTCAGAGAACAGGTCTAATCCTGAATCCCCAATGTATGCCAATTCGTCCCTTGTTTTTCCCATGGTCTATTCTGGCAAATATGCCCAGGCTTCTAGCTCTGCCCTAACAGATGCAGAAATGGTGGGTGGTTTGTTTTTATACATGCCTAGCACTGTATCAACTATCAGCCCCTGTGCCTCTTCCGAAAGCTCTGAAAATGCTGTAGATTCTAAGGCTTTGATTTCCTCTTCAGTGGCAGCCTGCAGCTTTGCAGCCTGTAGCTTTGCAGCCTGCATCTGGTCAAACTGATGCTTCTGGTACCAGACTGGTGTTGTGTTATTGCGCATAATTGATTTTTAGTAATGTTTTTCCACTGCATGCCCTTCAGCAACTAGCAGGTTATTAAAGCTTATACCATTAAGAATTATTTCCGCAATATACCTACCATATTTGCCTTTTTTGTCCTGCTCAGTCTGAACCAGACACCACTGGCCAACTAGCTTAGACCTAGTGAAATCCCTGGCTGCCCTGCCTGCTGCCTTCGTTTCAGGCGTGCCCCCTCTTAGCTCTGGGGTGTCAATGCCTTTGAGACGTAGCACCACAACCGAAAATATGCTAAAACCCAGGTCAATTTTTACCTTCACAGTGTCCCCATCATACGCACTTAATACAAATGCCCTGTATAAAAAATTTGGTGCTCTGTTATTGCGCATAATTGATTCTTCCCTTCTTTGTTGGCAAGCATGCCACTAGGGAATTCTTGAAGTTTTCCACCTGCCAAGCTGTCCAGTCTGCAGTTCCATTTTCTAGCCTGCTAAGTTGCCCAGCAGAACAACCCATACTGGCAGCCAGGGTATCAATCCTCACCCCTGAAGATTTACGCAACAGGCGCAAAGTTGCCCCTTGCTGAACCTGGGCTTTCCGCCATTCAGCCCTTGCAAGTTCAAATGCTGCAGATGCTGTTTTGAATTGTGTGATTGTCATTTAAAATTTTCCTTGGTGTTGTTTGACCCAGCCCCCCTGCCTGTTAGCTGGTAGGAAATTGGGGGGCTGGGCAGTCTATAAAGAAAGGAAACAGCTTACAGATCCCAAAGATCTGGGCTGCCCCAGTTGGCAGAGTCCGGCGGTTTGGTTGGTGGCGAAATTCCCCCGTAGGGAACTTCAGCCATATCCACCACCAACAAAATTAGTAGGGTTGTGAAGTGGTTCATGGGTTTCAGTGTTGCTTGAAACTGGGAAACTGTCAACCCCTAACCAGATTTGAAATGTGCTGCTGTGCTTTTTTGATTTCCGCCCTGGCAATCTCTAAACCTCTGCCAATGTTAGAACCTGAAGCAGTGTTCAAGGTTGAAGCAGTGTTCAAGGCTGCCATTGCAACACAAAGGCTGCCCCTGGATGCCCTCCACTCAATCACAGCATCCTCTGGGGCTGTTGGCATAAGCTGGCGAATTATCACAGCTGATTCATCCCTTAGAACTACCACCTGTTGCCCAATTGCCTTTGATGTGTCTGTTGTATTGTCGCGGTTCAGACTCTGGCGCAAAATGCCAAGGGTGTTGTTTACTTCTACTAAAGATTTTTTGATTCTCATTTTTTGTTGGTGTTAGTGTTGGTTTGTAGTTCAAGAGGGTTGCCCCACTAGCGATAAAATGTCTTCACAAAATATTTATGGGTTGTTTCAAATATTCTGTTTGTCCCTTTATATCTGTAACCTATTCTATCATCTGATGTGTTGTAATGCACCACAACACATTTTTTGGTTTTTTTGTGCTGCCAGATGGGGTTGAAGCTGGGAAATTTATCTACTTTCATTTTTTATTCATCTAGGCAGTGGTTAAATTCTAAGGTGGTGCCAGTTTTCAGCTTTGCCCTCGTTTCATCCAGAATAGACTCAAC
>TARA_R110000796_G_scaffold8843_58_pt1 | contig 28495 bp, 29 predicted proteins | sample TARA_R110000796 | Tara Oceans TARA_R110000796 (sample SAMEA4397815) | marine metagenome | biome: Polar Biome; feature: [SRF] surface water layer (ENVO:00010504); material: water (ENVO:00002006), including particulate matter (ENVO:01000060) such as... | depth 5 m
TGCAGAAAACGACTGCAACCGAATTGCACCAAAGGAAAAAACATGACCGAATTCACACTTTATGACGAAACCAACGCACCCGAAGAGAGCCGGATATTGCTGTCCCAATCCAAAAAGGGTTTCGGTATGGTCCCCGGCCTGCATGCGGTGATGGCCGAAGCGCCGGGCCTTCTGGAAGCCTATAAGATTGTCCATGAACTGTTCGCCAATTCCAGCTTCGACAAGGATGAAATCACCGTCGTCTGGCAGACCGTCAATGTTGAAAATGCCTGCCATTATTGCGTTCCTGCCCATACCGGCATTGCCAAGTCCATGGGCGTCAGTGACGCCATTACCGATGCTCTGCGCAACGAAACACCGTTGCCCAATGCCAAGCTGCAAGCTTTGCGCGATTTCACGCTGAGCGTGATCCGTGATCGCGGCAATGTCGCTGACGACAAGGTGCAGGCTTTCCTCGACGCGGGTTTCACCAAACGGAATATTCTCGAAGTGGTTCTCGGCTATTCGCAAAAGATCATGTCGAACTACACCAATCATCTGGCGCATACGCCGGTTGACAAAGCCTTCGAAAAATTTGCCTGGGAGAAAGGCGGCACGCCCGCAGCCGCCTGACCGGGTCGCAAGGTCGGGGCGGCGGCAGGTCCGTCGCCCCGATTTGCCGACAGAATAATGGAGCATGACATGGAAAAATCCGACGCTGCGCCCATAATCGTCTTCGACGTCAATGAAACGTTGCTCGACATCACCGCGCTCGAGCCGCTGTTTGACCGGCGGTTCGGTGATGCTGCCATGCTACGCATATGGTTTGCAGAACTGATCCTCTATTCGCAGACCATGACCCTGTCGGGTCTCTATGCGCCCTTCGGTGAACTGGCGGCAGGAACATTGGTCATGGTCGGTAGCAACCATGATATCGCGGTATCGGACGCTGACATTGCCGAGCTGAAAGAACGTCTCGGTAACATGCCCGCCCATCCGGATGTCGTCCCCGCTCTTACGCGCCTGCGCGATGCCGGCTTCCGGTTGGTCACCTTGACCAACTCCGCAAGCGGGTCTTCGCCGACGCCGCTCGAAAAGGCCGGGATTGACCATTTCTTTGACCGTCATTTCAGTATCGAGGCCGTGCAGAAGTTCAAACCGGCACCGGAGACCTATCAATATGTGGCGCGGGAACTGGGTGTTGAAACCACGGATATGCGCATGGTCGCTTGCCATTTATGGGATATAATCGGCGCGCAGGCCGCAGGCTGCAAAGGTGCATTTGTCACCCGGCCGAACAATGCCATCCTTCCAGCCGAGGGACTCTCTGCACCGGATATCGTCGTGCGCGACCTTGGCGAACTTGCCGATCAGCTTGCCGCGCCATCCTGAAGGTCTGCCGAACCACTTGTCCTGCGGAACGAATAAGGGGTTCCTGCGTAAGCTATAGGAGCCCCGGGATTGTGATCCCCTTGGCGATCAGACGCACTCTTCTGCTTCGCCCCCATAGCCCTCCCCTTAATCGAGACAGGAGAAGCCGATGACGAATGAAGAAACAAAGCCAGATTATACCGGCCTGAGCGCCGTATTCATCAACACCACATTGACGCCATCCCCCAAGGAAAGCCATACCGACACTCTGATGGATGTCGTTCGCGACATCATGCGCGGTGCCGGTGTATCGGTGCAATCCTTCCGCAGCGTCGATCATGACATCGCGCCCGGTGTCTATCCGGACATGACCGAGCATGGATTTGATAGCGATGCCTGGCCGGCGATTGGCAAGGCAGTGCTGGACGCGGATATATTGGTACTGGGCACGCCCATCTGGCTCGGTGAGGTCTCTTCGGAATGTCGCAAGATTATCGAGCGGCTCTACGCACACAGCGGCGAGATGAATGACAAGGGCCAGTATATTTTCTATGGCAAGACAGCGGGCGCCGTCATCACCGGTAACGAGGATGGCGTGAAACATTGCGCCATGGGCATGCTTTATTCGCTGGCCCATATCGGCTATATGATCCCGCCGCAGCCCGATGCCGGCTGGATCGGCGAAATCGGTCCCGGGCCTTCTTATGGCGATAAAAAGGACGACGGCTCGCGCGTCGGTTTTGACAGCGAATTTACCGCTCGCAACGCGACTTTCCTCGCGTGGAATTTGATGCACAGCGCGCAAATGCTCAAAGATGCAGGCGGGTTGCCGGATTATGGCAACAGCCGCCGTGCCTGGGATAATGGCGAGCGCTTTGATCATCCCAATCCGGAATATCGATAAGCCCTTTTAAAGACAGCTCATCCGGCTGTTCAAGCTTGACCGGTTGATGAGCCGGTCATGGACGATTCTGGCTGTGGCCCAGGATCATCGCTGATCGGGTTCCCGGACGGCAGTCGCCGCCCGCTGCGCCTTGCTAATCTTAACGGTTCATCAACCATCACCGTGCCAATGATAGAGCCTATATCTTTGGGGTGGAGGAATATGGACGATCTGCTGGCAGAATTCATAGCGGAAACGCGAGAAATGCTGGAAGCCATGCAAGGCGAACTGGTGACGTGGGAGGCTGACCCTACCGACCGCGCCCGTCTGGATACGATTTTCCGTTTCGTCCATACTGTCAAAGGCAGCAGCGGCTTTTTTGATCTGCCGCGTATCGAGAAGCTGGGTCATGCCGCCGAGGGTGCCCTGGCACAGGTTCGTGCCGGCAAGCGCGCTCCCGATAATCGTCTGATCACTGGCGTTCTGGCAACCATCGACCGTATTGTCGCTATGGTTGATGCAATCGACGCCGGTGAAGAATTTCCCGCCGGTGGCGATGAAGAATTGGTCCGGGCCCTGGAATATGACGTGGACAGCAGCAGCGGTCCGGATGCCGTTGCTTCAGCACCGCACACCGACGACCCCAAGAAAAATATGGTCCGGCCGGCACGATCTATCCGTCTGCCAGTACCGCTGCTTGACCGGGTGATGTCGGGAATATCGGACATCGTTCTCGTCCGCAATGAACTGGCTCGCGCCATTCGCGAAACCGATGTCGATCCGTTGGTCAGCGCTACTTTCGAACGGCTCTCTGCGATAGTCGATGATGCGCGCCAGGATATCTCGCGCATGCGCATGCAGCGTCTGGAACATCTCTTCGCAACCTTGCCCCGCCTCGTCCGCGATCTTTCGGCGGAACTGGGCAAACAGGTGACAATCGATATCGAGGGCGGGCAGGTCGAACTGGACCGCGAACTGATCGAATTGTTGCGCGATCCGTTGATGCATATTTTGCGCAACGCAATCGATCACGGGCTCGAAACGCCCGCCGAGCGGCGTGCTGCGGGCAAGGGGGAGTCTGGCCTGATCCATGTTACGGCGCGCCAGACAGGAAACAGCATCTTCATATCGATCACCGATGACGGATCGGGCGTGGATATGGAAAAACTGTCTGATCGCGCGGTTGCTGCCGGCATAACGACGGCGGCAGAATGCGCCAAAATGTCGGAAGCGGATCGCATTGCGCTCATCTTCCATCCCGGAGTGTCGACAGCAGAAAATGTGACGGCGATCTCGGGGCGGGGCGTCGGAATGGACGTCGTACGCGCCAATATCGAAAGCCTGGGTGGGAGTATTCGCGTCACCAGTACGGCCGGTGAGGGCACCCGACTGGTCATTTTATTGCCCGCGACGCTCAGCATCATTCCGGCCCTGACCGTAAAAGTCGGCAATCAGAGTTTCGGCATTCCTCGTTCTTATGTGGAAGAAATTGTCAGCGTCAAATCGCAGGCGCTGGAATTTGATCAGGCTGGCGATACCCTGCTGGTAACGTTCCTCGGCCAGCGTCTGCGTTGCTGCTCGCTGGCCAGAATTCTGGATATTGAAGCCTGCGATGATCCGCAAAAGTCCGTTCTGCTGATGATCAGGCTCGCAGGTGGTGATCTGTTCGGACTAGCTGTGGACGAGGTGATCGATCATCAGGAACTGGTTATAAAGCCGCTGCCGCCAGCGATCACGGCAACCAGGCTCTATACAGGCAGTTCTTTGCTGGATGACGGCAGTCTGGTGTTGATGCTCTATGTCGGCGCCATTGCCGATCGGGAAGGCCTGGTCAGCGATGTCAATAAGGCCAGCCGGAAATCGGCCTTGGCGGAACGGCAGAATGTCGTCGAGGCAGAAGCTGTTTCAGCCCTGCTCATCCGGGGGCTGGACGGGCAACGTCGTATCGTCCGGATGGATCCGGTCAGCCGGATTGAAACCGTCGACAGCGCCGCGGTCCGGATTACGGACGACGGTGCCCAGGTTGTCATTGACGAAGAAATTTATCCACTGGCCGGAACCGGTTATGGGGCGCCCGGCGAAGGCGAGATAAACCTGCTCATATTGAGCGATGGCGCAAACCAGATCGCCTACGCTGTACAGAATGTCGTCGACACGATCCACATTGCCAATGCGGTGGTGCCGGAAGAGAAAAAAGGCGAGATCGAAGGCGTCACATTATTCGAGGGGGAAGCGTTAGAGGTGCTGGATTGCCATTGGCTGTTCGCGAAGCATGATGGCTATAGTCGCAAGAAAATAACAAAAACCTGCCAAATCAACGAAGAGGATCACTGGGTGCATTCGATCCTCCGTCCGATGATCGAGGCAGCCGGCTATACAATAGTGGGGGCAAACAGTACCGAAGCTGTCGACATCGCCATAACCATGAGCAACGAACCGGCCGCGCCCCGGCATGCCGGACAAGTCATCACCCTTACCAATGATCCGGACGCAGCGGATCATAAGGGCGGTGTCATCTATCGCTATGATCGCGGCACCCTTCTGGCCTCCTTGATGGAAACGCGAAGGAAAGCGTCATGAATATGCCGGTTCTGCTGGTCCAGCTTGCGGGGCAACGCATCGCCTTGCCCGCGCTTGAAATAGACTCGGTGATCAAACTGGACAAGATAACGCCGGTCCCTGGTGTGCCGCCCCACATTATCGGGATCAGTTCGCTACGCAGTCGGGCGTTGACCGTAATCGACTGTGCCAAAATGTTCGGGGTTATCGATTATGACAGCAACGGAACCAAACACGCAGCCGTTCTCAATTTTGAAGGGCATGATTATGCCTTGCTTGTTGATATGGTCGAGGACGTTGTGGATGCCCTGACCGATCCCGTGCCGGTGCCTGGCGGAGCCGGCGAGATATGGTCGAAAATTTCCGATGGCCTGATCGAAACGCAGGTCGGTCCGGCGATGCTGATCAAGGTCGATACAGTCATCAATAATTTACACTAAACAATGCATTAAGGCTTTGGTCAGGCTTAGCGGATATCCTGATTCGACAAATGAGAGATTAGAAATGACTAAAACCTGCTTGATCGTCGACGATGCCAGCGTAATTCGGAAAGTTTCGCGACATATTCTGGAGTCGCTCGGCTTCGAGGTGAGCGACGCCGAAAACGGTCTTGTCGGTCTCGAAAAATGCGATCAGCATGTCTATGATCTTATCCTGCTGGATTGGAACATGCCGGTGATGACGGGTATCGAATTTATCGAGGAACTGCGTGCCCGGCCAAATGGGGATATTCCCAAGATTGTTTTTTGTACGACCGAAAGCGACGTCAGCCACATCCGCGAGGCGATGAACGCCGGCGCCGATGAATATGTCATGAAACCCTTTGATCACGAGACGCTGCAGATAAAACTTCAGATTGTCGGGTTCGACTAAGGCCGGAAACATGACAGGGGCCGATATAAATCAAGCGGGCCAAGGGCAGGGTGATCGCAATCGGGCCGGAATGATCCGCGTCATGATTGTGGATGATTCGCTGATCGCTCGCACGGTGTTGCGAAAGACGATCGAGCAAACCACCGATCTTGTCTTTTCGGCGATGGCAAATTGCGCCGAGGATGCGATTGAAAAACTGTCGCAAGTCGAGGTTGATGTCATCCTGCTTGATCTGGAAATGCCGGGCATGGGCGGTCTCGCTGCATTGCCGGAGATTCTGGCGCGCGCTCGCGGAGCACGGGTGATCGTGATTTCTTCGCTTACAACAGCAGGAGCGGAAACCACCGTGGCCGCTCTGTCGATGGGTGCGGCCGATACTATTCTCAAGCCGCGACCGAGCGAATTTACGTCCGATTATCGCAGTGAACTTGCCGCACGCATTCGTGCGATCGGTAGTCCGCCGATCGAAACCAACAGGACCTGTTCCGTCCGTAGCGACACGACGCACAGGAAATCCGACGGGAGGCCGAAGCCGGCACGAGTAATTGCCATTGGCGCATCTACCGGCGGTATCCATTCGATGTGCCAGATGCTGGGTGGCCTGTCCAAATATGTTGATCAGCCAATATTGATCTCCCAACATCTGCCCGACAGTTTCATGCCGGTATTTGCCCGTCAGCTGGAAATAGCCTCTTCGCGCAAGGCGAGGATTGCAAAAAACGGTATGGCGTTAACCTCTGGCGAAATCCTGATTGCACCCGGTGACGGGCATCTGACGGTTGAAATGAAGGACGGGGAACCTGTCGTGCGTATCGCCCGCCATAAGGTTCCCAATGGCTGCTGCCCTTCGGTTGATCCGATGCTGGAATCGCTGGCGGAATGTTTTGAAGGCGCCGTTCTCGGCATCATATTGTCGGGCATGGGGCGTGACGGGGTGCTCGGCGCACGCTGCGTTGTCGATGCGGGTGGCACGATTCTGGTGCAAAATCGCGAGACATCGCCCGTTTGGGGCATGCCGCGCGCCATTGCCGAGGCAGGGCTGGCTTCGGCCATATTGTCCCCGGAAGAGCTCGCGATCAGGGTTGTATCTAGTAGGGTGACAGGTAAATGGGCATGAACGCGGGATCTCAAAAAATCATTGCCGATTTGCTTTCAGCGCGAACTGGCCAACAGCTCACGGAAGACCGCAGCTGGCGAATTGGTACCGCGCTTTCCGGTATTTTCCGGCAAATCGGCATATCCAATGTTGATCAGCTTGTTTGCTTGCTTGACCAGCCGGCCTATGCAACCTTGTCCCAGCAAGTCGTGGAAGCACTGCTTAATAACGAAACCTATTTCTTTCGCGATCGCGCAATGTTTGACCAGCTGGCCAAACATGTGCTGCCGGAAATCGCGAAGCAGCGCCAGGAAGAGAAAACCCTGTCGATATTATCTGTTGGCTGTTCGACCGGGCAGGAGGTGCTGTCGCTGGGAATGATGCTGCTCGAACAGAAGGCGCGCTGGGCAGGCTGGAAAATCGACATCACCGGCACAGATATCTCCCACGGAGCCATCGCCACCGCTCGGGCCGGTACCTATTCGCAATTCGAGATTCAACGCGGTCTGCCGGTTTCGCAGATGCTGGCCCATTTCAACGAAACGCCGATGGGTTGGGAGGCGAATGAAGATTTGCGGGCGCTGATGCGGTTCAGGGTTCATAATCTGCTTGATCCGATGCCTGCAATCGGATCGTTCGATCTGATCCTGTGCCGGAACGTGCTGCTGTATTTTGATTCAGAAACTCGTCAGCGCGCTTTTGCGCGGCTGATGGAGGTTTTGCATCCTGATGGCTGGATCATGCTTGGTGCCGGCGAAACTATTATCGGTCACACCGATGAGCTGGCGTTGGTCAAGGGAGGGATCGGACTCTACCGCCCGGCCCGCTCCGATTTGGCAGCTCAATATGAGGTTTGCGCACGTTAGCAGGTCATTGAAAAACGTGTAAACTCGGGTAAAAAAACATTAATCAATCCTTAGGTATAAGGATGTAAAGCACTGCTAACTATCCCTTATTGAGGATATTGGAGTGAGGAAGTACCTGAAGCAATTGGGGGGGAGCACCCAAAGCCTGGTTTTTACACCGCTGATCGTACTTACGTTGATCTTCGGTGCATTGGCTGTGTTGCTTGTCATGAACGACGCGATTTCAATACCGTTGACGTCGCCGTTGATCCTGGGTGGTGCCTTGGCCTTTGTCATTGCAGCGCTGGTTTTCGCGCGGCTGGGTGTTGTCTATATCGGCCACCTCGAGAGCCTTGTGATGACCGACAGTTTAAGTCTTTTACCGAACCGGCGCGCGTTACACATTGATGTTCAACGCAATGGCACACACGATTCAGAACTGGCCATTGCGTTGATCGATCTCGACGGATTCAAACTGGTTAATGACCAATATGGCCATAATGTCGGCGATCAGGTGATCAAAAATTGCGCAACCATGCTCGCGGATTTATGCGGGGATGACGCACGTTGCTATCGTCTGGGCGGCGATGAATTCGCGATTTCCATGACAGGGCCACTTGCCGGTACGATCGTCGAAGGCATCTCCCGCAGCTTTATCGATCTCTTCAAGAAGCCGATCATTGTGGACGATCGCCGCATTGTGATCGGGGCGAGTATTGGCATTTCATGCAGCAAAGGTGCTGACCGGCAACATTCCTCCGAACTCCTCCGTCGTTCCGATGTCGCTATGTATACGTCCAAGCGCAACGGCAAGATGCGATGTACCTGGTACCAACCCGAATTCGACCGCAACCGCGAGGTTGCTCAAAAAATTGACGGCGAGATGCGTCGCGCCTTATCCAATGATGAGTTTTATGTGCATTACCAGCCTCTGGTCTGTGCCCGGACGTCCAAAATTGTCGCGGTGGAATCCTTGTTGCGCTGGGCGCGACCGGATGGTGAGCCAATGGGCCCAGATGTCTTCATCCCGATCGCCGAAGAAACAGGTTTGATCAATCCCATAGGGTTGAAGGTTTTGCGACGGGCTTGCAACGATGCGCTGGCCTGGGACGATATCACGCTCTCGGTGAATATTTCTCCCGCGCAATTGCGTGATGTGGAATTTCCCATTCAGCTGGGACAGATTCTGGAGGAAACCGGCTTTCCGGCCGAGCGGCTCGAACTGGAAATAACCGAAACCTGTCTCGTGCTGGATCCGGTGCTGGCCGAACGTACCCTCGACGTCATCAGGGGGTTTGGCGTCAGTATCGCGCTGGACGATTTTGGCACAGGCTATGCTTCTATCGGTTTTCTGCGGATGTTCCGCTTTGAAAAACTGAAACTGGATCGTTCTCTGGTGGTCGACGCGGGAGAAGATGAAGGTTCCCGCGCCATGATGATCTCCAGCATCAGCGTCGCGCGCGCGCTCGACATGGCGGTCACCGCTGAGGGGGTTGAAACCCAGCAACAGGCGGATTTGGCGAGAATAGCTGGTTGTGACTATATCCAGGGCTGGCTCTATTTCAAAGCAATGCCGCCGGATGAGATCACCCATCACCTCAACAAGCAAAATGCGCAAAACGATCAAACAAAGCTAATCGGATAGGATAGATATGATGACCGCAGCTGCGACCGCTCCGACGGAAAAGCCCGATCTTAGTTCGGCCCATAACGAAACCAAAGATATGTTGTTGTCGCTGTCCAGCCAGCGCGCCAATTCCCTTTGGACCAGATATCTTGATTGTTCGGTCGCGACCAAGCTCAATATCTATCACGGGGTGAACTCGCTTATAGGTTTCGCATTGGTCGGCGTCGGCTGGTTCTCGCTGAACGCGATCCAGGCCGACTTGGTGAAGCAGGGCATCAACGCGCCCACTATCTCCGCAATTGCTGACCGCGCAGAAATGATATTCCTCCTGATCATGGTCTTGGCCGTGGGCTGGGGTGCCTTTGCAATTGTTCGCGTTAGCAGGGATATTTCCGGTAGCATCAAAACGCTCGTGCCCATGTTGTGGGACGTAATCGAGGGCAAGATGGATATGGAAATCCCCTATGTCGAACGCCAAGATGAAATCGGAGAGATGGCGCGATCGATAGAGGTGTTCCGTCGTGCGTCCGTTCAGCTGCAGAAGGTTCGCAGCGAGCGTGAAGCGGCGCATGAACGGGAAAAGGAAAATGAAGCGAAGCACGACCGTTTGCGGGATGAGCAAACCCGGAAAATCCGGATCATGGCTGACAAGTTTGAAAACACGATCAGCGACGTTGTCAGCAGCGTAGCATCCGCTTCGGTCCAGTTGCAGTCGACCGCCACGTCAATGGCGACTTCAGCGGAACAGTCTTCTACCCAGACCGGCAATGTTGCAAAGGCAATGGAAGATGCCTCCAAAGGCGTAACCGCTGCCGCAGCCGCCAGTGATGAATTTGCCATGTCGATCGGCGAGATAAGCCGTCAGGCTTCCAGCTCGGCAGAGCTGGCACGCAAGGCGGCGGATGCAGCCGGTGAAGCCGATACGACGATGACCGCTCTATCGGTTTCCGCCGAACAGGTCGGCCAGATTGTCGAACTCATCCAGAGCATTGCTCACCGCACCAATTTGCTGGCGCTCAATGCTTCGATCGAAGCGGCTCGTGGCGGGGAAGCCGGCCGCGGATTTGCGGTTGTCGCCTCCGAGGTCAAGGAACTTGCCTCACAGACAAGCAAGGCCACTGAGGATGTCGCTCGCCAGATTGGCAATATGCAGGAATCGACCATCGCAAGCGTGGACGCGCTCCGTTCCATCGGTTCGCAAATCCAGAAGCTGGAAACGACCGCTGTTTCGATAGCGACTGCGGTTGATCAACAGGCAGTGGCCGGACAGGATCTGGCGCGCAGCATTGACGCGACCGCGCGGGGAACCGAGGAAGTTTCCAACAATATAGCACAGGTCAAAGAAACGTCACGGATGACCGGTGCCTCGGCAACCCAGGTTCTGGGATCGGCAACCGATCTGGAAAACCAGGCCGCCAAGCTCAGCCAGCATGTCGATCAGTTCCTGGGCTATGTTCGCGAATGGGATTTCTTCTCGCATTCAAACGGTACAGACAGTTAAACCGGTCCTGTTCACCAATATGCGACGGTGCTGACGCGACGCCGCTACTCTAGAATCATTCCCTGACCGCGCTCATCGCCGCGCCCGCTGCAAAAGGCGTGATGGCGACGAGCAGAAGGGAAATTGCAGCGAGAAACATCAGAGCGCTGCTGCCTTGCGCAGAGAGGCTGCCGGCACCGAAGATCAGCAACGGGATCGCCAGCGGCACCAGCAATAGTCCGCCCAGTGCGCCAGCGCCTTTCATCCCCGCAGTCAGCGCCGCGATCATGACCGCGAGACCGGCGAGAGCCGGTGTCGCGATTGCGAGGCTAGCCAGCAACGTGCCGAGGGCAGCGCCTTCCAGCCCCATCAGGCCGCTGGCCAGAAAGGCTGCAAGCAGCAGCGGCGGACCGAAGGCAAGCCAGTGCGAAACCAGCCGCGCCGCCGCGATCATCTCGTCGGACAGGCCGCGCACGATCATCTGGTCATAGACGCCATTTTCCAGATCGGGCTGGATCAGCCGGTCCAGCGGCAGCAAAGTCGCCAATAGCGCTGCGATCCATAATATTCCGCCCCCAGTCTGCAGCAGCAGCGCACGGTCCGGTCCGACGGCAAAGGGGAATAAGGTCGCAGCAGAGAGGTAAAATATTACCGGCAGCCAGGTCCCGCCGCTGGCGTAGCTTTGCCGCACATCGCGCCAGATGATCGTGGCGATGCTGTTCATCACAAACATGCCTCCAATTCTTCCAATGGCTCGAGCTTCAGAGTGAAATCAAAGGCAATCGGCAGCGGGATATGGCTAGCGGCGAGAATGATCCCGCCCCCGTCGAGATGGCTTTGCAGAGCCACGCCCAGTTGCTCGACCGAAGCCGTATCAAGACCATTGGCCGGTTCGTCGAGCAGCCATAATCCAGCGCCCGTCAGATAGGTTCGCGCCAGCCGTGCTCGCTGCCTTTGTCCGGTCGAAAAATAGCGTACCGGCACTTCGGCGAGATGGCCTAGACCCGCGCGCGCCATTGCCGCGGTAACATCGGCGGGTTGCTTGCCGTCCAGCTTCGCCCAGAAACGCAATGCCTGTTCGAACGGAAGATGCTCGTCCAGCGCCAGCCGGTCGTCGCACAGGGCTTTGGTCGCCGGTGCAATATAGGATCCCGCCGCTGGCTTGAGCAGGCCAGCGAGCAAGCGCAACAGGCTGGACTTGCCGACGCCATTGGGGCCGGTCAGCAATCCTGCCTGTCCCGGCTCCAGCGAAAAAGCCAGGCCGCGAAACAATATCCGCTCGCCGCGTACGCAGCTTAGCCCCTCGGCCAATAGCCGATTGCTGCTTCCGGTTGACTGTCCCTTGCTCATCGCACAGACTTAAGACATGGATTGGCGCGAAAGCCAAGCAAGGAGCAAGAAAAATGGTGGCGCAACTGACTGATGACGAACGCAAAGCGGCTCTCGCCAAACTGCCGGACTGGGAATATGACGCGAAGCGCGACGCGATCAGCCGCTCGTTCAAATTCTCCGACTTTACCGAAGCCTTCGCGTTTATGACCCGCGTCGCATTGCACGCGGAAAAGGCGGATCATCATCCCGAATGGTTCAACGTCTACAACCGCGTGGACATCGTGCTGACCACCCATGATGCAGGCGAAAATGGCGGCCTGTCAGAGCGCGATCTGGATCTGGCGCAAATAATCGAACATTGCGCCTAGACCTTATTTCTCTTCTCCGGCCAATACTTCACCAAGATCGCTGGTCAGGCTGACCGACTGCTTACGCACGCGGCCAGGCATCCAGCGCGCGGCAAAGGCGAGTTGCTTGGCCATTTTGTTGACCGGCGTATGCACCTTGTCGCCGTGAACAGCGGCCCAGGCTGCCGGACCGATGATCGCAACCGGGCTGACCATGACGCCGGCTTCCTCGAGCCGTTCCTTGCCGCTCTGGTTGGTGCCTTCGACGACATTGGAAATGATGTTGGTGTCGATGAAGCCGGGCATCAGCGAACGTGACTTGATGCCAAATTTGCGGAACTCGATATCATGTGATTCGGCGAGGCCGCGCACGGCAAATTTGGTCGCGCTATAGACGCTGAGGTCGGCGACTCCGTATATCCCTGCTGCCGATGCAGTGTAGAGTATGCAGCTGTCCTGTGTGCTCTTGAGCATTTCGAAACAGGCGCGGGTGCCGCTGATCACGCCGGTCAGGTTGATCGCGATCATCCGGTCGATGGCGGCGTCTTCCATGTCCTGGATCGCTCCGCCTTCACCAATGCCGGCATTGTTGAACAGGACGTGCATCTTGCCGCCGGTAATCGATCCGAATTCGCCAACAGCATGTTTCCATTGCGCGCGGTCGGTTACGTCCAGCCGGTGGATCGAACTGTGCCCCTCGGGGAGAAGAGCCGCGGTTTCGGCCATGCCTTCCGCGTTGACATCGGCAATCCCGACGAACCAGCCTTTTTCAGCAAAATAGCGACCGACTTCGCGGCCGAGACCGGACGCGCCGCCAGTGATGAAAATCGTCTTTTGTCCCGTTTGATAGCCCATGAATCCACTCCCGCGTCGTTATTGACATTGATGTTCATTCCAGCGGTTTTTGACGTGAACGTCAAGTGAAGTTGGACATGCGCGGCAAAGCGCGCCACTATATATTCCGATGCCTGTCTCCGGTCCTTCCATTCGTCTGCAAGATGTCAGCCGCCGTTACGCTACGGTTCGCGCTGTTGACGGAGTATCGCTGGATATTGCGGCGGGCAGTCTGGTTGCTTTGGTCGGTCTGTCCGGCTCGGGAAAATCGACCCTGCTGAAAATGATCAACCGGCTGGTCGAACCGGACAGCGGAAAGATTTTCGTCGGTGACGAACCTGTCGACTCGATTGATCCTCATATCCTGCGCCGCCGTATCGGCTATGTCTTCCAGAATATCGGCCTGTTCCCGCATTTGACGATCGCCCGCAATATCGCAATCGGGCTGGAACTTGCAGGCGAGACAGAGGGCAGTGCTGACCGCGTCGCCGAACTGCTCGATCTGGTCGAATTGCCGCAGGACATGGCCTCCCGCATGCCCGATCAATTGAGCGGTGGCCAGCAGCAACGGGTTGGCGTGGCCCGCGCGCTGGCGACGCGTCCCGGCCTGATGCTGATGGACGAGCCATTCGGCGCGCTCGATCCGGTGACCCGCGACAATCTGACCGATCAATATAAGGCGCTGCATGACAAGCTGGGGCTGACCACGATCATCGTCACCCATGATATGGCCGAGGCACTCTATCTCGCCGACCGTATCCTCGTGATGAAGGACGGGCAGATCAGGGCGGATGCCACGCCGGCCGAGCTGCTATCCGGCAATGCGGGTGAAGAGGCCGAAGCGCTTGTCGCCATTCCCCGCGCGCAGGCCGCGCATATCATCGCATTGAGCAAGAGATCATGACCGGGGCGTGGCAACAGGCGCTCGCCCGCGTGCCGGAACTGCTCGCCGCCCATGTCCAGATCAGCGTGTCGGCGCTGGCTCTGGCGATGATCATTTGCCTGCCGCTGGCCATCTGGGCAGCGCGGTCACCGAGAGTGGCTGCGGTCGCGCTGACCGTCGCCAGTCTGATCCAGACGATTCCGGGGCTGGCCTTGCTCGCGCTTTTCTATCCCCTTTTGCTCGGCGTCTCGGCCTTGATCGGCGGCGGGATATCTGCCTTCGGTTTCCTGCCCGCACTGCTGGCGCTGACCCTCTATGCGCTGTTGCCAATTCTGCGCAATGCGGTGACCGGACTGGCCGGGGTTGATCCTGCGGTAAAACAGGCAGCGGACGGCCTCGGCATGACCAGCGCCCAGAAATTATATTATGTCGAAGCACCGCTGGCTGCGCCGACGATCATGGCCGGGATCCGCACCGCAGCGGTCTGGACCATCGGCGCGGCGACGCTTTCGACGACCGTGGGCCAGCCCAGTCTTGGCGATCTGATCTTTGCCGGACTGCAGACGCAGAACTGGACGCTGGTGCTGGCGGGTTGTCTGTTTTCGGCAGCGCTGGCAATTTCGGTCGATCAGCTACTCGGTCTGATCGAGCGCGGGATTCGCGAACGCCGCCGGATATTGGCTTGGGCCGGGATGGCGATTATCGCGGCAGGACTGCTGATCGCGACACTGCCGTTGCTGATCACGCGCGACAATGTCGTGGTGGTCGGGGCCAAGAATTTCTCGGAACAATATATACTCGCGCGGCTGATCGGATCGCGGCTGGAAGCAGCCGGATATGAAGTCCGTTATCGCGACGGCCTTGGTTCTGCTGTGGTTTATCAGGCGCTGGCCGAGGGCGATATCGATGTCTATGTCGACTATTCGGGAACGATCTGGACCAACCAGATGCAGCGTACCGATGTCCAGCCGAAAGCAGCGATGCTCGACGAGATCGCGAAATGGACCAGCGCCAGTCACGGCGTCAAAATGCTCGGCGCGCTGGGTTTCGAGAATACTTACGCCTTTGCCGTGAGACCGGATGACGCCCGGAAAAAGTCGCTCGAGACGCTCGATGATCTGGCGCGAGTGTCGAGCGATTTCAATTTCGGCACCGATGTCGAATTTCTTGAACGGCCCGAATGGCAGATGGTGCAGGACATTTACCCGATCCGCTTCAAGACCGCCCGTTCGTTCAGCCCCACCTTCATGTATCCGGCTTTGGCCAGTGGGGAAGTCGACGTGATTTCCGCTTTCTCTTCCGACGGCCGGATCGCGGCGAATGGCTTCGTCATACTCGAAGACCCGAGAGGTGCGGTGCCATCCTATGAAGCGATCATGTTGCTCGCCCCGAAACGCGGCAGCGACGACAAATTTGTTGCCGCGCTAAATTCCCTGACCGGCGCAATCACGGTGGAAAATATGCGCGAAGCCAATTATACGGTCGATCGCGAAGGCGACAAGAAAACACCAACGCAGGCCGCACGCTGGCTGAATGACAATTTGAGGGAATGAACGTGAAATCAGGTTTTGCATATCTATCGAGAATCGCCGGTCTGGTCGCGTTGCTCTTCGTCGCATCCTTTTCGGTGACGGCACGGGCGGAAGTGAATATCACATTCTACTCGCACGATTTCGGCAAGAACTTCCCGCACGCATTTTTTGTCGCCAAGGGTGAACTGTCCGACGGCAAGAAAGTCGACACCGCCTTTGGCTTCACCGCGATCAACGTGTCTCCGGGGATATTGTTCGGTTCGGTCGATGGCCATGTAAAAGCGCCGTCGGCCAGCTATATCGCCAGCAGCAACCCGCATTTTACCGTTAAAGTTGACGATGGAAAATATCGCAAGCTGATGGCCGTGGTGCAAAAATGGCAGACCATCCCGCAGAAGAGCTATAGTCTGAACAAGCGCAATTGCGTGCATTTCATCAATGAAGTGATCAAGACACTGGACCTCAAGACCAATTTGAAAACGGCCAACTGGAAAAAACCACGATCCTTCATGGAAGAAGTCATGAAGCTCAATCCGTTTCTGAAATAGATAAAAGGCGCTCACTATGACGGACGTTTGCATGATAATCGGAGCAGGCGCCGGCATTGGCGGCCATGTCGGCAAACGTTTTGCGCAAGACGGCTATCATGTCGCCTTGTGCCGCCGCAGTGATCAGGACGGGCTCGACGATATGGTCGCCGAAATCGAGGCTGCCGGTGGCAAGGCTTCGGGCCATTTGCTCAACGCGGTGGACGAGGGCGCGATCGAGCAGCTGATCGACGAGGTCGAAGCGGGTATCGGAGCGATCAAGGTTCTGGTCTATAATCTCGGAGCGCAGATCGGCAACCGGGCGCTGGCCGACACGCCGCCCAAGACATTTGAACTGGGTTGGCGGATGGGCACTCTGGGTGTGTTCCGGGTAGCGCAAAAACTGTTCCCGAAGATGGTCGAACGCGGGGGAGGGGCGCTGCTGGTGACGTCCGCCACTTCCGCGATGCGCGGCAATGCCGGACAGCACAGCCATGCCGCTGCCATGGGCGGACGGCGGATGCTGTGCCAGACCCTGAACGCGGAATTTGCGTCGAAGAATATCCATATCGCGCATATATTGATCGATAGCGCGGTCAACGCGCCGGACACATTGGGCAAGCTTCTCGGACCGGAACGCTTCGCAAAATTGCGGGAAGCCAAAGCCAATGGCAAGGACGAGATCATGGAGCCAAGCGCGATTGCCGACACCTATTTCCATGTTGCACACCAGCACCGCTCGGCCTGGACCTTCGAACTGGATATGCGCGCCTTTACCGATACCGCCTGGTGGAACCACCCGCTCGATATCTAGAGTCTACATCACCATTACATGATAATGGTGCCAAGTGAATATCGCCACGGCCCCGCGGTGCGGGGACCATGTTTCGGCGCGCTCGCGGATATCTTTTTCTGATGGTCGCTCGGGCAATTCCAGAAAATTGCCGACGCCGACCTGGATTGCCAGGTCGCCTGCTGGCCAGATATCGGGGCGGCCCTGCGCAAACAGCAGATAGATTTCTGCCGACCAGCGGCCGATGCCCTTGACCTTGGTCAGAAGCGCGATCGCCTCTTCATCATCCTGCGGCAGATTGTCGAGATCGAGTCCGCCGGAGAGGATCAGTTCGGCGAGGCTTCGCGCATAGCCCTGTTTCTGGCGCGACAGGCCGCAGGCGCGTAGTTCGTCAAATTCCGTGGCAATCAGCGCTTCAGCCGGGCAACCGTCGCCCAGCCGGGCTTCCAGCTTGTTCCAGACCGCCGCTGCCGATGCCACGCTGACTTGCTGGCCGACGATGGTGCGCAGCAACGTCTCATAGCCCTCTGGCCGGATCCGGGGCTCGGGATAACCGGACTGGGCGATAGCTGCTGCCAGTCGCGGTTCGATGGTGCTGACATGGTCGAGTCCGGCTTTGATCGCTTCTTTTGATAGGCCCATCGATATCCGGTCCCTGTTTCGGCCCTTGATTCTTTTTGACGGTCCAGACATAGCGTGCGGGATTTTCAATGAACAGTCACTAAGGGGTAACTATGCCAACGATTCACGTAACTGGCCGCGATGGCGAAGAAAAAGCGGTTTCCGTCGACAGCGGAATTAGTGTCATGGAGGCGATTCGCGATAATGGCTTTGATGAATTGCTGGCACTATGCGGCGGCTGCTGCTCTTGCGCGACTTGCCATGTCCATATCGACGCTGACTGGAAAGCCAAATTGCCGGCCATGACGGAAGATGAAGATGATCTGCTCGAAAGCAGCGATCACCGCGACGAATTCTCCCGGCTCAGCTGCCAGATCGAACTGTCTGACGAGCTTGATGGCCTGAAAGTCCGGATCGCCGAAGAAGACTGATTCTTTCCGGAATACTATGAAAAAAAAGGGAGCCCCACGGCTCCCTTTTTTATGCGCTGGTCTTTATTGCTTCAGCTTGATGATTGCGCGCGGGCTACCCTCCGGGCTAGTGGTGCCATCCACCTTCCAGCGCATGTTTCTTGTCGAACCGCTGACGGTCAGACCGTCTTGAGTGTTGTTCACCAGCACTTCGCCGTCGGTCACGATGGTGAATGTCCCGTCAATCGGCTGCATTTTCGATTTTTCCGAATCGCTGCCCGTCACCAGAGGTGTCATCGCGCCAACGAGTGAGGCCTGTCCGGCCATCGCAGGAGTCAGCACTTCGAGTTCTCCGCCGCTCCGACGGATGATCTGGACGAACGGAAATTGCATTATTGCGCCCGGGATGGTGGGAAAGGCGAACATCTGGTCGAAATTTCCGCTCATCGCATATTCGACCTCGAACAGATTATCTCCGACATATTCAACCTTGTTCCACCCGTCATATTTGGCGAGCTGAGCGGCGAATTTTTTCAGGCCTTCGTCATCGCCCGGTATTGCTCCTCCGAATATTTCGCCCATCGCAGCCATTTTCGGGTCGCTGGAACTGTTGTCGCCGCTGTCGGACTCATCGTCAGATTCGCTAGACTGGCCTGGCATTGATTTGTCATTGTCTTCGGCCAGTTGCATCTGGCCATTATAGGTAAAGCTATAGGTCCCGTCGTTCATCAAGCGCAATTGTGACTCGAATTTTCCGGGAATCAGCAGGCAGCCAGCCAATAGCAGCGGCGCGACCAGTGCCAGCGCCCATTTCCAATATGTCCCCACGGCTATTCTCCCCTTTTTCTGGTATACTCCGCGTATAGAGCGATGGCGGCCGCGTTGGATACGTTCAGGCTCTCCATCTTGCTGCTCATCGGCAGTCGCGCCAATGTATCGCAATGGGCCGCGACATTCTGCCGCAGGCCTTCGCCTTCCGCGCCCATCACCAGCGCCATTTTGCCGGTGCCCATGGCGGTTTCGAGTTCATCGGCGGCATCGCCATCAAGGCCGATCCGCCAATAGCCGGCTGCGGCGATATCATCGAGCGCCCGCGACAGGTTGACCACCCGGATCCACGGAACAATTTCCAATGCACCAGAAGCCGATTTTGCCACGACACCCGATTCGGGAGGGGCATGACGGTCCTGGGTGATGATCGCGGCGGCATCAAAGGCAGCAGCAGACCGCAAGATCGCTCCGACATTATGCGGGTCGGTAACCTGATCGAGCAACAGCAACGGACGGTCGGTCTGTTGGTCCAGTATTTCACTCAGCCAGATATCGGGCAGGGGATCGACGTCGGCGACCATGCCCTGATGCGGCGCATCGCGCGGGATGACCCGGCCGAGATCGGCGACATCGCAGATCACAACGGCGATATCATCAGGAATTTCCAGCGTTGCCAGTGCCTCGCGGGTGATCGATATCTTCTTGATCACCCGGTTGGGATTGTCGAGCGCTGCTTCTACCGCGTGCCGTCCCCAGAATTTGAGTCCGCCACCGGTTTTCTTTATAGATTTGTTTTTGCGTGCCATAATTGCTCTCTAGACGGTAAGCCTCCTGCGGACAGCCCTTTTTTTCTGCAAATTTGCAGAGGCAGGCATTGACAGTTTGCCCTCCCTTCGTCATTGAGCCGCTCTTGTCGCCGATGGCGGCCTTGGATAACCTGATGGACAGGTGGCCGAGTGGTTAAAGGCAGCAGACTGTAAATCTGCCCGTGTAAGCGTACATAGGTTCGAATCCTATCCTGTCCACCATCCCCCTATATACCGGCGCTTTGCCGTGCTCGCGATTCGGAGGCTTTCCGGAAGCCTTACAAAGCCGGTCCGTCTCGACCGTCCGGAGCGGAATTTTTGCGCCCGTTACGCGCGCGGAGTAGCGGAGCAAAAGCAAGATTGGGTAGAAGGGGGGTCGCACCCAACCCCCAACCTTGCCAAGGCTATGGTTAACGCCAAATGACAAAAAATTGTTTAAGATGTTTCATCTAATTTGGGTTTTTCCGACGATTAGCTGTTTTTTATATATAAGGGGGTGGCAGCCAAAACCTTCTGCCAGCCAATCCGTAAGCCGCCGATGATCAGCGGCGATATGGTTAATATAGTTTCTCGCCGGCGCACGCGATGCGGTAGTTTCCCCTATTGCCAAGCATGGACATCTGTTTAGGCTGACATGGCTAACTCGTTAGGAAAATCATTGATGCGACTATTTTTTCTGGGTGCCATTCTTCCGCTTGTCATGACCGGGTGCGCGACAGCGCCAGCAAAGCCGACTGTCGGAAACAGCAATGCTGTCGGCGATAGTTCCGAAATGCGCCCAGACGCGAATGCCGCAGTCGACGGGCTAGCCTTTGCCCAGGCGCGCTGCGCCGGTTGCCATAACGTGACGGGTAGCCAAGCTTCGCCTAACTCCAACGCGCCACGTTTCGAAAAAATAGCCAATACCAGAGGGCTGACCGACAACACCCTTAAGGCCTGGCTTCGCGATTCCCACAATTATCCCGGGCAGATGGATTTCGAGATTGATGCGAAACGGATTGATGATCTTGCAGCATATATGCTGACGCTCAAAAGCCCTGATTACCGGCCTGCGATCCAGTAATATTATCATTAAACTCAAATCCATCGTAGCGTGGTTGTTGCGCGCTCAAGTTATTTTGGGCGGGATGCACGCGGCTAAATTAGGGGGGCGTGATATTATCACTTCACCGACTGTAACCGGATCGACAAATCAGGCGAACATCTGAAGTATCGAACCACCGGCAACACGAAAGCTCTAATGGCGCAGCAGAATATCCTTCATGACCGATAGTCTCGCTACGTCCGGTTTGGCGCTGTCTGTGCTATTGTTCGTCATTCTGGCGGTTCTCGAGGCTGTTTTTCCCCGGAAGAAGCGGGTGATGCCGCGCGGCAAGCGTTGGCGCACGAATATCTTCATTATCATTGTCGATAGTATCGCGCTCAGGTTGATGGGGCCGATCGCTGCCATCGCCGCCGCCGGTTACGCGGTTCAGCATGATCTCGGCCTGTTTAACCGGGTCGACTTTCCGCTCTGGCTGGAATTTGTTCTTGCCCTGATATTGCTGGATCTGGCGATCTATGTGCAGCATGTGTTGACCCATCGGATCCCGCTGCTTTGGGCGCTGCACAAGGTCCATCACGCTGATCGCGATATCGACGTGACGACGGCGGTCCGGTTCCATCCGGTCGAAATCATATTGTCGATGCTCTATAAGTCGGCTCTGGTCCTCCTATTGGGTCCTACGCCGTTCGCAGTGTTTGTTTTCGCGCTGTTGCTCAACCTGTTCGCGATGTTCAATCACGCCAATTTGCGGTTGCCGCCGTCGTTTGACAGGCTCCTGCGGCTGTTTGTTGTCACTCCCGACATGCACCGCGTGCACCATTCTACCGTGGTGAAAGAAACCGACAGTAATTTCGGTTTCAGTATCGCTTTGTGGGACCGGCTCTTCGGTACCTACACCGCGCAACCGGACGCAGGACATGATGACATGATCATCGGTCTGACCGAATATCAATCGGACCATCCCGCAGAAACATGGTGGAGCCTGGCGCTTCCGTTTCGCGGCTCCAAGGGATCGCAAAGCGTTCCCGAAACCATCCAAACACCAGATTAAACAACTGGCCGGTAAAAGCAGTTGTTGCATCGAACCCCCAATCGGGCAGAAAGTCTCACATGAAAAAAATATTGATCCTTGTTCTTTTTGCCATCGCCGTGGCGAGCTTCTTCTATTTTGATCTCGGCTCGCAGCTGACACTGGCCAATCTGAAGGAACAGCAAGCCGCTTTTGACGGGCAATATCGGGCGGCGCCCTTGCTGGTTATCGCGATTTTCTTTCTGATCTATGTCGTAACGACGGCGGCTTCCCTACCCGGAGCGCTGATCCTGACCCTCGCGGCCGGCGCACTGTTCGGGGTGGTCACCGGCACGATCATTGTTTCTTTCGCTTCATCCATCGGTGCGACCATCGCCTTTCTCTCGTCACGCTACCTTTTCCGTGATGCGGTCAAATCGCGCTTCGGCGACCGGTTGAAAGCGATCGACAACGGGGTCGAGAAGGACGGGCCCTTCTATTTGCTGACCCTTCGTCTGGTGCCGGTCTTCCCTTTCTTCCTGATCAACCTGCTGATGGGACTGACCGCGATCAAGGCGCGCACATTCTATATTGTCAGCCAGATCGGCATGTTGCTCGGGACATTGGTTTACGTCAACGCGGGTACGCAGCTCGCCAATATCGAGCAGGTCAGCGATATCGGTTCGCCGGGACTGTTGCTCTCCTTCGCCGCGCTCGGCATCACGCCTTGGATCGGCAAATGGATTGTGGCCCGGATCAAGCGCCGGAAAGTCTATGCCGGTTATAGCAAACCCAAGAAATATGACCGCAATCTGGTCGTCATCGGCGCCGGTGCAGCCGGACTGGTCTCTTCCTATATTGCCGCGACCGTCAAAGCCAAGGTGACCCTCGTTGAAGCCGGCGAGATGGGCGGCGATTGTCTCAACTATGGCTGCGTACCCAGCAAGGCGCTGATCAAGAGCGCCAAGGTTGCACAGCAGATGCGCCATGCCGATGCCTACGGGCTGGAAAAGACCGACCCGCAATATAGTTTCAAGGCGGTGATGCAGCGTATCCACAACGTCATCGCGGACATTGCCCCGCATGACAGCGTCGAGCGCTATACCGAACTGGGTGTCGATGTCGTCAAGGGCTATGCCAAGATCATCGATCCCTGGACGGTCGAGATAAAGCGCAATGATGGCGAGACCCAGCGGCTGACCACCCGTTCGATCATCGTCGCAACCGGCGGCGCGCCCTTTGTTCCGCCGCTGCCCGGTCTGGATGATGTCGGCTATGTCACCAGCGATACTTTGTGGGAAGAATTCGCCAAGCTCGACGATATTCCGAAGCGGATGATCATCCTCGGCGGCGGCCCTATCGGTTCCGAATTGAGTCAGGCCTTTGCGCGATTGGGATCGCAAGTCATACAAATCGAACGCGGAAGCCGCTTGCTGTCGCGCGAAGACGAAGATGTTTCCGCACTCGCCAAGGCCGCGCAGCAAGCGTCCGGCGTCGACGTGCGGACGGACCATGAAGCGCTCCGCTGCGAGCTGGTGAACGGTGAAAAGCGGCTGATCGTCAGCGCGGACGGCAAGGAACAGGCGATCGCTTTTGACGCCTTGGTTATCGCTGTCGGACGTTCGGCACGGATGTCCGGTTTCGGCCTGGAAGAACTGGGAATCGAGACCGGCCGGACCATCGTTACCGATGATATTCTCGCCACCTCTTATCCCAATATTTTTGCCGCGGGCGACGTTGCCGGCCCCTATCAGTTCACCCATGTCGCATCGCATCAAGCCTGGTATGCTTCGGTCAACGCATTGTTTGGCCAGTTCCGTACCTTCAAGGCCGACTATCGGGTCATTCCGTGGACGACCTTCATCGATCCGGAAATTGCCCGTGTCGGTCTGAACGAACAGGAAGCCAAAGAGCAGAATATTGCCCATGAGGTGACCATATACCAGATGGACGAACTCGACCGGGCGATCGCCGAAAGCGCGACCCAGGGATTTGTCAAAGTGCTGACACCTCCCGGCAAGGACAAAATTCTCGGCGTCACCATCGTCGGTGACCATGCCGGCGAATTGCTCGCCGAATATGTTCTGGCGATGAAATATAAACTCGGCCTCAACAAGATATTGGGCACGATCCACACTTATCCGACGATGGCGGAAGCCAATAAATATGCGGCGGGCGAGTGGAAACGCGCGCATGCACCGGAAGGCCTGCTGCGCCTGGTCGAGCGCTATCATAGCTGGATGCGCGGATGATCGATTTGCTGCAGCACGGACAAGGTCTGATCGGCTTGACGCTGATTCTGCTGTTCGTCTGGGCGATATCCGAGAGCCGCAAGGACCGGCCAAGCTGGAAATGGATTGGCGGGGCGCTGTTGCTGCAATTCACCATCGCGCTGGTGATCGTTCGCGTGCCTTTTGTCTGGGAAATTATCGGCCTCGCCAATCAGGGCGTGATGGCGATTGAAAAAGCAAGTCTGGTCGGATCATCCTATATGTTCGGCTATGCCGGCGGAGCGGAATTGCCCTTCGTGCTGAAAGAGGGCGCGCAGCCACCGCTGATCATCGCGTTTCAGATATTGCCGTTGGTTATCGTATTCTCGGCGCTGTCCGCTTTGCTGTGGCACTGGGGCGTGCTCGCGTGGATTGTGCGCGGCCTGTCCTGGGCGCTGCGCAAGACCATGGGCGTCAGCGGAGTGGTGGGTCTGAGCGGCGGGGCCAATATCTTCCTCGGCGTGGTCGAATCGCCATTGGTCTTGCGCGCCTATTTCGAGAAGATGAGCCGGGGCGAACTGTTCATGGTGATGGTGCTGCCGATGGCGACCATTTCGGGAGCGATCCTGATCCTCTACGCTTCGACCCTGTCGCAGGCGGTTCCCAATGCGGTCGGTCATATGATCTCTGCATCGCTGATCTCGTTGCCGGCCGCCATATTGGTCGCCCGCCTGATGGTGCCGGGCAACGGCAAGACCGAGACTAGCGACAAGCAGCCGGGGCTGAAATATGACGGTAGCATCGACGCGCTTGTGCGCGGAACGATGGAAGGCGTACAGGTGTTTCTGGCGGTTATCGGGATCATCCTGGTGGTGTTCGCGCTGGTCGCTCTGGTCGACCAGATATTGACGATATTGCCTTATGTTGACGGTCAGGCGGTGACGATCAAACGCGCTTTCGGATGGCTGTTTGCGCCGCTAATGTGGACGCTCGGCGTGCCGTGGGATCAGGCCCCTGCTGCTGGCGCGCTGATGGGGACCAAGACGATCCTCAACGAATATGTTGCCTATCTCGATCTGGCGGCGATCCCCGAGGGGACATTTGATCCGCGCAGCCAGTTGATTGTCGTCTACGCGCTTTGCGGCTTCGCCAATCTTGCCAGCGTCGGCTTGCTGGTCTCGACCATCGGAACGCTCGCGCCATCGCGCAGGGCAGAGGTTGCAGGACTGGGCGTGAAAAGCTGGGTCGCCGGCAATTGCGCCACCGCCATGACCGGAGCGGTGATCGGTCTGGTGAGCTTTGGATGAGGGGATATAATGCTTGATTCCCGGATAAGGCCGCTGATCGATCCGCCGCTCAATGCCATCGGCAAGGCGCTGGCCCGATCCGGCATCACCGCCAATCAGGTCACCCTTGCTGGCGCGATGATCGGCATTGGTGCCGGCGTGGCAATCGGCTTCCGCTATTATCTGCTGGGTCTGGCGCTGGTGCTGCTGAGCCGGGTGCTCGACGGCCTCGACGGCGCGGTCGCGCGCGCGACGAAGCAGTCCGATTTCGGCGGCTATCTCGATATCGTCGGCGATTTTGCTTTCTACGTAGCGGTCCCGCTCGGCTTCGGTTTTGCCGCCTCCGTCAATCTTCCCTTCGTGATGATATTGATCGCCAGCTTCACCCTGACCGGTATCAGTTTTCTCGCTTATGCGGTGATGGCGGCGAAAGTTGGCCGTGAAACCGAAGCCCACGGCAAGAAGAGCTTCTTCTACAATACAGGCCTCGCCGAAGGCACCGAGACTATCGCTGCCTTTGTCCTGATGTGCCTGTTTCCCCAATATTTTGCCGTCATCGCTGCGGTCTACTCGGCGATGTGCGTGATCACGGTGATCCAGCGGACCATAGCCGCGAAAGTGGACTTTCCCTGATCGGCCTATGAGGCGTCTCGCATCCAACATATCTTGACGAGCCAGAAGCGCTGAGCCATGCGCAGCCCATGCGATTTTTCTCCGATAATGCTGCGTCTGTGCACCCCAGGTTGCTGGAATCGCTGGTCGAAGCCAATGGGCAGGACACGGCCTATGACGGCGACAGGCTGAGCGCGCAGCTTAACGGCGCTTTTTCCGACCTGTTCGAAACCGAGGTTGAAGCCTTGTGGGTGGCGACCGGCACGGCGGCCAATTCTTTGGCGCTCGCGGCGATGTGCCAGCCGCATCAGGGCGTGATCTGCCACAAGGAAGCGCATATCGAACAGGACGAAGCCGGCGCGCCCGGTTTTTTCACCGGTGGCGCGAAGCTGATGCTGCTCGACGGGCAGGGCGCAAAACTCTCGCCGGAAAGCGTCGAGGCTTATTGCGCGGCGATCCGCGACGATGTCCATCAGGTCCAGCCAGCCGCCGTTTCGATCACCAATGCCAGCGAATGCGGCATGGTCTATCGCCCCGACGAAGTCGCTGGCCTCGCCGAAGTCTGCAAGGCGCGCGGTCTAGGGCTGCATATGGACGGCGCGCGCTTTGCCAATGCGGTGGCTACGCTCGGTTGCTCGCCCGCCGATCTGACCTGGAAAGCCGGTGTCGATGCGCTGAGCTTCGGCTTTGTGAAAAATGGTGGGATGAGCGCGGAGGCTTTGGTCTTTTTTGATAAGACGCTCGCTGCCGACACCCAATATCGCCGCAAGCGCGCCGGGCATCTTCAGTCCAAGGGCCGTTTTCTTGCAGCGCAGATACTGGCGATGCTCGACAATGACCTGTGGCTCGACAATGCTCGCGCCGCCAATACCGGCGCGCAGATCATTGCCAAGGCCGCTGGCGACCGGTTGATCTATCCGGTCGAAGCGAACGAGGTCTTCATCAGACTTTCGGCAGACGAAGCGGCAAACTTGCGGGCCACCGGTTTTGATTTCTACGACTGGGGCGCAGGGCAGGCGCGGCTGGTGACCAGCTGGAACCAGAGCGCCGAAGACATTCGTCCGCTCGCCGAGGCGATTATATCCTTATGAACGCCGGTGACGAGAGCGAGCCAAGCCTCCTCAACCCGCGCATCTTGATCCCGTTCCTGCTGGTCTCGCTGATCTGGGGATCGACCTGGCTGGTGATCAAGGACCAGATTTCCGAAGTGCCGCCAAGCTGGTCGGTCAGCTACCGGTTCATCGTTGCCGCCGCCGCCATGTTCGTGCTGGTGGCCTATAAGCGGCTGTCGTTCCGGCTCGATCGCACCGGCTATCTGTTCGCTCTCATTCTCGGGCTGTTCCAGTTCAGCTTCAACTTCAACTTTGTCTACAATGCCGAGCTGTTCATCACCTCGGGTCTGGTCGCTGTCCTGTTTGCGCTGCTGATGGTTCCCAACGCAATAATGGGCCGCATCTTTCTCGGTCACAAGATATCCGGTGCTTTTCTCGGCGGCTCGGCGATTGCCGCGACCGGAATCGCGTTGCTGTTCTGGCATGAATATCGCGCTTCGCCGGCAAGCCTCGAACAGGTGCTGATCGGTGCAGCGCTGGCGTTCGGCGGGATCATGTCGGCGTCGATTGCGAACGTGATGCAGGCCGGAAAACGGCTCAAATCCTATCCGATCATCACGGTCCTTGCGTGGGCGATGCTGTTCGGGGCGCTGATCAATGTCGCGCTGTCCTGGATCACCGTTGGCCCGCCGGTTTATGAAATGCGCGCCGCTTATTGGGGCGGCATCGTCTATCTCGGTGTCATCGGCTCCGTCGTCACCTTCCCGCTCTATTTTGCGATGATCCGTGAAATCGGTCCGGGCAAGGCCGCCTATTCCAGCGTATTGGTGCCGGTGGTGGCGATGATATTGTCGACGATTTTCGAGGATTATGTCTGGACCTGGCTGCCGGCTGGCGGCGCGGTTCTGGCGATGCTCGGACTGCTGGTGGCACTGCGCGCGCGCAAGCCTAAGACGCCGCGCATATCGGCCTGAATATCAGTCCAGCAGCGACTGCAGTCCCGATTTATAATCCGGATATTGCGGTTGCCATTTCAGCAGCCGCTTCGCCTTGCCATTGGCAATGCGCCGGTTCTCTTCATAGAAACCGAGTGCGGCCTGAGACAGGTTGGCTTCTTTCAACGACTGCAAGGCCGGCACGTCCATTCCCAATAATCGCGCTGCATAAGCGATAACTTCATGCTGCGGCGCGGGCAGGTCGTCCGCGATATTATACACTCCGGCCGGGCCATCGAATGAAGCGATCACCGCCGAAGCTATATCATCGACATGGATGCGGCTGAACACTTGTCCGGGCATATCGACGCGCCGCGCCTTGCCGCTGCGTACCCGGGTAAGCGGGCTGCGGCCCGGACCATATATGCCGGGCAGGCGGAAGACGTGCATATCGTCGCGCAACTCCTGCCAGCGCGGATCAGCCTTGCTGCGCGCCTTTCGGCGACCCGAGCCTATGGGCGCGCTTTCATCGACCCATGCACCATCGACATCGCCGTAGACGCCGGTAGCCGAGAGATAGCCGCTCCATTGCAGCGATGCTGAACTTATCGCTTCGCCATAATGGTCGAGCACAGGCTCGCTGTCATCGCTGGCCGGTGGAACCGAGGATAATATATGGGTCGCCGCCGCCAGCGCCGCCAGAACTGCAGGCTGATCATCAAAGGCAATCACGCCTTCGCTAGCTTCGCGGCGGGTGCCGGTCACGGTCCAGCCGTC
>TARA_R110000796_G_scaffold114745_9_pt1 | contig 28400 bp, 21 predicted proteins | sample TARA_R110000796 | Tara Oceans TARA_R110000796 (sample SAMEA4397815) | marine metagenome | biome: Polar Biome; feature: [SRF] surface water layer (ENVO:00010504); material: water (ENVO:00002006), including particulate matter (ENVO:01000060) such as... | depth 5 m
CCCGCTCCCACAAAGCGCGCTCCAACAAGCAAGCAAGAAGCTTGCCGGTGGGGCTAAAGAGACGCTGTTCGATTATTGTTTTTATTTTTTAAGGGTTTCGGCCCGACAGCTGGATGGCGCGGTCGGGGAACACGCCGCCGCCCAGGGCCCGGTACAGGGTGATGCGGTTGGCCAGTTTCTGCAGGCGCACGGAAACCAGCTCCTGCTCCGCGCTCAGCAGCTCGCGGCGCGCGTCCAGCACCGCCAGGTAGTCGTCGGCGCCCTGTTCATAGCGGGCCTCGGCCAGGGCCAGACTGCGTCGGGTGGCGGTGACCAGCGCCTGTTGGGCCTGCTCCTGCTCGGTGAAGCTGCCGCGCGCCTGCAGCGCGTCGGAGACTTCCTGGAACGCGGTCTGGATGGTCTGCTCGTAGCGCGCCACGTTCTGGTCGCGGCGCACTTCCGCCACGTCCAGGTTGGCCCGGTTGCGACCGCCGCTGAAGATCGGCAGGGAGATGCTCGGCGAGAACGACCAGCTCTCCGAGCCGCTCTCAAACAGACCGGACAGCTCGCTGCTGGCGGTGCCGGCGGAGCCGGTCAGGGCGATGCGCGGGAAGAACGCCGCCCGCGCCGCGCCGATATTGGCGTTGGCCGCCTTCAGGCTGTACTCCGCCTGCTGGATATCCGGCCGCTGGCGCAGCACCGCCGAGGGCACCCCGGCGGGGATTTCCGGCAGCGCCGCCAGTTCCCTGTCCAGGTCCTGCGCCGGGCTGTCCGGCAGCGGCGGCAGCGGGGCGCCCACCAGCACCGCCAGGGCGTTGCGGTCCTGGGCCACCAGCCGCTTGAAGCGGGCCTGGTTGGCGCGCGCGGTTTCCAGCGCCACTTCCGCCTGGCGCACCTCCAGTTCCGAGCCCAGGCCCATATCAAAGCGGCCTTTCACCAGGTCCACGGATTCCTGCTGGGCTTCCACGGTTTCCCGGCTGATGCGCAGATTGCGGCGGTCCGCCTGCAGCGTCAGGTAGGCGTTCGCCACCTCGGACACCAGCGTGATGTGCGCGCTGCGGCGCGCCTCCTCGGTGGCCAGGTACTGCTGCAGCGCGGACTGCTTGAGGCTGCGCAGGCGGCCGAACAGGTCCACCTCGTAGGCGGCCACGCCCAGGCCCACGCTGTACTGGGTCTGGATCTCGCTGTCACCGGTCTGGCTCAGGTCCGCCGGCAGGCGCTGGCGGGAGCCTTCGCCGTCCACGGACAGTTCCGGGTAGAGCGCCGCGCCCTCGATGCGGTACTGGGCACGCGCCTCGGCCACGTCCAGCAGCGCCAGGCGCAGGTCCCGGTTGTTGCTCAGCGCGGTGCGGATCAGCTGCTGCAGCTGCGGGTCCTGGAACAGGGCTTCCCAGCCCGGCAGCACCAGTTCCTCGGCGATCCGCTGATTGTCGCCGGCGGTGGCCGGCACCGGCGACTCCGGCTGCTGGTAGTCCGGAGCCAGGGTGCAGCCGCCCACGGCCAGGGTGGCGAACAGCGCGGTCAGGGCTTTGCGGTTCATTCTCGCACCTCTTTCTTGCCGGTCAGCGGCACGCCGGACAATTTGCGCACCACCACGTAGAACAGCGGGATAAAGAAGATCGCCAGCACCGTGGCGGCGGTGATGCCGCCGAACACGCCGGTACCGATGGCGTTACGCGCGCCGGAGCCGGCGCCGCTGCTCAGCATCAACGGCGTCACACCGAGGCCGAACGCCAGCGACGTCATCAGAATCGGGCGCAGCCGCATGCGGGTCGCTTCCAGGGTGGCGTCGAGCAGGGCGCGGCCCTGGTCCTCCAGATCCTTGGCGAATTCCGCGATCAGAATCGCGTTCTTCGCCGACAGGCCGATGGTGGTCAGCAGCCCCACCTGGAAGAACACGTCGTTTTCCAGCCCGCGCAGGGTGGCGCCGAGTACCGCGCCGATAATGCCCAGCGGCACCACCAGCATCACCGCGAACGGGATCGACCAGCTTTCATAGAGCGCCGCCAGGCTCAGGAACACCACCAGCAGCGACAGCGCGTACAGCAGCGGCGCCTGGTTGCCGGACTGGCGCTCCTGGAACGACAGCCCGGTCCACTCGTAGCCGATGCCCGCCGGCAGGTCCGCCGCCAGCGATTCCATCGCCGCCATGGCGTCACCGGTACTGTAGCCGGCCGCCGCGTTGCCCTGGATGTTCATCGACGACAGGCCGTTGTAGCGCTCCAGCTGCGGCGAGCCGTAAATCCACTCGCCGCTGGCGAAGGCCGAGAACGGCACCATTTCGCCGGTGTCGTTGCGCACGTACCAGTCGCCGATGTCCTCGGGCAGCATGCGGAAGGGCGCGTCGCCCTGCACATAGACCCGTTTCACCCGGCCCCGGTCGACGAAGTCGTTGACGTAGCTGGAGCCCCAGGCCACCGCCAGGGTGTTGTTGATCTGCGACAGCGAGATGCCCATCGCCTGCGCTTCCGCGCGGTCCACGTTGAGCTTGTACTGAGGCGTATCCGCCAGGCCGTTGTGGCGCACGCCGGTCAACGCCGGGTGCTGATTGGCGGCCGCCAGCAGCTGGTCGCGGGCCTCGGACAGCGCCTCGTGGCCCAGCCCGGATTGATCCTGCAGCTGGAAGTTAAAGCCGTCGGAGGTGCCCAGCGCCGGAATCGACGGCGGGTTGAGGGCGAAGATCACCGCCTCGCGAATGGTCGAGAAGTAGCCCATGGCGCGCTGCACCACATGCTGCACGCCGTCCTCGGAGAGGTCCCGTTCCGACCAGTCCTTCAGGCGCACGAAGGCGATGCCCGAGTTCTGGCCCCGGCCGGCGAAGCTGAAGCCGGCCACGGTGAAGATCGATTCCACCGCGCCCTGTTCCTCATTGAGGAAGTAGTTCTCCATCTTCTTCAGCACTTCGATGGTCTGCCCCTGGGTGGAACCCACCGGCAGCTGCACCTGGGTGAGCATGATGCCCTGGTCTTCCTCGGGCAGGAACGCCGAGGGCAGGCGCATGAAGGCGAACGCCAGCACGCCGACAATCGCCACGTAGATCAGCAGGTAGCGGCCGCGGCGGCCGAGAATCTTCTCCACCTTGCCCTGGTAGCCGCGGCTGGCGCGGTCGAAGTTGCGGTTGAACCAGCCGAAGAAGCCCTTGGTTTTCTGGTGGTCGGCGTGGATCGGCTTGAGCATGGTGGCGCACAGCGCCGGCGTCAGGATCAACGCCACCAGCACCGACAGCACCATGGCGGAGACAATGGTGATCGAGAACTGGCGGTAAATGGCGCCGGTGGAGCCGGGGAAGAACGCCATGGGAATAAACACCGCCGACAGCACCAGGGCGATGCCCACCAGCGCGCCGGTGATCTGGCCCATGGATTTGCGCGTCGCTTCCCGTGGCGAGAGGCCGTCCTCCACCATCACCCGTTCCACGTTTTCCACCACCACGATGGCGTCGTCCACCAGCAGGCCGATGGCCAGCACCATGCCGAACATGGTCAGGGTGTTCACCGTGAAGCCGAACGCCAGCAGAATCGCGAAGGTGCCCAGCAACACCACCGGCACGGCGATGGTGGGAATCAGCGTGGCGCGGAAATTCTGCAGGAACAGGAACATCACCAGGAACACCAGGGCGATGCCTTCAAACAGGGTTTTCACCACCTCCATGATCGAGATTTCCACGAACGGGGTGGTGTCGTAGGGGTAGGAGACCTCGATGTTGTCCGGGAACAGCGGGCGCAGCTCTTCCAGCTTGGCGCGCACCGCCTCGGCGGTGTCCAGGGCGTTGGCGCCGGTCGCCAGGTTGATACCCAGGCCCGCCGCCGGCGAGCCGTTGAAGCGGCCCTGCACCTGATAGTTTTCCGAACCCAGCTCGACCCGGGCCACGTCACCCAGCAGCACCCGCGAGCCGTCGTCGTTGACGCGCAGCAGAATCTGTTTGAACTCGTCCGGGTCTTCCAGCCGCGTCTGCGCGATGATTGAGGCGTTCAGCTGCTGGCCTTCCACCGCCGGGGCGCCGCCCAGCTGGCCACCGGCCACCTGGTTGTTCTGCGCTTCCACCGCAGCGATAACGTCCGCCGGGGTCAGGTTGTACTGGTTCAGGTCGTCCGGGTTCAGCCAGATGCGCATCGCGTACTGCGAGCCGAACAGCTGGATCTGGCCCACGCCCTGCACCCGGCTCATCGGGTCCTGCACATTGGCGGCGACGAAGTCGGCCAGGTCCGAACGGCTCATGGAGCCGTCCTTGGAGTTGAACGCCATCACCATCAGGAACGAGTCCGAGGACTTGGTCACCTGCACACCCTGTTGCTGCACTTCCTGCGGCAGCAGCGGGGTGGCCAGCTGCAGCTTGTTCTGCACCTGCACCTGGGCGATGTCCGGGTTGGTGCCCGGCGCGAAGGTGATCGCGATCTGGGCGTTGCCCGCCGAGTCACTGGTGGAGGTGATGTACAGCAGGTTGTCGATGCCGTTCATCTGCTGCTCGATCACCTGGGTGACCGAGTCTTCCACCACCTTCGCCGACGCCCCCGGGTAGGTGGCCTCGATGGTCACTTCCGGCGGCGCCACGGTGGGGTACTGCTCCACCGGCAGGTTGTAGATCGAAAGCACCCCGGCGAGCATCATCACGATGGCGATCACCCAGGCAAAAATCGGTCTGTCGATAAAAAAGCGTGCCATGATAATCCCCGATTACTGGTTGTCGCCGCCACCCGACTGGGTGCCACTGGACGCCGGGTTCTCGCCGTCGAGCCCTTCCTGCTGCTCTTTCTGCTTCTGCTCCGGCGGGGTTTCGCCTTTCTCCATTTGCGGGCCGGCTTCGACGTCTTTCTCGTCCACCTTCACCGGCTTCACCGTCATGCCCGGCTGGACTTTCTGCAGGCCTTCTACGATCAACCGGTCGCCGCCGTTCAGCCCGTCGGCGATCAGCCAGCGGTTGCCCACGGCGCGTTCGGTGGTCACGTTGCGGCGCTCCACCTGGTCGTTGTCGTTGATCACCATGGCGGTGGCCTGGCCGGTGGAATCCCGGGCGACGCCTTTCTGCGGCACCAGAATCGCTTCGCTGCGCTCGCCCTCGGGCAGCTTGGCGCGCACGAACATGCCCGGCAGCAGGTCGCCGTCCGGGTTGGGGAACAGGGCCCGCAGGGTCACCGAGCCGGTGCTTTCCTCCACAGCGTATTCGGAGAACTGCAGCACGCCTTCTTCCTGATATTCGCTGCCGTCTTCCATCAGCAGGGTGACCCGCGCTTCGTCCTCGCCGACTTTTTCCAGTTCGCCGTTTTCCAGCGCCTGGCGCAGGCGGCGCAGCTCACGGGCGGACTGGGTCAGGTCCACGTAAATCGGGTCCAGCTGGCGGATGGTCGCCAGGGATTGCGCCTGGTTGGCGGTCACCAGCGCGCCGGCGGTCACCGAGGAGCGGCCGATGCGGCCGCTGATCGGCGCTTCCAGGGTGGTGTAGTCCAGGTTGGTGCGGGCGCTGCTCAGCGCCGCCCGGGCCGAGGCCACCTGGGCCTGGTTCTCGCCCAGCGCCGCTTCCGCCTCGTCATACTCCTGCTGGCTCACCGCTTTCATATCCAGCAGCTTCTCGAACCGCTCGGCGCGCAGCCGGGTGGACTTCAGGGTCGCCTGGGCGCGCGCCAGCTCGGCCCGGGCGCTCTCCACGTCCGCCTGGTAGAGGCTGTCGTCGATGCGGTAGAGCGGCGCGCCTTTTTCCACCAGCTGGCCTTCCTCGAACAGCCGCTCTTCGATGATGCCGTTGACCTGCGGGCGCACCTCGGCCACCTGATGCGGGGTGGTGCGGCCGGGCAACTCGCTGGTGATGGTGAACGGCTCCGGTTCAACGGTGATAAAGCCGGCTTCCGGCGGCGGTTGTTCGCCACCCGCCTGGTCGTCGCCGCCGCAGGCCGCGAGGGCGAGACTGAGAAATAGGGCAATCGGTAAAGCAACCGGAGCTGTGCGCATGGGAACCTCGGTTTTTCTATTAAAAGCGGATGGAAAAACAGCTTGGGAGTATACATACATTCAAAAACGTATGTATAGTGAATAAAGCATGAATCCTTAGCCACGAACGACCCAGGAGCAGCCGATGGCCAGGCGCACCAAGGCGGAAGCCCTCGAAACCCGCGAGCAGATCATCGATGCCGCCGAGCGCGTGTTTCACAAGAAAGGGGTGTCCCGCTCGTCCCTGAGTGACATCGCCGAGGAGGCGGGCGTCACCCGTGGTGCGATCTACTGGCATTTCAAGAACAAGCACGATGTCTTCGTCGCCATGACCGAACGGCACCGTCTGCCCATGGAATCCCTCTCCCAACAGGCGGAAAGCCCGGACGAGACCGACCCGCTGGGCAAGCTCCGCGAGCTGCTGGTTTACGTGCTCCACGATACCGTGCGAGATCCGTGCCGGAAACGCGTGTTTGAAATTATCTTCCACAAATGCGAGTTCACCGCCCAGACCGACCCGCTCATGGCCCGCCAGCAGGAAACCTACCTGGACGGCTCGGACAAGATCCGCCGCACCCTCAATAACGCCATCGCCCAGGGCCAGCTGCCCGACACCCTCAACATCGAGCGTGCCATCACCATGTTGCACGTCCAGATGACCGGCATGCTCTACACCTGGCTGCTGATCCCCGACTCCTTCGATCTGGAAGCCGAGGCCGAACACTTCGTCGACTGCTACCTCGGCAGCCTGCGCGAATGCCCCTCCCTGTCCGGTCAGTAATTTCGGAACATCGTTTCGAAAAATTTGACGCGACCATCCGGTCATGCCACATTTCGGGGCCGATTCGAATGCCAGAATAAACACGAGATAACCTCGAGGAGAGCCCCCCGATGTTGCCCCTTTCCGACCGGGCCCAGGCCCTGTATGACCAGCTCGTCGCCTTCATGGACGCCCACGTGTACCCCGCCGAGGCCGTCTACGCCGAACAGCACGGCAACAGCGACGACCGCTGGACCCCGCCGCCGATCGTCAAGGAACTGAAGAAAAAGGCCAAAGCCGAAGGGCTCTGGAACCTGTTCCTGCCGGAAAGCGAGCACGGCGCCGGGCTTAACAACTACGACTACGCGCACCTGTGCGAAGTGATGGGCCGCAGCGCCATCGCCCCGCAGATCTTCAACTGCGCCGCGCCGGACACCGGCAATATGGAAGTGCTGGCCCGCTACGGCACCCCGGAACAGCAGGAACAGTGGCTCAAGCCGCTGCTCAACGGTGAAATCCGCTCCTGCTTCTCGATGACCGAACCGGCGGTGGCGTCCTCCGACGCCACCAACATCTGCACCGAGATCAAGCGTGACGGCGACGACTACGTGATCAACGGCCGCAAGTGGTGGTCCTCCGGCGCCATGTCCAGCGAATGCAAGATCGCCATCGTCATGGGCAAGAGCGACCCGGACGCGCCGCGCCACCAGCAGCAGTCACAGATTCTGGTACCGCTGGACACCCCCGGCGTGAAGATCGAGCGCGCCCTGCATGTGTTCGGCTACGACCACGCGCCCAAGGGCCACGCGGAAATCACCTTCACCGACGTGCGGGTGCCGGCCAGCAACCTGATTCTCGGCGAAGGCCGCGGCTTCGAAATCGCCCAGGGCCGCCTGGGCCCGGGCCGTATCCACCACTGCATGCGCTCCATCGGCGTCGCCGAGCGCGCCCTGGAAGCCATGTGCAAGCGGGTGGAAGAGCGCGAAGCGTTCGGCCGCAAGCTGTCCCAGTTCGACTCGATCCGCAAGAACATCGCCCGCTCGCGCCTGGAGATCGAGCAGGCCCGGCTGATGACCCTGAAAGCGGCGCACATGATGGACACCGTCGGTAATAAGGTGGCCCGCCAGGAAATCGCCATGATCAAAGTGATCGCCCCGGAGATGGCCGCCAACGTGGTCGACCGCGCCATTCAGGTGCACGGCGCCCTGGGCGTCTGTCAGGACACCTTCCTGGCCAGCGCCTGGGCCAACCTGCGCACCCTGAGGCTGGCCGACGGCCCCGACGAAGTGCATCTGGACTCCATCGCCAAGCTGGAACTGGGCCGCTACCGCTAAGAACGATTCCGGGAGAACAACAATGAGCAAGCTCTTCGATCTGAAAGGCAAGGTCGCCCTGATCACAGGCTCCACCAAGGGCATCGGCAAGGCGATCGCCGAGGAAATGGCCGCCGCGGGCGCCAAGGTGGTGATCTCCAGCCGCAAGCCGGAGCCCTGCCACGACGTCTGCGAGGCGATCAAGGCCGCCGGCGGCGAGGCCATCGCCGTGCCCTGCAACGTGGGCAAGAAAGACGACCTGATGAACCTGGTCGACGAAACCCTGGCCGCCTTCGGCCGCATTGATATTCTGGTCTGCAACGCGGCCACCAACCCGGTCTACGGCCCCACCTCCGAGCTCACCGACGAGGCCTGGGACAAGATCATGGACACCAACGCCAAGGGCACCTTCTGGCTGTGCAACCGGGTACTGCCGGAAATGGATAAGAACGGCGGCGGCAACGTGATTATTATTTCCAGCATCGCCGGCCTGCGCGGCAACGCCACCATCGGCACCTACGGCGTTTCCAAGGCCGCCGAAGCGGCCCTGGCGCGCAACCTGGCGGTGGAGTGGGGCCCGCGCAACATCCGCGTCAACAGCATCGCCCCCGGCCTGGTGCGCACCGACTTCGCCAAGGCGCTCACCGAGGACCCGGTGCGCCGCCAGCGCGCCGAGGAGCGCACCCCGGTGCGGCGCATCGGCGAGCCGGTGGACATCGCCGGCGTGGCGCTGTTCCTGGCCAGCCCGGCCAGCGCCTACGTCACCGGGCAGACCATCGTCGCCGACGGCGGCGAAACCATTTGTTAGCGACCGGCGTTATGGAACAGCTCTTGTGGGAGCGGGCCCTGCCCGCGAAAGGCCGGTAACGCCGGCCGGCAGGATACCAGAGGCCTTATAAAGCGGATTACCAACAAGGTCTCTGGAATCCTGCCGGGTGGCTTCGCCACCCTTTCGCGAGCAGGCTCGCTCCCACAGCGGCGCCGCGAACTTGATTCGAGGAATAGTTATGGAAGGTCAACCGGAAATCGTCCCTGTTCTTGAGGCGCACCGCCTGGATGAGGGCCGTCTCGCCGAGTATCTGGAGCAGCACAATCTGCTCGACGGCGCGCTCAAGGTGCGCCAGTTCCAGGGCGGGCAGTCCAACCCCACCTATCTGCTGGAAAGCGGCGACCGCCAGTACGTGCTGCGCAAGAAGCCGCCGGGCAAGGTGCTGCCTTCCGCCCATCAGGTGGACCGCGAGTATCGGGTGATGAAAGCGCTTGGCGAACACAGCGAGGTGCCGGTGCCGGCCATGCACCTGCTGTGCGAAGACGATGACGTGATCGGCACCAGCTTCTACGTGATGGATTTCGTGCCCGGCCGGGTGTTCACCCAGCCGCAGCTGGAAGCCCTGCCCAGGGACCAGCGCGCCGACCTCTACAACGACAAGATTGACACCCTGGCCAAGCTGCACAGCGTCGACTACCAGGCCGCCGGCCTGGGCGATTTCGGCAAGCCCAAGGGCTATGTGGAGCGCCAGGTGAAACGCTGGAGCGCCCAGTACGAAGCCTCCAAGACCGATGAAATGCCGGCCATGGACAACCTGATGGCGTGGCTGGCGGACAATATTCCCCAGGACGACAGCGCCGCCATCGCCCACGGCGACTTCCGCCTCGGCAACCTGCTGGTGGATAACCGCACCCCCGACGTGGTGGCGGTGCTCGACTGGGAACTGGCCACCATCGGCCACCCGCTCGCCGACCTGGCCTACTGCTGCCTGCCGTACCACATGCCCCACGGCGTCAACGGCGTGCGCGGCCTCGACGGCCTGGACCTGCGCGCCCGCGGCATCCCCGACGAGCAGAGCCTGCTGCAGCGCTACTGCGAAGGCGCCGGCCGCGACGGCATCAACGACTGGCCGGTGTTCCTGGCCTTTGCCTTGTTCCGTTCCGCGGCTATTCTGCAAGGCGTTTACGCCCGCGCCCTGCAAGGCAACGCCAGCAACCGCAACGCCCTGGAAGTGGGCAAGCGGGCCGGCCTGATCGCCGAGCGCGGCTGGCAGATCGCAAGAACACACAAGTAACAGTGAACAGGTAACAGTGAACAGTTAATAGCGGGGCGGCTCCGTGGGCACGGCTTCGGCGACGGAGCCGCCCCGCTATTCACTATTAACTGTTAACTATTAACTTTTTTGGGGTTTATATGAGGCCGTTTGGCAGGATTTTGTTGACCAATGATGACGGCATCGACGCGCCGGGCCTGAAGGTCGCCGAGGACATCGCCGCGCAGCTCGCCGAGGAAGTCTGGGTGGTGGCGCCGGAGCACGACCAGAGCGGGGTGGGGCAGGGCATTTCGCTGCACACGCCGCTGCGCGTCTACCACCACGGCGAGCGGCGCTTCGCGGTGTCCGGCACGCCGGCGGACTGCGTGATGTTCGCCATGGCGGAATGGTTCGAGGAGGAGGCGCCGGATCTGGTGCTCTCCGGCGTCAACTGCGGCGCCAACCTGAGCGATTCGGTGATGTATTCGGGCACCGTCGGCGCGGTGCTCGCCGCCGCCCACCTGGGCCTGCCGGGCATCGCCCTGAGCCAGGCGTTCGTCGACCGCGCCGCCATCGATTACGCGCCCACCACCCGCTACGCCGCCGGTCTGATCCGCGAGCTGTGGCAGGCCGGCGCCGACCGCGACGGCTACCAGCGCGCCTGCTGGAACATCAACTTCCCCGACCTGCCGGTGGCGGAGCTGCGCGGCAGCCGTTTCACCCGGCAGATCGGCGGCGGCATCGCCGGGCCGCGCCTGGTGCACGGCACCGACGGCCGCGGGCTGGCCTACCACTGGCTGTCGTTCGAGCGCCGTCCGTCCAGCATCGACCACCCGCAATCCGACGTGGTCGCCCTGCGCGATGGGCACATCTCGGTGATGCCCCTGCAGCCCACCCGCTGCGATGACGCGCTGGCGGATGAATGCTTCCAGCAAGGCGACCGGCCTTTGCCCGGATAGCGTAAGGTCGAGGCACCTTGTAGGAGCGGGCCCTGCCCGCGAAAGGGTGGCGAAGCCACCCGGCAGGATTCCAGAGACCCCCGGAATGCGAAACCATATTCCAAAATAGTATTGACGCCCCAGGGGCGCCATGTCAGATTGACCGCTTGGTCAACTTCAGTATCGGTTATGTATCCGCGTTAACAAAAGCGCGGGTCAGGGTCCGGTACTGTCCGCGTCTCCGCGGGCCTTACAACAATCCAAACGGCCGGCACCGGTTTTCCGGTGCCGGCCGTCGATATAGAAAATATATAGGGAGAGCACAGGCATGTTTGATCGGCATTTTGCCGTCTGGCCGGAGGGGCTGCCTCACCAGCTCAAGCTTCCGGAAACCAGCCTTTACAGCAACCTCGAAATTTCCGCGCTGCGCTACCCGGATGAGAACGCGATCATCTACTACGATGCGCCCATCACCTACCGGGAACTCAAGCAGCAGGTGGACGCCCTGGCCGGCGAACTGCAGCACCTGGGCGTGGAAAAAGGCGACCGGGTGATGCTGTTCATGCAGAACGCACCGCAGTTCATCATCGGTTACTACGCCATTCTGCGCGCCAACGCCATTGTCGTGCCGATCAACCCGATGAACCGCAGCGCCGAGCTCGAGCACTACCTGCAGGACACCCAGGCCTCCGTGTGCATCTGCAGCCAGGAAGTGTTCCCGCACATCGAGCCGCTGATCGGCCATGAGCGTCTGCGCCATGTGATCGTCGCCGCCTACAGCGACTACATTCACCCGCAGACCGACCTCGACCTGCCCGCCGAGGTGGCCGCCCCGGCGCAGCCGCTGAACACCGCCGGCACCATCGCCTGGGGCGACGCCCTGGGCGCCGGTCACCAGCCCGGTGAACTGCTGGTGGGCCCGGACGATCTGGCCGTGTTCCCCTACAGCTCCGGCACCACCGGCGCGCCCAAGGGCTGCATGCACACCCATCGCTCGGTGATGGCCACCTGCGTGCACGGCGCCGCCTGGCGCTCCGGCGGCGGCCGCGAGGGCGTGACCCTGTCGACGCTGCCGTATTTCCACGTCACCGGCATGCAGGGCGCCATGAACGGCCCCATTTTCGTGGGCTCCTGCATCGTGCTGATGACCCGCTGGGACCGCCGCACCGCGGCCAAGCTGATCGAGCGCTACCGGGTCACCAGCTGGACCAACATCGTCACCATGGCCATCGATCTGCTTTCCGACCCGGACGTGGAAAGCTTCGACCTGTCCAGCCTCGAGAACATCGGCGGCGGCGGGGCGGCCATGCCCGAAGCGGTGTCCGATAAGCTGTTCAAGCTTACCGGCCTGCGTTACATCGAAGGGTACGGCCTGTCCGAAACCATCGCCGCTACCCATATCAACCCCTCCGAAAAACCCAAAAAGCAGTGTCTGGGCATTCCGGTCTTTGACGTGGATTCACGGGTGATCGACGTGGACACCGGCAAGGAAATGGGCGTCGGCGAAGTGGGCGAGATCATCTCCCGCGGGCCGCAGATCTTCCAGGGTTACTGGAACCGCCCCTTGGAAACCCAGAAAGCCTTCATCGAAATCGACGGCGAACGTTTCTTCCGCACCGGCGACATGGGCTACTACGACGAAGAGGGCTACTTCTTCATCGTCGACCGGGTGAAACGCATGATCAATGCGTCCGGTTTTAAAGTTTGGCCCGCCGAGGTCGAAAGTCTTATGTACCGGCATCCCGCGATCCAGGAAAGCTGTGTCATCTCCGCCCCCCACGAGCGCCGCGGTGAAACCGTGAAAGCCTGTGTGGTGCTGGCCGCCGACCACAAGGGCAAGGTCAGCGAAGACGAGATCATCGCCTGGTGCAAGGAACAGATGGCCGCCTACAAGGTGCCTCAGATCGTCGAGTTCCGCGATGAGCTGCCGCGCTCGCCCACCGGCAAGGTGATGTGGCGCGCGATGCAGGAAGAGGAATGGGCTGACCAGCAACAACAAGCCTGACAATTCCAAAAACCCAAAAAAGCTGAAACAACTTCCCGCAGTTCGAACGACGCGGATGGGACCTCGCCGCTCGCTGGGAGGTTGTTTCTCAAATAACACGAACAGGAGGCTCAGCCTTGGACGCGTTTCTTCAGCAAGCGCTTAATGGCCTCACCCTGGGCAGCATCTACGGCCTCGTGGCCCTGGGTCTGACCCTGGTGTACGGCATTTTGCACGTTCCCAACTTTGCCCACGGTGCTCTCTACATGGTGGGCGCCTACATCAGTTACTACATCATGGTGGATCTGGGGCTCAACTACTGGATCGCCATGCTCGGCGCCGGCCTCTTCGTGGCCGTGCTGTCGGTGCTCTGTGAACGCCTGGTCTTCCACCCGCTGCGGCACGCGCCGCCGATCCACGACAAGATCGCCGCCATCGGCATCCTGCTGTTCCTGGAAGCGGTGGTGCAGATGCACTGGGGTTCCGATTTCCGCCGCATGCCGACCCCGTACACCGGCATTCTGGAATTCGGCGGCCTGGTGCTGCCGGCCCAGCGGCTGCTGATCATTGTCGGCGCCTTCTCGATCATGGGCGCGCTGCACCTGTACCTAAAGAAGACCATGACCGGCTCCACCATCATCGCCATGGCGCAGAACCGGGAAGGCGCCTTCCTGGTAGGCATCGACGCCAACCGCGTGGCCATGATGACCTTCGCCATCGCCGGTTTCCTGGCGGCGGTGGGCGCCAGCCTGTTCGCGCCGATCAACCTGGTGTACCCGGCCATGGGCCACCTGGTGATCATGAAGGCCTTCGTGATCATTATTCTCGGCGGCATGGGCAGCATCCCCGGCGCCATCGTCGGCGGTCTGATCATCGGCTTCGCCGAAGCGCTGGGCGGCTACTACGTCTCCAGCACCTATAAGGATCTGATTGCCTTTGTTCTGCTGGTGGTGATTCTTTCCATCAAGCCCACCGGCCTGTTCACCAAGGGGGTGCGCTAATGGATCGCATTGCCAACTTCTTCGCCAGCCCGGCCATGAAAGTGGTGCTGTTGGCGTTCGCCCTGATTTTCCCGCTGATCGCGGGCAGCGAATACCAGATCTACGTGATGGCTCTGGCCTTTATCTGGGCCATCGCCGTGTACGGCCTGAACATCATCACCGGCTTCTGCGGCCAGCTGAACCTGGCCCACGGCGGCTTCTTCGCCATCGGCGCCTATGTGGTGGCGATCCTCACCGTGGATCACGGCTGGGCGTTCTGGCCCGCCTTTGTCGCCTCCGGCGTGTTCTCGGCGGTGTTCGGTTTCCTGGTGGGCATCGTGTCCCTGCGTCTCAAGGAACACTACTTCGCCATCTTTACCCTGTGCGTGGGCTTCATCATCTACCTGCTGCTGGATAAGTGGGAAGCGCTCACCCACGGCTCCCTGGGCATCATCAACATCGCGCCGCCGGAAGGCTTCGGGCTGATCGACTTCACCCGCACCATTCCGTTCTACTACCTGGTGCTGTTCTTCCTGGTACTGGCGATCGTGCTGGTGAGCCGTATTTCCAGCTCTCTGGTCGGCCGCACCTTCCTGGCCATCCGTATCAGTGACGACCTGGCCCAGTCCCTGGGCATCAACCTGATGCGCAACAAGGTCCTGGCGTTCGTGCTCTCCACCGTCTACGCCGGCCTCGCCGGTGGCCTGTACGCCGGTGTGGTGCGCTTTATCGGCCCGGCGGAAGCCGAGGTGGTGCACACCTTCGACATCATCACCTACCTGCTGGTGGGCGGTATCGGCACCCTGATGGGCCCGCTGGTGGGCACCATGGCGATCACCTGGCTGACCCAGGCGGTGCAGTCCTTCGAGGAGTACCGGATGATCGTCTTCGGTCCCCTGCTGGTACTGCTGGTGATCTTCATGCCCAAGGGCGTGGTCGGCACCTTCCTGACCTGGCGCGGCCGCCGTCTGGCGAGCAAAGCGCCGGCCAAAGAAGGCCAGACCCGTGTCGGCGACAGCGCCACTTCGTCCAAGGAGGCCAGCGACAATGCTTAAGATCAATAATCTCACCAAGCGCTTCGGCGGCCTGGCGGCGGTCAACGACGTGAGCGTGGAATTCGCCGCCGGCCAGATCAACGCGATCATCGGCCCCAACGGCGCCGGCAAGACCACCTTCTTCAACCTGGTGGCCGGCGCCATGCCGCCCACCTCCGGCAGCATCGAGTTCAACGGCATGGACGTCACCGGCATGGCGCCGGACCGCATTGCCCGTCTCGGTATCGCGCGGACCTTCCAGACCACCAAGCTGTTCGAGCAGTCCACGGTGCTGGATAACCTGATCGTCGGTCACCGGCTGCGTACCCAATCGCGGCTCTGGGACGTGATCATCAACTCCAAGCGGCTGCGCGACGAAGAGAAGAAGTGCCGGGCCAAGGCGGCCGAGGTGCTGGACTTCGTCGGTCTCAGCCACATCGGCCACCGCTACATCGCCGACACCACCCAGGAAGAGCGCAAGCGGGTGGCGTTCGCGCTGGCCATGGCCACCGATCCGGAACTGGTGCTGCTCGACGAGCCCGCCGGCGGCATCAACCCGGAAGAGACCGAAAACCTGGCGGCGCTGATCCGCAAAATGGTCGACCACGGCATCACCGTGTGCCTGATCGAGCACAAAATGGACATGATCATGAGCCTGGCCGACAAGATCATGGTGTTGGACCACGGCGAGAAGATCGCCGAAGGCACGCCGGAACAGATCAAGACCAATCCGGTGGTCATCGAAGCTTATCTGGGGAGTGAAGAAGATGTTGAAGCTTGAGAACGTGGACGCCAAGTACGACAGCTTCAAGGCCCTGGACGGCGTTTCCATGAGCGTGGAGCAGGGCGAGCTGGTGGTGCTGCTGGGCGCCAACGGCGCCGGCAAGAGCACCCTGTTCAACACCATCAGCGGTTTGCTCAAGGCGTCCGCCGGCAAGATCAGCCTGAACGGCGAGGACGTGACCGGCCGCAAACCCTCCGCGCTGGTGCAGGCCGGCGTGGTGCAGTGCCCGGAAGGCCGCAAGCTGTTTCCCGAAATGTCAGTACTGAAAAATCTCTGGCTGGGGGGCTACGTACACCGCCGCGATAAGGCGGGTATGAAAAAAACACTTGAGCATGTCCTTGCAATGTTTCCCATTTTAGACGAGAAAAAGGATCAGCCCGCCGGTTCCCTGAGTGGCGGTCAGCAGCAGATGGTGGCGATCGGCCGCGCCCTGATGGGCCGTCCCAAGCTGCTGCTGCTGGATGAGCCGTCGCTGGGTCTGGCGCCGCTGGTGGTCAAGCAGGTGTTCGAAGCCGTGCAGACCATCAACAAGGAAGGCACCTCGGTGCTGCTGGCGGAGCAGAACGCGTTCGCGGCACTGAAAATCGCGACCCGAGCCTACGTGATGGAGAACGGCCGTCTGGTCATGGAAGGCGACCGCGACGCCATGCTGGGTAACGAAGAAGTACGCAAAGCTTACATCGGCGCCTGAGGGCGCCGTGCAACACACTTAATTTCCGACCACATCCCAAACAATAAAGAAAGGGAGAGAAAGAGCATGAAAGTATTGAAATCCTTCCGTCGCCTGGCCGCCGCCAGCGCCGTAGCCCTCGCCATCGGTGGCGCGGCCCATGCCGACGAAGTGAACATCGGCTTCACCGGCCCGCTCAGCGGCGGTGCCGCCCTGTACGGTGAGAACACCCTGGAAGGCCTGCGCATGGCCGCCGAGGAAATCAACGCCGCCGGTGGCATCACCGTCGACGGTGAGAAACACACCATCAACATCCAGGCCCTGGACGACAAGTACTCGCCCAGCCAGGCGGCCGTGAACGGCAAGCGTCTGGTGCAGCAGTACAACGCGCCGGTGATCTTCACCCCGCACTCCGGCGGCACCTTCGCCCTGCAGGCGTTCAACGAGCGTGACGGCTTCCTGGTGATGTCCTACACCTCCGTGCCGGCGGTGACCTCCAAGGGCAACAAGCTGACCGTGAAGATTCCGCCCAACTTCACCGACTACATCGAGCCGTTCTCGCGCATCACCATGGACCGCTTCGGCAACAAACTGGGTGTCGCCAACGCCACCCACGACTACGCCAAGTACTGGACCAAGGAGTTCGTGCCGGTATGGCGTGAGCTGGGCGGCGAAGTCGCGGCCATGAACCCGATGGACTACAACAAGTCCGCGGACTTCTACACCGGCGTCAGCAAGGTGCTGTCCGAGGATCCCGACGTCATGTTCGTCGGCGGTGCCTCCGAGCCCACCGGCCTGGTGGTGCGTCAGGCCCGCGAACTGGGCTTCAAGGGCGGCTTCATCCTGATGGACCAGGCCAAGATGGACGAAGTGGCCAAGGTATCCGGCGGCATCAAGTCCCTGGAAGGCTCCGTGGGCGTGGTACCCCTGGACAAGTACGAGAACGAAGGCGCCAAGCTGTTCCTCGAGAAGTGGCAGCAGGACCACAACGGCGTGGCCACCTCCGAAACCGCGTACAACTACTTCGCCATGTACCTGATCGCCCAGGCGATGCAGGAAGCCGGCACCGTGGACGACGCCAAGGCGATCCGCGCGGCCATCGCGTCCGCCATGGATAAAGTGTCCGTGGAGCACAACCCCTACGACGTGGACGGCATCGACGAAGCCGGCAACCTGGGCGCCGACCCGCAGATCGCCGAAGTGGTCGACGGCGAAGTGGTGCTGCGCAAGTTGTCCGAAATCACCGAGTAAACGCCGCGCCTCACACTGTGAAGCAAAACCATAAAAGGGCACCATCAGGGTGCCCTTTTATGGTTATAGAGAGCTGTGCGAGCGGGCCCTGCCCGCGAAAGGGTGGCTTTAGCCACCCGGCAGGATACCAGAGACGCTGTTTGTGCCGCCGTTAAGCGTCTCTGGTATCCCGCCGGCAAGCGGAGCTTGCCTTTCGCGGGCAAGGCCCGCTCCCATAGGGTGTAGCCAACAACAGAGTTGGTCCGCTAGATAAAACCTAATTCCGAAATAATTGATAATGGCCCGGATTTTCTTATACTGAAGCGTCCGGGAGAGAACCGTTTCCACGGGATGCGCGGCGCCGTCGCGGCCCCTCCGGCCGCCGCACCGCGGGTCCCCCGCTGAAGGAGGAATCATGAGCGAGGTAGTGAGCTACCGTCTTGAAGGCGACATCGGTGTTATCGGCGTCGACTATCCGCCGGTCAACGCCCTGGGTCAGGGTGTGCGCGAAGGGCTGGTCAACTGCCTGCGCCAGGGCCTGGAAGACGACCAGGCCAAAGCCCTGGTGGTGATCGGCGAAGGCCGCACCTTCCCCGCCGGCGCCGACATCCGTGAATTCGGCAAGCCGCCCGCCGGGCCCGCCCTGCCGGACGTGATCAGCGAATACGAAAGCAGCGACAAGCTGGTGATCGCCGCCATCCACGGCACCGCCCTGGGCGGCGGCCTGGAAGTGGCGCTGGGCTGCGACTACCGCGTCGCCCTGGAATCCGCCAAGGTCGGTCTGCCGGAAGTGAAGCTGGGCCTGCTGCCCGGCGCCGGCGGCACCCAGCGTCTGCCCCGTCTGGTCGGCGCCAAGGCCGCCCTGGACATGATCGTCGGCGGCAACCCGGTGAAAGCCAAGGACGCCTTCAAGGTCGGCATCGTCGACGAAGTGGTCGGCGGTGATCTGCTCGAAGGCGCGCTCGCCTACGCCCGCAAGCTGGTGGCCGAAAACGCCCCGCTGCGCAAGATCCGCGACCTCGACGTGAAGAAGGAAGACGCGGACCTGTTCACCAACTACGAGAAGTCCATCGCCCGCAAACAGCGCGGCTTCAAAGCGCCGTTCCACTGCATCAAAGCGGTCCAGGCCGCCGTGGAACTGCCCTTCGACGAAGGCATGAAGCGCGAGCGCGAGCTGTTCGCCGAGCTGCTGGTGAGCCCCGAGTCCCGCGCCCAGCGCCACGTCTTCTTCGCCGAGCGCGAAGTGGCCAAGGTACCCGGCCTGCCCAAGGACACCGCCAAGCGTGACGTGAAAAGCGCCGCCATCATCGGCGCCGGCACCATGGGCGGCGGCATCGCCATGAACTTCGCCAACGCAGGCATCCCGGTGAAGATTCTCGAGGTGAAGGAAGACGCCCTGGAACGCGGCATCGCCGTGATCCGCAAGAACTACGAGAACACCGCCAAGAAAGGCCGCATCACCCAGGAGCAGGTGGAGCAGCGCATGGCGCTGATCCAGCCCACGCTCAGCTACGACGACCTGAGCGACGTGGACCTGGTGATCGAAGCGGTGTTCGAGAACATGGACGTCAAGAAAGCCGTGTTCACCGAGCTGGACCGGGTCTGCAAGCCCGGCGCCATCCTCGCCACCAACACCTCCACCCTGGACGTGAACCGCATCGCCTCGTTCACCAAGCGTCCCGAGGACGTGGTGGGCATGCACTTCTTCAGCCCCGCCAACGTGATGAAGCTGCTGGAAAACGTGCGCGGCGAGAAAACCTCCGACGAGGTGGTCGCCACCGTCATGGACCTGAGCCGCCGCATCGGCAAGGTCGGCGTGCTGGTGGGCGTATGCCACGGCTTCGTCGGCAACCGCATGCTGCACAAGCGTCAGGCGGAAGCGGTACAGCTGGTCAACGAAGGCGCCAACCCGGCGCAGGTGGACAAGGTGCTGTTCGACCTGGGCTTCCCCATGGGCCCGTTCGCCATGTCCGACCTGGCCGGCATGGATGTGGGCTACCGCATCCGCGAAGAGCTGCGCAAGGAAGACCCGGACAACGCACCGCCGCGCAACTGGACCGACGATCTGGTGGAGCAGGGCCGTCTCGGTCAGAAGACCCAGGCCGGCGTGTTCGACTACAAGGAAGGCGACCGCACCCCGGTGCCTTCATCCGAAGTCGACGCCTTGATCGCTAAATTCCGTGAAGAGAACGGCATCCAGTCCCGGGACATCTCCGACCAGGAAATCCTCGAGCGCTGCATGTACATCATGGTCAACGAGGGCGCCAAGATCCTGGAAGAGGGCATCGCCGCCCGCCCGCTGGACGTGGACGTGATCTGGATCTACGGCTACGGCTTCCCGGTGTACCGCGGTGGCGTCCTGTTCTGGGCCGATTCCGTGGGCCTCAAGACCATTTACGACAAGGTGAGCCAGATTCACCAGGAAACCGGCTCCGACACCTGGAAGCCGGCCGCGCTGCTGGAAAAACTGGCTAAAGAAGGCAAGGGCTTCTACAGCTGAACGCGAAGCCCTTAAGCCGCCTAAGACACAGAGGTTATTATGGACATTAATTACACCGCCGAAGAGCGCGCCTTCCGTGACGAAGTGCGTACCTTCCTGAACGAAAAGCTGCCCAAGGACATCGCCAGCAAGGTGAAAGAGCACAAGCGCCTTGGCAAGGAAGACACCATCCGCTGGCAGAAAATTCTCAACGAGCAGGGCTGGCTGGCCCTGCACTGGCCGAAAGAGTACGGCGGCACCGGCTGGAGCCCGATCCAGAAGCACATCTTCGAAGAAGAGTGCGCGGAAGCCGGCGCCCCCACCGTGCTGCCGTTCGGCGTCAACATGGTCGCCCCGGTGATCATCAAGTTCGGCACCCAGGAGCAGAAAGACTACTACCTGCCGCGCATTCTGCGCAGCGACGACTGGTGGTGTCAGGGTTACTCCGAGCCGGGCGCCGGTTCCGACCTGGCCGGTCTGAAAACCCGCGCCGTGCGCGACGGTGACCACTACATCGTCAACGGCCAGAAGACCTGGACCACCCTGGGCCAGCACGCCAACATGATTTTCTGCCTGGTGCGCACCGACCCGGACGCCAAGAAACAGGAAGGCATTTCCTTCCTGCTCATCGACATGGAGAAAAGCGAAGGCATCACCGTGCGTCCGCTGATCACCCTGGACGGCGAGCATGAAGTCAACGAAGTGTTCTTCGACGACGTCAAAGTGCCGGTGGAAAACCTGGTCGGCGAAGAGAACAAAGGCTGGACCTGCGCCAAGTACCTGCTCACCTTCGAGCGTACCGGCATCGCCGGCGTGGGCAGCTCCAAGGCCGCCCTGGCGCACCTCAAGCAGGTGGCCCGCGAGCAGCAGGTCAACGGCAAGCCGCTGATCGAAGAGCCGCACTTCCGCAGCCGCCTGGCGGACGTGGAAATGGAGCTGATGTCCCTGGAAATGACCAACCTGCGCACCGTGGCCGCCGCCGAAGCCGGTGGTGTACCGGGCGCGGAAAGCTCCTTCCTGAAGATCATGGGCACCGAGCTGCGCCAGGAGATCACCGATCTGTTCCGCCGCGCCGCCGGCCCGCACGCACTGCCGTTCCTGCCGGAACAGCTGGCCGGTGATTTCGACGGCGAGACCGTCGGCCCCGAGTTCGCCGGGTCCGTGGCCAGCCGTTACTTCAACTTCCGCAAGCTCTCCATTTTCGGGGGCTCCAACGAAATTCAGAAGAACATCATCTCCAAGATGATTCTCGGTCTGTAAGGAGACGAACATGGATTTCAAATTCAGCGACGAGCAGCGCATGCTCGAAGAGACCGTGGGTCGTCTGGTCCGTGACAGCTACACCTTCGACGCCCGCAACAAGGCACTGGAATCAGAGCACGGCTTCAGCACCGACACCTGGACCCAGTTCGCCGAACTGGGCCTGCTGGGCGTGCCGTTCTCCGAAGAGGCCGGCGGCTTCAACGGCGGCGGCCCGGAACTGATGGTAGTGGCCGAAGGCTTCGGCCGCGGCCTGGTGGTGGAACCCTACCTGGCCACCGTGGTGCTTTCCGGCGTGCTGATCGACAAGCTCGGCAACGACGCCCAGAAAGAGCAGTACCTGCCGGCCATCATCGGCGGTGAAACCCGCTTCGCCCTGGCCAACTACGAAACCAAGGGTCGCTACGACCACCGCTTCGTGGAAACCAGCGCCAAGAAAGACGGCGACGGCTATGTGATCAACGGCGAGAAAGCCGTGGTCCTGCACGGTGACAGCGCCGACCAGCTGGTGGTGATCGCCCGCACCGGCGGCAGCGGCAACGACAAAGACGGCCTCAGCGCCTTCATCGTCGACGCCGGCGCCGACGGCGTCAGCCGCCGCGGCTACCCGACCATCGACGGCCTGCACGCCGCTGACATCACCTTCAAGGACGTGAAAGTCGGCGCCGACGCGCTGCTCGGCGACGAAGGCAACGCCCTCGACGCCCTGGAAGCGACTCTGGACCTGGCGCTGATCACCCTGTGCGCGGAAGCCTCCGGCGCCATGGAAGTGGCCTGCGACCAGACCCTGGACTACATCAAGGAACGCCAGCAGTTCGGCGTGCCGATCGGTAAGTTCCAGGCCCTGCAGCACCGCATGGTGGAAATGCGCATGGAGCTGGAAAAAGTACGTTCCATCACCATGCTCGCCGCCTGCAGCCTCGACGTGGAGCCGCAACTGCGCAAAAAGCGCATCTCCGCCGCCAAGGCCCAGGTCGGCAAATCCGGCCGCAAGGTCGCCGAGGAAGCGATCCAGCTGTTCGGCGGCATGGGCATGATGGAAGAGACCCCGGTCTCCCATTACGCCAAGCGCATCGTCATGATCGACCACTGGTTGGGCGACCGCGAATACCACCTCGGTGTTCTCGAAGACCTGATCGACGTGGACGACCACGCAGCGTGAAAAAAGGGCGGCCTTCGGGCCGCCCTTTTTAGTTAACTCGTAGGAGCGGGCCCCGCCCGCGAAAGGGGGCGAAGCCCCCGGCAGGATTCCAGAGCGCTTTATAAGCAGGTCACCAACAACCTCTCTGGCATCCTGCCGGCAAGCAAGCTTGCCTTTCGCGGGCAAGGCCCGCTCCTACAACGCTACTAACAACAATGTTTCTCGGGAGAGCTCCAACCATGACTACCAATCGTCAGATCATTCTCGCCAAACGCCCCACCGGCATGCCCGGTGACGAAAACCTCAAGCTCCAGGAAGGCGCCGTGCCCGAAGTGGGTGAGGGCCAGGTGCTGGTGCGCACCATCTATCTGTCCCTGGACCCCTACATGCGCGGCCGCATGAGCGCCGCCAAGTCCTACGCCGCCAGCGTCGAGGAAGGCTCGGTGATGGAAGGCGCCACCGTCGGCCAGGTGGTGGAATCGCGCAGCGGCGACTTCAAGCAGGGCGACTACGTGCTGTGCCCGGGCGGCTGGCAGGAATACTCCGTCAATTCGCCCAAGGCGATGCGCAAGCTGGACCCGGCCCAGGCGCCGATCAGCACCGCCGTGGGCGTGCTCGGCATGCCCGGCTTCACCGCCTACGTGGGCCTGGATGAAATCGGCAAGCCGCAGAAGGGCGAAACCGTGGTGGTGTCCGCCGCCGCCGGCGCCGTCGGCCAGGTGGTCGGCCAGATCGCCAAGCTCAAGGGCTGCCGCGTGGTCGGCGTGGCCGGCGCCGAGGACAAGTGCAAGCACGTGGTCGGCGCCTACGGCTTCGACGCCTGCGTCAACTACAAGGACGCCGACTTCCGCGAGCAGCTCGCCAAGGCCTGCCCGGACGGCATCGACGTCTACTTCGAGAACGTCGGCGGCGAAACCTTCGACGCGGTGATGGAACTGGTCAACGACTTCGCCCGCATCCCGGTGTGCGGCCGCATCGCCCACTACAACGACACCGCCATGCCGGAAGGCCCGGACCGTCTGCCCGGCTTCATGGGCAAGGTGCTGGTCAAGCGTCTGCTGATCAAAGGCTTTATCCAGTTTGATTACATCCACCGCCAGGGCGACTTCCTGAAAGACATGCCGGTGTGGATCAGCGAGGGCAAGGTCAAATACCAGGAAGACGTGGTCGAGGGTCTGGAAAACGCGGTCAGCGCCTTCCAGGGTCTGTTGCAGGGTAAAAACCGCGGCAAGCTGCTGATCCAGGTCGGCGACGACCCGACCAAAAAATAACGGGCAACTTCCATGCCCGAAAATCCCGCCATAGAGCGTCTGTTCGAGCGCTATGGGCCAGCCTATCGATGGTACGCCACCGTCACGGTGATGCTCGGCACCCTGTCCGTGGTGCTGGCCTCCACCATCATCAATGTGGCGGTGCCCACCATCATGGCCGAGTACCGTCTCGAACAGGACCAGGTGCACTGGATCGCCACCGGCTTCCTCGCCGCCATGACCGTGGGCATGCTGCTCAACGCCTGGGCGGTGGCGCGGTTCGGCTCCCGGCGTGCCTTCCTGCTCGCCATGGCGATCTTCATCATTGCCTCCCTGGTGGGCGGCGTCAGCAACAGCTTCGGCCTGCTGGTGCTCGCCCGCGTGGTGCAGGGTGTGACCGCCGGCATGATCCAGCCCCACGCCATGATCACCATCTTCCAGGTGTTCCCGCTGCACAAACGCGGCCAGGCCATGGGCATTTACGGCATGGGCGTGATCCTCGGCCCTGCCATCGCCCCCGCCCTGGGTGGCGTGCTGGTGGACGCCTGGTCCTGGCGGGCGGTGTTCTTCGTGGTGCTGCCCGCCTGCCTGCTGGCCATGGTGATCGCCGGGCGCTTCCTGCCCGACCACCGCGAGGACGAGGCGCCGCGTCTTGACTGGGCCGGGCTGATCCTGCTCAGCCTGGGGCTGGTGGCCACGCTCTGGGCGCTGGCATCGGGCCTGCGGCGCGGCTGGCTGGACCCGCTGCTGTTCAGCGCCCTGCTGGGCGGGCCGCTGCTGTTGGTCCTGTTCGCGCTCTGGCAACGGCGTTGCCCGAACCCGCTGTTCGATCTGCGCGTGTTCGGCGCGCCGGGCTTCACCGGCGGCTTCCTGCTGTCCATCGTCATGGGCGCCGGCGTGTTCGGCTCCACCTATATGATGCCGCTGTACTTCCAGCAGGTGTCCGGGTTCAGCGCCTCCAGCGCCGGCCTCATGCTGATGCCCGCCGGCCTCGCCATGGCGTTCGTGTTTCCGTTCGTCGGCTACCTCACCGACCGGATTCCCCTGGCGCGGATGATCGCCGGCGGCCTGGCGTTCTTTATCGCCAGCATGGTGATGATGCGCGCCGCCGACCAGACCACCGCCGCCGTCTGGCTGGTGGCCTGGGCCGCCCTGGGCCGGGTCGGGCTGGGGCTGATCATGCCGCCGGTGACCACCGGCAGCCTCACGCTGCTGCCGCCGGCTCTGATCCCCCAGGGCTCGGGCATCATCAATTTCGGGCGCCAGACCGGCGGCGCCATCGGCGTCAACCTCAGTGCCATCTGCGTACAATTCTTCAGTGACCGTTACTGGCAAGCTCACCCGGAGGCCGGTCACCCGCACGCCTTCGAGGTCGGCTTCGATGACGCCTTTCTGATGTTGTTGATTGTTTATCTGCTGGCGCTCTGGCCGCTGCGCTCCATGCGGCGAGGGCTTATTGCCAATTAGGAGAGTTTTTCAATGAGTAACCTGAAACCCCACGCCTTGATCATCGGTGCCGGCGCCATCGGCAGCTTCTACGGCGCCATCCTCAAGCGCGCCGGCTGCACCGTCAGCGCCGTGGTGCGTTCCGAATACGACGCCGTCAAAGCGCACGGCTTCCGCTTCGAGAGCCCGCTGGGCGACATTTCCTGGAAACCGGATCACCTCTACAAGGACGGCGACCGCCCGGACAGCACCCCGGACTACGTGATCCTCGCCACCAAGGTCCTGCCCGGCAGCGACCGCGCCGGCCTGGTCCGCCCCTGGGTGGGCGAGGGCACCAACATCGTGCTGATCCAGAACGGCCTCGACATCGAACGGGAACTGGCCGACGCCTTCCCCGACAACCCGATCATCAGCTGCCTGGCGTTCATCGCCGTCAGCCGTGTCGCCCCCGGTGAAATCAAGCACAACGCCTACGGCCGGCTGGTCATGGGCCGCTACCCCAGCGGTTTGGACAACCACTGCCAGGCCCTGAGCGACCTGTTCGTGGAAGGCGGCATCGACATCAAACTCACCGAGGAAGTGGTCCGCGAACGCTGGCTCAAATGCGTCTGGAACACCCCCTTCAACCCGCTCTCCGTGCTCGCCAACGGCGCCGACACCTACACCATGCTCGACACCCCCGGCGGCGAAAAACTGGTACGCGAAATGATGCAGGAAGTGATCGACGCCGCCGAAGCCGACGGCCACCCGCTGCCCCCGCAGATCATCGACAGCAACATCGACGGCACCCGCAAAATGCCCGCCTACAAAAACAGCATGGCGCTGGACTACCTCAACGACCGCCCCATTGAGCTCGACGCCATCCTCGGCAACGTGGTGGCCATCGCCCAAAAGCACGGCGTCCCCGTCCCCCGCCTGGAAACCATGCTCGCCGCCCTCCGCATGCGGGCTTAATGACTACATTGTGCGAGCGGGCTTTTGTGAGAGCCTTGTGGGAGCGGGCCCAGCCCGCGAAAGGCCGGCCACGCCGGCCGGCAGGATCCCAGAGACGTTGTTTGCGCTGCCGTTAGATAGCTCTCTGGGATCCTGCCGGGTGGCTATAAGCCACCCTTTCGCGGGCGAGGCCCGCTCCTACAAGAGCCAGGCGGAATCCCAATGCGGGTAGTCGCCGATATCGTTAACGAGGCCGGCGCGGAGGGGGTTGGCCACGATATAGCGGGCCATGGCCACCAGATCTTCTTCGCGGCGTAGCGCACGGTCATGAAAGCCGGCGTGCCAGAGGCGTTTGTTGTCGCCCCGGCCCGCGCGACGCCAACGCTGAGTGGTCAGAGATTTGGCTTTCTGTACGGTGATGGATAAATCGGCGTGCTCACGAAGCGCCATCAACCAGTGAACATGGTCGGGCATCACCACATAGCTGAGGGTGACCGCGTGCGCGGTGCAGGCACGCAAGGCCTGGACGAAGCAGCGGCCGCTTTGCAACGCGGCGAAGTGCGCATGCCGCTGATGACAAGTGATGGTGATCAGATAGACGCGCCCCGATTCGCTGACGCGACCGATACGCAAACGGTGGGATCGGGCCTTCCTTGGCATGAGTGATACCTCCTTTCCATTGGAGGCACCACGCTAACCGGCAGTGGCCCGATTCTCTGTCAGCCGAAGCTGATTTTCGTGTAGGAGCGGCCCCTTGTGGGAGCGGGCCTTGCCCGCGAAAGGGTGGCTTTGTGGGAGCGGGCCCTGCCCGCGAAAGGCCGGCTACGCCGGCCGGCAGGATCCCAGAGAGGTTGTTTTCGCTGCCTTTAGATAGCTCTCTGGAATCCTGCCGGCAAGCAAAGCTTGCCTTTCGCGGGCTAGGCCCGCTCGCACAAAGCCACCCTTTCGCGGGCAGGGCCCGCTCCCACAAAGGCCCGCTCGCACAACGCGATCAGGTGGCGTAGTCGCTGCCGATGCGCTCGAGCTTGCGGAGCAGGGCGGGCCAGGTGAGCTGGCTGGCCATGCCGAGCTGCTTGGACTGGTCGCTGGTGGTGTCGATGGCGGCCTGGGAGGGCAGGTAGGGCTCGCCCTGGCCCAGGGTGCGCACCTGGATCTCGCTGGCCTTCATCAGGAAGTACATGTAGGTGAAGGCTTCCGCCACGGTCTTGCCCACGGTCAGGGTGCCGTGGTTGCGCAGCAACATCATGTTTTTGTCGCCCAGGTCTTTGACCAACCGCTCGCGCTCGTCCAGGTTCAGTGCCACGCCTTCATAGTCGTGGAAGCTGATGTGGTCCAGGCACAGCATGGCGGTCTGGCTGAGCGGCAGCAGGCCTTCCTTGTGGGCGCTCACGGCGACGCCGTCGGCGGCGTGCAGGTGCAGCACCGCGCCCGCTTCCTCGCGGGCCATGTGCACCGCGCTGTGGATGGTGAAGCCGGCCGGGTTGACCCGGTTGGTGGCGCCGGGGTCGACGATCTCACCCTCGGAATCCACTTTGATCAGCGACGACGCGGTGATCTCGTCGAACAGCCAGCCGTAGGGGTTGATCAGGAAATGATGCTCCGGCCCGGGCACGCGCGCGGACAGGTGGGTGAACACCAGATCTTCCCAGCCGTACAGCGCCACCAGCCGGTAGGCGGCGGCCAGGTCCTTGCGCACTTCCCACTCGGCCTGGCTCATCTGGCTCTGGCGAGTCGCGGTAGCTTCGGTCATTGCGGCACCTCTTTTGTTGTGAAATAGTATTTCATTAATATAACAACAATGTTGATCTTATGTCAGTCGACCACCAACACGCGTTTGCCGCTGAAGGCGTCCTCGATCATGTGCGCGTGCGCCGCCGGCGCATCGCTGAACGGGAACGTCTTCAAGGGCAGCGGCCGCAGGCGGCCGTTGGCGAACAGCGGCGCCAGGCGGTCGTTGAACACATTGGCGATGGCGATGCGCTTTTCCAGCGGCTGGCTGCGCATGGTCATGGCGGTGAGCGTCTGCCGGCGCTGCATCATGCCGCGCAGGTCCAGCTCGGTCTTGGTGCCGCCCAGCACGCCGATCATCACCAGCGTGCCCTCGATGCGCAGGCCCTTGAGCAGCTGGTTCCAGTCCGGGCCCACCATGTCGAAGATCACCGCCACGCCGTCGCCGGTAATCTCTTTCAAACGCTCGGGCAGGGTGTCGTCTTCCAGCACGCCTTCCACCAGCCCCATCTCGCGGGCGGTGGCCAGGTTGTCCAGGTTGCGGCTCG
>TARA_R110000796_G_scaffold2842_4_pt1 | contig 28363 bp, 28 predicted proteins | sample TARA_R110000796 | Tara Oceans TARA_R110000796 (sample SAMEA4397815) | marine metagenome | biome: Polar Biome; feature: [SRF] surface water layer (ENVO:00010504); material: water (ENVO:00002006), including particulate matter (ENVO:01000060) such as... | depth 5 m
TATTTATACGTGGTTATTACCTATTTATATGGGCAATAACCACGCTACCTAAGCTAATTAAACTGTATTATCTCAAGTCCGGCAGTTATTGTACCGTCATCTTCTTTGCTGGCGCGTATCACCTTAGCCGTTGCGTCTAAAGGCGCAATACTCGGATGAGTTGAGTCTATATGTACCAATAAAATAGTGTTTGGCTCAAGTAACTCATCTAAATGCAACGACAACCCAGTTGCACTCAAATCTACACATTCTGCATTATAATTTAAGCCAGCAATCGGCTCTATTGTGGTTAGCTTTGCTGGTGTATTGATCTGCATACGTCGAAAATTTCGCTTATCATCTGTAAACATAATTTTTCCTATACTATTTTATTAATTTGCTCTAACAACAGTGGTACAGAAAACGGCTTAACCACATAAGCATCACAGCCCGCGTCAAACCCAGCTTGCTTTTCAAGCGGTGACTCCAGCCCTGACACCATAACAATAGGGATGTTTTTTGTCTCAGGTGTATGTTTAAGCATTCTACACGTATCGTAACCATCCAGCCCTGGCATACATACATCAAGTAAAATAATATCGGGCGGATTAGCAATAGCAGAGGCTAAACAGCTTGTTCCAGAATCGGCATAATTAACATCAAACTTTGCGCTAAGTGCTGCTTTGAGTATTTCATAATTAAAATACTCGTCATCTACCACTAGTAGTTGTTGTTGTACTTTATGTTCTATTGATGAGGACATGGCTATGTCGTTTCCTTCTCAAAACAAAAAATAAGTTCTACTATTAAGTACTTAAGCTTAATAGTAGATACACCTTTTACTCTATTTCTTTTATTGCATTTAACACACGTTTCGCCGAAATTGGATACGGAGTACCCAAGGTCTGTGCAAATAAAGACACTCTCAGCTCTTGCTGCATCCAAAAGATAGCTTCTACCTCTTTTGGAATTGGCATCCCTTTAGGGGTTTTGTTTGCTTGCTTTTTATACTCTTGAGCCACTTTATCAAGCTCAAGTACACATAATCTATCGCGATTTGGATCTATGGGTAACTTTTCTAAACGTTTTTGAATCGCTTTTAAATAACGGATTAAGTCACTTAGCTTAGTTGCCCCATGTTGGCTTACAAAGCCTTTAAAAACAAGAGACTCTAATTGCGATTTAATATCTCCATGCGCAGTGATCATGGTTAAATCTACCCGTCCTTTCATTTTTTTATGTAAGGCATGGGCTATACTTAACACTTGCTCTACTTGCGTGGCAATTTCAACTACAGCGTCACCAAGCTCACCACGTATATGCTCTTTTACATTTTCAAACGCGTCGCTGGTGCGAATGTCACCGTACTTTAATAATAAGCTATCAACACCGGCGGCAATGCAGTCATCAATTAAATCGGCTATTTTACCAAAAGGATTAAAATACAATCCAAGCTTAGCCTTATTTGGTAAGTTTTGCTGCAAATACTTTATTGGTGAAGGCACATTTAATAATACTAATCGGCGCAGCCCTTGTTGATGGGCAACCTGTGCTTTTACTTCGTTATCGAAAAGCTCAATAGCAGCAGTTGATTTTTTATCCACCAGCGCCGGATACGCTTTAATTTCGTATTGCCCTTGTTTTTTTACATATGAATTAGGTAGCTCGCCAAAATCCCACTGCGTTAAGTCTGCTTTTTCTATGCCTTTATCGGCTACTTTGGATAATGTTTGCGTTACTTCGCCTTGTAGCTGCGCTTTAAGTTTGGCTAAATCTAGGCCACGCGCGAGTAACTTATCGTTATCGCCACGTACTTCAAACTGCAAACGTAAATGCGCTGCCAAGGCACTTAAATCCCAGGCATCAGGGTCAACTCGCACCCCTGTCATTTTTAATAGTCGATTACTAAGTGCGTCAATTAAACTCCCCTGCAATGGCTCAATAGCCGCCAAAACAGCATCGGCGTAGTTAGGCGCAGGTACAAAATTACGGCGCAGTGACTTAGGCAATGATTTAATTAAACCACTTATTAACTCATGTCGAAACGCAGGTATATGCCAGTCAAAGCCGCTTTCTTGCACTTGGTTTAATAGCGCAACCGGTATTTGTACCGCCACACCATCAACCGCTTGACCGGGATCGAAATGATACGCTAAAGGTAAAATTAAATTATCTTGCTGCCAAGTATCTGGGTAGTCAAACTCGGTAATACTGCTTGCACCATGCTGCATTAAGTCATCGCGGCTCATTTGCAAATAGTGTTTATTTTGTTGTTTTTGCGTTTTATACCATTTTAAAAATGCTGCACGATTATTAATTTCTTTTGGAATTTTTTTATCGTAAAACTCAAATAAAGTTTGCTCATCAACTAAAATATCGCGCCTGCGTGACTTGTTTTCAAGCACTTGAATATCTTCAATCAGCTCGCGGTTAAACTCTAAAAAGCTTTCGTTTAACCCCAGTTCTTGCTCAACTAATGCGGTGCGAATAAACAGCTCACGGCTCACTTTAGGATCAATATTGCTATACACGCAGCGGCGCTTATTGACGATTAGCAGGCCATATAAGGTTTGTTGCTCAAAGGCGATTACCGCACCGGGTTTTTTCTCCCAATGTGGCTCTGTATAACTGCGCTTAACCAAATGCTGCGCCAGTGGCTCAACCCAGTTAATGTCTATTTTGGCGTTAGTGCGGGCATATAATTTACTGGTTTCTACCAGCTCTGCCGACATTAGCCATTTTGGGCTCTTTTTAAATAACCCCGACCCCGGAAAAATATGAAACTGGCTATTACGCGCGCCTTTATAAATTTGTTTTTCATCTTTAAAGCCAATATGGCTAAGCATACCGCTCAGTAATGCTTTGTGAACTTGCTCAACGTCGGCAGCATTCGATGTGGCTTTCATACCCATTTCGTTGCATACGGTACTTATTTGATAAACAATATCTTGCCACTCACGAAGGCGCATATAAGCGAGGAAGTCTTTTTGGCAGAGTTTTCTAAACTGGCTATTAGTCAGTTCGCTTTGTTGCTCTTCTAAATAATTCCACAAGTTTAAAAATGCAATAAAGTCTGAATCAGGATCATCAAAACGGCCGTGTTTTTCGTTTGCCGCAGCACGTTTTTCTTGCGGGCGCTCACGGGGGTCTTGAATAGACAGTGCCGCCACTATAATAATTACTTCACGTAGCGCACCGAGCTTATGTGCGGTTAACACCATTTTAGCTAAACGCGGATCGACCGGTAAACGGCTTAATTCTCGGCCTGACTGGGTAAGCGCTGTTTTGTCGTTACGTTTAGTGGGATGTACTGCTTGGAGTTCCTCAAGCAAGGTTAAACCATCGCTAATATTACGACTATCTGGGGCTTGCACAAACGGAAACTGCGCCATGTCGCCTAAACCCAGCGCTAGCATTTGTAAAATAACCGAAGCTAAGTTAGTACGTAGTATTTCAGGATCGGTAAACTCTGGGCGTGATAAAAAGTCATCCTCAGCGTATAAACGAATACAAATACCCGCTTCTACGCGGCCACAACGTCCCATTCGCTGATTTGCACTGGCTTGCGATATTGGCTCTATAGGCAGGCGCTGTACCTTGGTGCGGTAACTATAACGGCTAATACGCGCCGTACCCGGATCAATTACATAACGAATCCCCGGTACGGTTAACGATGTTTCGGCCACGTTGGTCGATAAAATAATATGGCGGCGCGAGTGCGGTGCAAATATGCGGTTTTGCTCGGCGTTTGATAGTCGCGAATAAAGCGGTAATATGTCAGTGTGTTTTAAATTACGTTTACTGAGAGCATCGGCGGTATCGCGTATTTCACGCTCACCATTTAAAAATATTAAAATGTCGCCAGGGCCTTCTGCACACAGTTCATCTACAGCATCAAAAATACCTTGCAGTTGGTCGCCTTCGGCTTCCATATCCTCTTTATTTATCTCAGTAACTGGGTTGTAACGTACATCAACCGGGAAGGTTCGCCCTGATACTTCTATAATTGGCGCATCATCAAAGTGCTTTGAAAAACGCTCTGGATCGATCGTTGCTGAGGTAATTATTATTTTTAAATCGGGGCGCTTAGGGAGTAAGTTTTTTAAATAACCTAAAATAAAGTCAATGTTTAAGCTACGTTCGTGCGCTTCATCAATAATAATGGTGTCGTATTGATTTAAAAATCGATCTTGTTGAATTTCGGCAAGTAAAATCCCGTCGGTCATTAGTTTAATATAGGTATTATTCGAGACCTGATCACTAAAGCGTATTTTAAAACCAACTTGTTGGCCAAGTTCACACTGCATTTCTTCTGCAATACGATTAGCCACCGTTCGTGCTGCTAGTCGCCTTGGTTGGGTGTGGCCAATTAAGCCATCAACCCCACGCCCTAGCTCTAAACACATTTTAGGAATTTGCGTGGTTTTACCTGAACCGGTTTCACCTGCAATAATAACCACTTGGTTATTAGCAATGGCGTTTTTAATCACATCCTTTTTTTGACTCACCGGTAATTGCTCTGGGTAAGTCACTTTAGGCAGAGCCGCTAAACGCTGCGCGCGCAGTGCTTGGCTACGGGTAATGTCGGCCGCTATTTTTTCAAGCGCGTTGGCATGCTTATTCTCATCGGTTATTTTTTTTACGCCATGTAAGCGTTTTTTAAAAATGAATTGATCTTTTTTCAAGCACGTCTTTAGCTCGCCAAACAACTGACCTAGGTTTACCACCCGCATACCTTATAAAATTAGTAAAAGAGCCGCAATTGTAGCAAATTAAATGGCTGGGGTTAATCCTACAAAGTGCATAACGCTTAGTAGTTTGTTATATAAGCCACCAGCCAAACAAATAAAGCGCTTATTCGCCTTTAAAAATGCCTACATAAGTGGCTTGGGTATTTGATTTACTGGCTCTGTACATACCTGAGGTATTAAACGGCAAACTAATATTACCTTTAGTATCCACTATAATAACACCGCCCGTACCGCCTATTGGTGCAAGTACCCCATTAATCACTTCGTCCCCTGCTTGCGTTATGGTTTTACCTTGGTATTTAACGCGCGCACAAATATCGCTGGCTACATTGTAACGAATAAAATACTCACCATGGCCGGTAGCCGATACCGCACACGATTCATTTTCCGCAAACGTTCCTGCACCAATTACCGGCGCATCACCAATACGGCCATAGCGTTTGGCGGTCATACCGCCGGTTGATGTACCAGCTGCTAAATTGCCATTTTTATCCAGTGCTACCGCACCAACCGTGCCCATTTTATAGTTATTTGGCAAGGCTTTATGCGCCGCTTGATAGTCTTTACTGGTTGCTTTGGCTTTATCTAATTTTTGCTTTGCTTTTAATAATGCTTTATAGCGGTGCTCGGTATCAAATAAGTTATTTTCGATTAAGGGAATACCTTGCTCTTTAGCAAATTCTTCAGCGCCTTGCCCACTGAGCATGACGTGTACTGAATTATCCATAACCAAACGTGCTAAATTAATTGGGCTCTCTACATGCTTAACACCTGCAACTGCGCCCGCCTGACGATTACGACCATCCATAATTGATGCATCGAGCTCATGGCTGCCATCGTAAGTATAAACCGCGCCACGCCCTGCATTAAAATAAGTAGACTGCTCCATCACTTGAATCGCTGCCGTTATGGCATCTAAGCTTTCGCCGCCTTGCTCAAGTACTTTATAACCGGCCTCTACCGCTTGGGTTAATTTAGCACGATAAGCTTGCTCTTCTTTGGGCGTAAATTTACTTTTTTCAATCGTGCCCGCACCGCCATGAATGGCAATAGCAAAAGGTACTTCTGCGCTTAAGGCGTTATTGCTTACGCTAATAAAACTAGTGGCGATAAGCGCCATTAAAAGTGATTTTTTCATAATGAGCTCTTATAAACTTCAGTGAAACCAATGTGGATGGTCGCTAACTATTTATCAAGTAAAGTAAGTTTAAACACATAAAAAAAGCGCCCAAAGGCGCTTTTTTTTGCTGGTTTAAATTATTACGCTTGTTGCGCTTTTAAACGAGCTAAACGTGCTACTTGATGCGTAGACGTTAAAAAAGAATAAATTGGTGCTAAATAACCACGTTTACGTAGCTCTAAAAAGTCAGCATCACTTAATTCATTAAGTTTTTTCTCATCGATAAGGTAAATACCGTTAATGTCTTTTTTCTCGCCTTTAATATCAACTGTTAGCGTTTGCGCTACTAAAAGCTCTTTATCGGCTAAAAACTTCGTAAAAGCATCTGTGATCTGAGAAAACTCAATAAACGATACTAATGCTTCTTTACGACGCTTTAAGTAGTCAGTTTCTTCGCCGTTTTCAAACAACGCATTACCTTCTTCTTCGCCAACTAATGGGCTCGCTTCGTCAATAACAATACCGTATTGATCTTGATCTGGGTGTTTTACTAAACCTAGTGGGTAGCGCGTCGTAGCCATTGGTGCAAATGCTGCCGTCCACTTATCGCCTTCAACAAACAAGTTTTCGCCTGGCTCAAGGCCAAACATAGCAACTGCTTGAAAAGTGCCTGTTTCGTTATTTTTAACGAAAGACATTGGAAATTCATTCGCTATACGCGCAAATTCATGTGCAACTACTGGCACTAAATGTTGCGTTTTCATAAATTCTACATTGATGCCGTTTTTAATTTTAGTATTGGCATGTTTTTCGTTGTGTAAAGGCTGTACTTGTTGCTCCGCCATGTTACTGCTCCGTTTATTTTTAATTTGTATGTTTCTTTGTTAATACCTTTAGGCTAATGCTTTTGAGCAAAAAAAGGAAGGGAAACTTTTATGACAACCGTTTTGATAAAATAAAATTTAAATAAATCTGCACCTTGCCAAAAAACGTACACATAACAAGGGTTAAATCTGCTTAAAAAGAATACGCTGAAAGGCTATTTAACATACAGGCTTGTTTTTAATGTTAACCTGTTTTAACAAAATCACGTTACTAACCACGTTATTTTGGATAATAATTACACAAATAAAAAGGCAGCTAGTTATAGCTGCCTTTTTATTTGTTCATTCGCACTCATTTTAAATTACGGCGCCCAATAAACCTCAATATTAATACTTGGGTGATTTAGCACTGCGCGCAGTGGCATGTCGTTTACATCTCCGCCCGCTTTGGCTTGCTTATACACAGCGAGTTTTTCATCACCGCTAATAAGTAGCTTAACCACTTTAGATTGCGCTATCGCGTTTAATGTAAGTGTCATACGCTCAGTTATACTGCCAGTTACATCACTTTCAATGGCATTAATTGCACACACCAGTTGATCCGAGTTTAGGCCTATTTCTAAACCCTCTGCATGTGGGAATAATGACGCAGTATGACCATCTGGCCCCATACCTAAAATAGTCACATCATACGGGCGTTTTAACGCAGCATAAGCAGCTTCACACACTGCAGTGCCTTGCTGCGCTGTTTCGGCGCTATTTTTCATCGTGACAAAGTTAGCCGCAGCACCATAGTTTTGTAATAACGTGCTGTTAATAAATGCTTCGTTACTTTTTTCGTGGCTCGCATCTACCCAACGCTCGTCAACCATAGCAACATCAACATGTTGCCAATTTAAATCAAGGGTTGATAAATGCTTATACGCCGCAGCAGGGGATGAACCGCCCGATACCATTAATACTGCACGGCCATCATTGCTTATACCATCACGTAATGATTGTTCAAGTGTTGCTGACAGCTCTGCTGTAAGCGCCTCTTTACTATCAAAAAATTTTTCAATTATTGTTGCCATTATGCTCCCTTATCACCGGTGTTAAACCATACATGGTTGTTCTCTGCTAATAATTCGTCTGCATCTTCTGGGCCCCAGCTACCTGCACGATAAAGCGCCGGTTTGCCTTTTTCTTGCCAGCGGTCGATGATTGGATCAATCCACTTCCATGCTTGGCGTACTTCATCACGATGGATAAATAACGAAGGATTATTAGCGGCTGCATCTAGCATTAAGCGCTTGTAGGCATCTGAGTGAAAACCATTGCTATAGGCTTGTGAAAGCTCAATATTCATCGTTACTGGCTCAAGCTGCATTTCAAGGTTATCTAAGCGTTTAGACATCAATGTTAGCTGAATAGTTTCCTCTGGTTGTAGGCGAATCACCAAGCGGTTTGGCTCTATTTCGCCTACGCTGTCTTCGTATACATTGTGTGATACTTTTTTATATTGCACTACAATTTCAGCACAGCGTTTAGCCATGCGTTTACCAGTGCGCAAATAAAATGGCACACCTGCCCAACGCCAGTTATCAATATGCGCTCGAATACCTACAAAGGTTTCGGTTTTACTTGAACCTTCATTAAGCTCTTCTAAGTAACCTGGTACAATTTTACCGTTTAGATCACCTGGTACATATTGGCCACGAATAATATTTTTATCTACGTCGCTGCCAATAAGTGGACGCAGCGCTTCTAATACTTTGAGCTTTTCGTTGCGAATACTATTAGCATTAAGTTTATGGGGTGATTCCATTGCTACTAAACATAACAGTTGTAACAAGTGGTTTTGAACCATATCACGCAGCGCACCGGCTTTGTCGTAAAAGCCTGCACGGGTTTCAAGGCCCACAGTTTCTGAAATGCTAATTTGAATATTATCGATTGATTTAGCATCCCACATGTTTTCAAACAACGAGTTTGAAAAACGTAGTGCCATTAAGTTTTGAACAGTTTCTTTACCTAAGTAATGATCAATTCGGAAAATTTGCTCTTCGCTAAAATACTCTGCGATTTTTCCATTGATAGCCTCAGCAGATTCACCACAATAACCAATAGGCTTTTCAACCACTACACGTGAAGTAGGCGTTATTAAGTTTTTAACAGATAATATTTCACAGCAAGTGCCGTACACAGCAGGTGGTAGTGATAAATAAAATACGCGAGATTTAGTGCTGTCGTGCTCATCTAAAATACCTTTTAGCACATCCCAGTTATCGTCAGGGGCTGTTACATTGCTAACAACAGGTACTAAAAAAGTAGCAAAGGCTTTCCAATCTTTAGCATTAAACTCATCCTTTGCTAAAAACTCTTTTAAGGCTTTGTGTGCTGTTTCTATGTACTCAGCACGTTGGGTTTCTTCGCGTACCGTTGGCAAAATACGTGAGCCTTCAGGTAAATTACCTTCTTGATATGCTCGATACATTGCAGGTAGTAATTTGCGTAACGCAAGGTCACCACCGCCCCCAAAAATTATAATATCAAAAGGATTAAGCATAGTTACTCTCTACGTTTGTGCTACCTGGCACTACCCGTTAGGTAATCAGATATAGCGGTTTATTGCTTGAATGATGTCGGTTTTTATAAATATGTTTGCACAAAAACCTGCTTTGTTATGCTGTGATGATGATGTTTTTTATTTAACCACACTGCTGGCTATTTATTATTAATTTTATCATCTGCGCTTAAAAATGGGCCTTAGGGAACTGTAATTCCTCTCACAAAAATACAGTCCCTAAGTACACCAGCGCTACCCGTTCAAAGGTATTTGGTTGCTTATGTTACTAAGCTAAATTTTTACTGCGTACGATGTTGCTTATAATACGCCATTAAGCCATTAGTTGAACTATCATGAGCATATTTAACGCGCTCATCAACTAACTCGGCTTCTATTTTTGATGCTAATCCTTTACCTAGCTCAACACCCCATTGATCAAATGAGCAAATTTCTAAAATAATGCCTTGGCAAAAAATCTTATGCTCATACAACGCAATTAAGCGCCCTACCGTTTTAGCGTCTACGCTATCTAGTAACATAGAGGTAGTTGGGCGGTTGCCTTGATGAATTTTGTGCTTTAGTAACTCATCTATTTGTGCCTGAGATTTACCCTTAGCAGTTAAATCTGCGGTGATCTCTTGCTCATCTACGCCATTCATTAGTGCTTCTGTTTGCGCAAAAAAGTTCGATAATAAAATATCGTGATGTTTATCAACGCTTACTTGCGGCTTAATTGAGGCAATAAAATCAGCCGGTACAATAACATTACCTTGATGCAAACATTGGTAAAATGCGTGTTGCCCGTTAATCCCGGTCATACCCCAAATAATTGGCACTGTTGTATAAGGCACAGTTTCACCCGCAAAGTTAACATGCTTGCCGTTACTTTCCATTTCGCCTTGTTGTAAGTACGCAGGCAACATGTGCAGCGCTTGGTCATAAGGTAAAATAGCTTGCGAGGTATAACCTAAAAAGCTGGTATTCCACACACTTAATAATGCCATAATAAGCGGAATATTTTGCTCTAGTGGTGCGTTTTTAAAGTGCTCATCAACTTCGTACGCACCCTCTAAAATTGCTTCAAAAGCGTCATATCCTGCATATAATGCAATCGGTAAACCAATAGCGCTCCATAATGAAAAGCGACCACCAACCCAATCCCACATCGTAAATACGTTGTCGTTACTAATGCCAAACTCGGCTGTTTTTTCTAAATTAGTGCTCACCGCAACAAAATGCTTAGCAATAGCGGCGTTATCTTTAGCTGTTTGTAAAAACCAATCAACCGCTGTTTTAGCGTTGGTCATTGTCTCTGACGTGGTAAACGTTTTTGATGCAATAACAAACAAGGTTGTTTCAGCATCAATATTTTTTAATACCGAGGCAATTTGTACTCCGTCAGCATTCGACACATAATGTACATTTAAGGTATCGTCACTTAATGCTTTTAATGCTTCGGTTGCCATTTGCGGGCCAAGGTTTGAACCACCTACACCTATACTTACTACATCTTTTACTGGCTTACCACTGTAGCCTAACCACTTACCACTGCGTACTTTTTCAACAAACAGTTTAATTTTAGCAAGTTCGTTATCAACCAACTCAGTTACATTTTCACCATCAACAATAAGTGGCGTATGAGCGCGGTTACGTAATGCTGTGTGTAACACTGCTCGGTTTTCGGTGATATTAATTTTTTCACCGTTAAACATTTTTTCACGCCAAGCGCTAATGTCACACTCTTTAGCTAATGCAATTAACTGCGTAAAAACATCTTTATCAATACGTTGTTTTGAGTAATCAAATAATAATCCAGGGATTTGCGTAGAAAATTGAGAAAAACGCGCGTCATCTTTAGCAAATAAATCCCTAAGATGGCTTTGTTTCATCTTGGTTGCACTTTTTTCAAGCGCTTGCCAACTTGCTAATTGCGAACGGTTAGTCATGTAAACATCCCCTAAAATATTAATCTATTGATTTAAATGTATTTATTATATAAAACTTAGTTAATTAACATATATAGCAAAGTTAAAAATGAGCTGTTTTTATATTTTATGCTGTGAATGATAACGTAATTTTTTGCTTTTGACACCGGTATCATAAAATTAATATATTAATTTAACAACCCATTCAGAGGCGACTCAGTTAGCTTAATTTGGCAAATAAATAAAAAGGCCGACAAATGCCGGCCTTAATTATATTTATTTGCTAACTAATTTTAACTTCCCAGTGCCAAACCGCCATTTAAATTATAAACCGAGGTATAACCTAGCTCAATTAAATTAGCTGCTGCCAACTTTGAGCGGTTACCACTGCGGCACACTAAAATATATTGATTATTTTTATCTAGCTGCTGCTCTACTATTGCGTTTGCCATACGACTAAGCGGAATATTTAAGGTTTTAGCTGTAGCAACATTTAACAGCGATGAAATGTTATTAGCGCCATGCTCATAGGGTTCGCGCGTATCAATTAAATATACATTGCCGTGGCTGAGCATTTCTTTTGCCTGTGAATAACTCAATTGCTGTGTATTTGTATCTGGTTGCGCATTTACATAACCACAAAGTTGGTTGTTATTATCTGTTTGTTTTTGCTCATCGTGCTGCTGCTTTTTAGCAGCAAATTCATCTTTCGTTATTTGCTTAGATAATAATGCGCTCAATAAAGGAGTTTGCTGTTGTTGCACCGCCCAGTTCATAGCAAAACACTGTTGGTAATCGTGTCCTGAGCAAATAACCGCCTCTGGGGTTAACTGCTGCGCTAATAATATTAACGAGTCAGCCATTTGCTCTGCACTACCACCAAGCAAATGAGTATTACCCAGCCCCGCTGGTAAAATGAGATCACCACAAAAACAATAGCGAACCTCACCCGAGGCTTCTTTTAATAAGTAACTCACACTGTCTTGGCTATGCCCAGGTGTGGCAAGTTTTTCTAGGCGTTGCCCATTTAAATTAATCACCGTTTGGTTAACTGGCCAACCCAATTGATCAACCTCTCCTGCTACTAAACGTGCTGCTAACACACTGCGTAATAGGGTAATTGCACTATTACGCTCTTGGTGAGCATGGGTGTCTAAAATAGCGGTTATGGTTAAATTTTGCGTATTGGCTATTTTTTCAAAGCGCGGTATTAACTCTATAATAGGGTCGATGATCACCGCTTGGTTGTTGCTATTAACATATAACCAGCTGCACGCGCCTTGGTGCCTAAATTGGGTTAAGCCTAGTGCACATAATTCCTGCGTAGGTGTAGCGCTGTCAGATACTACCAGGCAATTTGCTTGTAATACTTGTTTAAGGGCGCGAATTCGCTCACAGGCATGGTCAATATCTTGTTGCGTGGCGGCAGGTCCAAACGATAAACGTATGGCGTTTTCACTTTGCCACTGGCTTGCACCCATTGCATCTAGTACAAAACTTTGTGAAGCACCAGTACTACACGCAGAGCCGCCGCTCACGCGTATGCCGGCAGCATCAAATAAATCAATAACTTCTTTACTGGTTAAGTCGTTAACCGCAAAATTAAGCGTGGTGGGCACTGAGTATGCAAAATCATGGTTAAAGGTAATGGCACCAAATGTATCGCTTATTGCATTGTGTAATTGGCTGCGATATTGCGCAAGCACAGCACTTGATTTAAACGTGTCATCGGTTTTATCTAATAACAAACTAAATAACTTATTAAGTCCTGCAATACCAGGGAGATTTTCAGTACCTGAGCGCATACCACTTTCTTGCCCGCCACCGGCTATAAATGCCGTATAAGCACTGCCTTGACGAATATATAATAAGCCAATGCCTTTGGGAGCGTAGAGTTTATGGCCCGAAAACGGTGCGTAATCTATTGTTGTTTCGCTCAACATAAGCTGCTGCTTACCTAATGCTTGAACGCAATCGACCATCCAAGACACGCTGCTATTGCGATTACGAATAACCTGCTCTATTGCCGCTAGATCTTGGTATACACCGGTTTCATTATTAACCGCCATAGTGCAAATCATCAGCGCATCATCAATATGCTGAGCAATAAAATCTAAGTCTAAAATACCGTTACTATCAACCGGAATAGCAAGTACTTGAGCGTTAATCTCTAGCACTTGATTCCAATGTTTTAGGGTATTTGGTACTGCTTTGTGCTCTGTAGCGCCATAAAGTAACACCGGATTTTTTTTATTATGGGTTTTAGCATTTATCAGCGTAGACACTACAGCCGTTTGAATACCTTCGGTTGCCCCAGAGGTAAATAAAATATCACCATTATTAGCGCCAATTACCGCGCGTGCTTTTTGTCGAGTTTGCTCCAATAAGTGCTTAGCTTGAATACCCGTTATGTGTGGGCTAGAAGGATTACCAAAACAGGTTTGCATTGCATGGCACACCACATCAACTATGCATGGCAACACAGGGGTCGTTGCATTTGCATCAAGGTAAACTTGTTTTACTGGCTCATCGGGTAATAAATACTCAGACATTAAAAAACGCACCTTATTACTAATAAATATATCTTATACCAATATTACATAGTTTTGGCTGCAATAGATAATAATCAATTAGTTTTAAAGATGCGTTTTCTATGCTTTTTTATACTTAAAGCGGTGTTAACTTTTAGCTCAGCTCTTTAATGATTTCTTCTTGAGTAGATGACCACGCATTGATCAGCGCTTTGACTAATGACGCCAGTGGAATGGCAAAAAATACGCCCCAAAAACCCCACAAGCCACCAAAAAACAATACCGCTACAATAATAAATACCGGATTTAAATCAACCGCTTCAGAGAACAATAAAGGCACTAGTACATTGCCATCAAGCGCTTGAATAATACCGTAAATAATTAAAATGGTCCAAAATTGGGTTTCAATTCCAAACTGAAACAACGCCACTGCCGCCACCGGAATGGTTACCAATGCCGCACCCACAAAAGGGATCAACACCGAAAAGCCCACTAATACTCCCAATAACGCAGCATAGCGTAAATCAAGTACCGTAAAGGCAATAAACGACACCGAGCCAACAATCAGTATTTCAAACACTTTACCGCGAATGTAGTTCATTATTTGCTGATTCATTTCATTCCACACCTGCATTATTAAGCGTCGTTGTTGCGGAATAAGTTTAGCAATACTGTGGCTAAGCTCTAGTTTGTCTTTAAGCATAAAAAACACTAACAAGGGCACTAAAATTAAGTAAATTAACCACGCAACCGCATCTTTTAAAGACGTGAGCGACACCGACAGCACTACTTGACCAAATTCAATTACTTTAGTCTCTACTGTTAATACAATTGTTTGTACTTGTTCTGCAGTAATTAAACTAGGGTACTGCGCAGGCAAGGCCAATAAAAACGATTTTCCTTGCTCTACCATATGCGGTGTTTCTTGAAATAAATTACTGGTTTGCTGCCACAGCACAGGGCCAATAACTAAAATAAGTGTCAGCATAATACCTGTAAATATAAGCATAACAATTACTGTAGCGGTAAAACGCCTTAACCCAAAACGCTCTAAGTGCAGTACCGGCCAATCGAGTAAATAGGCAATAATAAGTGCCACCAATACCGGCACTATCAAAGATCCAATAAAATATAATAAGGCTACTAACGCCAATAATAAAAATAATAAAGTAACTGAATGAGGATCAGAAAACTTTTTTTCGTACCACGCTTTTATATATTCAAACACGTAATGGCTCCACTAATAACATTCCTTGGCGCTTATTTAAGGTATAACAATATGCATGCTTTTGTAAAAATCGTTCAATGTCGTTTATATTTTCTGCATTATTAAAACTAAAAGTAATACTTTGTTGTAACGACACGGCTTTACGCAGCCCAAGTTTAAATTGAATAAACTGCTGTGGGCATTTATAAGCTGATAAATTTTGCTCTAGCATACTCGTTTCACCTTGAGTTCACATCAATAATAAGTCCCATAGTCACCACCTAAAAATGTATTAAGTGTGAACATGCATAACTTTTCCTTAAAACAACCTCGGCAATAGTTTATCCTTAGGGCATAATTAGCAGTAAGGATAGGTTAATGCCTGGCACGCATAATAAAGCGCAATTACCCAGTAATCCAACACTCAAAGAGATTAATTGGTATAAAAAACAAATAAATTGGGGCGAATTACCACCTTTTTATCACCTTGTTGCCTCATCGGTCAGCGAAGCTGAAGGTATTTTAGAACATGGGTTTGATAATGCAGTAAAAAGCCTTTTAGACAAACGTAATTGGAACCTTGATCTACTTGACGGCTACGAAACCGAGCTAGGCGAAATTCAATGTAATAAAAAGCCACGCATTGCACTGCATCAAGTATTTACCGATCGTGGTTTTGAGCTTTGGGCTCAACCGTACGCTAAAGATGTTATTATTGATCAATACGTTAAAAATAATCGTTTTATGGAATTTAAAGTATGGGATCCACTTTCCATGAAGTGCTTAATTAGAATAAATCAATTACATACATTTATTGGCTTTTATTTTGAACGTGGAGACAAAGCCGATAAAGCTATTATTTTACACGCACACAAGGTAGTGCATAAAATTATTACTTTTTTACAAATACAATTGAACGTAGTAAAGCTAGATGGGGTCACAATAAAAGCGCTTTATCAATTATGTGAAAAAGACAGCCGTGCATGCAGTGACGAAATAAACATTGCCAAAATTGCTCTTGGTGAACCAATTAACAGGGAATAAAATGCAGCTAAAATCAGCCTTTATCACTTTATGTAGTGCCGCGCTTACATTTAGCCTATTAGTAAGTGAGCCTTTAAAGGCGCAAACAAACTTTAAATTGCCAGATTTAGGTACTTCAGCCTTACAAGTGCTGCCGCTCGAAAAAGAACAAGCGATTGGCGAAGTAATGATGATGCAAATTAGAGGCTCGTCGCCAATAATTAACGACCCTGTGCTTGATGAGTACTTAACCACAGTGGGCCGTAAACTTGTGGCTAGCGCCAATGATGTGCGGTTTCCGTTTTCATTTTTTTGGTTAAATAACTCTGAAATAAACGCCTTTGCATTTTATGGCGGCCATGTTGGCGTACACACCGGATTAATTGCGCAAGCTGATGATGAAAGTCAATTTGCATCGGTACTTGGCCATGAAATTGCCCACGTTACCCAGCGCCATTTAGCACGGCGCCTACAGCAGCAACAAGACAACAGCGCAATGACTATAGCCGGAATGATTGCCGGTATTTTAGCCGCTGTCGTCGTGCCCGATGCTGGTATTGCTATTATTTCAGCAAGCCAAACACAATCGGCATTTAGCCAACTAACGCATAGCCGCTCAGCAGAGCAAGAAGCCGACCGTATTGGTATGCAAACGCTTAATAATGCAGGCTTTGATCCGCGTGCATCAAGTGAATTTTTAACTAAACTCGCTGCGCAAATTCGTTATAAATATAAGCCACCTGCGTTTTTACTTACTCACCCGCTTCCTGAGAGCCGTGTGTCTGATGTAAGATTGCGTGCGCAGCAATACCCTAAACGCCAAGTAAACCCGAGCCTTGAGTTTAACTTAGCAAAGAGTCGCGTGCTGGCAAGATACGACAATAAACCAGAAGCAGCAGAATCGCTGTTTAGAAAATTAATTCGCGAAAATAGCTACAATAATGCCGCCCTAAAATATGGCTTAGGCATTAGTTTGCTGGATCAAAAAAAGCTTGATGAAGCGCAGCCTATTTTAGATGAACTACTAAAAAGCGGTCCTAAAAACTTATTTTATATAGATACCTATACCGATTTATTAATAGCGCAAAAAAAGGCCGCTGAAGCCGTTACCTATTTAGCAGAATTAAACAATTACCGCCCTAACAATCAGGTAATTACGCTAAACTATGCCAACGCAGCCCTAGAAGCAAAGCAATACGAGCTTGCCGAAAACATCTTAAAAAGCTTTTTACTAGAAAAACCAGATCACAGCTTAGGTAAGCAACTATTAACCGACGCCTATAAAAAGCAAGAAAAACTCGCCGCCTATCACGAAGCCAATGCCGATGTATTATCGCAATACGGCGCTTATTTAAAAGCTGCCGACGAAATACAAAAAGCACTCAACTTTATTGAGCCAAACGAGCTAGTTAAACAACAAAGGTTAAAAGCGCTACTTACACAATACCGACTTTTACAAAAAGAGCTTGCTAGGCTTTAAGTCTACAAGCGCTTGGCCTAAAATGGCCGCAACTCATTTATTGGAAGCATTTTATGTCTGTAACTATTTATCATAATCCGCGCTGCTCTAAATCGCGCGAGACCCTAGCTTTATTACAAAGCAAAGCTATTGAGCCAAGTATAGTTGAATACTTAAATACGCCTTTAAGTAGCGAGCAGCTAACTACATTAGTTAAGCAGCTGGGTTTTACATCTGCACGCGAGTTAATGCGCACCAAAGAAGACATTTACAAAACGCTAAACTTAAAAGATGAAACCAGTGAAGCTGCACTTATTAATGCTATGGTACAAAATCCAAAACTAATTGAGCGCCCTATTGTGGTTAACAATGATAAAGCTGCTGTTGGTCGCCCTCCAGAAAACGTATTAAGCGTTTTATAATGAGCACGACCATAGTGGTACTTTACCATTCAAGCCATGGCTCAGTTGAAGCTATGGCCCATGAAATTGCCGAGTCTATAGAGCAACAAGGGGCCAGCGCTTTGCTGCGCACTTTTGTTGCTAAAAACCCACACGACATTATTATCACTAAAGACGATTTAATAAACTGTGATGGCCTTGCCTTTGGCACACCTACTCGCTTTGGTATGATGGCCTCTCAAGCAAAAATGTTTTGGGAAACCACCAGCGAATTATGGTTAAAAGGGCAATTAATTGACAAGCCAGCCTGTGTTTTTTCGTCGTCAAGCAGTATGCATGGCGGCAACGAAGCCACATTACTGAACTTATCGCTACCGTTACTGCACCATGGCATGATGTTACTCGGTGTACCTTACGATGTACCCGAATTGCTGGCAACACAAACCGGTGGCACGCCCTATGGTGCAACACATGTTGCTGGTAGTAGTAATAGTACTGAATTAAGTAAAGACGAAATTAAAATATGCCAAAGTGTTGGCAAACGCCTCACTCAAATTGCGAGAAAACTTCAATGAAAACAGCTGAAATTCCAGCTAAAAAGCCAATTACTATTAAATTTCAACGTACCGCGATTTTTGGTTATGTCGGTTTATTAATTTTAATGCCGTTATGGATGTTTGTATTTGCACCGAGAGAAGGCCACAGCAATGGCTTTATTTTTGCCGTGTACATACTGCCATTATTATTTCCTCTTAAAGGCATAATTCAAGACAAAGCGTATACGTATGCATGGGCAAACTTTATTGTTATGCTTTACTTTATTCATGGCCTTACATTGCTTTGGGTAGCGCAAGATGAGCTGGTATGGGTATTGTTAGAGCTACTATTTGCCTCTGCTATGTTTATTGGCTGTACCTACTATGCTAGGCATCGTGGGCAAGAACTTGGCTTAAAAATTCGTAAATTAAAAGACGATCTCGCCGAAGAAAAAGCAGCGCACGAGCACGAAAAAACAGATTAAATTATAATTTAAACACAAAAAACGCGCTAATTAGCGCGTTTTTTATTTATGCATCGTTATCGCCTATTTATGGGGAACAGCCACACTACATAGGCTCTGCCTTGCCTAACGGCCAAACACATTGCTGCAAATTTAACCTCGAAAGATAAACTTGTAAATATTTAAACTAAAGAACTTAATGCGGCAAGGGTTACAATAGCGGCTAAACCTAACTGCCCTACTAGGCTAACTAAAGAAAAGCCTCTTAATACAAATAATCCCCACGGGTGTTTAATGTGCGGGTACAGCGCGCAGCGCTTTAAAGTAGCCGCAAAAAAGAAACACACCGCCGCAATCATAGTTAGAGTTAATGTTAATTCGCTTTTTATGGTTATTGTTTCATCAAAAAAGAAAAACAATTGCACCGGCAATAATAAAGTAACCAGAGCATGCAGCGCATGCACTTTTTTAATGCGATCAAACTGCCCTTCAGGCGACAACTCTTTAATACCAAAGTCGCGCTCAAGGCACTTTACTAAGTTACTCGCTTTTATACTCACTGCTAAGCGATAACAGCTAAGCCCTTCGTTATTACGCACTCTAAAGTCATACCCCGCCTTTAGCAGCAATACCATAAGCGATTCGTTTTTAGAGAGCACAGCATAATGCAAGGCAGTATTCCCCTTATCATCAACTGCTTTTTTATCTTGTTGGCTCAGCAGGGTTTCAACTACATTTACGTAGCCTTTTTCAGCAGCCCACATAAAGGCCGTTTTATTGTGCTCATCGGCAAGCGTACCTGTTGCGCCTTGCTCAATAAAGCGCATGGCCATCATTTGCTTAGCGGTTTTTTTATTTAAATGAGCAAGCAAAGCTTTTTCAAGTAGTACCACAGAATCTACATCCGGCGATACTTGAGTGAGTAAAGTAAAGTAGTCTTTGCCTTTAGCCACTTTTTCACTTGCCAGTTCAGTTAAATGCTCAAGATCGGCAATTGAACCTGGAATATAAGCACTCAAACGTTCTCTAAAATCAACTTCTTGCCACAGAGCTAGCGTGTCAACCGCCGATAATTTACTGCGATTATTTAACGCATGCTCAATTAGAGTAAAATAGCGTTTAGCAAAAAATAAACTAAATAACGACTGCGGTGTATCAATCTCATTTTGCGCCGATACATTCGCGTATTTTTCGAGCCGTTGGCAAAGCATAAGTACTAAGCTTTCGGGGGTATATTCGTTATCAAAATAATGTTCTTTTACCGCGCTTATATACGTTTGTGCACTTTCGTCATACTCGCAAATATGTTGAAAATAACACTCTTCAAAAGGCTCCAGCGGAGTAAACCACGCTAAATAAAATATGGGCGGTAAAACAGTAGTACATACTCCATCATCTTCATGGGTAGAACGACAGGCAGGCCAAGCTTCTAAAGCATCTAAAATAAAGGCACCATTTTGTTCTACAAGTCCTTTGATAAGTAATGGGTATTCCTTTGGCCAAATCAGTACATTTTCCATTAAAACAACACAACTCCAGTGTAGCTTGGGACAGTGGTCAGTTATAGCAGCTTTTAGCTGACACCACGCTTAATCGACGAGCCGATATTCTAGCACACCTTGATCGCCACGCTAGCGCAAAGTAACGCAATACTTATAAAATAAAAAAGCAGCCAACTACATAACTAGTTGGCTGCTTATTTGGTTGGAGCTGGACTTAATCAGGGTCACATAATCTACTATTAGTTGCTTTTTAATTCGCTAATAACGCTCTCTATACCTACATCAGAAATACGTTGTATAATTTCTTTTTGCTTGGCGCTGAGCAATGAAATGCCTTCTGCAACTATGTCGTATACTTTCCATTGTTCATCTTTCCCTAAGCGCAATTTAAAATGTAAATCTATAGTAGGCGCATTTGCTTGTATTATCTGGGTTTTAACCGTAGCGTACTGTGAGTCGCTCAAAGCGTTATCTTGCTCAAAAACTACTTTTTGACCAGTGTACTTCATTAAAGCACCGGCATAAGTGCCTGTTAAATAATGCTCTACTGCATCAATAAAATTAACTGCTTGCTCGCGCTCAATGCCCTTTATATGTTTGCCTAATAATTTAAATGCTACAAATTTTATATCAATATGCGGCATTAAGCGCTGCTCAACAATGTTAAACATGTCTTCTTTACTTGCATCGCCTTTGGCATTAACTTGGGCTATATCGGCAAATAAAGTATCGGCTACGCTTTTAAGGAGTTGTTGTGGAGATTGTTGCGTTTGAGCAAAAAGTGAGCCGCTAAAGAATACAGCTACAACGAGAAACAGTTTTAAAAACTTCATAATAAATTATTGTCTGTGTGATTAAGATGACGCTAATTTACGCGATAATTACACCTTTAAATAGACTTAAATAAGCAACTTATTAATGCCCATTTAGCACCAATAAAACAAAGTAAATAAATTCAATTAGTTAATCAACCTCGGTTAACACCCTATATACAAGCGTATTTTTGTCCCATTGAAAACACCCATGTTGCGCCCTTACTATTTAGTCACTATTTAACTCAGGCACAGCACTGACACCTATGAAAACGTCATTTTTATCATTATTTATATTTGTTTTATTATTCACGAGTCAACACGCATTCGCACAATCGCAGCACGGCTACGCAATTGATCTGCTCAAGGGAGAAGGTGGCGTAAATGGCTTTAAACTAGCCCATCAATATTATCCTACAGGGTTGCAGTCTTTACTTGGCGATACGCGCTTTTATTTCGAAACCAGTGTAAACCTTTGGCAATATAACCATGGCGATAAAACACAGTCTAATGTAGTGCTTGCCATGTCGCCTGTGCTGTTGTTCCCAGCATTTAGCATTAACAATACCCCCATATATGTAGAAGCGGGTATTGGTATTTCATTGGTTGATGAAACCTATTTTGCGGGTAAAAACATTAGCACTCACTATCAGTTTGAAGACAGAATTGGCTTAGTTGCTGATTTTGGCGAAACCAACGTGGCGCTAAGAATTATTCATTACTCTAATGCGGGCTTTAAAGATCCCAACCCCGGGCTAAATTTTTTAACTCTATCGGTAGCAAAACGCTTTTAAATACTGCATTAGCACCATTTTTTAAGTCACTTTATTGCTGTTTTAAACTAAAACGCTCACACTTATACTTTGCTTATAATTAACGGACGTTGCTATGCAAACTTGGCACATGATTGTTATTGTTATCATTGTATTTGCTATTATTATTGGTAATCTTGCACTGCTAAAGCACTCGGCAAATTTACCCTTTAAAAAAACAAAGCCCGATAAAACTAACTCTACAGATACAAAAAAGCCCTGAATATCAGGGCTTTTTACTGCTTAATCTTTATAACCAACTAACCAACTAACCAGTGCGCCATTAAGGCAATAACTGGTAAAGTGATTAAGGTTCTAAGAATAAAAATAATAAACAATTCAAAAATATTAACCGGTATTTTACTGCCTAGTAAAAGTGCACCCACTTCCGACATATAAATAAGTTGCGTTACACTCATTGCCGCAATAATAAAACGGGTTACGTCGCTTTCAATTGTGCCCGCTGCTAATATTGAAGGAATAAACATATCAGCAAAACCAACCATAATCGTTTGTGAAGCAAGCTCAGCTTCTGGTATTCGTAGCAGCTCTAAAAATGGAATAAACGGCATACCTAAATACTGAAAAACAGGGGTATATGTGGCAATAATTAACGCAAATGTACCTACCGCCATTACGACAGGTAATACAGCAAACACCATATCAAATGCATTGTGTAAGCCTTCTTTTAACGTGCCTTTAAACCCTGGCGATCTATGCGCTTTAGCTAACGCAACATCTAAAGAATGCCCAAACAAGGTTTTACCACTTGGTACAGACTCAGCATGCTCATCGCGTTTACTGCCATCTATAAAGCTATCTTTTTTGAAGCGTAACGGCGGTAAGCGCGGCACAATAATCGCAGCAACCACACCGGCTAAACACACAGTTAAATAAAACGGTGCAAAGTGACTCTCTAAGCCCACTTGTTCAATAACCACTAAGCTAAAGGTAATCGAAACTGCCGAAAACGTAGTACCAATTATGGCCGCTTCACGCTCAGTGTAATGTTTTTCTTCGTACTGACGCGCAGTCATTAAAATACCTACGCTGCCATCACCTAACCACGACGCCGCACAGTCAACAGCACTGCGCCCCGGCACACCAAATAACGGACGCATAAGTTTAGTAAACAAGGTGCCCACTAGCTCTAACAAACCAAAATTTAATAACAGCGGCAGTAATAAACCCGCTAAAACAAATACCGAAAACAAAATAGGCAATAAATCGTTTAAAACCAAGCCGCCCGTATCTGCCGAGGTAATAGCATTAAATACCGGTAATAAAAACGCAGGAAGCGCCGAGCTCACGTCTGCGCCGGTTTGACTAATAAAGGTCAAAACAATAAACAGCATACCCAGTAAGCGAATACCTAGCCAAAGCCAGTTAACATCAAATAAGTGTTTTAGTATAAAAGACTTTTTAATAAAGCTAGGCTTAACAACTTTAGCTAATAGCGAAAGCACACCCGTTACACAAATAATGAATGTAAGCAGCTCAATCATAACAGAGCTAATTCCCTCTTTAATTGCTTTAGCCATTAATGCAATGGGAATGGTCATACCATCAGCAATAGGGATTGGTGTCATAAATAAAAACAAACCAATTAGCGAAGGAACTAAAAAGGTAAGCCAAGTGCGCATATTATATTGCGACGAAGTGGGTAACTGAGACATATTTTTAACCTATAAAAACCACAAAAAGAGCAAAGTGCTCTTTTTGTGGTAAAAACTTATTATTATTAAATATTAATACCGCGCTGAATGAGTGCAGCCACTAATGCTTGCTGTAAACCATTCATAGTACCTGGCTCAAGCGTATCGCCTTGTTCATCCATCCAGGTCAGACTAGTGCCGCCTTGTTTGGTTTTACTTACTAATATTTGATATTGACCTTCATCAATAGGTAATTGGGTTACTTCGTCACCCCAAATAGAATCCCATACACTTGACTCTGGTTTTTTATAATCTGCCGTAATTAAGCCTGTATCTGGGTTAATTTCAACAATAGTGAACGACAAGCGCTCTAAAAACCCTGAAAAACGGTCAAATACAGCTTCATACGACTGCTCAGTTACAAGTGCTGCATTACCTTTGTTATCAAAGCCCATTTCTAAAGAAATAATACCTTGGCGTTTGCGCATATCAACTTCAAGTTGACGATAACGATAATCAAACTCGCTAATAACTTGGTTAAGTGCACGCACTTCTAACTGTTGCTTAAATAAATCACTTAAAGGCTCATCACCTTTAAAGTCAATAAGTTCAGCACTTAATGAAGCCGTACGCTGATGCGACTTTTCTTCAATTGTAAATTTAAAGCGTTCTAAATCAACACTTTCGTCGCTATTCCATAACCAGCTTTCTTCTGGCTTAATAATAGCGTACCAATCTGTTTCTATAATGCCTAGTAGCTTGTCTGCTTTAGTCGCTTGCGTGTTATTGTCGGCTAAAACCGCATTAATAGACTCCCAAATAAACTCATCTAGGTCATCAATACCATCGTTTTTATCAAAATAAACACGGGCGTTTTTATCTGTTTCTTCAACCCAACTACCCTTTGCTACTGTAAGTACTTGAGCAGGCGGACGGTAATTTGTAGCATCTGGATTATTACTATATTGGCCTACATCCATTTTATATGTTGGATCTTGAGCGGGTTGTGATAACGATGCAGGCACTTTTACTGCTTCATGAGCGCGATAATTACGCTCGTCATGTGCATCATTAGTAAATACACTACATCCTGATAAACTTACCAATACACTTACTGTTAGTGCTTTTGGGATCCAATACTGCACAGATATTTCTCCTTAGCATACCCTTTAATTGTTTTAACAAGTATATGAGTGGGTAATGCCGATTTGGTTCAGTGTAAAATCAATATTAACTTTACAGTTATAATTTGGTTGCCTGGTTGCTTAATACTCACCTCTGTTAACAAAAGTAAGCAACAAATAGACACATTTGGGCTATGGTACTTTCCCATGCTTGTAAAAACAAGAAACACTGTACTTTTAAACTGCTAAATTAGCAGCCTGTGTAGTTTAAACACGTTTTTGTGTTAAACTTCGCCGCCACGCAACTTTATGTGTTTACTTTTTGTGTTGCCAACTGCGCTGTTGTAATTCAAGTAACTTAGGTATTTAAACCCATGACTGCACACTCAAATCATCAAATTGTTTTAACAGCTATTGGCGAAGACAGGTCTGGCATAGTTAGTGAGTTAACTCAGCTAGTAAGCGATTGCCACTGTAATATAATAGATAGCCGCATTGCTATTTTAGGTAACGAATTTACATTTATCATGCTACTTAGCGGTGACATGTCGGCTATTAGCCGCATAGAACACACCCTGCCTACCAAAGCGATGGAACTGGGTTTGCTCACTATGATGAAGCGCACAGCAAGTCATAACCAAGGAGCGTTTCGCGCCGGTTACACACTAGAGTACACAGGCACCGACACACCCGGCACTTTGAGTAAAGTTACGCGCTTTTTTGCAGACAACAATATTATTATTTGCTCACTAAAGTCAGACACTTATGATGACGAAGAAGCAGTAATGAGAATGCGCTGTGAACTAGAGTTTAATATTCCTGTTGAAGTAGATGTAGACCAATTTAAAATTAGTTTTGAAAAACTTTCTCACCTTCTCAACGTAGACTATATATTTAGACGTATTCGTTAAATTAAGGAGCAAGCATGAACAAAATCAGCCCATTACAAGCCGGCGACAACGCCCCCGCTTTTAGCTTACAAAACCAAAACGACGAAACAATCACCTTAAGCGAGTTGTTAAAACAGCAACAAGTACTGGTTTATTTTTACCCTAAGGCGTCAACACCTGGCTGTACCGTACAAGCCGAAAACCTACGCGACCAGCAAGCAGAGCTGGCAAAATTTAACACCCGCGTAGTAGGCATAAGCCCAGATCCAATTAAACGCCTTAAAAACTTCGAAACTAAAAAAGAACTTAACTTCGATTTACTCTCAGATGAAGATCACGCCATTGCAGATGCATTTGGAATTTGGGGCTACAAAAAATTTATGGGCAAAGAATACGACGGCATACACCGCCTGACGTTCTTAATCGGTCAAGACGGCAAAATTAAACACCTGTTCGATAAGTTTAAAACCAAAGATCACCATCAGGTAGTGTTGGATTATCTCGCAGCAGAATAAGTTAGCGGCAGAGTAAGTTACTCGCTGTTAGAAATTAGACATAAAAAAGCGTTGCTCAAGGGCAACGCTTTTTTGTGGGTGTTGATTAAATTATACTTTTCATCGAAAGGTAAACTCACAGCGACTATCAAACGCTCAATGATGATAATGTCTGAAGTCAAGATTTGACCCCTACGGCTTTTCCTACGGCTTTCTATGGTTTTTGTTCTACATTCGCTACGCCCAAGATCGACATATCTATTATCTGATAATTACTGCAAATTTATTTACTCAGCGACGTTTGACAAAAGTAAATTTAAATCATCGATGACTTGAGTCCACATGCTGTTTTTATCCCATTCCTCTTGGAGAAACGTGCGTTGGCTATCATTCCAAATCTTAGATTCTTTTAATGATTCGCCTGCTGCTAATTGATTTTTTTCGATAAACTCATTAATGGCGTCATCCGAACTGTCTAATCCTAATTGCGCAAACAAGTTATTCATCGTATATTCTGATTCTGCTAACATTTTGTTTCTCCTACAATTATTTTAATTTAAACCTTAGCATATTGGCCCGGGTAAGTATACTCAGCCTGGGTAGAGCACGCGGCTTACCCTGTGTTTTGGTTCGTTAATAAATCCCCACATCAAGCCCAGCTGCTATGGTCATACCTAACGCTTCGCATTGCTCAAGAAACGCTGGTTGCCAGTCGCCACGACACACTAATGGTGGATGAGCCCAGTGCCAACGCAAGCCACTACAAATTGATTCAACTGCTCGGCAAGTACCAGTACCATCGTTACCAGCACGAACAAATAATGCACAAGGCAAACCCTGTTTTACATCTAGGCAAGGGTAATAACAACGGTCAAAAAAATCTTTCAATGCGCCACTCATATAACCGAGGTTTTCCGTCGTGCCCATAATTATCGCATCGCAAGCTAATACATCTTCAGGTGTGGCGTTTAATGGTGATACCCAGCGTGCTTGTACTTGCTCAATTTCTGGATGCTGTGCCCCTGTCAAAACAGCATTAACCATTAACTGGGTATTTTTAGAGGGCGCATGGGCAACAATTAACAGTGTTTTCATAGTTTTCCTGCTTTTGTGTTTTAGCGGCAACTGTTTTTCGCCAGCTGTGTTACTGCCGGTAGAGTAGAATTTTTATACTATAAGATAAAGCCATTGATAAGTTAATACTATGTCATTAGATAAAATACCGGCGCAAATTGCCACTGCTCGGCAAGGGCCATGTGAAAAAATGCCGCCTGTGGAGACAAAGAGACAAAGGGGTCAAATCTTGACTTCAGACATCACGATTAATTAACGACTGATCTCCAATCGTACGACAACGCTAAATGCTGATAATAATTGGCAAGATATTTTGCTGTGTCGGATGGCGCTTCGCTTATCCGACCTACGTTTTCAAATATATAATGCGGGTTTATTAGGGGGTGGGTATTCGTTGGGTTTCGCTACGCTCTACCCAACCTACGTCGTTTGTCTTAAATTTTTACGCAAGCAAAAATAGCATTGCCCGAATTACCATTCCACGGGGTTATTTGCTCATAGTTATGCTCAAATATATGGATTTCGAAATAAGGCTGTAAAACTGCTTTTAGCTCGGTGAAGCTAAGCGCCACCATGGGGTGTTCATCATTCCAGATGAATGTTTCATCGCTTGTGGTTTTTTCAATACGCAGTTTTAGCGACTGTTTTTCGCCCGTGCCACTGTAATGCCAGCCAGAGCTGAAGGTAAATAAACTATTTTCACTAGTTGCTGTATGTTTTACAAATGAATCGTTATTTATAGTATTTTTATCAACTGCGTTAAAACACAACATGCCACCGGCTTTTAGTGCGTTATGTACGCTGATGATACATGCTTTTAATTTTTCAATGCCATCACAGTAGTGAATTGAATACAAAAAACAGGTAATTAAATTTTGCTGCTGCGCTACGGTAAACTCGCTCATATTTTGCAATGTAAATTGTGCTTCTGGGCAGCGAATAGCGGCTCTATCTAGCATAGGTTGATTAATGTCGAGGCCACTGCTTGTATAGCCAAAATTAATAAAATGCCGTACATGCGGGCCTGTGCCACACGCTAAATCTAGGTGTGTATTTGCGCCATTACCAAAAATTTGGTGTAACCGTTTAATAAAATGGCTTTGAGCTTGATAATCTATATCAGCGCACATTAAGTCATAGTAACCAGAGAGATCTGTGTATAAAGCATTTGCGGACATATTAGCCTAGTTATTAAAGGGTAAGTAATTTGGGTGGCGCATAGTAAACTAGTT
>TARA_R110000796_G_scaffold29231_3_pt1 | contig 28332 bp, 18 predicted proteins | sample TARA_R110000796 | Tara Oceans TARA_R110000796 (sample SAMEA4397815) | marine metagenome | biome: Polar Biome; feature: [SRF] surface water layer (ENVO:00010504); material: water (ENVO:00002006), including particulate matter (ENVO:01000060) such as... | depth 5 m
AAAATGGATATTAGAAAAATTTCCATTGGTTCAGATTATAAGTCGGGATCAATGCACTATATAGTAGGGCAAGAAGTATTAGGAGGAAAATATAAAATTCATTTAATACAAGCTAAAACCTCTACGCAATCTTATAAACTTTGGGTAGAAAATAATGTAAAAGAAATTATTTTATGGAAAGAATTTCTATACACATTACCAATTACTTTAGAATATAATATAAACTTTTAATGAGATCTCCTTTCTCATTTATTGTAACTCCTGTAAATGACAGGCGTTATGATAACGTAACCGACATAGGTGGCGTAGAATTTATAACAAGCGTATCACAAGAAGACCATACATCATCTAATAGATTTGCAGAAGTAGTCTCTGTTCCTTTAAATTATAAGGGAGAAATAAAAAAAGGAGATACATTACTTGTTCATCATAATGTTTTTAAATTTTACAATGATATGTATGGAAGGATTAAAAGTGGTAAAAGTTTTTTTAAAGATAATTTATTTTTTATTGATGATGATCAATTTTTTCTTTATAAAAGAAAAGATAAATGGAAATCTCACGGCAAGTATTGTTTTATAAAACCTTTGTTGGTTGAAGATTCTTATTTAAAAAAATCTTCTAAATATGAACCTTTAAAAGGGACAATAAAATATTCTAATTTAGAATTAAAAGAATTAGGTGTTAAAGAAAATGACACAGTTTTATATGCGCCTGATAGTGAGTATGAATATACTGTAGATGGAGAATTATTATATAGAATGTTTACTAATAATATAACGGTAATAACAAATGGATAGTAACGAATTAAAATTACAAATTATTCAAGCGGCTAAAAAGGCTGTTGCTCAACTAATTAAGGTTGCAAAAGAAGATATAATAAAATATGATTCTGAAGATGAATTAGCGGCAGACAGATTAAAAAATGCTGCGGCTACAAAAAAACTTGCTATATTTGATGCATTTGAAATATTAAAAAGAATAGAAGAAGAAAAAAATTTATTAGATGGAAATGAAATAGAAAATACTAATATACCAAAAGGATTTGCAGAGTCAAGATCAAAATAAAATATTTAAAATATTAAAAAATTACATTCCTAAAAGTGTAATAACTAATAAAAACCGAGCAAGAAGCTGGCAATATGGTTACAATGAAAAGTATAATGTTATAGTAATATCTAACGACGGAACAATAGGAGATATATATGAGATTAGTAAAGTTATTATTGCACTACCAAAAGCTCCTCAAAAATGTTTTAATAGTTCGGAAAAAAAAGAAAATCAATTTTGGTCACCTCATTTATTACCTAAAGCATTAAAAAAAATACAATCTATTTTTCAATGGCATGCAACTACTCCAAAATTTAAAAGTGAATGGGTAGACTTTATAGAACAAGAATTTGACAGAAGAGAGCAGGGGCATTGGTTTTTAAATAACGGGACTCCTACATATATAACAGGTACTCATTATATGTACTTACAATGGACAAAAATAGATGTAGGGAATCCTGATTTTAGAGAAGCAAATAGAATATTTTATATTTTTTGGGAGGCGTGTAAGGCAGATAAAAGAAGTTTTGGAATGTGTTATTTAAAGATTAGACGTTCTGGGTTTTCTTTTATGAGTTCATGCGAAGGTGTAAATCAAGCTACTATAACAAAAGATGCTCGTATAGGTATTCTTTCTAAGACAGGTGCTGATGCTAAAAAAATGTTTACCGATAAAGTTGTTCCTATATCTAATAATTACCCATTCTTTTTTAAACCTATTCAAGACGGTATGGATAAACCTAAAACGGAATTAGCTTATCGTGTTCCCGCGTCTAAGATTACAAAGAAAAATATGTATGATACAGGAAGTGAGGAATTAGAAGGCTTAGATACAACAATTGACTGGAAAAACACATCAGATAATTCATATGATGGCGAAAAATTACAATACTTATTACATGATGAAAGTGGAAAATGGGAGCGTCCTGAAAACATATTAAACAATTGGCGTGTTACAAAAACATGTTTAAGATTAGGTAGTAAAATTATTGGAAAATGTATGATGGGATCAACATCAAATTCATTAGACAAGGGAGGTGCTAATTTTAAAAAATTATTTGAAGATTCAGATGGAGGTAAAAGAAATAAAAATGGACAAACAAAATCTGGTTTATATAATTTATTTATTCCTATGGAATGGAATTTTGAAGGATATATAGATAGATATGGTATGCCTGTTTTATATAGTCCTGTTAAACCAGTCATTGGTATAGATGGTGAAGATATAATAACAGGAGCAATAGATTATTGGGAAAATGAAGTAACCTCTCTAACTCAAGATGCTGATGCACTAAATGAATTTTACAGACAATTTCCAAGAACAGAATCTCATGCTTTTAGAGATGAATCTAAAATGTCTTTATTTAATTTAACTAAAATATATCAACAAGTAGATTATAATGATTCTTTAATCATAGGACAACATGTTACTCAAGGTTCTTTTAGTTGGCAGAATGGTATTAAAGATACTAAAGTAATTTTTACCCCTAATAAAAGTGGAAGATTTTTAGTAACTTGGACACCAGGATTAAGTATGCAAAATAAATTCTATACAAAAAATGGAGCTTATTATCCTGGCAACGAACATGTAGGGTCTTTTGGATGTGATTCTTATGATATTTCTGGAGTGGTAGTTGGAAAAGGTTCTAATGGAGCTTTACATGGATTAACAAAGTTTAATATGGATGATGCACCAAGTAATGAATTTTTTTTAGAATACATTGCTCGTCCACAAACTGCGGAAATATTTTTTGAAGAAGTTTTAATGGCATGTGTTTTTTATGGGATGCCAATTTTATGTGAAAATAATAAACCAAGATTATTGTACCATTTTAAAAACAGAGGATATAGAGGTTTTAGTATGAATAGACCAGATAAAAGATTTAATAAATTATCTAAAACTGAAAGAGAATTAGGTGGTATTCCTAATTCTTCTGAAGACGTAAAACAATCTCATGCCGCAGCAATAGAATCTTATATAGAAAAACATGTAGGAATTGATTTTTCAGGAAACTTTAGAGATTCAGATTTAATGGGTACAATGTATTTTCAAAAGACTTTAGAAGATTGGGCAAAGTTTGATATCAGCAATAGAACAAAATTTGATGCTGCTATTAGTTCAGGTTTAGCTATAATGGCTAATCAAAAACACCTTTACACACCCACTCAAGAAAAATCCAAAATAAGTATTAACTTTGCAAGATATAATAATAAGAGTTCTATAAGCCAAATAATTAGATAAATGAAAGGAATTACAATAGACATAAAATCTGCTGCATTTCCCGATCAGTTTGTATCAGACGCTAAAAAAGCGACTAAAGAATATGGATTACAAATTGGACAGGCAATACAATATGAATGGTTCAGAAAAGGAGGAGTAAATCAATGTAGATTTTACAGTCAATGGGCTGAATTTAACCGCCTTAGATTGTATGCGCGCGGAGAACAAGGAGTAGGTAAATATAAAAACGAATTAGCAGTAGATGGTGATTTGTCTTATTTAAATTTAGATTGGACACCAGTGCCTGTTATACCTAAATTTGTAGACATTGTTGTTAACGGAATGTCTGATAGATTATTCAAAGTAAAAGCTTATGCACAAGATGCTATGTCTTCAGAAAAAAGAGGACAGTTTCAAGAAATGGTAGAAACAAATGTAGTTGCTGCTCCATTGTTTAAGCAAATAGAAAGAGATTTTGGCGTAGAAGTATTTCAAGTAAATCCTGAGGAATTACCTGAAACAGATTTAGAAATGGAATTATACATGCAGATGAATTATAAGCCTGCGGTAGAAATAGCAAACGAAATAGCTATAAATACATTATTAGAAGAAAATCATTACGAACAAACTCGTAAAAGATGTGATATGGACTTAATGACTTTAGGAATAGCTATTTGTAAACATAGTTTTCAATTAGGCGATGGTGTTAAAGTAGATTATGTAGATCCTGCTAATGTAGTGTATAGTTATACTGAAGACCCTTATTTTAAAGATTGTTTTTATTGGGGTGAATTAAAGACTGTTCCAATTGGAGAAGTGTTAAAAATAAATCCTGATTTGACAAACGCAGATTTAGAAGAAATATCTAAATATAGTCAAGCCTGGTACGATTATTTTAATGTTGCACAATATTATGAAAATAGTATTTTTCATAGAGACACATGTACTTTGTTATATTTTAATTACAAATCTACAAATTCATTTGTATATAAGAAAAAAGAAACTGCATCAGGAACATACAAAACAGTAGAGAAAGATGATGAATTTAATCCGCCACCAGAAATGATGGAGGAAGGTAAATTTGAAAGAGTAGAAAAAAGAATTGATGTATGGTATGATGGTGTTATGGTTATGGGGACAAACATAATTATAAAATGGGAGTTAGCAAAAAATATGGTAAGACCACAGTCTGCTAGTCAATATGCAATGTCAAATTATGTTGCTACAGCACCAAGAATGTATAAAGGTAATATAGAGTCATTAGTTAGAAGAATGATACCATTTACAGATTTAATTCAATTGACACATTTAAAATTACAACAAGTAATTTCAAGAGTAGTGCCTGATGGTGTATTTATAGATGCAGATGGATTAAACGAAGTGGATTTAGGAACAGGAAATGCATATAATCCCGAAGACGCTTTAAGGTTATATTTTCAAACAGGTAGTGTTGTGGGAAGAAGTTTTACTCAAGATGGAGAGTTTAACAATGCAAAAGTACCTATTACACAGTTAACATCCTCAAGCGGTGGACAAAAAATGCAAATGCTTATAGGTAATTATAATCATTATATGAATATGATTAGATCGGTCACAGGTTTAAACGAAGCTAGAGACGGATCTACTCCTGACCCTAATGCTTTAGTTGGTGTACAAAAATTAGCAGCATTAAATTCAAATACAGCAACAAGACATATATTAGACGGAAGTTTATATTTAACACAAACATTAGCTGAAGCTTTATCTATAAGAACTGCCGATGTATTAGAGTATTCAGATTTTGCTGATGAGTTTGCAATGCAAATAGGAAAATATAACGTTGGTATATTAGATGATATTAAAAATCTATATATATATGATTTTGGAATTTTTATTGATGTTTCTCCTGATGAAGAACAAGAAGCTTTATTAGAAGCAAATATACAAATGGCCTTGTCAAAAGGAAGTATTGACTTAGAAGACGCTATTGATATTAGAGAAATTAAAAATATTAAAATGGCTAATCAATTGTTAAAAGTAAAGCGTAAACAAAAGCAAAAACAGGAACAACAGCAAAAAGCCCAGGAAATGCAAATGCAACAGCAAATGAATATGCAATCTCAACAAATGGCTGCTAAAATGGCAATGCAAAAAATACAAGCTGAAACACAATCTTCAATGGCTATAAAACAAGCCGAAGTAGGTTTTGATATAGAAAAATTAAAAAATGAAGCGGCTTTAAAAGAACAATTAATGCAAACTGAATTTGAATTTGCTATGGAGTTAAAAGGTATTGAGCAATCTCAAATAGATGCAAGAGAGCAAAATCGTGAAAGAGCAAAAGACAGAAGAGTAAGTCAGCAATCTTCTGAACAGTCTAAGTTAATTCAACAAAGACAAAATAATTTATCACCAATAAATTTTGAGTCAAATGAAGATAGTTTAGATGGCTTTGATATGGCTGAGTTTGATCCAAGATAAGCTTAAAAAAAGAAACAAATAAAAACTAAATTTGTATAATTAAAATTAAATAAAATGAATATAACGGTAAAAGAAGTTAGTTCTGAAAATAAATCAAAACAAGAAATTGAATCAGAATTATTAAAAAAGCATGAAGAAAAGTTCAACGACACAACAATTCCTGCAACGGACAAGGTAAATGTAGTTGAAGAACCGATAAAAAAAGAGGTAAAAGAAGAAATAAAAGAAGAAACGCCTTTAGCAGAATTAAAAGATGAAGACGTTCTTTCTTATATAAAAAACAGATATGATAAAGACATAGCTTCTGTAGATGAATTGTTTGCGCAAACAAAAGACAATGACGATTTACCAGAAGATGTATCTGCATATTTAGAATATAAAAAAGAAACAGGAAGAGGGATATCAGATTTTTATAATTTACAAAAAGATTTTGAATCTCTACCTGAAGAAGATTTATTAGCTGAATACTACAGTAATGTTGAAGAAGGTTTAGACGCTGAAGATATTCAAGATTTAATTGAACACAAATTCTCATACGACGAAGATGTAGATGAAGAGAGAGATGTTAAAAGAATTAAATTAGCTAAAAAAAGAGAACTCGTAAAAGCAAAAAAGTTTTTTACTGAACAAAAGGATAAGTATAAAGTTCCTCTTGAGTCAAGTGGGAATGGATTATCTAAAGATGAAGTAGAAAATTTAGATGCTTATAGGGGTTATTTAGAGGAATCTAAAACTGCAAATGAAAGTCAGCAGAAAAGATATGACTGGTTTATGAAGAAAACTGATGAAGTTTTCAGCAATGAGTTCAAAGGTTTTGAGTTCAGTGTCGGTGAATCAAATGTAACTTTTAAACCTGGTGATGCATCTGAGTTAAAAAACTTACAGTCTGATGTAAATAACTTTGTAAAAAAGTTTGTTGATGATAAGGGTTTAATGAAAGATGCGAAAGGATATCATAAAGCATTATCAATGGCTATGAATCCTGATAAATTTGCTCAGTTTTTTTACGATCAAGGTGTTTCGGCAGCTGTAGACAATGTTACTAAAAAATCAAAAAACATTAATATGGATGTAAGAAATACACCACAGAACGTATCTAAACAAGGAGCAGGCATTAGAGCTGTTGGAGACACAAGCAGTGGAAAAGGACTCAAAATAAGAAGTATAAAACGAATATAAATTTTAAAAAAAAATAAATTATGTCAGTATTAGCCGCACCAGGATTTGATTTGCAGCCAAGCGCGCAGCAAGTCATCACTCCTCAAAACTACATAACTAACTTTAATTTTTTAAATCAGTATCTACCAGATACTTATGAAAAAGAATTTGAGCGTTATGGAAATAGAACGATAGCATCTTTCCTTAGAATGGTAGGTGCAGAAATGCCAACAAATTCAGACCTTATAAAATGGGCTGAACAAGGTAGATTACATACAAAGTATACTAATGTTACTACAGCTATCGCAGCTGGAGCGCAAACAGAAGCTTTGTATACAATTAATGATGTGTTTAATCCACTTTTAACTGTAGGTACAACAGGGCCAACAAGAGCTGCAATTAGAGTAGGACAATCAGTAATGATTTCAGATAATACTCCTGGATCAACTTTAACAAATAAAGGTGTAGTTAGAACAGCGCCAGGTGGAACTGATTCACTTGGAGCAGTATTAAATGCTAATCAATTTGAAGTTTCTTATTACGAGGCAAATCAAGTTATTCCAGCAGCAGCTGTATGTTCTGTATTTATATACGGATCTGAATTTGCTAAAGGAACAGCAGGAATGAGCGGCTCATTAGAAGCTCAAGATTTCTTCTTTGAAAATAAGCCAATTATCTTAAAAGACTCATATACAGTTAATGGTTCTGATATGGCTCAAATTGGATGGGTTGAAATTTCAGGTGAAGACGGAGTAAATGGTTACCTATGGTACATGAAGTCTGAGCATGACACAAGATTACGATTTGAAGATTACATGGAAACTGCAATGATTGAGGCTGTTCCTGCGCAAGTAGGTTCTGGTGCTTCTGCATTAATTGGAAATGGTACAGGTGTAGCTAACACTCCAACAGGTGCTGGTTCTGAAGGTATTTTCTTTGTAGTAAATAATAGAGGTAATGTTTGGGGAGGTGGTAACCCAGTTGCTTTATCAGGATTTGACTCTATGATTCAAAGACTTGATAAGCAAGGAGCTATCGAAGAAAACGTTATTTTTGTAAACAGACAATTTTCATTTGATATGGATGATATGTTAGCGGCACAAAACTCTTATGGAGCAGGTGGTTCATCATATGGTTTATTTGATAATGATAAAGAAATGGCTTTAAATCTTGGATTCACAGGATTCAGAAGAGGTTATGACTTTTACAAGTCTGATTGGAAATATCTAAACGATCCAACAATGAGAGGTGGATTAGTTGCTGGTACTGTAAATGGGTTATTAGTTCCTGCGGGATCTACATCTGTTTATGACCAGATTTTAGGTAAAAATGCTAAAAGACCATTCTTACATGTTAGATACAGAGCATCTGAGTCGGAAGACAGAAGATACAAAACTTGGATTACTGGTTCTGCTGGTGGTGCAAGAACATCTAATGTGGATCAAATGGAAGTTAACTTTTTATCAGAAAGAGCTGTATGTACTTTAGGTGCAAACAACTTCTTCTTATTTCAAAACTAAGTAGTAAACTTTAGAGAGGGGGTGAAAGTCACGCATGCAAACGCCCTATTAGTAACCCCCTTTTTATTTAAAATATAATTAAATTAAAATATAATACAATGAAAACAAAAACTAAATTTACAACTAAGGTATATAGATTAAAAAAAGATATGGCTCCTTTGTCATATATGTTACCTTCAAGACATTCAAGTAGATACCCTTTAATGTGGTTTGACGAAGAAAATGGTATTAATAAACCCTTAAGATATGCTCGTAATCAAAAATCACCATTTGAGGATGAACAAGATGGTAATGCAATTTTAGAAACTATTGTTTTTGAAGACGGCATGTTAACGGTACAAAGAGATAATCAAGTGTTACAAGAGTTTTTAGCATTACATCCTCAAAAAGATAATATTTATGAAGAAGTAAATAATGAAAAAGATGCTGCTAAAGAACTAGAGTATTATAATTCAGAATTAGATGCTCAAATATTAGCAAAAGAATTACCATTAGAAAAATTATTAATAGTAGCTAAAGCTATATTTGGTTCTTCTGTAGATAGAATGACAACTCCTGAAATAAAAAGAGATATATTAGTTTACGCAAAATATAATAGTCAAGAATTTACTGATACCGTTAATGATCCTATGCTGGACTTACAACATACAGTTGATTTATTTTTTGACGAAAGACTTTTGTCTTCTAAAGGTAATAGTGTTTATTATAATTTAAAAAATAATAAAAAACTAATGTTAGCCATCCCTCCTAATGTAGAAAGAAGTTTTGTTGTAGCATCTTTTTTACAGTCAGATGATGGTTTAGCGATGTTTACTATATTAAAAAATGCTTTAAATAAAGATAATTAGATTATATATCTTTGCATTGAAATAAAAGAACAACTCTTTTATATAATTCATTAACATTTTTACCTATGAATAAATACATGAAACTATTTGTTTCTGGAGCAGCAAATGTAGCTGTCGGATTCAAATTAATTCCTTTAGACGGAATAACAGATATAACTCAAGATTCAGCAACTCAAGTTACTATTAGCTACGGAGACATTGCTGCGGCATCAGGCGGAAGCTTACAAGCTGCTACTACTGTACCTGCAATGACAAGTGATGGAGCAGGTGGTGGTGACTCAGTAAGCGTTCAAGCTACTTATGATATTGCTGCTGTAACGGCGGGAACATTAGTAACTTACGGAAGAAAAGTAGTTTTAACAACAGATGCTATTGCAGTAAATGCTACTACTTGGAGAGACTTTTTACAAGATCAATTAGAGGTTGCTTTAACAACAGCTTGGACACAGCCAGTTTATCTTGCTGCGGGTTCTCAATACCCTGAAAATGCTGCTGGTACTGCTCCAACTACTATTACAGCTTTAACAAATTCTATAGCTTAAGAGGTTTTTTATATATATTTAAGAGGGGTTACTAAAAAAAAGTAACCTCTTTTTTTTTGTTATATTTGTAAATACTAAAAAAGTAGTTTTATGGCAATGATTAATGATGTTAGGAATACAGTATTAGCTATACTTAACAAAAACAATTACGGGTACTTATCTCCTCAAGATTTTAATCTTTATGCTCAACAAGCACAAATGAGTTTGTTTGAAGATTATTTTTATCAATACAACCAATGGATTAATAGAGAAAATTTAAGACAATCAGGAACTGGCTATGCAGACATAGTGAAAGGTTTAGTGGAAGTAATTGATTCATTTTCTCAAGAAGTTTTTTTAGCAAAAGCATCTACTGCTAACAACACATATACTTTGCCTTCAGATTATTATTTAGTTAATAAACTATTTTATTATCCTAAATTTTCAGAAGGATTACCTAATAATTCTAATCCTGTTCTTACGCCATACACAGGAAGTGTAACAACATCAGGGTCTGTTACTAATCAATTAGTTGACACACAAGCGGGATTTTTAAATTCAGGTGTTCCTGGATTTTCAGATGGTTTTACTACTATTGTAGCGCCACCCGCAGGCAGTATAGTGGTAAATACAACAACTTTAAAATCTGCATATGTTACTTCAGTAGAGCTTGGAAGTGTAGATACATTAAATTTATCTGAAAATATATTTCCTCTTGCAGGTGATACTTATAGTATATTTAATGCTGACATTATTGTAGAGGTGGAAAGGGTTAGTCAAAACAAAATATTTTATTTAACAAGTTCACAGCTTTCAGCACCATCTAATTTGTTTCCTGCATATGTTTTAGGAGGAAATACAGTTACTGTTTATCCATCTTCAATTAGAGGAAAGGGAGATATACAGGCACAATATGTTAGATATCCTAAACCACCGCAATGGACTTATTTAACATTATCAAAAGGAGAGCCTTCATTTGATTCTTCATCTTCTACTTTTCAAGATTTTGAATTACCATTATCTGACGAACCTGGTATAATAGCAAAAATTTGTCAATATGCAGGAATAGAAATAAGAGAAGCGGATGTTTACAATTTTGGAAAAACGGAACAGGATTCTGATCAACAAATACAAGTATAAAAATGAGTTATATTACTAATGAAGCGTATTACGAAAATAATGGACAATCTCCTGAAGATAAAAATTGGGGTTCGTATCAGTATGTAAGTTTAAATGACATAGTAGGAAACTTTATGCTTATGTACCAAGGAAACCATGAGATAATAAATAACTTAAATAGGTATAAAGTATTGTTTCATGCAAAGCGTGGTATTCAAGAATTGAATTATGACGCAATGAAGCAAATAAAAATTCTTCAGTTAGTAGTAGATTCTCAAATAAGATTTACACTACCACCTGATTATGTTAATTATGTTAGGATTTCTTTATTTGAAAATAACACATTATTTCCTTTGACAGAAAATATACAAACAATGTTTAGTCAATCTTATTTACAAGATAATAGCGCTAAAATATTATTTAATGCTGATGGTAGTGCAACACTTGATCCTGAAAATTCTTTGGTAGATTTAGCTCGTCAAGCGGGAGGCATGCAAACATTATATTTAGGCCCTGGCCCGTATAATAATCAGATGGGTTGGTGTTGTAATGGGGAGTGGTATTTTGAATATGGTATAGGGGATAGGTTTGGAATGAATACCGAAACAGCTAATATAAACCCTACATTTACAATAGATAAACAAACAGGTGCTATATATTTTAGTTCAGGAATGTCAGGAAAATCTGTAGTATTAGAGTACATTACAGATGGTATGGAGAATGGAAATGATACTGATATTAGTGTAAACAAAATGTTTGAAGAATATCTTTATGCTTACATCAGATATTCAATTTTAAACAATAAATTTGGAGTACAAGAATATGTAGTAAACAGAGCAAGAAAAGATAAGTCATCATTATTAAGAAATGCAAAAATAAGATTGAGTAATATTAAGCCAGGTAGGTTGTTAATGAATATGAGAGGTAGAGACAAATGGATAAAATAATATGGATACTCAAGTTAACTTTATAAAGGGAAAAATGAACAAAAGCGTTGATGAACGCTTAGTTCCACCAGGACAATATATTGATGGACAAAACATAAGATTAGGTTCTACTGAAACCACAGAAATTGGTGCAGTAGAAAATTCAAAAGGTAATACTCAAGTTTCATTTTTATTATATTCTAACCAACCTCTTTCAGTAAACGCAAAGTGCATAGGTGCATTTGCAGATGGTATTAATCAAACAATGTATTGGTTTGTTCATGATCCACAAAATGGCTCATCACCTTCAGGAAAAGTAGATTTAATTGTTTCGTACAATGCGTCTAATAATGCAGTAAAATATTTAGTTTTATCAGAAACAGTATTAAACTTTCAATTGGATTACTTAATAACGGGAGTAGATTTAATAGACGATTTATTGTTTTTTACCGACAATATAAATCCTCCGCGTGTTATTAATGTAGAAAGGGATTATCCGTATCCAAGTGGAGGAGATAATATTACTGAAGATGATATATCTGTAATAGTTAGACCGCCAGGATTTACTTCTTATATAAATCAAAGTGTAATTCCTAATGAAATAAATAACATACTTCCTGCTCCAAAATTATCTTTATTTTTGACAGAGTCTGAAGAAGAAAATTATTTAGTAGATAAATTTTTATGCTTTTCTTATAGGTATAGATATGCAGATAATAGATATAGTGCGTTGTCATTGTTTACAAATGCTGCATTTAATCCTAAATCATTTAAATTAGACTATGCTACTCATAATAATGAGGGTATGGAAAATGAATTTAATACCGCAGAAATTACTGTTAGTACAGGAGACAATAGAGTTGTAGGGTTTGATATAGTTTATAAAGAATCAGGACAAAATAATATATATCTTATAGAAAGATATGATAAAGCATTGTTAGGTATAGCAAATGATAGTGAGCATACTATAACTTTTGGAAAGAAAAAAATATACACTACAATAGGGGGAGATGAATTATTAAGAACTTTTGATAATGTACCAAAACTTGCAAAAGCACAGACAATACAGGGGAATAGATTAATATATGGTAATTACATTGATGGTTATGATTTAATTGACTCCTCAGGCCTGCCTGTTAATGTTAATTATACTACAGAATTAATTTCGGTTAGTGAAAGAAACGTTGTTTTAAAAAGCCCAGTCCTTTCCGCAGGTTCAAAAAGTTATAATATTACCTCTACTACAGAAACAACGTTAGGATCAATAGCTATATTTTATCCTAATAAATCATCAACTGGAGCAACTATCTTTTTTGGTTCAGACATAATTCCATCAGGTTCTGTTTTTAATTGGGAGATTACTTACCGAACAATTGCAACACAAGTTGATAACCCTGATGCAATTGCTGACATTCCTACTTTAAATGAATTTAAATCAGGGACACAAAATTCTCCTTTATCAATGACTTTTACCTTTATAACCAGCGCTTCTTACGGTTCGGTAGAAAGCATGTTAAATAGCACAGAATTTGCTAATGCTGTAGGGGTATCTAATTTTCAACCTATAAATAACGCAACTGCTGGTGGTACTTTAACAGATTTATTTAACAGAAATGTAAACCCTCCTTCCTCTACAAACCCTGGTAAAGTTAATGGAACTACAGGGCCATTTCAAGATATGACACATACTTTAACAGGTGTTAGTTCACAAACAACAGATCAAGGTTTTAGGCTGTTTGTTAGTGGAGATCAGTTTTTTTTAACATTACCTGCTGTAAATTATTCATTTACAGATGCTAACGGAGACATAGCTACTTATTCTGAGTATTTTGCGTTTATAATAAGCTCAATGAGTGGTACTTATGATCAGGCTATTAATAAAAATAGTTTACATAGTAACAGAGATTATAGTTTAGGCATGATTTATATGGATGATTATGGAAGGTCGTCTACCGTTCTAACTAATCAAAATAACACCATACATATTGGATGTTCGGAATCGGCAAATGTAAATAATTTAAAAGCTTATGTATATAGCAATCCTCCTGCATGGGCTAAAAGATACAAGTTTGCTATAAAACCATCGGGGACAACATATGAAACAATATATGTAACTAATTATTTTGCAGATTTTAATGACAATAGATTAATATGGTTCAGACTGCTTGGTGAGGATCAAGCTATTATAACTTCTGGTACAAGATTAATTGTAAAGGCTGATAGTGTAACAGTAATTCCTGAATTATTAATAATGATTGTGCTTGATGTTGAATCTAAAGAAAGAGGATTAATAGACGGCACTCCAACAGCATTAGGAACAAATCCTCCAGGTTTATATTTTTCAGCGAAACCTAATGGATGGACGCCAGAGCCGACATTAACAAATATAATAGATGAGGGTACATTTACGTCAGCTATGTTTAAAAATTCTTGTGGAACAAATCCATCTCCAGATCAGCAAGTAGTGTATCCTTTATATACTACGGCACAAGGGGCTACTACTACTTATAATATTGCAGAAGGTGCGCTAATAAATTTAGATTTTAGGATTAGAAGAAGTGAATATACTGGCGTATGGACAGGCCCAGATGATAGGGTAAAGTCAGTAAATTACAGATGGAGACAAGAATATACTTCTAATGGGGCATATGCTAACTTTGTAGATTGGTGGAATGGTCAAGACATATTTACAGATATAACAGGAACATTAGACAATGGGCAACAAACATTAGATGCTTTTTATGTTGGGGCAATTGCAGCAAGTGCAGCAGGATGTAATATTCAAGGGACATCTCCTTGTTACAGTATATCCTATCAGTTTATACAAGACGTAAATGGTTTTTCATTATGTTTAAGTTCAGGAGTTCCAAGAGGAGGCCCAGCTTTTAACAAAAAGGAAGCTACAATAAGTATGAAAATTGAAATAGTTTCTACTAATAATGTTATAACATTTGAAACAGAACCACAGGATGCTGATCCTAATATATTTTATGAAGATGCTGAAAATTTTAATATAGAAGTTGATCTTGTTTCAGGAAACAAAATACATTTTGGTAATGAAGGAAATCAAACAACAGCAGGTAATCCCGCTGTATGTAATCTTTCATTTATGAATTGTTATGCTTTCGGTAACGGAGTAGAAAGCTTTAAAATACTTGATGAAGTTACTTCTAATGAAGTGGCGATAGGAGAAAGAACATCTGCCGTATCAGTACAGGCCTATAAAGAATCTAAAAGACAAGCTTCTTTAACTTATAGTGGTATATATAGTGGTGTTACTAATTTAAATAATAGTAATGAGTTTAACTTAGGGTTGGCAAATTTTAAAGATTTAGAACTTAGCTTTGGCCCTATAATGAAACTTCATTCAAGAGAAACAGATATTTTAACATTACAAGAAGATAAAATATCATATGTTTTAGCTAATAAAGATTTAATAAGTGACTCTTCAGGAACAGGGCAGATAATAGCAGTTCCACTTATATTAGGACAACAAATTGCTCGTATAGAAGAGTATGGAATAAGTTTTAATCCTGAAAGCTTTGTATCATGGGGAAAAGATTTTTATTTTACAGATACAAAAAGAGGGGCGGTAATTAAATTAACTGGAACATCTCAAAAAAATGATGCTATTGAAATAATATCTACTTACGGTATGAGGTCATATTTTAGAGATTCTTTTGCTAGTCAAATAGATACTCAAAAATTAGGTGGATATGATCCATACATGGATGAGTATGTTTTAAATAATAACCCTAATACAGTAATAGACGCTTCAATTAACATTGAATGTGGAACTTTAATATCTCAAACAAACAAAACGGGTGCATATACATTTACGGTTGATGTAGGCGCTATAGTCGGGAGGGTACCAATCGATTTCATTGTAGATGAAGGATCAATAGATATAACAGTATCTTGGGAAGGAACAACTAAAAAAATATTAGCTACAGGAACAACAAGTGGGTTTGCTTTCAATGGGTTTAATCTTGTTGATGCAGGATCTACATTTCTTCTTGACGGTGTGTTGCCAGGTGATAAGGTTAGAAATATAACTACAGATCAAAGGGCTTTAGCAACAAGTATTGGCCCTTCTACTATTATTTGTAATGCACCAATATGGACTGCACTAAATCAACAATATGAAGTTTTTAGATTACTATACCCTACAGTAGAGACACGAACAGGTGAAACCACTAATGGTGTTCTTAATTTTTATAAAACATTAATATTTCCTACTAAATTAACCATAACTGTTACCCCTTCTACTCCTGGTGATGCTGCTTCATATAGAATGACCCCAAATTGTATACCTCTATCTCCTGCAAGTTTAACTCAAATAGTTTTAACCTCTCCTCAACAGGCGGGACAAGAACTTCATTATGAATATCAATGGAATGACACTCAATATTATAGTAATTTAGACTCAAATTTAGTGAGAGGAGTAGCTAATGCACCTCAAGCTGTATCTGCTTTTAATAAAATAAATGGAGCGCTATCACAGGGATTAATACCTTACACTAATACATTGTATAATTTAGGCTCTACCGTTACAGTGAGGTCTAATAAGTTAAATACAGATAGTATAGATTTTAATATTAACGAAAACAAATTTTATATTTATCGTAGGGCAGATGAATTATACCCTCCTGGATCACCATCTCTTGGGTTTGAATTAAATCAATTGTCTTCAGCTAATGAGGTTACACCAATTTCAAATCCATCTACAGGGTTATTTCAAGTTTCTAAATCAAACATAAACTTAACAGGATTCCCTCATTTAGTTGTAGTAACAGATTTAAGAGATTATTCTTACAATAAATTAGGATATTCAGTCGTAAGTGCAGCAGCTGCTTGTGCTGATACGGTTAATTGTAGCTCTATAAGTACAACACGGAGACACTCCACTTCTTTTGACGCATGTGCTGACACCACTATAAATATAAGTAGATATACAAACGCCGTAAGTGCCGCAAACATTACAATAGGAAGTATAATATATCAAAACTCTCCTTGCGTTTCTTCTTCTTCTAATTGGACTCCAAATGGATTTTATAAATACGGTTCAAGCAATGTGGTTTTACAAGTAGGTAATGATGGATTAGTAATTAATATAATAAATTGTTAATATGGCGATAAACAGGTATTATGATGGTAATAATTTTTGTCAAGCGACAGGAATTTTCACAAGTGATGTTTTAAATACTTATGCTCCTACGGGATGGTATGCATTTGATGGATATGTAAGATTTTGGGATTCTGCAACAGGAGTTTTAGGAACATGTTCAGTATGTTAGTAAACGAAACAATATCATATAGCGATGGAGTAAAAGGATTTCCTTCTTTTTATTCATTCTTACCTGATTTTATGATGGGTATGAATAGTTTTTTTTATTCTTTTAAGAATGGAAATTTATGGAGACATAATACTAATTCAAGACGTAATAGTTATTATGGAGTAGATTACACTTCTTCTATAACAGGAGTATTTAATATAGATCCTTTAACAGTAAAAGTATTTAAGACAATGTCAATTGAAAGCGATGACACTTGGACATGTACAAATTTACTTACTGATTTAAGTTCTGGTTCTATGCTAAACACTTATTTTGAACAAAAAGAAGGAGAATGGTTTACATATATCAGGCCAGAGTCAGATACAATAAATTATAAATTTAGGTCATCTAATGGAATAGGCGTAATACTAACGGCAGTTTTAACAAGTATTACAAATGAATATACATATACTTTTGACAACCCTGTAGGTAACATTATTAGTCAAGGAGATATAGTTTATTTTGGAACTCCAGCAGGTGGTGTTATAAGCGCTGATTTAGTTAAAGGAGGTACAGTTGTAAGCGTAAATAATGCTACAAAATCTATAAATGTTAATATAGTAGGGGGAACACTTGCATTAACTGGAGATTTTATGTTATATTATAAAAATGTTGTTGCAGAGTCTTCGGGAGCAAGAGGTTATTTTATGCAATTTACTTTAGAAAATAATAATACGGCTGCTGTAGAAATGTTTTCTGTAGGAAGTAGCATCATGAAAAGTTATCCATAGATTTTACTATCTTTGTACTAATGACTTTAAACATAAAACCATTAGGAAGTGATGATTATGATGACATTTTAGTACAATGGTGGAAAGACTGGAGGTGGACACCACCTAAAAAAGATTTTTTACCTGAAATGGGTTACATGGTTTATTATAATGACGAACCTATATGTGCAGCTTACTTGTATATTACTAATTCTAAAGTAGTTTTATTAGAGTTTATAATATCTAATTTTAAGTTTAAAGATAAATTAATAAGGAAAGAAGCTTTGCTAATGTTAATACAAACAGTAACATCGTTAGCGGAAGGATTAGGAAAAAAATATGTATATTCACTTTTAAAAAGTAAATCATTAATAGAAATATATAGTGATTTAGGTTTTGTCAAAGGAGATACAAATAGTCAAGAAATGTTAAAAAAATTATAATATGCCCACAGGAATAGGAACAGCAATTTCGGTAGCAGCGCCTGTTGTAGCTAAATATGGCCCAGCTATATTTAGCTCTGCTGCATCATTTAATCAATTGCAAAAATCAAACCAAAACGCAGAAGATGCGGCTTTAAAAGCAGAAGAGTTATTGGAAGATGCAAAAAGAAAAATAGAAATAAATCGTATGGAAGGTCTTACTATTCCTACTGAAGCTTACGAACAAGAGCAAGAAGCATTACTTGCAGCAACAAGTAAGGCTATTGATTCTTTAACTGAATCAGGAGATGTAAGGTCTATTATTGGCGGAGTAGGTAGAGTTACAGCTGAAAGTGCTGCTGCTGCAAATGCAATAAGATCTGATAAAGAAGAAAAATTATTTGAAATAGATAAAATAAAAAGAGAGGAGGATGCTGCAATAGACCAGCAATTAGCACAAATGGATGTAGCGGGCGCTAAAGACCAACAACAAATAGCTGCTGATGCAGAGGAAGGAAGAGTAGCTTCTATGACGGGACTTGTTTCGTCATTAGGTTCACTTGCAACTACGGTAGCTAAAGATCAAAAATTATTTAGAATGTCTCCTGATGCAGAGCAAGCAACTAAAAATGCAGCAAATCCTAAATATGTAGAAGCTTTACAAAAGTATGGGTTTAAAAAAGAAGATTACTTAATGGATCCTCAAGGTACATTAGATGCAATATCTAAAAAAATAGATGCAGCTCAAGGTATAGGGGATGCACCAGCCCCTCCTGTTATGTCTGTCGCTGATGGACTAACTCCAGCTGACACGGGCTATAAATCATTTATGGAGCCAGAGGCAGATGATAAAGATGTAGTGCCAGCAGGTGCAATAGTAAGAAATAAAGGTGATAGAAGAATACCTAAAAGATTTGATCCTTTAGCGTCTCAAGAAGGTAATCCTTTTAAATTTAGGAAAACAGATTTTAATGAATCATTAAGAAGATTCGGATTAACACCTAACTAATATGGCAAGAAAAAATATAGATTTTCAAACTTATGTCAAAAGAGATGTAACTAAAAGTCAAGTAGATTGGAACGCAATTACAGATACAGTTACAACTGAATTATCTACAATTAGAGATGAGCGTAAAAAGAAAAGGGAAGAAATAGCTACTGCTACTTTAGAGGCGGAAGATACTTTACAAACTCTTGAAAATTATCAATCGCAAGAGGTTGGAGGATTAGCATTACAAATGTCAGATCAATCTGCAAAGTTTTTAAGAATGTCTAATAAACTGTTAACCAATGGTTTAATTACTCCAAGTGAATATGCTCAAAGAAAACAAAGAGTATTAAGTAACTGGAAACAGTTTGGTAATGCAACAAAAGCATGGGACACTCAATATTCGGAATGGATGACAAGACAAGAAGATGGAAATGCAAGTTCTTTTGAGTCATGGATGAACTCACAAAATGCTGCATTTGGTAATTTAAAAAACATACAAGGTAATGTTAACGCAGAAACGGGAGCTTTATCATTAGCTAAAGTAGGAGAAGATGGGACTATTTCAAAAAACCCTGGAGATTTAGTTTCGGTTCAAAACATGAATAACCGAATGAGTAGAAAGATTCAAAATATGACTAAAACTTTAGGGGCAGAAACAAAAGTATTAGCTGATGGTTTAGGTACGGTTATAGATTCTATAATAGAAGCTGACAGTTCTGTTACAAAGTTAACTGGCTACAAAGATTATATGGATCCTTCAAGTGATAGATATAACACAGGAGCTGCTAATGAATTTAGAGCAACAATAGCGGCTTCAGCTCAAGAAATAACAGCTATGCCTGATAAAACTATGAGTATATTGGGTGATATGATGAGAACTAAAGATGGTGGAAGATATAAGCCTACATATGACAAAGCAGAAGCTGATGCAGATCCAACAAAAGTTTTAATGAAAATTGGTGATGGTAATGTTATGGTTGTTGACGAAGAGGGTAAGAATTGGAAAACACAAGAACAAGCCGCAACTGATTTTGTAATACAAAAAATATCATCTCAGTTAGATATGAAGCGCGAGATAGACATGAGTAAATATGTTTCAGAGTTAGATAACGATAAGTTTGCCGAAGAAATAAGACAATTTGACAAAAAACAATTAATAGAGTTAAGAAAAACTGTAACAGGAGAGAAGAGATTATTGTTAGATAATAAAATTGCTACCTATACTAAAGAACAAGGAGAAGCTAAAATTGCAATATCTCAACAACTTGCAGATCTGAAAGGTAAATTCCAAGATAAACAAATAGAGCAAATAGATAATATAATGAAAAATGCTGATTTGAGTACAGAGCTTAAATATCAGCAAATGATATTACTAGATAATCGTGAAACTGCTAAATTAGATTTTCAAAAATTATTAAACTTAAACAAAGAAGAAGCAGAAACAGCAGAAAATTTATATGCTTTTCCTGATTTATCAAACAGCGTAACTATAGATGGTGAAGATTACGAAGATGTGTTTGATTATGCAGACGACAAATTAGGTTCCTATATTCAAATGAATGATGAGTGGGGTAACATGGACAACTTCAAACAAGTAGAAAATGTTACAAAAAACTTTATTACTTCATCTATAGATCCAGAATTGTTACTGGATTTACAAAAGAAAGGATCATTTGAAGTAAGGTTTGAAACCGTAGATAGTGATAGAGGAAGGAATGTATTTAACTTAGACCGATTAGAAGTTTCTGTTGGTGGCAAAGATTATCTATTTCCACCAGAAGAAGGTGAGGCAGGGTATGATGAAGCAAAAAAATTACAAAAATTAATAAACACTAATGTTGGTAATGGTGCGCCTACTCAAAATATTTTAGATTGGTTAGAAAAACATGTGTTAATTCCAATAACTGAAGAAGGGCAAGAACTGCAAAGAAATAAAACTGAAGAAGAAGATGAAGAAGAATTGTTAAGTTATAGAGACTTCTTAAGAAATGGAGGTTCTACAGGTTCAAGAGAGGGGGATAGAGCTGCTTACGAAGCTTATAAAAATGATTTTAACGGAATTGTAACTGAAGAAGAAGAGGAAGTTGAGATAGAAGAAGAAACTTCTGAAGGTGATGATATCATATTATAATAGAATATGGAAGATAAGAAAGAAAAACTTTATAATTTATTTTTAAGTAAAAAACTTATTACTGATAAAGTAAGTTTAGATATGTGGAACAATATATCTATTGATCAACAAAAAGCTTTATTTGAATTAGGAAAAAAAAGTAATTTATTTAAAACTGTAAATGTAGATCAATTTGTTTCGTTATGGGATAACGAAGTAAAAAAAAAAGAAATTTCGGAATCTCCTTCTCAAAGCACAGAATTGGATTCAACGTCTATTACAAGTCAAGAAGATTTTTCTTCGGATACTACACAAGCCCTATTAAATGAATCTCAAAATGTTAGTAGTTCTACTGGCGATTTAGAAGAGGAGTTAACCACAGATACTGAAATGATTGATCCTAATGCGAACAATCAACCAGAAGAAGTAACAATAGAAACTCAAGAGGTTCAGGAAGATATTAATCAAATTCCTATTGAAGAAATTAAAACTGACGTAAAACGTTACAACCCTTTAGGGTCAGGTACAAATAAACAAGATTTAGAAGTTCAAGAAAAAAATACATGGGTAGAAAATATATTTGGAGAAAATGAAACTACTGATTTTTTTGGAGATTTAGGAAGGGCCTGGATAGCAGGACAAAAACAAGGAGGATCTGTAGATGAGTCTCTGGCATTAATGAGAAAAGGAGCAGATGTTTCTGATCAAGATATAGAAGAGTTTATATCTGCGCAAAAAGAAATGCAAGCGCAAGGTGAGTCTGATGAAATGAAATCTTTTAATAGTATATACCAAAAAGAAGGTGGTGGATTTTTTGGATGGTGGAAGGGTGTGAGAAAAAACCCTACAGTTTTACCTCAACTATTTGTATCTTCAGTAAGCGCAATGGTAAACCCTACTGTAATTGGTGCGGGCGCAGTTGGTGCTGGTGCTGGTCTTGTTGCATCCCCTGTTGGCTCTTTAGCTCTTGCAATGGGGGCAATGTCTACAACTTTAGAAACAGCCTTAACTTATTCAGAATTATTACAAGAACAATTAGGAGATGATGAATTAAATGTAGAAAACTTACGAGGTTTATTAGAGAACGAAGATAAAATGTTTGATTTAAAAATGAAATCTGCCGCAAGAGGTGTTACTATTGGAGTTATAGATGGTATTACAAGTGGTTTAGCATCAAGAGTAGGAGCTAAAGTTATGGGTAAAAGTATAGCCCGAACTAAAGGTAAAATATTAAAAGGAGGAGCGGCTGTTTTAGGTGTAGAATCAGCAGGAGGCATGGTAGGAGAAGTAGGAGGTAGATTAGCGGCAGGTCAAGAAATGGATGCGGCAGAAATCCTATTTGAAGGTTTTACAGGAGGAATAATAGCGCCTGTTAATGTTGGTTGGAGTATGTATCAACAACCTCTATATACGGTAAATAACCGTAATGAAATGAATAAAGGAGATTCTTTTGTTTCAAGTGACCAAATGAATCAAATTTTAGAAGAATCATCAGATGCTGACTTTGCTATGATGGAATTATCTGCTACCAATGATAAAAAAACATCAGAGGCTATTTTAAAAAGAAAAACTCAAATAAAACAAGACGCAGTAATTAGAGGCAATATAAGACAAGCTGGTTCAAGTTTAAATGACGCTCAAGTAGACGCAATACTTCCTTTACAAAAAGAGATAAATGATTTAAAAGAGAGTAATAATAATACAGAAGTATCTAAACGAAGACAAGCAGAGTTAAGATTACAAATAGAAGAAATTCAGGAAAGTGATTTTTATAAATCTGTAGAGACTGATGATAAAGGAAATACTAAAACAACCAATATAGAAGTAAGTGAAGATTTTGCAAAACAAGAATTAATTAAAGAAGGTAATGAAAATCCTACTAAACAAGAAATAGATGCAAAACAAGCAGAAATTATAGAAGAACAACAAAAGAAGGGAGAAGAAATAAATAATGAAAACTTAAAAGAAAAAGAAGATGCCGTTCAAGAGTCAAGCCCAGAGAATGTGGATGTACAAGAATCTACCGAAGGTAGCGCAGAGGTGGGAGAAGGAATCAACGAATCTACTACCGCCGAGAGCAATCAAGAAACCGAAACCGTTACGACAGAGGAATCGCAAACGGAAGTAGTTCAGGAAGAAATTAGACCAACAACAAAACGAGAAAAACAGCCTGTAAGAAGAAATATACCTAAAAGTAAATTAGATATAGAAATAGATTCGGAAGGAAATGTGCAGGTTGTAGACAGAAAAACAGGAAGGCCCTACAAGAAAAAATTACCTCCAAAAGTTCAAGAATATTTGTTAAAAGAAGGTATTGATGTTAATGAAGGAAAAACGTCTGAACAAATTTTTAATGAAAAAAATCCTGATAGAGATATAAAAGATATAGGGAGAGAAGAAGCTGGAGACATAAGCTTGGAAAGTGAAAACGTAAGAGAAGTAGCTGGACTTATAGATGTAGAACAAAGCATAATAGATCAAGCAAATGAAGAAAACCAGCAGATAGATAGTATGGAGTCTGACCTTGATGATAATGATCTGATAGACATGAGAGGTCTTTTAACAATGAGATTTTCTCAAGAAAGTTTAGCTAAATATTTTGGATCAAAAGGTGTGAATCCACAGACTGGCAAAAAAAGAGGTGGTAGAATTAGTGAGTTTGTAGGTAAAAGATTTATTGCTAAATCAGGTGAAGGTATTAGCATTGAAGACGGGGTAACATTAAACGGAAAAACTTTGACGGCTGGAGAAATTGTTGATTACATATCACAATTTAATAATCAAAAAGATATAGACGCTGCTTTTGCTCCTGATAAAACAAAAATAACGTCATTAAAAGAAACTTTTAAAAGGCTTACAGGGTTAAATCCTACAAAGAAAAATATAGCCGCGGTACTAAGTGTTGATCCTAATAGGGCGCCATTACAATCTATATTGCAAGATATTGAATCCCAACAACAAGCTCAGTCTACAAATCAACCAGCAACAAATAAAAATAAAAAAAATGTTAGTGCTAAAAAAATAGTAGAAGGCACAAAGGAAAATAAAGAAGTTACAGTAGATGAAGCAAAAGCTTTAAAAGATCAGATTAAATTAGAACAAAATGCTGCAAACAAAGGAATTAAATTTTATAGAAAAGCGCAAAAGAATTTAATAGGAGCTGTAAAATCTTTGGAAAGAAAAGGAATTTTTAATTCAAAACAAGTAAACCGATTAGTTAAAAAAATAGTACAAGCAGACGCTTTAAGTGTTGATAAAACTAAGAGTTTATTAAAAGAAATAGATGCAGTTTTTAAAGAAGCTGAAACTAATGAGCAAAGAAAAGATATTGCTAACAAAGTTAAAAAAGCTAAAAAAAATATAAATTCTGGTAAGATAGGAATAGCTAATGCCATAGTTCCTATGTTAGATAATTTATTTAATATAAAAATTGACAATATACCTGCGGAAGTTTTAAATACATATCAAGAAATTGTAGATCAATTAGGCGAAAACAAGTCTGTTCTTAAAAACGTAGAAAAAGAAGCTATAATTATAGAGAAGACTCAAAAAGTCTTGAAGGCTCTAGATGAACAGCAATCTATGCTACCTGATTTAAAAACGAGGCTTGCTGAATATATAAGAAATAACCCTAATATGGAGTCAAAAGGGTTTTCTAAAATTTTAGATAAAATGACTAAAGATGAGGTCATCAATTCAGATGAAGCAGCTTTAATGAAAAAATATAAATCACAAATATCTTCAGAAGTAAAAGAAAGCAAGAAGGCTACACCAGAAGAATTAAAAGTAGAAAAAGAAACTTTAATAGACGATTTGTTAGATAATGGTATTAAAAGCAAATCCCAAGTAACAAGGATTGAAAGAGATTTAGTATTGCAATTAAGAAGATTAATGTCTAATAAAACTCTATTAGAGGGTTTAAGCAATTTAGAACTAAAAAATTTAACAGGAATTGTAGAAAATATAAATAATGGATATGTTCCTCATTTAACACAGATAATGGCGTCAAAATTATCTTCTATTCAAAAAGGAAAATTAATTGGCGATGCAGTAGGGAAGGCAAAATTATTAATTGATGAAAAAATAATAGCTAAAGTTAAAACATTTTTTAGAGACTCTACAACCGTCGCTGAAATGGTACGAAGAAATCCTTTAGTTTACATTGACCAGTTGTTTAATAATTTTAAAACAATGCCTATTTATGATGCCGCCCTGGGAGGGTTAGCAGCAGCTCAACCTAAATTTAAAAAAGCAGTAAACGATCAAAACCAAAGGTTAAAAAAAGCAAAACAAAAAGTTCTAGATTCTCATGGAGGAGATATAAACTTAACTGTAAAGTCTGGTATAAAACAATCTCTTTATATGATACAAAGAGAATTTGAGTCTAACCCTAATGATCCATTATTAAACCCTGCAATAGAATACGCGAGAGAAACTATAAAAAATAATGATAAAATAGGAAGTGAGTCTGCCCTAAGAGAATCAAAAATGATAGAGGAGGTAATAAAAGAATTTACCGAAATAAGTGTAGAAAGAACAAGCGAATCTTTAGTAGGTGTTCCAAAATCTGGAAAAATTTCTTTAAAAAAATTATCTAATAGTTTTAATACAGCTGAATCTCAAAACATAGAGACAATTGATGCAATTAACACAGAGAACGAAAGTAAAGCTGTTTACGCCTCGACAGTTATAAGAGGTAAAAGATTTAATCCAAGAAAAAATTATTTTCATTTAAGTGTAGCCCCTAAATCTAAAAAAGATAAATTAAATGCAGGAGGGGAAATAATAGATAATTATTTAAATTCAGTTGATGTTAACAAGCCTTCAACTAAAGGTCAATCTCTAATAGATAGAACAGGTGCAGTAAGCCCTTTAAACTTAGATCCTTGGGCTTCTACAGCGCGTGGTGCAAAATATGTGAATTTAGACTACTACATGACAGTGCCTGTAAGAGAGGCGAGAGGTACTCTTAAACAAGCTGAAATAAATTTATTAGGTGATAAGGAAAGATTATCCAGTCAAGATAGAGAAATATTAAATGCTATAGATGGAGCGGTAGAACAAACATTAAACAATGTATTATCAACTAATTTTGAAGAAACATCTTGGATTGAAGACGGAATAAATTCTTTACAAAAACAAGGTTATAGAGCTATATTAGCTGGAGCAGGAAGATTTGTTGCGGAATTAATGTCAAATTTATTTTTTGGGTTTATTTCTAATCCAGGGGTTTTTACAAAAGGATTATTAATAAGAGATGTAGCGTTTGGTAATGAAGGAGCCAATATACTAGATAATCTTAATAGCAGTCAAACAACAAGAATATTTGGTGATAACACTTTAGATAGTAAGATGGTGGATATCAACGTCCTAAATGAAAGATCAGGCACAGAAAACACTTCACCCGTTAGTGATACTGAAAACATGATAATGAAAATTTGGAATAAAACGGGTAAAAAACTTGGTAATTTATCTGATTTAACTGCCGATGCTTTAATATCAACTCCAGACAAACTAATTATGAAGCCTATTTGGTTTGGTTCTTTTGCTACAGAATTTAAAAACTTAACAGGTGTTCAGCCTGATTTTGAAAAAATTGCTGCTAATGATGAGGCTTATATGAACGCTAATGCCGAAAGCTTATCTCTGGCTACTAAAGCCGCAGACGGTTCTTCAGTAAGAGCGGGTGCAACAGATAATCCTTTTATGGGTATATTAAAAGGACAGCCTCAGGCTAATCAAAGCATTATGATTAAAGCTTTTAATAATTTTAACAACTTTATGACAAGGTTTTTAATTTATGAATTTTCTACTGCAAGAATGGGTGTTAAAAATTTAATTGGACAAGGTAATCTATCTGAGGGAGAAGGCGCATCTATTATAGCAGCTGTAACAGCTCGTATGGTAACCTACACATTATTAAGCCAATTATTAGCGGACGCTTTATTATCAGCATTTGATTTAGAAGATAAAGAAGATAAAGACATAGATAAAAAAATAGGACAAGCAATGGGTTCTGCATTTACATCTTTAGTATTAGGTAGAAATTTTGGTAATTTTATAAAAATGGGAGTTGCTCAAGGAGTAGAAACATTTAATGAAGAACATCTTGACTTTTTAAGAGACGGAGAGTATGATCCTTATAAAGATGCATTACAATATAGAGTTGTTCCTAAAAGCAAAAAAGGGCAGGGTAATGATTTAGGGGATTACATTCTTAGAATGGCGGGTGGATATGGCCCGATAATTAACACAGCTAATTTTGCATTAAAAAAAGCTACAGAACCTCAAAGAAAAGAAGATGCGGCAATAGCAAGACAAAAAAAAGAAATAAATACTCGTATTCCTTTAGAGTTATTAGGTAATTTAGGTTTTATTCCTTTATATAAAGATGTAAAAAAAGTAGTGTTGGCTGACATATATAAAGATGTAAGAAACGAAAATAAAAAATTAACCAATAAAGAACTTCAGGAATTAAAAACAAGCAACCCTACAGAATATAAAAAAGAAAAAGCTAATAAAGATAAAAATCGTAAGATAAAAGCTTACGAGAAAAAAGTAAAAGAATATAAAGTATATGTGTCTAATCCAAATAAATGGAAAAGAGAAAACCCAGGGAAAGTTAGACCTCGTCGTCCTAAAAGATTAAAATTAAAATAATGAAAGAATTTGATGAAGATGAGTGCATGAATAATAGTTATTTACTAGTAACAGGTAAGAAAACTATAAAACAATTTTTAGACTCAGGTAAAGAGCTTTGGTTTTTACATAATCCTGATGAAGAATTATTAGGAAAAAACCATCCCGTTTATGATGAGTTAATAGAGTATTTTATTACAACAGAAGAATATGAAAAGTGTGAAGAAATATTAGTAAAAAAAAATATAACTAAAGTTTTAAACTAACAGAGTCAAAAGATCTAATATCTCTGTTTCTTTCA
>TARA_R110000796_G_scaffold185857_2_pt1 | contig 28326 bp, 31 predicted proteins | sample TARA_R110000796 | Tara Oceans TARA_R110000796 (sample SAMEA4397815) | marine metagenome | biome: Polar Biome; feature: [SRF] surface water layer (ENVO:00010504); material: water (ENVO:00002006), including particulate matter (ENVO:01000060) such as... | depth 5 m
AAAGGATGGCCTCTATGACCATCCTCGTTAATCCTAGACCTATTCCCATTCAATGTTCTACATCTACTTTGGTAACAACCGCATGATGTTTAGGCATAGTATCTGGACCGGCTAATTCTTTGGCTTTATGGAAAGCTTCTGATTGAGTGAAGGCTGTGACCTCTACCACTTCAGTTACCACAATCCGTTTTTTTAAGATAACTTTGTATTTGCGTTCGTTCTTCATGTGAGCTCCCTTATGTTATGTTCTCATAGTTAATTATACAATGTCTAGTTTTTTTGTACATTTTTTTTAATAAAAAATTTATCTTTTCTATTTTCGGTGTATAGTTACTATGCATAGGGCATGTAGGCGTATGAGTCCCTTTTTCAATTTGGGGAGTTAGTTCATTGGATAAAAATGATAGAAAGTATTATCGTAAGCATTGGAATTGTAAAGACCCAGCATTATTTGAGTGGATTGCACATCAGCGAGGATTCTCTTATGACCCAACTCTTGAGTTGGAGAGGAAGCTTGATGGTGAGCCTGACCCTATTGAAGAAGAGTGGGACCGGTCTGATTTGTTAAGAAAGTGTATTAAAAAATTATCAAAGGATGAACAGACTGTAGTATTTCATTATTATTATGATGGTTGGACCTTACAACAAATCGCTGATAAGATGGGTGTTGTAGTTAGTACAGCATACAAGAAAAGAGAAAGAGCATTGAAAAATTTAAGGTATCTTATAGAGGTGGCCCAAAAATGAATAAAGAAGAACACAAGAAAAGAAGTGCTAATTACAAAGCACAATTGAAACAAGCAATCTATGCTGGAGACTTTGAGCGTATCGTCTGTACAGTTATGTTGTTAGCCGTTAAGAACAATGAGGCAGATGATTGGAAAGCCTCTCCTCGTACATTTATGGAACTCCTACAGGTGCTTTCAAAGTATAGAGCAGAGTTTGGTGATTCCGGAATGGAAGACATTCTTAAAGTATTAGAAGGCGGTAAAGAAGATTGATGTATCTCTCTAAGTGTATAACTATAAGATACAAACAATAATAAAGTAAGGATAAGTGTAGATGTCGAAGATAAGTCCAGCAATTATGAAAAGATTACATGACCCTCGTCAGTTCTTTAAGTTTCTTAAAGTATTTGATAAGGATTCAGGTAAGCTGGTGCCCTTTGTCTTGAACGCAGAACAAGAAGAGTTATTAGATGCACTCTTAACTCATCAAAAAGTAGTTGTCTGTAAAGCACGGCAGATAGGATGTTCTACTCTAATTCGTGCTTACTTCCTATGGAAAACTTATGTCGAAACACAACCAACTAGAAGTGCTATCATTAGTTACACAAGAGATAGTGCAGACCACCTCCACAGTATTGACAAAGGATTCTATCTATCATTGCCAAAGCCACTCCAAAGGAAGTTGTCCAAGTCCTCCTCTAGAACCTTACAGTTTGGAGATACTAAAGCTGAACTGCGAGCATTCACAGGTGGAGGTAAAGGAGGAGCTACCCGTTCATTTACTTTTTCATCAGCTCACATCTCAGAGTTCGCCTTTTTTGACGACCAGTCTGACCTCCTTGCTAACATCCAAGCCTCAGTTGGAGAGGGACAATTAATCATTGAGACAACACCGAATGGTCCAGGTGATGTTTACCATCGTCTGTGTAACAACGCTAAAACCAATGGTTGGCATTTATGTTTCTTCCCATGGTTCAAGCATAACCGTTACAAGAAGAAGAGTCAGTTTGGAAGTTCCAATGTACCCAACGCAACTGAAGATGAATTGAGTGTGAAGGAAGAGTTAGAACTGAGTATGGCACAATTGTATTGGCGAAGAACACAAATAAGTACAATGGGTTTAGAGAAGTTCCAAAGAGAGTTTCCTTCCTCAGTTGATGAAGCGTTTATGACCTCATCCAATGTATTCTTTCCTACAGACATTGTGGATAACTTAGACTTATTAGAACTGGGTAAAGGTCCAGAAATGTACTATTGTGATGTGATGGGTGATAAGTATGCAATGGGTGTTGATGTTGCACATGGTAACGGTGGTGATTATAGTACAGTTACAATTGTGAGTTGTACTACTATGCAACCAGTGTATCATTATCGCTCTAATCGTATCAGACCGGAAGACTTTGCGGAAAAAATTTGGGACATCTATTGGGAATACGATGAACCTTATACAATTGTAGAAGCAAATGGACCAGGTGCATTAGTCTTGTATAGATTAAAAGAATTTAGAATGAAGAATTTGTATAAAAACAAACATAACAAAGATTGGAATACACGAAAAGAAAATAAGATGGCCATCTATGACCATTTTAGAGAATTGATTTGTGATGGTACTATAGATTGTTTAGAAGCAACTCTATGGGGTGAGATGAGAAACACTATCTGTAATGAAGGTGGAGCACCATCACATCCAAAAGGCCAAAACGATGACTTAATTATCAGTACTGCTCTGGCCCTTTGGGGTGCAAAACTTAAACCGGCACCTTCTCTTTATGAAGTAAAGCGAGAGTTGGTAGATAAATTCATAGCAAAAACGAAGGCTAGACGCACAAAAGCGAAAGGTCCTATCCCGTATAGAATAAAAGGAAAGAAGTATGGCATACGAAATTAAACCAAAGCAGATAAGACGCATCTGTGAACTACACGACTCTTACTGGGATAACCATGTAAACACTCTCTTTCAGTACAAATGTGCTTATGAAACAGATTTTTGGGAAAACCAATACAAAGATAACCAGTCACAGATTCAAGTGCAAACATCAGATGCTTATGGTTACATTGAATCATACATTGCTTCACTCTTCAGTCGCAATCCAGGTGTTATTGTTAAAGGTGGAGTTAGAGGTAGAGGTAATCCTCGTGCAGCACAACATCTAGCAAATGATTTTCTTATCTTACATAGACAAGAAATTGAAGATGCTAGTCGTCTCGCACTTATCTATCCTATGGCTTTTATGAAAATGTCGCCGAGACAACATACTGACATCTACCGTAGAGTAGACATGATGGCATGTAACCCATGGGATGTGATTCTAGACCGAGATGCAAAGCGTTATAAGGACCAAAGATTCGTTGGTCATAAGTATTATCTCAGTCTTCCAGAAGCAAAAGCCAAGTTTGGTAATAGACAATACACTCCTACTTCAAAGAAAGAATACTTTGAAAGACTAGAAAACTACAATGATGTAGCTGAATTAGATGCTGATGACATGTTTAAGTACATTGAAGTTATAGAGTTCTACGACCTCATCAACATGGAACTTAAGTTCTGGTCTCCTCAGTATGCTAGTGGTGATAGATTCTTAGAAGCAGACTCTATTCCTTTCATTGACCATAACGGAGAACCTTGTATTCCAATCGTACCTCTTTACTTCAATCGCAAACCTGATTGTCCTATTGAAGGTTACAGTGCAATGAAACGCATTTATGACCAAATCTTTGAAACCAATCTTATTCGTACCTTTCAAGCAAATGGTGTTAGAAAGGCAAGTCGTCAATACATTATAAAGCGTGGTACTTTTGATGAAGACTCTATGGCACAAATTACATCTGGTGTAGATGGACTTTTTGTAGAGATTGATGATGATGACTTGGCCGGTGCTATCCGTCCAGTACCTAACAATCCAGTACCACCAGAACTACAGGCCTATTATGCACAAGTACAATCAGATAAAGATAAAGGAAGCATCATGGCACCTTTCACAAGAGGAGAAAGTACGCGTGCTTCTGCAACAGAAATTGCTGCTCTCGCTGCTTACACTTCAAGTGAAGTTGGCCGTCTTGCGCGTGAAAGAGATAGTATGATTGAGGAACTCGCAAGAGTTTATCTATGTATCCTCAGTCTCTACTTAGAGCGAGATAAAGCAGACATTGTTATTATAGACAATAAAGCAGAACCAGTAGGTGCTGATGACTTACATGAAAACTGGGTTATCTTTGCACAAGACCAAGCACAAACACCTCTATCCGAATCAGTTCGCAAAAGAGAGTTTATTTCTTCCATTCCCACATTACAATCTTTAGGTGTCCCTCCGGATACTCTATTGGCTGAGATGGTGCGTGCTCTTGGTCTACCAGAATCTTTTGTGGAAGAAGCGGCAAGGAATAGAGAAGACATGGCAAAAGCCCAACAAGCTGTATCAGCTGCTAAAGCTGGAACAGTTACAGAAAACATACAACCGGATGCGACAGAATTGCAACAACTCAGTCAACCTGTTGGACCCAATAACTTAAACGCAATACTCGGTGAACAACCGTAGTGAAAAATAATAGGTATTAAATAGGACAGGAGATTATTATGCCAGACATGAGAGAAATGGAAATGGAAACACTTAATGATGTTGATGCTGCAAAAGCTGCAGCAATGGAACAAGCACAGATTGCTGATTCGAAAGAAGAGGACATGTATACAATGGAACCAGGTGAGTATAGCACTGATGCGCTAAACAAACTAGTTGATTCCTTAAATCGTGTTAATAAACTATTCAAAGCACCTATGTATCCTAGTTTTGATAAATTCCCTGAAGATGGTACACTACCTCCAGAGTTTATCCGAAACCTAGACATGGTGAATCAAGCCCTAAACGATGCCGGTATCGAAGACAAAATGTTTGACCTATCCATGATGGTAGACGACAAAGAAGTCAAGATGGTTGCTGGTAAACTAGATGCAGCTGCTGGAGATAGAGCATTCAAAGCCTACCTCAATAAGCCACTAGGAATGGGTGAACTTCAAGCAGAAATGGGAGTACCAACAACTCAACCAGAAGGTGGAGATGTAATGAGAGAAAGTTCAGGACCTGCTACTAGCCCAGGTGGAATGGACGAATTATTTATGGCTAGACTATCATAGGAGATAAAACACAATGAGTGAAGAAATCAGCAACCCAAGCACCGTAGTAGACGCAGACAATGGTGGGACTGATGTAGATACCTCTAATAATACAGATGTAACAACACAGACCCAAGAAATTAGTCCAGAAGATGTGGCAACTGCCGTACGAAGTAAGATTCGTGGCACCAGAGACAGAGTAGGTGAAGCTCTAGACCAAGCCAAGAACGGTCCAGTATCGTTTGATGGTGAGGCAACAGTAGAATCATTAACCTCAGTTGAAGGACTAGATGAAGGAGGTCATAAAGGTATTGACTTCAATCGTGTTATAAAAGAACTACCTGAAGATGCACAAAAGATGTTAGCAAACATTCGTGCAGACTACACAAGGAAAACACAAGAACTATCATCAGAAAGAAAAAAGCTAGAGAACTTACAGAGTTCTATGTTAGCCGATTCTTTTACCTCTAGCATTGACGAGATTGCTGGTGGTGAAACTGTAGAACTTGACCCCTATAATACCAAGTCTTTCGAGTCAAGAATTGAACAAGAGGTCGCTAAGAGAATGCAGCAAATGCTACAACCTGTAAGGGAAGAGCAAGAAGTACTTCGTAAGCGAACTGAACTACAACAATTTAAGAATGAGCATCCAGACCTGATGGAATACAAGGAAGACATTGCTAAGATGTTGACTGAAAGAGAATCTGTTTCATTACAAGATGCTTATTACATGGTGAAAGGAAAGCACCAAGTTAAAGAAAATAAGAAATTAAAAGAAGAGCTAGACTCCAGAACCACTAGAATGCGTGAAGTAGGACTTAAAATGACCACTTCAGGCGCAAGAGGTCAAGCACAAATCCCTAAGCACATTAAGAAGCCACATGAGATTTATGCATGGTTAAAAGCAAATAAAGGAAAAAAATAATGTATTCTATAGATAGCCCCAATTCTCGCACTGATTTGGATAAGCTTCTACATAATCAGGACTCCGTAAGGAACAACCTACAAATTGGTGCAAAAACAACAACAATTATAACTAATTCCATTAAGGAATTGAATAAACGATTAACAAGAGGATAATCATGGCTATTTCAAACGACATACTCAGCTCGACCCTCCGTATTTTGTTAGATGAAGAAGTTGACCAGTTATTTCAGGCAACACCTTTACTACAGAAGATGCGAGAACGAGGCGGAGTAGAAACTTACGATGGGGGACAAAAATTAAATGTACCCTTGATTCTTGAAGAACATTCTTCAATCACACAATTGAGTTCAGGTTATGAACCAGTAAACCTTGCAGTAAAAGATGCTTTGCGTCAAGCTGAGTTTAACTGGTGTGACTTTGTAGCTCCAATTGTAATTACTCGTTCAGAAGAATTGAGTAATAAAGGCGAACGAGCAATCATCGACATCGCTGAAGCACGACTTAAGTCAGTAATGGGAGCATTGCAACGCGAAGTTGAAAAACAAGTAATTGCTAACGCTTCTGGTATTCTTACTAACTTAAACACATTTAATGGACTTACACAAGGTACTGCTGGTGGTAATGCTGCTGGATTCTTTGATAACCGCGCTTTTGGTTCTCAAGGTGGTACAGTTGGTGGACTTTCTAAAACCACATTCTCTCGCTTGCAAAACCAATTTGTTTCATCGGCTGGTGCCGCTGTAACTGGTGCTGCTACAATGCTTGCGGACATGGCTGCAGTCTACATTGATTGTCAATTAAATACTCCTGATGGCTCTGCTCCAGACCTCATCATCTGCTCACCTACTTACTACAAAAACTACAAATCAGTTTTGCAAGCACAAGAAAGATACATCGATGAGAAAGTTCTCGATGGTGGTCGTCTTGCTTTGGCTTTCAATGGTGCTATGGTAGTTGCTGACCCATTCTTGGGAAGTACTGTTCAGATTCCTGGTGGAACTGCTGCTGGTGAAGGTATTATTGGTGCATACTTCTTGAACACTAAGTACATGAAGATTGCTTTTGATAGTGCTGCACAATTCGAAATGGATGACTTTGAACATGTTTCAGGTTATGCTTCTCGTTCTGCTAACATCTTTACTAGACTTCAAGTCTACTTCACACATCTTGCGTCGCATGGTATCCATGTTAACGCAGAAAGCTAGGGGGAAATCATGGCTACAAATACATTAATTCAAAAATTATTCGCAGTGGACGAAACAGGGGTAGGAGAAGATTCTACTACTGATTCGAACAGACAACAAGTAGAAACCTTCCGATGTACTGAAGTTATCAGTTCTGGTGCAACTGTTTCATTGGATTTGTCTCAAGCAAACAACGGCCTTCGTGCTTTATGTGTGCAAGAGGCAGATGGTACAGATTACATTCCAATTGGGATTTATGCTGGAGCAAATGATTCTGCAGTTGGGGACTTCGTTGACATTACCATTCGTGGTATAGTTGAAGAAGCTCTTACTAATGGTTCAGGTGTTAACATTGCTGTTGGTGACCGATTGACTTATAGCACTTCAGGAAAGCTTATTGCAGTTCCTGATTTTAGAACTGACCTTGGAGACGGAACTGGTACAACTACCGGAACTGTTGTACAACAAGCAATTGTATGTGCTATTGCAATGGAAGTTCAGAATGCAGATGGTAAGTCACGCGTATTCGTATTGAATAATTACTAATTCAGTTTAGTTGAGTGATAGTTTGGGGGGAGGAAATCTTCTCCCCCCTCTTTCTTAGTAGGAGCAATAGAAGATGAATTTACAAGAAATGCGTGCTATGGTAGGCAACATTCTGGACTATAACCCAGATGTAACTGCTTATAACATAGAAATTAATAGGATACTCAATGAAGTGTATCTAGAGTTTATGACTACTCAACCGTGGACATTTACTCAACAAACTCTGGACATTTATACAATGCCAGATGCAACACAAACTAATCTTCAGATAACACCTCAAGCTACTAATTCGCTATTATTCAATTCTGTTGACAATGTTAATTTTATAACCGGTATTGGAGCCACCGAAAACGGTTCCCAAATGAGTAGAGAAGGTGATGTTCTATTCATCACAGCCGATGCTGGTTCTGGAACTGGCAAAAACAATGTAGGCGAATTTATAATAGACAAACTGGAACAAGGCACATCAAAAGCCTATGTTTCCAAATTAAGTGGCAATAGACAATTAGTTACATGGGAAGGTAATGCTGGTGTGGCTCGAGTAATTAGTGCCACTGCACAAGAAAGATACCTTGCACTTCCTAAGGATTGCTTACAAATTATGTCTGTAGGTATCAGAAATCATAATGAGGCTGGTGTTGGAAGTAATGCACTAGGTCACATTTATAATCTTACAAGAAGTCGTGATGAAGAACTAGACTTACGATTTGACTTAACTGGCACACCTACAAACTGGATTGCATACGACCAAGCACCAAACGGATACCAAGATTACACACACTTTGTACCTCGTGCTGGTAAAGACTTTCATGTTGACACAATTTCTCAATCACCTGGTTGGCCAAATGGAACTTATGAGTTTAAGTGTGCTTATGTATGGCATGGAATCGAAGGTCCTCTATCAGACCCTCAAGAGTTAGTCATAGGCGAAGGTAATGTTGTTCCCCGTTTTAATACGATAAACACAACGACTCTAGGTATAAGAGGCCTTAGAAAACGATTCTATGTACGCCTTAAGTCATTAAACGGTTTGAATGGTTCTCAACATCAAGAAGACTTTTATAGAGACTTAGGTGATGTTAACTTTAATTCATACGGTAATCAAGGTTCAAAGCAATTCCCTGGTTTTATTGTAGATGATACAACTACACAAGTAGCATGGCCTCAAACAGAATTCGCACTAGACACTGTAGAAAAGTTACGAATTATTCCTCGTTTACATCATCCTACAACTAGTAGATGGCGTATCAGATTATACCCTAGACCAGCTGTAGAGACACCGATTAGAGTTCGCTATGTTTCCATACCTTCAGAACTACAGGATGACTTTGACCAACCAAAGAGTCCTATAGATACACATCGTTACATAGTGTATAGAGCTATTGAAGAAGCAATGGTTAAGCATGACAATGATGAGAAATCAATCTTATACAAGAGAAAGGCTGATAGAGAATTACAGAAGATAGAAGAAAAGCATCTTACACAAAGAAGCTCTTATTACATCAAAAACAACATGAGACAAGGACCTATTCGGATAAGACCATACAGAACACTGACTCATCTTGGCTAAGTGTATAACTATAAGATACAAACTATAAAGAGGAACTAATGACTGCAGAAGAAGAAGACATCATTAAGCATAACATAGATAACATAATGGAGCAATGGGAAACCTTTGTGCCAGAAATGAAGAATAAATTGAATGACGCACAAACACAAACAGATGGTAAAGGCAATAACTTCTGGTTTGAAGTACCGGTAGAAGTACAAGAGCGGACTCTAATGCTAGCAACATTATGTGACCCGAAGACAGGCCTTATGCAAGTAAGTCATTATAAGTGGGAAGATGTAGATGAAAACGCCAGGTAAATTAACAATCAATCCTCAAGAAGGACTATTCATTGGAATACCAGCACCTTATCAGACTGCTAACCGATTGACTAACTTTAAGTATGACCCTAAAACAAAAGCTTGGTGTACTAATCTAGGATACGAAAAGTATTTTAGTAATCAATCAAACTTTGGTCCTTTCGGTGGTGCAGAACAAAGAGAAGTAGATTCAGTCTATTGCTTTCAACAACACTCTGGTGCTAGACAATCTGTACTATTTGAAACAAACGGTAGATTACACATTATCAATGGTTCATCTGAAGGTATTGACTTACTACAAACAGGAAGAAAAACACCAACTTCTACAGAACCTCATACATCATACGAACCTTATGGTCGCTATGTAATTATTACAAACGGACTAGATGGTCCTATTAAGTATAGAGGAACTGGTGGAGGAAGCCCAAGAGGTGATAGACTATTTGACTTAGGTTGGAGACAATTGCCTGGTACTCCTACAGTTAGAGGTGTTGGTCGACCTGATGAAGTACCAAAGACATTCTTAGATGCATCTGATTCAATTGTTAATGACCAAATCTGGAAAGCAAATGATTCTAGTTTTAGAGGTGTTACAAGTGGCACAGCAGCTGAAGAGAGTAGATACTCATACAAAGTAAGTTTTGTTAATGAAGCAGGTTCTGAATCACCACTAAGTCAATCATCAAATGAAATTACATACACCTCAGTATCAGTTACTAGAGGCGGTACTAGTGGTGTTCCTAAGACAGGTTTTATTATAGACATACCAAGAGGACCAAATGGAACACTTGCTAGAAGAATCTATAGAACAAAGAATGGTACTAGTCAGTATTTCTTTCTTAAACAAGTAAATGAGAATGGTTCTGATACTATTACAGACTTCTTTACAGATACACAACTAGGAGCAGAAGCACCCGGAATTACAGATTCTGTGTTAATGCCTTCACCTTCATGTAGATTTACAGCAACTTTTAAGAACTGTCTTTTTATAGATGGTGGTGAAGCTGACCCTACAAGATTATTCTTTTCAACTCCACTACAACCTGATACCTACAAAGCACAAAACTTTTTTGAAGTAGGTACAAGAGAAGGTGGAGACATAACAGGTTTAGCACCATACTATAACTCACTGGTCGTATTCAGAGAGAACGCAATTGACTTGGTAAGGGGTAATCCTGTAGCCGGCTTTGAATTGATTCCTTTCATACAAGGAGTTGGAACACTTTCCCCTCAGACAATAGTCCCTATACCTAACTTTGGTCTTTCATTCCTATCACAAGATGGATGTTATGTATTGAAAGGTGGACTTGATGGGGGAGCTAACTTGTCGCTAGAAAAGATAAGTGGTCCAATACAAGAGTTTTTTGATAGGGCAAGTAGAGACAAGCTACCTGCTGCTGTTGGTGCTTATTCTCAGAAGGAAAGAGAACTTCATTACTACTTTACAATGGATGGACAGACCTTCTTAAACAAAGGTATCTGCTATCATGTAGATAGTGGCAACTGGTCTGAAAGAAGTGGATTCCCTGTTAAGTGTATAACGACTGATAAAGATGGTAACTTTATTTGTGGTTATGATGAAAACAATGTGTATACAGGATTCTCTAATCCAAGAGCTACTGGTAATCCAGCAAGAGGTGGACTATTTGTAATCAGTGGTATACACAAAGAAGGTTATAAGTTTGGAGTAGTACCAAACATTGTAGAAGGTAATGATGTACTCAGTTCTTTTAGAAGTGCATGGCATGATTTTGGATTTGCTGCAAATAAGAAACATGTAAAGTATGTATACATTCTAGCACTCACAACTGGTGATGCATCATTGGATGTTACAATTTTTAAGGATAGAGAATGGGCAAATGGTGTATTATGCCCTACAGTTCTTATGCAAAGAGCAGACCATAAAGACCAACCAGTTTATGATGATGACTTATACAGATGGGATAAAGTGGATTGGCAAGATAAATTACTAACACAAATAAGAGTTGATGTCGCAAACATGGCATGTTCGGAGTTTGCATTCCAATTTGATACTATAGACCAAATAGAGTTTATTGGTTACCAAGTAGAATACACACTCGATGAGACAAAAACCATTGGAGGCAAGAGAAAATAATGGGATACAGATGGACAAAAGACAGAATAGAACCACAAACAATCGTACAATCACGCCAAGTGGACGCAGTTTACGCGAACTACGCCTCAGTCGTCAATGGAGGTATGGACCGAGAAAACTTACCATCAGACTGTATTGGTGCCGTTTCAGTAACTGGTCAAGCTCTTGGAAAAGCTACATTGCTGGACGACCAAAGTAATCCTGAAACTTATAACATTCAAGATTCTCAGTACGGTGCACCTTTTTCAAATACTAATACAAGAGGCAATAGAATCACAGGTTTAGGTTATAGTACAGAACCTCTTCTAGAAGGCGGTGGCATCTTCACAGTTGCTGAACAGACTACACCATGTGAAGAAGGTATGTTACACATCCAATGGAGATGCAATGTATTCATGCCTATGTACTGGTCATTCTATAAAAACTTTACAACTACAACAGTAAACAGAAGAAGATACCAATGGATTATGAAAGTTAACGGTATAATAGTTTATGAAAGCGCAGCAATTTGTCAACCTTTCTTTACCACTAACATCACAACAATGATTCCTATCTCGAAAGGAGATAACTTGGTATCGATAGGTTTAAGAGTACCATCCAAAACAAACGAGGAAAACTCACAAGTTATGCTCAACTGGTTTGGTGGACAATTATACATGCACAATTATTACAGATAGGAGAAGACGATGGGAACTGTAAAACTACAAACTTTTTATCCAAACAATGGGGTGGTAAAAGCTGCTGAAGTAAATGCTAATAACAATGCTTTAGAAGGTTCACTTGGTGGTTTGTTAAAAATTAACGAAGGAAACATAAGAGCTGAAGGAATAGATAGAAGAAACCTATCAGAAAACCTCACAGTTCTAGAAATAAATAGATTAAATAATGGGTATCAAGTTAGCACTTCAACAACTGTTGCTGCTGGTGCGCGGTATAATTCAGCATCAGTAGATGTTAATCAATACAAAGAAAGTGCAATTAATCATGATGCTGCCGGTAATACAAACACATTACCTTCAAAAGGCACCAAGATGAGAGTAAATGGAACTGCTGGTGAAGCATTGACAGGAGGGGAATTGGTAAGAGTTAATCATAATGTTACAGTTCATGCAAATGTCCCTAACGCACCTATAGCGAACTTAGCAAATGCACTCATAGATACTACCACAAAAGATGGTGGAACAGGCGCTACATACCCTTACGGTTCAGGAGTAGGTGAATGGTGTTGGTGTATCTACCCTAAGTTTAATGTTACATCAAATGCATTGAATGATGCAGACTTTACTGATGCAAAAACTGCAGGACTGATTACAACTGGTAATAACTTCTTTGACCCTTTAGCAATTGCTGCTGGTATACCCAGTCCTAATGCTTGGTTTGCAGACTTTGATGACATTCGTTTTGACCATGTTTTGGTTGTACCAGATGTATTCTTTTCAGCATCTAATGTTTCAACATCACCTTTCTTGATGATTAATTCAGGTGCTTCTACTGGTGGAACTACAAACGGACAACTTGGTGGACCTCAAATGTTTAATACCTCTTTCCAATTCAAAGTATCAGCTAATGTTGCTGGTGGTAAGAGACTATACGGAATACAACTGTATGTATCAGGTTACTGGAGAATACATGGAAATACAAGCGGTTCAGGTAATCCAATGAATGCAGGTTTATTCTTGGAATCAGAACCTTGTAACCCATCTAGAGTTAACACAGATGGTGACCCAATACCTCAATACGGTGTAAACGGTGCAATTCACTTAGAAAGAGTACAAAGTTCTGTACTGATACATAGACCGCAGGTGGCATAATGGCTTTAACTATACCAAATACATTCTCAACAAATACCAAGATTGAAGCAGTAAAGATGCATGAAAACTTGGAAGCAGTAAAAGACTATGTCAATGGTGGAATGATTGCTGCTGACATACAAACTGCAGCACCATTTGCTCAATCAAAGCACTTTATGAAAGGACTATACTTTCCTACAGATAACCACAATGAAATGTTGAGTGGTCTGTATCAAGGTCCAAGTATGAGTGATTTACCAACCTTTCATCCAGGTTATGCCGGTATCTTTGTTGCAGACATTGCAGGTTCTGCACCACCTCAAGCAGTACCGGGTGCTGGTATAAGTTTTTACTTAGAAGAAGAAGCTGATGTAATGTTTACTGCATCAATTAGTCCAAGAGGTCTTCCTCTCTTAGCAGGAACAGATGGAGCAGCATTAACTGCTTTCTTGGATACATACTCTTCAGCAAATAACAATTACAGTCAAATGTTATTGGGGAAAGAAGATGACCCATCAGTCTCATCGGGTGCCGGTGCAGACATTCCTGGGTTTTATAGGAGAAGATTCTATCAAGTTCATACAGTTTTTCCAACTGTGTCAGCAGGATACCATACAATCTATCTCGGATGTCGTTCTGACTTACGAGCTGTAAGTCTAAAATTCTACTCATACTCTGTTCAGTGTTACTACCGAACATAGAAATGAAAAAAATAGTGTAATAAATAGGAGATAACATGCCAGCAGCATTAACAACAGCAGCCCTCATAGCTTTAGGCGGTGGTCTAGCAAAAGGTGTAGGAGCCGCAGCCGGACAATACGCACAAGGTAAAGCCTTGATGGGTGAAGAACAAGAAAAAAGATTAAAAGAACTACAGCGGATGGAAGAGATGAATGCGCTTGGCCTTACAGATAATGAAAGGTCGCAATTCTCACAATTGATTCTAGACCCTGTTCAAGCACAAGCAAAAGAATCAATGCAAAGGCAACAAGCGCTAATTGGTCCTGCTGGTGGTGCTGGTCAAGCTTTTAACCAAGCAATGGCAATGGATGATAAACAAAGAAAAATCCAACAAGAAGCCGGTGCTAAGTTAGCAGAAGCAGACCTTCGTACAGCACAAGCACAAGAAGATGAACTTATGAAATTAAGCGCACAATCTGATGCAGCCGATGCAATGAAATCTACTGCAATCTATCAGTTTATAGGACAAGGTGTTGGTGGTGCTGCTGATGCTTACTTACAACAACAAGCATTCGCAAACATGGCGACTCCTAGAAATCAGTCATCAGGTTTATACTTAACACCAGAAGACCTACAACTACTGGAGACATTCTAATGGCCCCAACCCCACAAGCAAGATACAGAAACATGTATCAAGATGCTTACTTAATGTCGCATCAACAACGATTAGAGTATTCTTTTAACTTAGCGCAACAAGAACTTAAGACAAAAATGCAATTGATTGAGTTCTACGAAAAGCGTGCAAGTGACTTAAAGAAAGCAAATTCTGGTAGTGAGTTCTCACAATTAGTAACTTTCTACAAACTAGAACATTCAGTCGATAAACAAATACAAGACAGACTAGATAAAGAAGCAAGAGCAGTTGAGAGTGCATTTGACATCTCTCGTGTTGATGTAACTGGTTTAGGCGAAGCAATGAGAGCAGACATGCGTGCTGGTTCTACTGGAAACAAGGCTTTAACTAGGTCACTATCTACAGTAGGTGAAGTAGGTTCTTCAGAACTACAAAGAATTGTTATTGGTAAAGCACTATTCGCACAAGCTGCATCACAAGCAAAATCTTTATCTAAACCATTCAATGCTGGACAAGCAAGAACTGACATTGGTACATCCTTAGGTATTACACCAGCAAAGATGCTTATGTCAGATACAGATTTGAAACTAGATGAATACCAAGCAAGAACTAAAAAGATTGGTAGAACAGTTTCTGGTGATGACTTACGAGACTTGAAAGGTAAGATTGCTGCTGATAATGCAAAAGGTGATGCTTATTCAGATAAAGCTGATGCATTAATGAATACTATCTCTGAAACTTATGGTGATGACATTAATCTAGAAAACTTGGTTGAAAGAGGTAGAGAAATCTATACCAATCAGTTTGCACCAATGAGTAAACAAGACAAAGAAGCTTATGCACAACAACAAGTTATTCAATCACTTAGTCCAAAAGCAAAACTTATCTATTCAGGTTTAAGTGGTTTAGACCCAAAAGATAAAAGAATTGGTGCTTTAAGTATTGATAGTGAAGATACAGTAATTCGTTTGGCCGCACAAATCTTAGAAGAAAAGAAAACAGGTCGAGATACTAACATGATTCAGTTCGCTAGAGACTTTGCAAAGAGAGAAGGTGTTGCTGAAGGTGACATACAAGAAGTTATAGAAACAGGTTTTGGTTTAGCATTTAGAACATACGCTGCAGAACAACCTAAGGCAACAACACGCTTAGAAGACAGAGCAGCAGCAAAACTAGCAAAACAAGACAAAACAGCCGAGAGAGACCCATTAGTTGAAGAAGCTAAGAAAGGTGCATTCGAATCACTTCTAACTAGACTTCAAGGTGGAGTTGACATGGGTGCATTTGATGAGTTATTCAGTAATAGAATAGCAAAAGAAAACAATCCTAATACTGAACGAGTTATACAAGAAGGTGTACCTAGTAGAGAAGATGTCGAGTTTGATGAAAGTGGTGGACAACCTCTAGAAAACATACCAACTCCAGAAGATGTAGAGTTTGATGAAAACCTTTCAGTACAAACTAGTATTCCTACTCCAACAGATACAGCCAATCCTTTATACTTGCCTATAGGTACAAATGTTGTTGATAAGAATACTTATAATTATCAAATAACAGGTTATGATACAGATAACAAACCTCAGTTTGTGTTCATTGGTAAAGATGGAAAACCAAATACAGCAATGAAACTAAAGCAGAGTATGTTAGATGAAGCATTAAAAGGCTATGAAGCAAAATCAAAAGAACTGGAGCAGTAGAACATGGCAGCACCAACTCCATTAGATACTAGTATCTTAGAAGAAGATGAATTACTATTATACAACGACCTCTTTGAGAGAGATGCGAAAGATGGTGGTACGAGAGCGAGTTCGTTCTATAACAATAAACTAGGTGAGATTGACTTACAAGACTCTTTCAAACCAGAAGTTATTGAACCACCACCATCAGTTGATAGATACATTCCTGGCATGGAAAACCTAGATTCTATAGAACCAGGCATACCACAAGAAACTATTGATAGAATAAAAGCAATAGACCAAGCCGGTATGATTATGGATGTAGAAGGCCTCTTAGATGAGAAATCTAAAGAAGTCTATCTTTCAGCTGTTGACCGTTTTAAGTCAGAAGGTTTTCCAGATAGAGACATGCTTCGCAAACAATTCCAGTTTGAGTATGATGACATGGAAGATACTAGCATGCCAGACTTAGGTGATGCTAATTATGGTGACTATGCTTTTGGACTTATGGAATACACACAAGGTAAGTTATCTGGTGTAGAAACTGCACAAAGTAGAGCAAAGAAAGAAGTCTTCAAACTAGAACCTGCTAGAAAACCTAGAAGTGCAACACCATACTCTATAACACCTACACCAGTATCACCTGGTCAACTACAAAGAAATCCAGAATTACAAGCAGAAATGACTACCGGTCAAGTAGTTAAAGAAGCACTATCACCTCAGATACTTACAACTGGTGAACAAGCCAGAACAGTACGAGCACAAAGAAAACTACGACAAAGTGAAGTACTAGAACAAATTGCAGGTTTGCAAGAATCAGAAGGTATCTCATCAGAAGAAGCAACTAAACTATTCTTTCAAACTTATGAAGACATGATTCGTTCACAAATCATAACTGGACAAATTGGTGAAGGTGTTTCTGACTTAGAACCTGGAGCTATGTTTTCTCTTATTGGTGCAGATGATGACCAAAGAGTAGAAATAAATAGAGGTGTAGATAATGCTGCTAGAAGAATTGTAAGAGATACAATCTCAGATGTCTATGGCTTTCCAGATGATAGAATAGAATCTGGTGCTGGAAAGAAAACACCAAGAGAAGAAACACTACTTGCAGAGTTTGGCTTACTAGATGGTATGGAATCAGCCGGCTACATTGAAAGAAGTATGGATACTCTAACATTCTTATTAGAAGGTGCAACAAGTACAAGATGGGATGCTGATGCTAGAGCAAGGTATGTTAGAGCCGGCATAATTGACGATGAAGACGCTATAACAGAATCTATGGGTATGGCAATCGTACGAGACTTAAACTTACCTTTCAGAGCGGTTATCAATCCAGCAATGAGTGGTTTAGAAAACATAGGACTTATTGAAAGAAAAGCAGATGTTGATGAAACTGATACAATTCTACCGGCAAGAAGAATAGAACTTACAGAAGATGCAACTGGTGTTACCGGTATGGCTGATGCCTACATAAGAGAAATCATGATTGAAACTGCAACAATGCGTGGTCTTGGTAATGATGTAGGACAATTAGATTCAGCACTCTTTGGACTTATTGATGGTTCTTCAGATAGTGTAAGCAGAGACTTTCTTGTAGGTGCTGGTACATTTGCTGAAATAATTATGCCAGTTGGTATTGTTAAAGGTGTTGGAATCACTGGTAAACTAGGAAAAAGTGCAGCAAGACTTACAAAAGCAGGACCAAAAGCACAAACAGGAATAGCAAAAGGTCTTGAGATTGCTGGTGACTTTGCATTATCAGGAGGTAATCCACTCTATCCTCTAGTAAAGCAAGGTACACTTGGATTGAATACACTAGGTAGAAGTTTACCAAACTATGCTGTTTTGGCAAAAGCAAGTAAAGTTGCTAAGAATACACCAGATGGACAAACAATAGCAAATACTCTAAAACCTAAACTTTTGGATGAATTAATAGATACATCGATGACACCAAAAGCAAAGATTGCAGATGAAGTAAGTGACCAAATGACTGCTTATGCTATTATGGCTGGACCAGGTGATGGTGCAATACTTTTAGAGAAAGCATTTAATGCTGGTACTATTAGTTCTAGAAGCTTTTCATCTGCTTTTAATTTATCACCACAAGATGCCAAAACTTTGTTATCATCATTGGCCAAATCTGATGACAGTAGATTGATTGCAATGGGTGCAACTGAAGCATTAAGTGCAACTACTGATGACTTAGTAAAAGGTTTAGCGAAGACTAGAATAAGAGACGAAGTCATGGATGTTATGGCTGGTTCATACTTAGGTGACTATGTTATGCTTACAGACCGAATGGTTGTATCACAATCATGGTTACAAAAGAATAACAAAGCAATCATAGAACACTTCACAGATGCTGCTGGTAATAATCGTCTTATTGATTCGATAGATGATACAGGAACATTCATTAAAGTAGACCCTTCTGAAATTACCACAACATTCCAAGTAAGAGACAACTACTTAAACTCAATACTAGCAAAAGTTAATGCTGGTGAAAATGTAAATGTTTATGAGTTTTCTTATCTTACAAATCGTATGACTGAATCATTTGTAAAAGGTGATGAAGTACTACGAAGAGGAAGTGGTGCATTCAATCCAACTTCAGCTGATGTATTGCGTGATGCAACAGTACCAGTAGAAAGAAGAATTGAGAACCCACTAAGAGATGGCTCTAGAGTTATCGACGCTGTATACCAGAACTTTGCGCCAACGAAGCTACAGAACTTTATTAGTAGACAAACAAAGAAGGTTCTGGGTCAACCTGTGACACCTGGTGTACAAATAGATTCTAATCGTGCAATGACTAAATTGTTTAAGGATGGAACTGAAGCAGAAATAAGTAGATTAGAAAGAATTATGCCGGCAGCATTTGCAAATGTAAGTAGAGAATTAAGAGGCATACTAGGCATACCAAATGTACTGGATAACTTAAACTTACCAATGACAAACTTAAGTAGACTTTCAGTAGGTGGTAAAACTGGATTGACTTATGAGTTAGTAATGAAACTACAAAAAGGTGGTTTATCTATGGGTGACATTGCTGGTTTAACATCAGAACAGATGGCTGCAGCAATAACAAGAATTACAAATGCAGAGCAAGGCCTTATGGGAAGAGCCGGTATAGCATTACAGAATCAACAAATTCTGAAACTATACTTTGGTCCTTCTTTTGGTAGAGAAGCTGTACAAAACCTTTTAATAACAGAACCTAGACTAGCAGGTTACAGTATCTTTACAATGGGTAGAGGGTCAGATACTAAGATGGCCGGTATAACTGAAGCAATTGAAATAATAGAAAAAGCTTTTCCAGAAATGGTGAAAGGTACACCAAGAAGACTACAAGATGTAATGACTGCTACTATGGTTCAGACAGAAATGAAGTCAATCATTAATAGAAACTTAAGAGCAACCTTTGGTTCTCAACCTATGGCATTGGACATAAGAGCAAATGTAAGAGCATTGGGTCTTGTAGGTGAACAAGCAGATAATTATCCAAAACTTATTCAAGACTTAGTAACTGAAAGATTGGCAACTGGTAAAACATACTACGACATGACACCATTGGAGATAAATGAAATACTGGTTAAGAATGGTTTCACTATAAATCCAGGTAATCCAGTTGGTGGTATCGCAAGACTAGATGATGGTGCATCTATGCGAATAGGTAATTACTTAGAAGCAAATGCAATAAGATACGACATTGCACCAGAACAATTCTTAGATAGATGGGGATACAAGTTACAAGCAAATAGAGAAGTTAATCTACTTGGTGATGCATCATCTGGTGTAGAACCACTTAAAGTTGGACAAGACTTGGTACCTATAACTAAGATGGAATCAGATGCAATCGATACATTCCTTCAGGCTTTTGGTAGTCCAGCAAGTACAAACTTAAATAGAAACATGGCAGCACTTGCAAAGAAAGGTGATGCTGGACAATACGCAACTGACATGATTAATCACTATGCTAACGGATTACGAAGAACTCTAGTATCAGGTCAACTAGGTGGTAAGTATTTGCCAAACATTCCATACCATGCGGAAAACTTACTTACCGCTTCACTAATTGCTTATGTTACAAATCCAAAGTATGTATTGAATGCGATTGGCCAGACTGCTAAGAATGTATTTGGAATCACACCTTATAGGCAACTTAGATACATGAACGCAATGTATCCAGAGAAGCTTCTGCCTGGTACCAGATACTCATACAAAGAAGCATACAACCTATTCAATACACAGAATCTTGGTATCTCAAATGCGGGTATAAACTTAGGTGACTCATTCTATAGAGACTTAGAATCAATTGCTGGTGGATGGAATAGATTCACAAGAGGTGTTCCAGGTGCTGGTGCTCCAGTTAATGCTAAACTACTTAAAGACCACTTAGCTGGTATGGCATCATTTGGTAGAAGAATTACAACAGATACAGCATCTGCTGCTGCTGAAATAAGAAAACCTTTGACTGGTACTAGTTCACCTTTTATGAGATGGGCTGATGAAACTGATAGAAGTTTTAGAGAAGCTGCATTTATCAAATCACTACAAAATGGTGATAGTGCTGAAGTTGCTGCAAAGATAGCAAGAGAAACATTTCTAGACTATGGTTCTATGCCATCATGGATGAAGAGTGGATTCTTAAAAAGTGCATTGTATCTATCATTCACTGCAGTATCTTCAGCCGAATTACTAAGAGCACTAGCAACCCCTAAGGGAGTTTTAAGAGTAAGTGCGATGGCAAACTATCATAGAAACCTATCGAGGCAGGTAGGCGCATGGAACTACGATGGAGACAAGAGTATGCAGTATGTATGGGCACAACCATTTGAAGATGGAAGTGGATACAACTCTTATGTTCGAAGTCCTTACATCTCAAACATTGCAGTTATGTCAAATCTAATTGGCTTTGGTGCTGAAACATACACTCGTTCACAAGAGGCTGGTAAATTAACAATGCCAGAAGACGGTGCATCTAGAGCAATTGAAGGCATGGCTGACTTCTTCTACTTTCCAATGATTGACTTTGCTAGACAACTTGATGCTGACTATAAGAAAGGTGTACCTGCCAAACAGGTGTTAGCAATGCAAGAAGGTTCTTATGGTTATCAGTTCTATAGTATGAATCCTATGTCATTTATTACTGGAGCTGCTGCTGGTGGACAACCTGCTGCATACTTCTTCGATAGGTATGACATTGAAGTTAAGCCTATGGATAGAGTTACTGGTTCAGCAACATTTGGTGGTAGACAATTTAGATTCAGAAGTAAAGAAGGATACAATCAGTATTTGTTTGATAACTTACTAGGAGCAAACATTGGTACAACTAGAGGTTTTAATGATTACATCTATGCTTACTACTTGGCGAATCCTGATAAGTTACCGGCCAATGTGGACTTAAAAACTGCACAAGAACCAGGTGGTTACATTGATGTAATTCAGTACATGTTCCTCAGACAGAGGATGAATAAAATTCCAAAAGAACTTCAGATTGAGTATCGTGCAGTGAAAGAATCACAACGCAGATTACAAGAACAGTTAAAGAAGTATGAAAAATAATAGGTAATCTATAAGGGGACGCTTGTGAAAAGAGACTATAAAAAAATCTACAAGAAGTATCATTCTTCTCGAAAAGCAAAGAAGGCTAGAGCTGCACGCAATCAGGCTCGCCGTGTTATGGAACGAGAAGGTAAGGTAAAAAAAGGTGATGGTAAAGAAGTCGACCATAAGCGTCCTCTTTCTAAAGGTGGCTCAAATAAGAAGAAAAACTTACGAGTTGTATCTAGAAAGAAGAACAGACAAGATGGTCAAAAGCTGGCTGTGAAAGCAAGAAAGAAGAATGGAACAAAAAGAAAATTAACAAAAACACAAAAGGCTACACTTAAAAAACACAAAAGCCATCATTCAAAAGCACACATGCAAATGATGATAAACAAGATGAGAGATGGCCAATCCTTCAGTAAAGCACATAAGGCGGCACAGAAGAAGGTTGGTAAATGAGTAAAGCATCCAAAGCAAAGAAAAGGTTGAAGCCAAACAAACCTGTTAAGTCATACAAACCTAAGAAGAAGAAGATGGTTCTTGCCTCCGAAGATGGAAAGAAGAAGTTGATACATTACGGAGCAACTGGGTATGGGCATAACATAAGTAAGGCAGCACGCAAATCATTCAGAGCCAGACATAAGTGTGGTAATAAAAAATCTAAATTATCAGCATCTTATTGGGCATGTAAAGACTTATGGAGTGTATCATCTCCTAAGAAAACTACTGGTACAAAAGGAAGAGTTGCTAAGAAAAAGAGGAGGGGTTATGGTAAGAAAAAAAGGTAAAGGATACAAGGTATACTCAAAGAAAGGTAAACCACTATCCAAGAAAACTAAAACAAAGAAAGGCGCATTAAAACAACTGAGAGCTGTGGAAGCATCTAAGGCTAGAGCGAAGAAGAAGAAGGCTACTAAGCGTAAGAGAAAAACATACAAAAGGAAGAAGTCGTGAGAAAAAAAGTAAAGCGTCCAGGTCTTTGGGCAAACATTCGTAAGAAAAGAGCTTCTGGCCGTAAGATGGCTAAGAAAGGAAGCAAGGCTTATAAAAGTGCTGTCAAAGCAGGAAAGAAAATTAATGCTGCAGCGAAAAGAAAGAAGAAGAAAAAGAGCTCTAGGAAAGGAAAAAAATAGAGTAGTTATAGAAAGAACCCGAAGCAGGAGAAGACGATGGGAAAATCAGGACATTTTATACACCGTGTGGTGAAAGAAGGATTAACTGTTAATGCAAATACAACATACAACATTGCCAATGTGGTCGAGATTAATCTCAATGATGTTAGGGATGGTAGTAGTCAACAAGCAATTAAGAGAGCATCCAAATACACCGGTAACATTCAACTTATTCGTATTAAGTGTACAACGAATGCAGGAACACCAACTGCCATTACACTCAAAGGTTATGAAGATTCAGCGGGAAGCAAACTTATACTGCCCGCATCCTCCTCAGTATTGGAGCCAAGCCTTGACGGTAACAGTCATGCAGTTTCTTTTTTATGTAATGTATACCATGCTAGTGGTAACGATGAAATCTATCTCTTTCTTAAAACAAATTCAGGAAGTGTTGTTGTTAACGAGGTGCAGGTCACTTGGTTTGAATGAAAACAATGCAATGAAAGCTGAACGAAGTAGGAGAAGACATGCCAGCAACAATAGAATTTGGAGGACCTTTCCAACCCATTCAAGGGTCGGACCTAAAATCGGTGGACTTAAGTGCCCAGATAAATGGAATCACCAAACAATTTACATTAACAGAGGAGTTCTTAGTACAACAATGCTTTGTATTCCTCAATGGATTATTTCAAGGACCACCAGATGGTGCCGAAATAACTATAAACAATTCAACAACATTCACTATCGCCACTCTGCCGCTGTCGGGCGATTCACTCACGGTGGTTTATTCACCGTTTATAAAACAGTCATAGGAGATTAATTATGGCCATTCAAATTAGAGGTAGTCAGATTGCTAGCGCAGCGATTACCGCAACACAAATGAACCTAACTGGAGTTTTTGACTTTAGTTCAGGTACTCTTCGCTCAGGTTCACCTTCTGGTAGTACTGATGTAGCGAACAAGGCTTATGTCGATTCCCGAGTCCCAGATGAATTTTCTGGTGGTGATGGTATCGTTATTACAGATGCTAGCCCTGATGTAATTGCCGTAGACCTTGCGACCAATCCCGGTCTTCAATTCACTAGTAACAAGTTAGACTTGAAACTAGATGGTGCAACACTTGCCAAAGCTTCTGGTGGTTTATCAGTTGCTGCTCAAGGAATTGCTGATGCTCAGATTAATAACTCTGCTGCTATCGCAATTAGTAAACTTGCTGCTTCAACCATCTCTGGTAAAGCATTGGGTACAAACCTTGATGCTCTTGCTGCTGGTCAAGGACTTGCGTTAGCCTCTGCTTACAATGGTTCTGCTGGTCAAACAATGGATTTGCAACTTGACGGTTCAACTCTTGCGAAAGGTGGTTCAGGTGTTAAGGTAGCTGATGATGGAATTACAGCAACTCAAATTGCTGACAATGCTGTTGTTGCTGCTGGTATCCAGAATGGTGCTGTAGCTGAGGCTAAATTGGCTGATAATGCTGTAGCATCTGCAAAGATTGCTGCTAATGCCGTTATCACTGCTAAGATAGCTGACAATGCAGTAACTGCTGCTAAGGTGCCTAATAACTCACTTGGTTCTGCTAAGTTGACATTGACATCTGAATGGGTATCATTGACACCAAACGGTTCTTTAACTGCATTTGACTTAGGTCATACATTGTCTTCTGACTTTGGATTTGTAGTTGTAGCTCGTAACGGTTTGATTCTTGAGCAAAAAGCTTCTTCTCCTTCTGGAACTGATGAGTATTCAATCAGTCTCAATGGTGGTACTGGTGGTGTAGGTCAAATTACATTCGGTGCAGCTATTCCTAACGGTGAAAACTTGAGAGTTTTCTACATCCAAGGGTAGGTGAACTGATGGACCCAATGGCCCTACTAGAGATGCTTGGTCCCTCTGGAACGGCTGTTGCGGTCTGTCTTTACCTTCACAAAAGTTTTATAGCACATTCAAAATTTATGCTAGAAATGCTTTTGAAAGAGCAGGAAGAAGATAGAAAGGTATTCGAACAGGCTGTAACAAAGCTAGACCAGAGACTCCAGTATTTAGAATTACTAATAAAAGACATGAGAGATAAGAGGTAACACATGGATAAAAAACCACAAGAGATAGTTGTAGAAAATGCACCATCATTGTTGAAGTTAATTTGGAAACTTATTACTTACTCAAGAGATGGTTGGTCAGTAGAAGAAAAGAAAGAACTCGGACAAGACCTACTTGTACTTGCGTCTGCAATACTTGAAGATGTTATTCATTTTGAAGATAAATGCGCAGGCTGTGACGAAGGTTGCAAAGAGTGTGAATAAATAAAAGATGATAAACAAACATTAAGGGGACACTTGCTTCATACCAGGTGTCCTCTTTTTTTACAATAAAAAGTGCAAAAAAACTGTCAAAAAGAAAATTACACACATACTTATAGATGTCCAATGCAGAAGAAGGACATAAACGGAGACAGAGTATGTATGACTGGCAGACCTCATTTGAATGGGGTACACAACAAGAGCATCTTGTGCTTAAACAATTAGCTGACCTTTATCCTCAATGGAGTGTAAAACCAACTGGAGGATTGAATGAACCAGATGGTGAATTTGTGTATGGAGGTATAGAAATTAAATCCTATTCAACATGGTATTTCAAACCACCTATTGAAACTGGCATAGTTGGAGGCAAACCCTCATGTTGGGTAACTGATGAAAGAGTTACACTACTTATTGTCAATCATGATGAATGGTTACATTTGTATAGAGCTGACAAACTAAGAGCATGTATGGATAGCATTCCTCAGTATCAATCTAATGTATCACAGGGTAATGGAGATTATAAGAGAATGAACTTTCTTTATGTTTCACCTATGTCAACTAGGCAAGACCATAAGTGTGATACACAGTATGACCCTGAGCGCTGGAACCTATCAGGCTTAGATGAGTCACCTTACATTTGTTCTATAAAAAAAGTATAAAATAATTATAAAAAAGTTGTACACTTTCTATTGTTGCTGTATAATTAGTATTGTAGGTTAATAACGATTATGCTAAATCTTTTAAGTTATTAATCTATAACCGAGTTTTGACATCTCGGTTCTCCGTAAATTGAAATTGAGTTTACCGTAGCATCATAATAAGTTTTCTTCTGCCATTGACGACTTGATGCTACGGTTTTTCTTTATAAAAAAATAGATAAAAAAATTGTACAAAAAGCTTTTGTGCTGTATAATTATACATAAGAATAATAACATGGCAGGAGATTATTATGAAAACACAATTTATGAAGGGGCTTGGCAGAAAATCCCATGCAAAAGAAAAACTCTTCAATGTCTATTACGAATGCTTTGAGAAGTGGATGCGAAGAGGAATCTATCATGATGAACCTCCCTTTGTGCCATCTAAAGAATTATCTAAAGCAAATGTCAGATACTTTAAGTACAAACATCTATTTGTTGCAGCAGATACACCTTACTTTATCAATGAAAAATGCAAGCAAATAACACAATGGAATCCACAATTCATTGAATGTGCAATGCATCTATTCAATACAGGTTATAAAGTACAAGAGTCATTGCCTTGCATAAGAAGACATGAATGGAAATTAGATAACAATGTTTCTCTATCTTATAGTTATACAGTTAGACATAAACACTTCTTTGATTGGGTCAAAGGCAAGATAGATAGAGGTGAATCTTTCAATGACCATTATGTCAGAAGGCCTCATCGTCTATACACTAGAGGCATGTCAATGCAATACATTCCTTCAGACATGCGCAATCACTTCATGCCTAATCATAATGACTATGACTTTCAGAATTGTCATTGGTCAATCTTTGCACAAACACAGAAACTTAATAAAGAATACAGCGAGGCACTTCAACCCCTCATTGATGAGCCAATAGACTTTATGAAATACATTGCTAAAGAATCAGGTCGTGATGTCAAACACATGAAGACAAAAAGAAATGCAATAATCTATGGTGATAAAAGAGGCACTGGCTCTAAAACTCTCAACAACATCAGAAACAAACATCAAGCATGGCTGATAGAGAATCATAAAGAGGCAACAGAGTTATTCAGTGACATTACATCATGGGAAACAAAGGCATTAGAAGAAAGTATCACACAATGCAACCCTGACCTCTTGATGTATGATGGCTGGATGACAAAAGAAACTATAGACATTCAAGCGGTGCAACAAAGAATAAAAGATAACATAGGCATTGACCTCACAATCGTACAAAAAGCGGCTGCATAAATGTATACAGAGGTTACATAAAACATAAGACAAATGACTTAAACAGATAACAAAAACTAAATAAAATAGCTTACATACAGCGTAGGAGGTACATAATGGCTAAGAAGGATGAGAAAAAACAACAGATTGTGGCATACAAACCACTCGACCTAACTAATTTAAGTGTTAAAGACTTAGAAGAGAATGTGTCTATCGATGTAGGTGACAAGGTGCTCATACACTGGCAAGGTGATGGGAAACTAGACATAGCAACTATCACTCACATAGACTATGACACTGAAGAGATACACACAGACATCGGCTCATGGAATGAACTACAGTTTCTCCGCGAGATGAATGGAAAACAAATACAAAAAATACAACTTATCGTAGGAGATGAAGATGACGACAAAGACAAAGCAGAAGCCGGCTCAGGCATTACCAAAACAAAAAGCGACAAGAACAGTGAGTGTTAAAAGAGAAAAGATGATAAACAAGAATCAATCTAAAGCATGCAACTCTATACTTTCAGTCAGCACCGCATTAGCACAACTAGAACACATGAAGATGTACCCCTCTAAGTTTCTACTCCCTGCTGAAAGACTTCGCTATGACTCATACATTGACTTCGCAATCAGTGAACTACGCAAAGGCACATCAGTACTCAGACAATTCAATGACTGGCTAGGTGACATAGACTTACAACCTCAACAACCATCAGACCTACACGAAGCCAATAACTCTAGAGGTGATGCAGTCACTAAACAAGCAATCACTCAAATTGTGTATCGTGACTCTAACGGTAAGTTCACTCATAAATCATAGTCCTTCCGAGATGGGTCTACAACGCATTGTATCACTACACCTATGTTATCTAATAGGAATCACATTGCAATGCTTTCTAGACCTATTCTCGTATCACTAACACATACTCTACCCACTCACTCCACCTCACACAAAACACGAGCTGATAAATAAAAGAAATACATAAGATGATAAGTCTAACTGTACAACTATAAGAGAGAACATAATGAAACACTTCTTAATACACTATAAGGGAAGGGATGTCCTATGCACTGGATGCTATCGTCGCTGCTGCACATGCCTATCAGTCTCTCTGTCCCAAGTCACTCCAAGGGCTTGCACTAGTTCATAACACATGTACTCCTCAGTCACAGTCTATACTA